>JAABUQ010009452.1_pt1 | contig 13183 bp, 10 predicted proteins | sample 5560001 | NCBI WGS metagenome assembly JAABUQ01 (sample SAMN10711888, study PRJNA513371) | rock metagenome | isolation source: Antarctica rocks | place: Antarctica: Victoria Land, Finger Mt nord | collected 2015-12-18 | reverse complement strand
ACTAAGTCGTCAGCGTGCTATGCGGGGCGTCGACGACGCATCGGAAAGCTCGTCGCCCTGGCCTGCGCAGCCTCCGCAGAGATTAGCACGTCGGGCTCGGGTCCGTGAAACGTGCGCGCAGGGCGTATTGCCGTTACATGCTTGCGGCCAGCTACGGCGGCGGCGACGCCTGCCCACGGGGACGTCCGCTCGAGGTGTAGTTGGTCGACGAGCGCGTGGATGCGCTCGGGCGGATCGATCGTCACGATGACAGTTCGTTCGTCGACCTGCACGTAATGCGCCGTCGAGCCAGCTTTGAATGCAGAAATAACGACTTCGCCGTTTCGACCGATCTTGCGGCTCTTCACAGGGAAGCCAAGCGTCTCAGCCCGAAAATGTCTCCGAAGTCAGAATTCGGACTTCGGAATACGGCTAAACAGTGGGAACGTCAAGTTTGGCTCCTGCCTTCGGGGCTATTGACCCATTCGAAAGCGACTAGCAGGTTCGCTTTATGTCATCGCGCACCGTTCGCAAAGTTACCAAATTGATGCTGGCGCGGCTTTCGCTGAAGCGCTTGGAAAACTATGGCGATCCATGCGCAAATTTGAATCGATCTACTGAACGGTCGTTAGACGAACGTCAGCGAGATCGTCTTGGTCGCCGAGTCGCCGTCGCTCGCTTTCGCGATAATATCGACGTTGTAGGTCCCGTGAAAGATGCCGGGGGTGTTCGCCGGGATTACGAATGCGAGCGTGAAGTGGCCGGGCGCCGTACGCTGCAGTTGCAACGTGGCGAGCGTGACGTGGGCGGCGACCGAGACGACGTTGGGGCTCGTGTGGACGTCCCACCGAACCGTATCGCCGCCGTGCACGGTCGACGGTGTCGCGGCGACCGCGGAAATCGTCGGCGCCGACGAATCGGCGGCTGCCGCCGGCGTCTCGGGCTTACCCGGCGCGGGCGCAAGGAGCGTCGCGTGGGCGGATTTGGCCCACGCGTGAGCTTCTTTGGACTCGAGCAGCGCCTTGTTCGGCTGCGGCGCGTGATGCATGCTCGCGGGGCTTCCGGTGGGCGTGGGCGACGGGCTCGCATCGCTCGCCGAGGTCGCTTGAGTCGCGCAGGCGCACGTCGCGAGCAGTAGCGCGCCGGTTATAAACGTTCGCGTCATACCCGCATGTTTCGATGCACGGCGCAATATCCTAGTGACGACCGATCAACGGCATTGCGTTTTCGCCCGGCGCACCGGTACGGTGCAGCAAATCTTGCGTTCAAAGAACTTGCAGCGCATCGAGCAACTTTAAGTTGCAGCGAATGCGATCGTTTCGAGCGCCGATGAGAGAAGGCGTGCGGCCGTCGAGCGGCTGGTCCAATCGCGATACCGCTGTTCGCTCTGCTGCACCCCGATCTAACGAAACGTGATGGTTCGTATGACCTTAGATTGGGAGATCGAACCATCGGACGAAACGACGGCGACGCCGATGCGCCGGGTTCCTCGCGAGAACGTGCCGGGAGGTACTTCGATCAAATATCCCGCGCGCGCGAGCTCCGGGTTGGCGAGGGCCTTGGCGACGTCGGGCCGCGGCTCGCCATAAAACGACGTGGCCCGATCCTCGACCTTGCCGTCGACGATCAGGCAAACGCCGCGTGGCTCGCTATTGCCCGTGCGATCCTTGCCCCAGCCGTAGAGTTCGTACGCGGCCGCACTCGGCGCACCGTGCCGATCGGCAATGTCCTGGGTCGTGCCCTTGCGGACCAACGCATCGATGCCGACCGTGGCGCCCGTCGTCAATTGTGCGTGGATCCGACAAGCGGCCGACACGTCCCGTGCGGCCACCGCAACCGCATTCGTCTGCGGGGCAGACGACGGTGACGCTTTGAGCGCCGAGGCGCTGACGCCGCAACCGGCAGCGACGGCGCCCAGCACGACCGTGCCGAGCGCGCGGACAATCGTGGCCGCCCCCGACCGGGTTGCGGGGGAGCGGCGTAGACTAGCGACGAAGCAGCCCAAGCGTGCGAACGCGCTAGCCTCCACGACGAGATACGCGCTTCGCAGCTCTGCGGTGCGCGCGCGTTCCGTCTCCAGAACCCGGAGACGTTCGGCGAGCGCTTTGGAAAGCGAATCGTCGGCATGGAGCGTCATGTGGGGCTCTTGCAAGGAACCGTAGCGATCCTTTCGTCGTGGCGCGCGCTCCGGGAGCGTCGCGCACCTCATGCTTAGGACAAGCGGGCGTTCTTCCTCCTTGCCCGAAGCGGAGGGCGCGCCTTCCACAAATGGCGCAGCGCGGGAGGCACGCAGTGCACTCATCGTCGACTTGCTTGAAGCGCGACGCTGCTTAGCGGCGCTCGAAACCGAACGCGCCGAAGCGAACCAGACGCTCAACGCGCTTTTGCTCCGCTCGCTCGAGCTCGAGTCCGAACTCGACGCCGCAGCCTCGTCGCGTGACCGCATCGAACGCCTCTTTATCGCCTTCGTGAATGACGAGATCGCGCGCGCTGTCCTCGAAAACGCCCAGCTCGAGGCGGCCATTCAGGCCACGTACGCCAGCCCCTGGTGGGCGCTGAAGCGCGCGCTTCGCTCGCTCGCTCGGCGTCGCTCAAACGAATCGGGGCGTTAGCGCCGCCGCAGCACGGCAAGGTCTTGGTTTCCAAACGCCGCTTCGACCGTCTCGAGCACGTCGAAGTGGAGGGACCAGCGCGAGCGGACGTTATTTGGCGTTTGCACCGTCTGCCGGTAGTAGTCGCGGTCCGCGATGAAGCCATCGAGCACGTCGTCGTGACTGTCGGCATCGAACTCGCGCCCTGCAAAGGCGTTCCACCAGCCGGCGCCGCGCCAGCGGGAACCATACGCCTTTCCGGCGCTGCCGGCGAACGTGAGCAGCGCGATGCCACCGGGTTTTAGAATTCGCGCGAGCTCCGCGAGCCAAGCGGCCTGTGCTTCGGCCGTCAGATGCGTCATCACCGAGACGCCGAACACCCCGTCGAAGCTCTCGCCGGCGTACTTCGTCCGCGGCCAGAGAGGTGCGACGCTGAAGCGGTCTTCGCCGAAGCTCGCCGCGCACCAGTGCACGTTCGCGCTGTCGATGTCGGTCCCGCATACCGTCGCTTGCGGCCAGTTCGCAATGAAGTGCGCCGTCAGCCGCCCCACCCCGCAGCCCCAGTCGAGCAGCCCGACGCCGGGACCTGAACGGATGCCGAAACGCGCGAATTGCGATTCGAGGTAGCGGAACTGCGAATAGCCCGGCAGCACGATGCTGTGCGCGTCGACGCCCTTCTGCACGCGATCGATCTTCGCAGTGTCCGAGGTAAATGTCATGAAGGAGCGCAAGTCGTTCGGCAACCACAGGTCCGAAAGCTTGTGGGTCTCGCCGTGGCGCGTTTCGACGAATTCACAGTGAAACGGATCGGAATCGAAGGCCGACGCGAGAAGATCGATCGTCACCAACAGATTCGAGTTCGCGGCGTTGGGCCAGTACCAGTAGACGTCTTCCCAGCCGACGGAACGTAACGGATACTCGTGGGCGTAGGCCACTCCTGGACCAAACCGAACGCCGAGGCTCAACGGGTCGCCGTGCGGGGGCAGATGAGCCCCGCCGATACTCAATCGCGCGCCATCGAAGCTCATCCACGTAATCGCGTTCAGCGGCGGGTGCCCGGGCTCGAATACATCGCTCGCGAGAAGGCCGAAAGCGTTGAAGCGCGGGACGCGATGGAGAATGGCACGTTCGAAGATGCGCTTACCGGCGGCGTCGCGCACCTCGACCGTCGCGTCACGCGCTTCGGGCACCGGCGGAAGCTGACAAGAGAACGACGGGCCTTCACCTTCGACGCCGGCGCGAACCGAACTTCCCGCCCACCGGCTGCCATCGTGATAGACGGAAATGGCCGTGCCCGCATCGGTCGGCAAGGGCCCCGAGAGCACGTCGTTATGGTCGAGCGTTAGCCGGCTCGCCCGACTCGAGCCGCCTACCAAAGTTATCGCCTCCGCATCGTGCAAAGCTGGTAGCCGCCGACGCTGGCGGTTGGATCGCGAGCAACTCGTAGAAACGCAGCGTATTTCACAGCTGCCAAAGCTTGACGGCATGCGCCTTGTATGCCGGCTCGCTCCCGTCGAGCAGCATGGCTTCCACGATCGCCTCGGAAGCGCCGAGCCGGTCGCCAAACGCTTCGCACGCAAGGCTCTGGAAGTACCACAGCGTGGCGTAGTCGTCGATGTCGTGGAGCGTCGCCTGGAGGTGACGCCGCGCCCCGGCGGCGTCGCCCTTGCTAAGCAAGACGTATGCGTACACCTGATGATAGTGACCGTTGTAAGGGGCCGTCTCGAGCGCGCGTTCCGCGAACGTGACGGCTTCGCGGATCCCGCCGAGTGCGAGCTGAATTTTCGCTCCCATCGAGAGGTACGACGGTCGCCCCGGGTAAGCGTTGAGCGCGACGGCAACCGCCGCCCAGGCGCGCTCGTGCAGCCCATTGGCGTGCAGTACCTGAGCGAGCACGTAGGCGTGATCCGGACGCAACGCCGCGTCTCCTTCGAACCCCGCGAGCGAGTCAAGCGCTTCGGTCGTTCGCCCCGCGCCGAGCAACAGCATCGCTTTTTGGGCCGCGCGGCCGTGCGGCGACGTGAAATCCGTCCGAAACACGTCCTCGAAGGTGTCTTGACGGTGATCGGGTTCGTAGGCGTAGAGCCGGCGCTCGCCGACATGCGTCACGACGACGTCTGGTTTCCATGCGTCAACCTCGTCAAGGAACAGGCTCGTCGTCGTTCCGGCGCAGAGCACGTTGCGGAAGCTCCGACCGATATAGTCGAATTGTTCCGTCATGAACGAGTCACGTAAGAAGAGCGCTCGCGCTTGGGCCGCGCCGGGAGCCAGGGTTTCGATGCAGCCGGTTCGCGCGAGACCTTCGTTATCGTAGATGCGCTGGTGATCATTACGGCTGAGCTTCGCGCGTGGCGTCTCCTCGCTGCGTTCTGGCTCGACCAGGACGCCGAGATCGCCAAACACACGCCGGTATTCGAAGACGACGTCGTGTGCCTGCAATTCCGACATGGGTACGAGTGGAGCGAGCGCGCGGCACAGCGTCTTGTAGGCCACGAAGCTGCCGTACTGCGTCCAATGCGAATCGGTCTTGCGGTACAGCTCGAGACCGCCCTTGGCGGCCAGCAGATCGGGTCGCGGGTCGACGAAGGTGATGTCGCGCAGCTCGTGCATGAATGCAAGGAACGTCGCGCCGGGCGAGGCGTTGCCGGCGACGTCCACGTCGGCCGGAAGGTCTTCGGAATGGACGTAGTGCGCGTCCGGCACGAGGTAGAACACGTACGGCACGCCGCGCCGTTTGAGTTCGCGCGCGCGACGTCGCAGCGTCCGCTTCCAAATCTCGAGCAGGGGCCGATTGAATGGGACTGGGTTCAAGAACCAGCGGAGCGCGAAGCCATCTTGATCGCCCAGGAACAACCGGCCGTTGCGTCCCTCGAGGACGCCACGAACCTTTCCTTGGCGTTCAATCATGCGCGACGCGGGCGCGTTCTTCGGCGAGTCGGCCGATGAGTTCCCCGACATTGTTCGGTTCGACGGCGATCTCCTCACCGATGTCGATCCCGAGCTTTTGCGAGAGGCGCGCCAAGAGGATCGAATGTCCGAGCGAATCCCAGCCCTCGACGTCATCGGCAGTGGTGTGAAGACCGATGCGCGTAGGGTCGGTCGAGAATGTGTCGGCGACAATCGCGATGACCGCGGCCTCGAATGCAAGATCGCTCATACTGCCGCGGTCAACGCGGCGGTATAGCGCCGCGCATTCTCGTCCCGGCTCATCTTGCCGCTGGTTGTCTTGACCAGATCGCCGATTGGGCGGATCTCGACCGTACGGACCTGCAGTCCGAGCTTACTGTAAACCTCTGCACGGATGCGGCGCGTTAGCTCGAGCCGCGCTTCCTCGCCGTCGGCGACGCTCTCCGCGAGCACGACGGCTTCCTCGCTGCCGACGGCGTCGTCGTAGACCGCGAAGACTGCGACACGGCCGGGCTTGACGCCGACGACTTCGCCGACCACGTCCTCCACATCGTTCGCATAAAAATTTTGGCCGTGCACGATCAGCATCTCTTTACGCCGTCCACAGACGTACAGTTCGCCCTCGTACACAAAACCGAGGTCGCCCGTTCGGTACCAACCGTCCTCGAAGGCCTCGGCTGTCGCCGACGGGTTCTCATGATAGTGCGAAAAGACGAAACGGCCGCGCAACTGGATCTCACCGACATTCGCACCGGAGGCGGCGGCGATGCGCAGTTCGATGCCGCCGAGCGGCTTGCCGCACGACAAGAATTCGACCGCCTCGCCGAACGGCAACGGCGCGGTTACCGCGTCACGCGTGCGCATCGCCTCCGCGTCGACGGCGAGCGTGTGCGGCGGACCCTCGCCCCCTAGCGTGACGGCGAATACCGTCTCCGCCATCGCGTAACATGTGCGCAGCATCGTGGGTTCGACGCCCGAGGCTTCGAACGCCGCCGAGAAGGCCTCGAACGTAGCCGGCTTGCATGGCTCCGAACAGCTGACGAATGCACGCATCGAGGAAAGATCGTACGTCCGTGCGGCATCGTTCGTGCGCACGAGATGGTTGAACGCAAAGTTGGGAAGCCAGACGTGCGTTGCGCGGTAGCGTTCGATGAGCTCGAACAGCAGTCCAGGCCGCAGCAGCCATTCGAACGCGTCGAGCGACACGATGGTGCTCCCCACCGTAAGCGGGAAGAGAAAGGCTGCGATCAGCCCCATGTCGTGATAGAGCGGCAGCCACGACACGGTCCGGTCATCGGGTCGCGAGCCGAGCGCGCGAGCGTGGGCGGCGTTCTGCTCGCGGATCGCGGAGAACGTAAGGGCGACGCCTTTCTTGGCGCCGGTGGTTCCCGAGCTGTGCTGCAGGAGCGCGATGCGCTCGTCGCTTTCGACCGTGCCAAGCGGCGGCAGAGCGTCCGACGTCTCGGGCGGCTGGTCCGCATCGACGTCGAGGACGGCGCAAGCGAAGGGCGCCGTCAGTTCGCGCAGGCACGGCAGCAGCGACGGGAGGCTGAGCACGCACGCCGGCCGGACCCGCGCGAACAGCTCGCGCTGCGCGCGCCAGTAAAGCTCAGGATCCTGTTTCGGCGTGGGGTACGGCAGAAACGTCGGAATGAGTCCGGCGCGCATTGCGCCGAGAAACGCCGGATAGAGTTCGTAACGATGGTCGAGCACGATCGCGACGACCGCGCCCGCACGGAGCCGGAGCGTCGCGTAGAGCGACGCCCAGCGCTCGGTCTCGTGTAGAAGATCGGCGTAAGCGAACTGCCGGTATTCGTCTTTCTTGACGAACAGTAGCGCGGGATGAGCCGGCGCGTTGGCCGTGCGTTCGTAGAGTGCGGCGAGCAGATTACGCATCGAGACGGAAGGTCCGGCTGAGGAAATCGCGCGAGAAGATCTCTTCCCACGAGCGCAGCACGGGCCGGTGAGCGTTGCGCTCGCGCGAGGCGTAGTCGCTCGAAAGCCGGACCGCGTCAACGATCGCGCGCTCTAAATCGCGCAGCGAGAACTCGCAGGGAACGATGTTTTCCGAAAGCCGGCGCAGGTCGGCCGCCGTTCGGTTTTCGTAAACGTTGGTGACGACCATGGCGCCCGTCGTCGCGAATTCGCGCGCGACCACTCCGGGGTGGGGGGCATACATCATGCTAATGCCGACATCGAGCGAGTGGAGCAACTCGACGTACTCTTCTTCGGTCGTACGCTGACGCAGCTCGAGCCGGTGCCCGCGCCCGAGCTCGAGCGGCGGCACGTCGCTGAGCGCCCCGAGTCCCACGAACGACCACTCGGCACCGAACAGGCCGCGCCCGCAGAGGTTCTGCAACGCGAGCAGCGTGAGTTCGAAGAGGTTGCGGGACGCGTGCAGTTCGGGTCGCGCATAGAGCGCCAAGACCTTGCTTCGCCGTGCGGCCATCGAAGCAGCGGTTTGGCGCGGCAGTTGATTGATGTGGTGCTCGAAGACGGCGTAGTGTTCGACATCCTCGAGCGCTTCGTCCGCGGCGAACACGCCGATGCGGTTAGCGCGAAAATAGTCGCGCAACTGGCTGCTGTTGATGATCGGATAGTGCGGCACGCTGTAGGTTTCGTGGCAGAGCACCTTACTCGAGGAATTGTCAAAAAAGACCGGCTCGTATTCCTGTGCGAGCAGGAAGGGACGCCTAAAGTCGGTCCACTTCGCCAGCGCGGCCGCGCGGTAAAGATCCCAAACGCTGTAGGCGACGACGCGATCACGCGGGCAGACGCCGATCCGGTCGTCCTCGTATCGCCCGAGCACCTTCACGTCGGCAAACGCCTCGCGAATCTTTTCCGAATGCTCGCGCCATAGAAAGTAGCCCTTGTTCGCGTTCGGCTCTTCGGTGCAGTAGATCGCAACACGGCGGCCGGCAGCCACGAGCGACCGGACGAGTTCGAACGCCGCGCGATACCCGCCGAACGCAATATCGGGGTGGAGCGTCGGCAGCAAGAACCAGACGGTGGCCGGCTCCGCATCGTCCGCACGGCGGAAGGCGCGCAGATTCCCATCGCCGTGGAGCCGGTTGCGCAGCGTTTCCGTGCGGTTGACGAGCACGGGCGCCGTTACACCCGGCAGTCTCGCTTCCAGCGCTGCGGTCAAATCGAAACGCGGCAGCCGGCCTTCGATACGACCGTGCTCGAGATAGTGGTGGAAGCCGCACGGCACGTCGCGCGGAATCGCCGCGCGAACGTCTGCATAGTAGGCGCGGTACCAGTCCTCTTGAAACCATGCATTCGGCGAATACTCGCGCTCGATTCCGATGGTGAGATAGTGCCGGAACGGATCGGCCAGATGCTCGCGCGAACTCGTCTGGACGAGGTACGTGTCGGCGTAGAACTCGGGATCGAACTCGCTTTCCATCAACGCGACCAAGGCGGATCGGCCGTTGAGACCGGGCGTCTGGGGGATCGCCGTGGCCGCGAGGTGCAACAAGCGGCCGTAGCGGTTGTAATGTTCGAGCGCCGTCATCACCGGAAAGGCTTCGAGGAACGCCTGCGCTTGAGTTCAACTGCACGTACGCCGCGGCGTCGAGTGCCGTCATGGCCGCCGCGGGGTCGCGGTAGCGGCTGCCCGCGATCTGCATCGATTCATTCGGCCAGCGCGACTCGGCGATCCCGTGCGCGATGAAGTGGACGAAGCCGGTCGTGCCGCCGGCGGTGGCTGCCGCAGCGACGTCGGGGTAGTGAGAACGGTACCAGACTTCGTTGAACAGCTTGTTGGGTGAGACCAATTTGCACGCATCGCGCGTGAAATATGCCTCGAGGATTGCGTTATCGTCGTCGGTTTCGTCACAGAGTCCGGCGGCGAGCAAGCGAGTGCGTAACAGGCCGAGGTCGAGGCAGCGCAACAGCGCATCAACCCATTCTGGGGAGTGGTCGAGAAGGTGGCTGGCAGCGATCCGGGTCGGAGGCGCGCCGGCATGCGTCATCACACGATAGACCCGCTCGTCGTTCCGTTACGAATCGCGGCTTCGGATTGTCGCATCTTGGCGACGAGATTCGCGGCCAGATGAAGGCTCTCGAACTGACCCGCGTCGCTCCACCAGCCCTCGAGGATGTCGAACTGCAGATCACCGGAACGGATGTATTGGTTGTTCACGTCGGTGATCTCGAATTCGTTGCGGTCCGAAGGCTTGAGGCTGCGGATGAAATCGAAAACGCGGTCGTCGTAAAAGTACACGCCGGTCACGGCGTAGCGGCTTTTTGGGAAGGCGGGTTTCTCCTCGATCGTCACGATCTGCTCGCCTCGGATTTCGGGCACGCCGAAGCGCTCGGGATCCGGTACTTCTTTGAGCAAGAGCCGCGCGCCGCTCGCCTGGCGTTCGAACTTGCGGGTGTACGGCGAGATATCGTCTTGTATGATGTTGTCGCCGAGAATCACGCAGATGCGCTGGCCTTCGGCGAAATGTTCGCACAGCCGAAGGGCGTCGGCGATACCGCCTTCACCTTCTTGGTACGTATAGTTCAGGTGCGCGAGCCCGAAGTCTCGGCCGTTGCCGAGCAGCCTCAGGAAATCGCCGGCAGAGTGTCCGCCGGTGACGATCATGATCTCTCGGATGCCGGCGGCGCACAAGGTCTGCAGCGGGTAGTAGATCATCGGGCGGTCGTAGACGGGCAAGAGGTGTTTGTTCGTCACCTTGGTGAGCGGCCGAAGGCGTGAGCCGAGTCCGCCCGCGAGGATGATGCCTTTCATCGCGCGCCTCGTTCCGCGTATTGCCGAGCGTAGTACGTCGCGAACTCGCCGCCTTTGGTGGGGCGCCACCACGACTCGTTCTCGCGATACCAGCGCACGGTCTCGACGACGCCGGTTTCGAAATCGATCTGCGGCTGCCACCCGAGCTTGCGCGTCTTGGACGAGTCCAGGGAGTACCTCCGATCGTGGCCCGGGCGATCGATGACGTGCCGGACATGGGTCTCGAAGGATCGCTCGCAGAGATCGACGAGCCGGCGCGTGACCTCGATGTTCGTTCGCAGGTTATCTCCGCCGAGATTGTACGCGTGCGTGAGTTCGCCGTGCTCGAGCACGTGCAAGATGCCGCGAGCGTGGTCCTCGACGTGCAACCAGTCGCGAATCTGCAGGCCGTCACCGTAGACGGGAACGGCTTTGTCGTCGATGAGATTCGTGATGAAGAGCGGAATGATTTTCTCCGGATACTGATAGGGTCCGTACGTATTCGATCCGCGCGTCACGATAACCGGGGTGCCATAGGTCGTCGCGTAAGCGAAGACCTGCAGATCGCCGCCCGCTTTGCTGGCCGCGTACGGCGAACGCGGTGCGACCGTGTCGGTTTCCTTCGAATGCCCGGCCGCTACGTGGCCGTAGACTTCATCCGTCGAGACTTGCAGGTAGCGTGCGATGCCGTGCTTGCGAACCGCTTCGAGAAGGACGTGCGTTCCGAGAATATCGGTGCGCAGGAAAGCCTCCGGGTCCAAGATCGATCGATCGACGTGCGTTTCCGCGGCAAAGTTGACGATCGCGTCGACGCCGTCGCCGATCGCCGTTTCAACGGCTTCGGCATCGCAGATGTTACCGCGAACGAAGCGGTAGTGCGGCTCATCCGCACAGTCGGCAACGTTGGCCGGGTTGCCGGCATACGTCATCGCGTCCAGATTGACGACCCGGACGTCGTGCCGCGTCGTCAAGACGAGCCTGATGAAGTTCGATCCGATGAAGCCGAGTCCACCGGTGACCAGCCACGTTCTCAAACGCCAACTTTCTTTTTTGTTAGTTAAGCATCTTTAGTGCATTGGGCGTGCGGCTTTGCGGTCGGCGAAAGAGCGAAGCGTTTTACGTTACGACGCGCAAGTGGTCCTTTCCGGGGACCGCTCGGACGGCGGTGGAACCCAGCAGACGTGCCGGACGACATCACGATACTTGCGCCGCTCGTGCGGCGGATGCGCGAACGTATCCGAGCGATGGAGCAGAGCCGGTTCTGGATGCTCCGCAACCGGTTCTTCGCGATCAAGAAGCGCTTCCGGTTGTCAGTCGAAGGGGCGTGGCCGCCGTTTTCTCTGCCGCCGGGCGTCGAGAGTGCCGTCGACGGTGCAGATCCGTACGATCAATGGCTGGGACTCAATGCACCGCGGGACGCCGATCTGGCGCGGATGCGCGAGATTGCCGAGGTGCTGCCCCGGCAACCATGCATCACCTTGCTTTACGCGGGTGGAGCGCCCACGGGTAGCGGTTTCCGCGCTGCCATCGATTCGCTCGTCGCCCAAGTGTATGGCCGCTGGCAGCTCTGCGTCGCGGCCGGTCGCGACGCGCGACGGTCCTTGCCCGATTGGGCGGTCGACGATTCACGAATCGTGCTGCTGCCTGATACCGGCTCGGGGGATGCACGTCAGCCTTTCGCGGTCCTCCTCGCGGCCGCGACGGGCGATTACGTTGGCTTTCTCCACGGCGGGGACGTCTTGGCGCCCGAGGCGCTTTTCGAAGTCGCTTTACTGCTGAACCGCCACCCGGACGCGGACATCGTGTACGGCGACGAAGATGCTATCGATGCCGACGGGATTCTAAGCGCGCCGTACTTCAAGCCGGATTGGTCACCCGAGCTGCTCTTATCGCGCATGTATCTCGGCGACCTTTGCGTTTACCGTCGCACGTTGCTCGGAGAGTTTTCCGACTCGATTACGGATCCGAACGGGAGTTTGACATACGACGTCGCGCTTCGCGCAACGGAACGGACCGATCGCATCTACCACATCCCGCGCGTGCTGTATCATCACCGGCCGCGCACTCGCGATGCCGGCGAAACAGCATCGGACGTGCGCGTTCTCTCGGAAGCGCTCGAACGTCGCGGTGAACGCGGCCGCGTCACGGTGAACGCCCAGTGTGCCGGGACGTATATCGTCCGCTACGATATCGTACGATCCGGCCGCATCAGCATCATCGTGCCGACGCGCGACCACGGCCCGGATGTCGACCGCTGCCTTGAGTCGATCTTCTCACATGACGCTTCGTCCGAGATCGAGGTCGTGCTCGTCGATAACGGCAGCACCGATCCAGCGTCGCTGGCATCCTTCGCACGTTGGCCGGAACGCGACGGGCGCGTCCGCGTCGTGCGTGATGACGCGCCGTTTAACTTCTCCGCTCTCAACAACCGGGCCGTCCGCTCGACCTCGGGAACGTATCTGCTGTTTCTCAACAACGACACGGAAGTGTTGACCGACGACTGGCTACCGGCGCTTGTTGAGCAAGCGCAGCGCCCCGCGATCGCGGGGGTCGGCGCGCGGCTGCTGTTCCCCGACGGCAAGGTGCAGCACGCGGGCGTCGTGCTCGGCATCGGAGGCGTTGCCGGGCATAGCCATCGCTTTGCGGAGCGTGATTCCACAGGTTACTTCTGTGCGCTCGAGGCGGTCTGCGACTACTCTGCCTTGACGGCAGCCTGCCTCATGGTTCGCCGCAGCGTCTTCGAGGAAGTCGGCGGGTTCGACGAAGCGCTGACCATCGCGTTCAACGACGTCGACCTGTGCCTCAAGTTTCGCGCGCACGGCTACCGAAACGTCTATCTGCCGCATGTCGTCTTGCGACACGCCGAGTCCAAAACACGCGGGCACGATATCGGTGCTCGAAAATCGGCACGTTCCGCAGGGGAGATCCTCTTGATGAAAGAGCGTTGGGGACCGCAGCTCGAGAACGATCCGTATTACAATCCGAA
>JAABUQ010009451.1_pt1 | contig 13185 bp, 15 predicted proteins | sample 5560001 | NCBI WGS metagenome assembly JAABUQ01 (sample SAMN10711888, study PRJNA513371) | rock metagenome | isolation source: Antarctica rocks | place: Antarctica: Victoria Land, Finger Mt nord | collected 2015-12-18 | reverse complement strand
CCAGATCAGTCAGGTCCTTTCGCGAGGCAGGGTCGAGGAAGCCGGGGCGGATCATGGGAGTAGGTAGAGTCGCGCCTGACGAAATTGGCAAGCGGGAGAGCCGGATTCTCACAGAGTCGGGGTATACATGCTGTTCGCCGCCTGGGTGTTCCTGCCGCGCGGCTGGCTGCGCGGGGCCGGGATACTGGCGGCGGCGGCGCTGATGGGCCACAAGGGGCTGCTGCTGCTGCCAATCTGGCTGATGGGCGTGGCGCTGCAACGCGCGCCGAGCCTGCGGCGCCATCCGGCCTGGGTGGACGGGCTGCTATGGGCCGGCGGGCTGGCGTTCATGGGCTGGGTGGTCGTGACCCGGGCATACGACCCGGCGATCCATGCCATGCAGGACGCCGTCAGTCCGTGGGTGTTCAGGCAACTGGCCGAGGCGCGGGTGTTCTGGCTGGATTGGGCGTTCGGCCTGGCGGTCGCGGCGCACCTGCTGGGCGCGCGCCGGGTGGCGGAGTGGCTGCCGCTGGGGTGGATCGCCGGCCCGGCGCGCTGGTGCGCCGGCGTGAGCTTCGCGTTATACATGTTCCATGAGCCGCTGCTGCATCTGTCAGCCGGGTTCCTGCCGCGGGATGCGGGGTGGCTCGCCATCGGGCTGACGCTCGCGGTGGTCGCGGTGCTCGGGCCGCCGGCGGAGCGCAGCAAGCGGTGGTGGCGGCGGCTGGACGAGGTGGTCGCTTGGGGCGTGGGGCGGCTTGGGACCAGCCTGCCCCGGGGCCGCGCCAGGCTACCTGCTGGCTGAGGCGTCCATCCCTGCTGTGCCGCGGGCGGCGCCGTAACCGTCGCAGTGTCAGGCCCATGGCGGCGCGAGCACCCTACGCGTGCCGCGGATCACGCGCAGCAGCGGCTGCTCCATCAGCCGCGCCGTCGCGAGCCCCCGACCACCCCGGCCATGGACAACGCCAGGAAACAGGCGAACGCCGGCCTTGATGCCTGGAACCGCCCGGAAGCCCCATCAAGGCCCGCACCCAATCCTCGTGCGGGCGGCATTATCACCGAGATCGCTGCGCCGGTTGTCAGGAATGGTTGCCTTGATCGTTTGACGCTTCTTTCATCTCTGCCGTGCGACGTTGCGGTATGGAAGTCCGATCCGACGCCACCACTCCGCAGCCCGCCACCTTCCGCGAGCGTGGGGTGGCCGTGCCGTTCACCACGCCAGGGCTGCAAGTGGCGCGGGTGCGGCAGGGCAAAGCCGAGGGCGGCAAAGGCGGGCTGGAGCTGGTGTTTCCCAACCCGTCCGGCGGGCGCGGCACCTACGTCGTGCCCTGGGCGGGCGTGGCCGACCTGTGCCAGCCGACCCTGCATGACCTGTACCTGCTAGTCGCGCTGGAGCAGTCGTTCACCCGCGGCGTGCCGGTGTCGCCGCTGGCCGTGCAGGCCGCCGCGCGCCGGGTCGCGCTGGGCGGGGCGGCGGGACGGCCGGCCCGTGCCGCAACGGCTGCGGCGGATGCGGCGGACCTCGCCCGGCTGCAGGCCACCACCCGCCACCTGCTGACGGCGCTGGTCGCCGAGGGCGGCGCCGATCCGGTCCGAGGACCAGACATGGCGGAGATGACGGCGGTGGCGCGCATCATGGCGCCCTTGGGTATCGGCCCAGGGGCGGATGACGCGCCGGTGCCGCAGGCCATCCACGACCTGCAGGCGCTGCGGGACGGGCTGCTGGCCTGGGCCGCCCTGCAGCCGGAGGGGGAGCGCCTGGCCCGCCTGGCCGCCACCCTGGCCGGGGAGGCCGCGCAGGCCACCGCCTTGACCCTGCGTGCCGCCCGGCAAGGCCCCGGGGTGGCGGCGCTGGTGCGGGCATGGCGCCTTGGCCCGGACACGGTGGCGGCGCTGGCCAGCCGGCCCGCCTGGCTGCTGGACGGCTGGCGGCTGCCCTGCCTGATCTGGCAACAGGCCCCCGGCAGCCCCGCCGCCGTGCAGGAGGTGGCGCACCTCGCCCCGGCCCTGGCCGGGGAGGCCGCAGCCTGGACCGGCTCCCTTCCTGACCCGGCAGTGCCGCTGGCGCTGCGCCGGCTGCTCGCCACGGAGGCGCGCAACGTCGTGAACCCGGACCTGGTGGCCCGCAACGAGCACCTGCGGGCATTGGCCGCGTGATGGCCGTGTCCCTGGCTGCCTCGATGACGGCCCCGCCACCCACCCTGCCCGACGTCCGGCACCAACTGGGCCAGGCGCGTGACGAACACCTGGCGCAGGTGGTGGCGCTCGTGGACGCCCTGCCGCAACGGGGCGCGGCGGATGCGCTGATCGCGCCGCTGCGGCCCCGCCTGGCCTTGCTGGCGCCCATGCGGCCGGTGACGGCGATGCGGCTGATGTTCAGCCCGCTGGACCCGGTGATCGTGCCGGGGCCAGGCTGGCGCCCGGGGCTGCCCGCCGTGCCGCGCCTGGCGCTGGGCTGCCTTGGCGCCGCCGTGATGGCGCGGATCGGGCCGGTGGCAGAGGCGGTGCAGGGCATGATCGCCGGCATGTCGCCCCAGGCGGCCACGGCGGCGGGCGCGCGCGTGGGCGTGACGCTGTGGCCGGCGGCGGCGGCGGTGCTGGACGCGCTGCCGGTGCCGCCGGACTGGACGGAGACGGCTGGGCTGCCGCTGGGCTGCTACGACGCCATCCGTGCCAATGTCGCTGCCGTGCTGCATCAGGCGGTGCGGCTGGAACGGCTGGCGATGGTGGACCCCGGCCCCTGCATCGGCGCCATCCTGGCCGACGCCCAGACGCGCAACCCGGCCACCGTAGCCATCGTGCTGGCGGTGCTGCTGTCCCATGGCGCTGCGGCCACCGTGCTGACCAAGGGCGCTGGATCCGCCGGGGCGGTCCCCGGAGGTTTGGCCGCCCTGCCCAGCGCCGTGCTGGACGCCGCCGCGGTGCACGCACTGGACCGCGCCGATCGCCTGCTGGACACCGTGCTGCCCGCCGTCGGCCTGCGTGCCGCCGCGGGACACGCCGGGGACGTGGCGGCGTTGGTGGACGCGGTGGAGACCCCCGCCTGCCGTCCCGGCCTGCGCGCCCAGGCCGGCCGCACCCGTCAGGCGGCGGACCAGGCGTGCCAGGCGCGGCTGTCCCAGGCGGTGCAGCACGAGATGCTGCCCAAGCTGGATGGCCCGCCGCTGGACGACACCGCGATGGAAGGGCTGGAGGGCGTGGCGCGTGACCTGCGCCGCCTGGGCCGCGCCGGGCGCCGGCTGGGGTCGCCTGCGGCCTACGATGCGCTGCTGAAGCGCGCCGCGCAGGAGATTGGCGCCGCGCCAGGCGCCGGGCTGGGCCGCATGGACCGGCTGCGCCTGGCCGAGCTGCTGGTCGGCGCCCCGGCGGCCATGCGGCTGGTGCCGGAGGGCGATGCGCCGTAGCGTCTCCGCACTGCTGACCGGGAGCCGCCGAATGACCGCACGCCTTACCCGCCGCGCCGCCCTCGGCACGGCGCTCGCCCTGCCCGCCCTGCGCCGCGCCCATGCGGAGGTGGGCGAGGTGCTGATCTCCAAGCAGTTCGGCACGCTATACCTGCAGCAGGACGTGATGGAGCAGCAGGAGCTGATCCAGAAGCACGGCGCGCGGCTGGGCCTGCCGGGATTGCGGGCCAGCTACATCAAGTTCGCTGGCACCGGCCCGGTCACGGAGGCGTTGCTGGCCGGCAGCCTGCACTTTGCCAGCGGCGGGGCGCCGGGCGCGCTGCTGCTGTGGGACCGCACCCGGGGGACCGTGAAGTCCGCATTTGCGATGAACGCCACCAACCAGCGCCTGCTGACGGTGAACCCGGCGGTCCACACCATCGCCGACCTGACCCCCGCCGACCGCATCGCGATGCCGGCGGTGAAGGTCAGCCCGCAGGCGATCTTCCTGCAGATGGCCGCCGCCAAGCAGTGGGGCGCCACGGAGTGGTCCCGCCTGGACGCGCAGACCATCGGCCGCGCCCACCCGGACAGCATGGCGGCGATGCTGGGCAGGACCGAGATCACCTGCCACTTCAGCAGCACCCCGTTCCAGGACCGCGAGCTGACGATGCCGGGCGTGCGGGAGGTGGCGAACAGCTACGACATCCAGGGCGTCACCAGCAGCACGCCGAACACGATCTATGCCACGACGGCGTTCCGGCGGGACAACCCGATCGCCTGGCAGGCGGCCCTGGCGGCGTTCAGCGAGGCGACGGACTGGATCAACGCTAACCCGCGGGCGGCGGCGGAGATGTACCTGTCGGCCAGCGGCGACAAGGACACCCCAGCGAACGTGGAGGCGGCGATGCGCGCACCGGGCAACCGCTTCACGCTGCAGCCCAGCGGCGTGCTACGGGTGGCGGAGTTCATGGCGGGTACGGGGGTGCTGAAGCGGCGGCCGGCGGGGCTGGCGGACCTGTTCTTTCCAGAGGCGGTGGAGCGCGGGGGGAGCTGAGGCGGCTGCACCTGGCCCAGGCTGAATATCGGGACGCCTGGATGTCGGGGCACCTGGATGTCGGGGCAGCGGATCGCAATGCGTGCAGCCGGCGGTGGCGGGGAAGCCAGCCGGAGCCGTGCCCTGGCTGGCGCGCTTGCAACCGGCGGCAGCTGATTGCAACAGACTTGGCAAGCAATCCAGGTGCATAGATGTGCAAGCGGGCAACAGACCTCGTACGTGAGCGTCACTTCTCCTTTGGATCGCCTGTTTCGCCCGTACGGCCTGGATTTCCTACTCTAGCGTGAGGATTAGGGCTGGGACCGATCCCCTTCGGCCTTCAACGCAGTACGGAGGCCGGCTTGAAGATCATGGTTCCCCTGGCCTGTGCCCTGCTCGCAGCCAGCCCGGCGCTTGCGGTCCAGTACACCTTCACCGCGCTGCCATTTGGGTTCACGGCGGCGGCGCTCAACGACGCCGGGCAGGTGGCCGGGGTGGCGCCGCCACCGTCCGGAGGCGAGCCCGCAGCGGCAGTGTTCGCCAACGGGGCCCTCACGTTCCCGGTTGTGCCACTTGCCAACGGCCTCTCGTTCCTGACCGGGATCAACGACGCTGGCGACCTTCTGGGCGAGACCGCGAACGGCCGCTCGCCATTCGCCATATTCGGCGGCGTTGCGACAGGGTTCGCGGCGCCCGGCAACACGTCCGCCGGCATCCAAGCGACTGGGTTGAACAACCAGCGGCAGATCGTCGGCTCTGCCATTATCGATAACGGGCAGGGCGGCGTGCTGGAGAGCTACGTCTCGTCCGGCAGCACGTATGCCGTGCTGACCGTGCCATCGGCCGTGCCAGGCCAGCCGACGTACACCCAGGCAGAGGCTATCAACGATGCTGGGGTGGTAGTGGGCAAATTCGGCCCCGGTCTCGGCTTGCCGAACCAGCAAGGCTTCCTCGATCAGGCCGGCACGTTCACGACCATCCTCGTGCCCGGATCCAGCGGAACGGAGGCGCTGGCGATCAACGACGGCGGGGAGATCGCCGGCCAATATCAGGTGACCAGCCTTGGCAGCCGTGGATTCACCGATATCGGCGGCGTGTTCAGCGACATCACGGGTCCGGACGGCTCCACGTTCCTGCCGGTGGGGCTGAACAACGCCGGGCAGCTCGTCGGCACCTTCGGCGGCATCGGGCTGAGTTACCTCGCGACGCCGCAGGCGACATCCAACCCCATGCCGGAGCCGGGGACGGCCGCACTGCTCGGCGGCCTGGCGGCGCTGGGGGCGGTGCTCCGGCGGCGCAGCCCGAAGCAGCCCGTCGCGGTGGGTAATGCATAAGGTTTTCCCTTGTCCTGGCCCTGCTTGCAGCCGGCCCGGCGCTGGCACCGGCCGGCCAGGTGTTCATCCCGGAGGCGGTCAACAACCTCGGCACGCTGGCCGGGCCGCTGGCGACGCCGGGAGACGGGCTGTTCGGCTCAAGCTTCATCGCCACGCCGCAGGCGGTGCCGGAACCGGTCACGGCGGCGGTGCTGGGAGGCGGCCTCCTGGTGCTGGACGCAATCCGCCGGCGACGGCGCACCTGACATCACGCCGGGCCGTCAGACCCGGCAGGGGTCAGGGCACGATCAGCGTGGCGGCGGGGAAGTAGGTGCGATAGCGCGCTACGTCGCGCGTCAGCAGCGACAGCCCGGCCACGGTGGCATGGGCACCGATCAGGAAATCAGGCAGCAGGCTGGTGCGGATGCCGCCGCGGGCGCGGTAGGCGCGGAACGCCTTGCCGGCCAGGAACAGGCCGACCCGTGGCACCAGCAGCACATCAACGCCCGTACCGGCGAGAAAGGCGTCAACGTCATCAGCACGCGAAAACCGCGCCGATATTTCGGCATAGGTGGTGTCGCTCGCGACGACCGCACCACGCGCCGCCGCAGCATTGAGTTACTGCACTGACCACGCCGACCATTGCGGGTCCCTTGTCACGACGTCGAGCAGGACGTTGCTATCGACCAGCGTCACTTGGGCAGTTTTTCGACCTCTCCACGGAGCATCAGCATCAGCTATCCGTGGTCGGGCCAGGGCCTGCAACGCCGATGAACCGCTCGAACCCGCCCCGGGGCCGGGGCATCTCCTCGGCGGCCTTGGTCAGCACGACCCACCCGTCCGGCGTCACCTCGAACTCGACGAAACTGCCCGGCGTGATGCCAAGCCTGTCGCGCACGGCTTCCGGGATCGTGACCCGTCCATCTCCTGTGATGATCTCCGCCATGGCCAATCCTCCTGGCTGCGCTCATCGCCATGATGATACATGGCCCCATCGCAACGCCGCCCCAACCCGCCCGTCAGGCGATCTGCAGCGACTGCATCGCCGCCTCGACCTCCTGGAAGGTCGGCATGTGCTGGTTCGGCGCCATCTTGCGGCCGGTCTCCACGCTCACCTGCGGGGCGTTGCCGTGCAGGTGGGTGACCAGCACGGCGCGGATGACGTCGAAGTACTTGGCCTCCTCCTCCACCACGCCCTTCAGCCGCGCCGCGAACGGACCCGCCATGCCATAGGCCAGCAGCACCCCCAGGAACGTCCCCACCAGCGCCCCGCCGATTATCGCGCCCAGCACCGCCGGCGGCTCGCTGATGTGCGACATGGTCTTGATCACGCCCAGCACCGCCGCGACGATGCCCAGCGCCGGCAGGCCGTCGGCCATGTTCTGCAGGGCGTGCGCCGGGTGCAGCTCCTCGTGCAGGGTCTTCTTCAGCTCGCGGCCCATCAGGTCCTCGATCTGGTGCGGGTCGTCGGCGTTCATGCCGAGCATCCGCAGGTAGTCGCAGATCATCGCCGTCGCGTGGTGGTTGGCGAGGATGGCGGGGAACTTCTTGAAGGCGCTGCTCTCCTCCGGCTTCTCGATGTGCGGCTCCAGCGCCATGATGCCCTTGGTGTTCGCCAGCCGGGTGAAGAAGAACATCAGGCTCAGCAGGTCGATGTACTGCTGCTTGCCGAAGGTGGCGCCTTTCAGGATCTTCTTGAAGCCGCCCAAGGTGTGCTTCACGTCGTGCAGCGAGTTGCCCATGATGAAGGTGCCGATCGCCGCGCCGCCGATAGTCAGCAGCTCGAACGGCATGGCCTCGATCAGCGGCTCCAGGCTGCCGCCGGACATCATGTAGCTGCCGAACACGCAGACCAGCAGGAAGACCAAGCCGCCGATGGTCAGCATGCGGCGCTACCGCACGGGGTCGTCATTGCGAGGAGCGCAGCGACGCGGCAATCCAGAGGCCGTGCGTGCAATCCTGGCCGCCGCTGGATCGCCGCGCCGCAAGTGCGGCTCGCAATGACGGTGGCAACGGTGGGCAGCGCCATGGCGGGGGTCAACGCGCGGGCCTGTCGCGCAGCACCACGATGGCGATGCGGCGGTTGGCGGCGGCCAGCGGATCGCCGGGCAGCAGCGGCTCGCGGTCGGCGTGGCCGGCGACGGCGTGGATGCGCGCCTCCGGCAGCCCGGCATCGGTCAGCAGGCGGCGGGTGGCGTTGGCGCGGTCGGCCGACAGGTCCCAGTTGCTGCGGTCCCCACCGCGGTACGGCTGCGCGTCGGTGTGGCCGGCGATGCTGATGCCCTCCGGCAGGTGCAGCAGCACCGGGGCGACCTTCGCCAGCAGCGCCCGCGCCCGATCATTCAGGGCAGCGGACCCGCTTGCGAACATCGGCTGCTTGTCCTCGTCCACGATCTGGATGCGCAGGCCCTCGGGCGTCAGGTCCACCTGCAGCTGCTTGGCGATGCTGGCCAGCGCCGGGTCGTTGCGGACGGCGTCCTGGATTTGCTGGGCGGCGCGTTCCAACTGCTCGCGCTCGGCGGCGCGTGACGCTTGGTTGGCGAGCTGGGCATCCCGGCGTTGGGTGTCGGCCTGCTGCTTGCTGTCGGCCTTGCCCGTGAGGTCCGGCAGGCCAGCCGGGACGGGGTCGGCCAGGGAATCGGTGTCCGGGGACAGGGTCGCGCGCAGGGCCGCGGCGGTGCCGCCGTCGCGGGCGGTGGGGATCAGGGCGGAACCGGCCGCCTTGGACGGGGCGGTCTGCGCGGGAACGTCGCCCTCGTCCTCGTCGGTGTCGATGTTGGGGTGGGGTGGGGCGAGCACCACCTGGATCGCGCCCCGGTCGGACGCCAGCGAGCCGTCGATGTTGGGGGTGCGGCCGCCGAACGGGGCGCCGAAGCCGCTGGTGTTGCGCGCCATCACGTTGTTCGGGCTGAAGTAGTCGGCCAGGCCCTTGCGCTGCTCCTCCGTGGTGGCGTTCAGCAGCCACATCAGCAGGAAGAACGCCATCATGGCGGTGACGAAGTCGGCGTAGGCGACCTTCCAGGCGCCGCCGTGATGCCCGCCCTCCACCACCTCCTCACGGCGGATGATGATGGTGCGCTTGTCCGATTTCTTGGCCGCCATGATGAAGTCCCGTCTTGGGTTCGCCGGGCAGCATGGCGGCAAAGGCTTAAAAGCGTGCTAATTCCAGAACATCATGGGAACCGAAGCCTGCAAAGGCCCGACTGCCGACGTACCAACTTCCGACGCCGCGGCCTTGGACGCCCCGGCGTTCGACGACGCCTTTCGCCAGCAGTTGGCGGAACTGTTCCGCTGGCGGCGGGACGTGCGGCGGTTCCGGCGGGATGCGCTGGCGCCGGGGCTTGTGGAGCGGCTGCTGCGGCTGGCGGACCTGGCGCCCTCGGTGGGCCTCAGCCAGCCATGGCGGTTCGTGCTGGTGGACGACCCGGCGCGGCGGGCCGCGGTGCGGGCCAGCTTCGCGCGGTGCAATGCAACGGCCCTGGCGGCGCAGGAAGCCGGGCGGGCGGGGCTGTATGCGCGGCTGAAGCTGGCCGGGCTGGACGACGCGCCGTGCCACCTGGCGGTGTTCGCCGAACCCGACCCGGCGCAGGGGCACGGGCTGGGCCGTGGCACGATGCCGGAGATGGTGCATTACTCGGCCGTCATGGCGGTGCACACGCTCTGGCTGGCAGCGCGGGCCGAGGGGCTGGGGCTGGGCTGGGTGTCCATCCTCGACCCGGCGGCCATGGCAGAGGCGCTGGACGTGCCGACCGGGTGGGGGCTGATCGGCTACTTCTGCCTGGGATACCCAGAGGCGGAGGGGGACACGCCGGAGCTGGAGGTAGCGGGGTGGGAGCGGCGGACAGCGCCGGTGGTGCTGCGGCGGTAGGCGAGTCCCGGCGGCTGCGCTGCGGGCACAGGATGCGAGGTCACGAGCCGGAGGCCACCTTGAACACCAGCACCGTGCCGAACCAACGTTGCCCGTCGCCTGCCTGCTCCCGTGACGGAACGAGCGGCAATGCTGCCACCGCCGTGCGCCAAAAGTGCAGCGCCGCCTTGTTGTAGCCGGCGATGGGAACTTCCCAATGCCCGGGGAAGCGCCGGAACACAACGTGTGCCGCCCGCGTGCCAACACGGGCGCGACGATACTTCCGCAGGACGAAGAACTCCGCCACTGCACGGTCGAGCGGCAAGTCCAAGGCCGACCACCTGTTGAGCAGCACGAAGCCGGCAACCTTGCCCTCGGCGCGGATCAAAAGCGGCAGGCGGTCCCGGTCCGTCCAGTAGGCGTCCAGCGGCGGCGCGTAGGCGAAAAATCCATCGGCATCGACTTCGCCCCAAAGGGCGCCGTGTTGAGCGAACTCGGAAAAATCATGCAGGTAGAGCTGCAGCAGCCGCCCCATCAGCCCGCGCTCCGTCGGCAGCGCGTCCGTGACGGCCACGTCGGCAACGGTCCCCGGCATCCTCTACGCTGCCAAGGCGCGCCCGAACACCGCCGGGTCCACGTTCCCCCCGCTCAGCACCGCCCCCACCACCCGGCCCTCCGCCTGGAACCGTCCCGACAGCAGCGCCGCCAGCGCCACGGCGCCACCGGGTTCCAGCACCAGCTTCAGGTGCGTGAAGGCAAACCGCATCGCCGCCAGCACCTCGGCGTCCGACACCACCACGCCCCCCGCCAGCCGCGGCTGGTTGACGGCGAATGTCAGCGCCCCCGGCATCGGCGCCAGCAGCGCGTCGCACAGCGTGGACCCGCCGGGCGCGTTGCCCTGCCGTACCCCGCTTTGCAGCGAGCGCCGGGTATCGTCCGACCCCTCCGGCTCCACCGCCCAGACCTGCGTGCCCGGCGACGCCCCCTCCATCGCCAGCGCGCAGCCGGCCACCATGCCGCCGCCGCCGGTGCAGACCAGCAGCGCATCCAGCCGCAGCCCCGCCGCCGCCGCATCCGCCGCCAGCTCCAGCGCCAGCGTGCCCTGCCCGGCGATCACGTGCGGGTGCTCGAACGGCGGGACCAGGGTGGCGCCGGTGCGGGCGGCGAAGGCGGCGGACAAGGCCTCGCGGTCATCCGCCTGGCGATCGTACGGGACCACCGTGGCGCCCCAGCGGAGGGTGGCATCGCGCTTCACCGCCGGGGCGTCGGCGGGCATGAACACGGTCGCCGCCGCCCCCGCCGCCGCCGCCGCGCAGCCGACGGCCTGGCCGTGGTTGCCGCTGCTGTGCGTCACCACCCCGGCCCGGCGCTGCGCCTCGTTCAACTGCAGCAGGGCGTTGGTGGCGCCGCGCAGCTTGAAGCTGCCGGTGCGCTGCAGGCATTCCGGCTTCAGCAGGATGATGCCGCCGGCCAGCTCGTCCAGCAGGGCGTTGCGGAGCATCGGGGTGCGGACGATCACGCCGTCCATGCGGCGGGCGGCGGCGGCAACGTCATCTGGAGTGGGAGGGTCCAGAGTGGGGGAGGTCATGGCGTCTCCTGGGCGGAAGGCAGGCGCAGCAAGGGAATGCCGGGCCGGGGCAGGACACGATAGGCGCGGAAGCGTTCGGCCTCCACCCCGTCGCGGGCGCGGACCAGCTCGCCCACCGGGTCGGCCAGGGACCACAGGGCGGGGTCCGGCGGCTCTCGGTGGCGCTGGCTGATCAGCAGCAGGCCAGGACCTGAGCCAAGGGAGCTTGAACCCGGGGGGCTTGAACCAGGGGGGCCGGACGCGGCGGGCAGGCGGAGCAGGGACCAGCGGGCGTCGCCCGGGCTGTCGACGGCCAGCACGGGGCCGGGGCGCCACCAGGCCAGAAGGGCGGTGACGGGGTAGCCCTCCGCCGTCATCCAGCCGGCGCCGGCCTTCTCACGCAGGGCGTCGGCGTCGCGCGCCAGGGTGTCCCAGCCGCCGAGGCGAATGAGCGCAGGGTCCAACCGCCGGGGCAGCGCCAGGGGGGCGGCAGCGGCTTGCAGGGTGGCGGCGGCGGTCAGCGCCAGGCCCAGCGCAGCGGCAGGGCGCCATAGCCGCGTGCAGACGGCCCCGCCCGCGATGGCTGCGGCCGGATACAGGATGGCCGGCCAGTTTGCCTGCACCTGGTCCCCGATTGCGTGCTGCACGAACACCAGCAGGCCCGGCAGGATCAGCGCGGCCAACAAGGACCAGGCCGGGTCGCGTGCCCAGCCGCGCCGGGCAGCCGCGGCGATGCCGAACGCCAGGGCCAGGAACACCAGCGGCGTCGCCAAGCCGACCTGCCCGCCCAGCAGCTCCAGCAGGTGGCCCGGCGCGGCCGAGGGATTCCAGGCGCCGCCGCGCCCGCCCTGCTTCGCCAGGCTGACCCATCCATGCGCGGCGTTCCAGGCCAGCACGGGGGCGAACAGCGCCGCCGCCGCCGCCCCGCCCGCCCACAGCCACGCGCTGCGGAACCAGTGCCGCAGCCCCGGCACCCAGGCCAGCCACAGCACGATGCCCACGCCCAGGAAGCCGCCGGTGTACTTGCTGTCCAGCGCCAGGCCGGACGCCGCGCCCACCGCCAGCCACCACGCGCCCTGCCCGGTCGCCAGCAGCCGCGCCAGCGCCCATGCCGCCAGCGTCCAGAAGAACACCAGCGGCGTGTCCGGCGTCATCGTCACCGCGCCCGCGCCCAGCAGCAGCGTGCCGTTGAACAGCGCCGCCGCCGGCACCCCAGATCCCGGCAGCAACGCCTCGGCCGCCCGCGTCAGCAGCAGCGTCCCCACCGCCGCCGACAACGGGCCGAGCAGCCGCACTCCCAGCGCCCCCTGCCCGGCCAGCTCCGTGCCGGCCCGTATCCACAGCGCCACCATCGGCGGGTGGTCCAGGTAGCCCGGGGCCAAGGCATGCGACCACACCCAGTAGTACGCCTCGTCCCCGGACAACGGCAGCGCCGCCGCGGCGACCAAGCGCAAGGCGGTCAGGGCGAGCAGGGCCAGCAGCCAAGGGCGGTTCGCGGACATGCCGCCCCGCATCCGCCCGCCCTCCGGTCCCGTCAAGCCTGGGTCCTGCCAAGCTTGGGTCCCTTCAAGCCTGGGTCCACTCAAACAGCGTGCGCGGAACGAATGGCGTGCTGCGGAGTTAGGGCGCCAACCTCACACGGCGGAGCGGCACCATGGGCACCACCATCCTGGGCACCATCATCATCGGCGGATTGGCGGGCCTGGTCGCGAAGTTCCTGATGGGCGGGCGCGAATTCAGCGGCTTTTTCATCACCATTGCCCTGGGGATCGCCGGGTCGGTCGTGGCGACCTTCCTGGGTCAAGCGCTGGGTTGGTACGGCCCCTACCAAGGCGCGCGGTTCATCGGCTCCGTCGTCGGCGCGGTGATCATCCTGGTGGTGTACCGGGCCTTCGCACGACCGCGGGTTTACTGATGCGGACCTTGGCGGCCGTGGCCGTGGCCGTGGCCGCCCTGCTGTCCGGCTGCGGCGATCCCGGCGGCCCACCCCTGGTGTCGGCCCAAACACCGCCCAACCAAAGCTCGAACAGCGAGCCGCAGCCGCTCGGCAGCTTGCCGCC
>JAABUQ010009450.1_pt1 | contig 13186 bp, 11 predicted proteins | sample 5560001 | NCBI WGS metagenome assembly JAABUQ01 (sample SAMN10711888, study PRJNA513371) | rock metagenome | isolation source: Antarctica rocks | place: Antarctica: Victoria Land, Finger Mt nord | collected 2015-12-18 | reverse complement strand
CAGGCGCTGGTCGAGAAGCCGACAGTAGAATATGCGCGGGCCAATCTGCGTGCGCCGGGCGTTCCCGAAGGCCAGTATCTGGTCCATTTCGGCATTCATGCGTTCACGCCGGTCCTCTTTGACTGCCTAGAGCATCTGATCCAAAACGACCTCCGGCAGCGCGGCGAGTTTCAGCTCACGTCGGCTCAGCTTCTTTTGATGGAGCGGGAGCGGTATTTGGCCTGCGAAGTCGCCGGTGCACGCTATGATATGGGTGTCCCCGAGGGCCTGATTGAGACCCAGATTGCCCTCGCCTTGCGCGGGCCATTTGCCGCCCAGGCACGGGCGACTCTCAGCAATTTATGAGGTACAATGGGCATTGGTTTGTCGAACAAAGATCACCATTGTCAATCTACACATTGAATAGGACATTAAATTGAATGACGCTTGCCCCAAATGCAGTTCTGTAGAGTGGATGACCGGACTCAGAAGTGACAGTTTTATCTATGTCGTGTCGGCGACTGAAAACCGTGATTTCTTCGGTTCAGGAGTCAAGGGCAATAGTGACATATTGGCAAATTTGTGCGCTGAATGTGGCTATACGGAATTGTATGTTGCTGATCCCAAGGCGGTGTGGAAAGAATGGCAGAAACACAAGAACTAGTTGACAATTATCGCTTGGGTCACCCCGCTGTTATGTTCATTCCCGCAATACAGGACTAAGCAAATGACGATTACTTTGGAAATCCCTAGCAGCCAGGAAAAAGAACTGCGCGAGATCGCATCGCAGCATGGTCAGGACCCAGAAGCATTTCTGCTGTCGCTCCTTGACGAAGCAATCTTGTTCGGTGACATGGAAGTAATTCCCGACGATGACCCAGAAGAGTTAGCGGCCTCCATCGCCGGCATTCAGCGTAGTTTAGACGATTTTGCGGCAGGACGACATCGGCCAGCGAAAGAATTTTTTGCCGACTTTGAGGCACGGCATGGAATATCAAGTTAAACAAGAAGTGCGTGGGATTGAAATCCTACTCTGTGGGGCGCAGACGCCGACCGTCCGCCTTCGCGGACGAAGAATAAGACTCTGCGGCTGATATCTGCTCCTTCTCCACGAAGGTGGAGACTGGGCGCTTCGCCCCGCAGCGTAGAACTTCAGTTCCACGCTCCTTCTTGGAAATCACCACTCAGCTACTTTTAGGAGAAACACGAATTACTATGTCTACGGCAATTACAAATGTGCAGGCGCGGCAAATACTCGACTCACGCGGCAACCCCACTATCGAAGTGGATGTCTACCTCGAAGACGGCACTCTGGGCCGGGCAAGCGTGCCGTCGGGCGCGTCTACGGGCGCAAACGAAGCGGTGGAACTGCGGGACGGCGACAAGAAGGTCTACGGCGGCAAAGGCGTTCTGAAGGCCGTCGAAAATGTCAACGAGCGGATCGCCCCGGAGCTGATTGATCTCGATGCCACCGAGCAGGTGGCGATTGACGAGCTGATGATCCATCTGGACGGCTCGGACAACAAGGGCAAGCTGGGCGCGAACGCCATTCTCGGCGTCTCGCTCGCCGTCGCCAAAGCCGCCGCGCGGGGCCTCGGGATGCCTTTGTACCGCTATATCGGCGGCACGTCGGCCCGGCAGTTGCCTGTCCCGATGATGAACATCATGAACGGCGGCAAGCACGCGGACTCTAACGTAGATATGCAGGAGTTCATGGCGATGCCGGTCGGCGCGACTTCGTTTGCCGAAGCGTTGCAGTGGGGCACCGACGTTTACCATGCACTCAAGGGCGTGCTGCAAACCCGCGGCCTGGCAACGTCGGTCGGCGATGAAGGCGGCTTTGCGCCGAACCTGCCGTCGAACGAAGAAGCCATTCGGGTCATCATCGAAGCCATCAGCAAAGCCGGCTACACGCCCGGCGAGCAGATCATGATTGCGATGGACCCGGCAGCGTCGGAGTTCTACGACAACGGCTCGTATGTGCTGAAGGGCGAAGGCCGGACGCTCTCGGGCGACCAGATGGTGGATTACTACGCGGATTTGGTCGAAAAGTACCCGATTATCTCTTTAGAAGACGGCCTGGCGGAAGACGACTGGATCACCTGGCGCAAGCTGACCGAGCGCATCGGCCACAAAGTCCAGCTTGTCGGTGACGACCTGTTCGTCACCAACACCAAGTTCTTGCAGCGCGGCATTGACACCCAGACCGCAAACTCCATTCTGGTCAAAGTCAACCAGATCGGCACGCTGACCGAGACGCTTGCGGCGATTGATCTGGCAAAGCAGGCCGGCTATACCGCTGTGGTTTCCCACCGCTCAGGTGAGACGGAAGATGCGACCATTGCCGACATCGTTGTGGCGACAAACGCCGGCCAGATCAAGACCGGCGCACCCGCCCGCACCGACCGCGTCGCCAAGTACAACCAGCTTCTGCGCATTGAAGAAGCACTTGGCGATACCGCGACGTTCAAGGGCCTAAAGTCGTTCTATAACCTGAAGAAGTAGGATTAGCCCCCCAGCCCCCATTATTGGGGGCTGGGGGGATTTTGTTATGCTTGCCCACTCCAATCGCACCCACTTTCTGCTGACATTTCTCCTCCTGAGCTGCCTCGCTGGCCTCGCATCTGCCCGCGCTCAGGAAGCCCCGTTGCGCGGCTTCGTCATTTGCGTAGACCCCGGCCACTCGTCCGAAACCAGCCAGGGAACAGCAAGCCGCGACGGCAAGCTAACGGAGCTTCATGTCAACTGGGTCGTCGCTCAGCGCCTGATTGCTCTGCTTCAGGCTGACGGCGCAACCGTCGTTTCCACGAAAACGCGCGAGTCGCAGGTCGTCACGAACCGGCGACGCGCGGAAATCGCGAATGCCGCCCATGCGAACGTGTTCCTGCGCCTGCACTGTGACTCCGGCGAGCAGTCCGGGCTGGCGACTTACTACCCCGACCGGCAGGGAACACGCTTCGGCGTCACCGGCCCATCGCCCGCAGTCATGGCGGCCAGCCATCAGGCCGCGCAAGTCTTCCAGCCTGCCGTGATTGCTGCCCTGCACGGGGCGCTGCGCGATGCCGGCATCAAAGGCGACTCCCAGACCGGCGTCGGCAGCAAGCAGGGAGCGCTGACCGGCTCCATCTTTTCGCATGTCCCCGCGCTGACTGTAGAAATGTGCGTGCTGACCAACGCCCACGATTACAAGTTTATCCGCACAGCGGCGGGACAAGAGCAAATGGCACAGGCGCTTCTCGCGGGGATGGAAGCGTATGCAGAAAGTCGGAAACAATGATACAAGAAAGAGCGACACCAACAGCAGCCGAAACCAATGTTGCCTGGGACCTCAGCGACCTGTTCGCCGGGCCGGATGACCCTGCGATTGACGCAGCGCTGCAAACCGCGAAAGAGCGGGCGGAGGCGTTTGCGGCGACGTATCAGGGCAAGATCAACAGCCCAGACCTGACGGCGGCGCGGCTGGCGTCGGCCATCAAAGAGTACGAAGCACTCTGGCAGGACGCGGGCAAGCCGGGGACGTATGCGCGGCTGCGATTTTCTGCCGACACCAGCGATCCGGCGCGGGGAGCGCTGGTGTCACGGGTGCAGGAAGAGACGACCAAGCTGTCCCTGCCGCTGGTATTTTATCGTCTGGAGCTGGCGCAGGTGGCAGACGAGATTATCGCGCCGCTGCTGGATGATCCCCTGCTCGCGCCCTACCGCTATTACATTCACCTAGTTGGGGTTGGCAGGCCGCATCAATTGTCGGAAGTGGAAGAAACGCTGCTGGCACGGTTTTCCAACACGGGGCCTGGGGCGTTTGTCCGGCTGTCCGGGGAAATCCGCGCGGCAACGGTCTTCCGGCCCACCCTGCCGGACGGCACGACGCCGGAGATGACTTCATCGCAGCTTGGAGCGCTGTATTCATCACCCGAGCGCGGCATCCGGCAGGCGGCGGCGGAAGCGTTTGCAGCGGGCGCGAAAACTAATCTGAAAACGCTGACGTTTATCCTGAACACGCTGCTTCAGGACAAAGCCATTTCGGACGAGATACGCCACTACGAGACGCCGGAAGCGACGGGCTTTCGCCGCGATGAGCTGCCGCGCGAGACCGTGGAGCTTGTCACGGAAACAACTGCCGCGCATTACGGGCTGGCTGCTCGCTACTACAATTTAAAGCGAGACGTGCTGGGCCTGGACACGTTCCGCGATTATGACCTCGCTGCGCCGCTGTTTCAAACGGTCGAAAACGTGCCGTTTGCCGAGGCGCAAGAGATCGTTTTAGATGCCTTTGGCCGGTTTTCGCCCCAAATGCGTGAGCTTGCCGCCGAGTATTTCAACAAGCATTGGATTGATGCCGCGCCGCGCACGGGCAAGCAGGCCGGGGCCTACTGCAACGGCGGAACGCCGGACGCCCACGGTTATGTCTTCTTAAACTACCTCGGCAAGATCGGCCATGTAATGACGCTGGCACATGAGCTAGGCCATGGCGTTCATAATTCGCTGGCGCGGGAGCAGACTTACTTCAACATGTTCGGCACTCTGCCGATGGCCGAAGTGGCCTCGACGTTCGGCGAGATGCTTGTCTTCGACCACCTGCAATCGGGCGCGTCACTGGAAACCCGGCTCTCCATGCTGGCGGACAAGATTGAAGGGGCAATTGGCACGATCATGACGACCACGGGCCGTTACCGCTTAGAGAAAATTATTCACCGGCAGCGGCGCACGGACGGCGAGATGACGCCGGAGCAGATTTCGGACCACTGGCAGGCCGAAATGGCGAGCATTTACGGCAGCAGTGTCGAGGTCACCGAGCGCCTGCGCCTTTCGTGGAGCTACATCCCCCACTTCGTCAACTCGCCGTTCTACTCATACCCGTACACGTTCGGCGAGCTGTTCGCGCTGTCGCTATACCAGAAGTCCAAGAACGACGGCCCAGCGTTCACCGATCGTTACCTGTCCCTACTTAGGGCCGGCGGCAGCGCCTCGCCGCACGTTCTGGCAAAGATTGTCGGCGTGGATTTGGACGACCCCGCGTTCTGGACCGGCGGCTTCCGCATCGTGGAAGGGTTGATTGAGGCGTTTGAGGAGTTGTGGAATGAATACAAGACGCGCTAGTTTGTTGGTACTGGTCCTGGTATTTGGCCTGCTCAGCCTGATGCCGTGTCTGGCGCAATCCAACTTGAATGCAGCCGCGCGGGCGAAGCTGCGGGCGGAGATGGCAGACATCGCCCAAGTCACGCACGGGCCGGTCGGGGCGGCTGCGGTTATTGTGGAAAGCGGCACCGTGGTTTCGCTGCACGGGGAGCAGCGGTTTCCAATGCAGAGCGTCTACAAGCTGCCGATCGGCATGGCACTACTGCATCAGGTTGATCTCGGTCGCTTGACCCTCAATCAGCCGGTGCGGATTCGGCAAAGCGATCTCGTGCCGCCGTCGCGTGGCAGCCCCATTCGGGACAAGTACCCGCACGGCACGACAATGACCGTCTTTGAACTGCTCCAGGCCATGATGACCGTCAGTGACGGCACGGCATCGGATATCTTGCTGAACCTGGCTGGTGGGCCGGTTCGGGTAACAGGCTATCTGCGTGGATTGGGCGTCCGGGACATCGTGGTAGCAACGTCTGAGCGGGCGATGGCCGGGAGCGAGCAGGTGCAGTACCGGAACTGGGCGACGCCGGACGCGATGGTCCGACTGCTGTGTGCCTTGCAGCAAGGCCGGGGCTTGTCGGCTTCCAGCCGCCGCCTGCTGCTGGGCCTGATAACCGGCAGCACAACAGGGCCGGACCGGATCCGGGGCCTGATGCCCGTGGGCACGGTCGTCGCGCATAAAACCGGGTCTTCGGGAACGGTGAATGGCCTAACGCGGGCGACAAACGACGTGGGCTTGATTACGCTGCCGGATGGCAGGCATCTCGCGGTGGTAGTGTTCGTCTCGGACACGCGGGCGAGTGACACAGTGCAAGCTGGTGTAATCGCAAAGATCGCGCGGGCAGCTTGGGACTGCCGGGCGAATCTCTAGGCGACGGGCTTGACGGCGAAGTAGAACAAGCGGTCGGAGCGCTTTTTGGGGGGATCGGTGGAGTAAGCGTCGTAGACGGTGACTTCCGAAAAGCCCGCGCTGCGGAGCCACAAGGTCAGCTCGTCTTTAGAATACGCCCGCTGGCGATGGACTTCGGTGAAGGCCCGGCGGACGCCGGAGCCGTCGTCATAGGAAAAGTTCATGCGGACTGTGCAGAGGCGGGTTTCGGAATTGTAGCGGCAGCGCCAGCGGTAGTGCAGCGCTTCGCCCTTACGGGTACAGCTCTGGTTGAACATGCCCTCAGCCAGCGCATACTCGGTGTTGACGTCGAAGAAGAACGAGCCGCCGGGCTGAAGATGGGCGCAGACGCGGGCAAAGGCTGCTTGCAGGCGTTCGGGTTCCAAAATGTAGTTCAGACTGTCAAAGAAGCAAAGCACGGCGTCGAAGCGGGCGTCGCCCAGGTCTAAGTCGGCGGCGTCCTGCTGGATAAAGGGAATAGACAACTGCTCTTCCGATGACCGCTGCCGGGCGACCTCCAGCATCCCGCCCGACAGGTCTACACCGGTTGGAACGTAGCCACGGCCCGCCAGATGGCGCGAGACGGTCCCGGTGCCGCAGGCCAAATCCAGCACGGTGCGCGGCGTCTGCCCATGCTTCTTCCAGACTTTTTCTAAATAATCCATCCAGAAGCGGTACGGTACGCCCGACATCAGCAGGTCATAGAACGGGGTGACCGGGCCAAACGCCGCTTCTTCCACCGGGCCTTCTTCTAAGCTCTCTTCCGGCAAGTCTGCTTCGGGCGGCTCAGGCACGCGACGGCTCCGCCACCGACTTTTCGGCCTCTCTGCCTGCCTCAGCGACATCCTCATTGGTCAGGTGCTTCAGCGTGAACCAGGCCAGGGTGCCGCACAGCAGGTAGGCCACCGCGACGCCGCTGAAGATCAGGCGTAAGCCGCTGCCGCCGGTCACTTTGGTCGTTAGCCCGACCATCAGGAGAGCGCCGACCGTCATCGCCATTCTCTGGCACAGGCTGATGGTTGCGCTAACCCGGCCCTGCATCTCCGGCGGGGCCGTGGTCTGGAACAGCGTCATGTTGCCGATGTTGGCGACCGAGTTCCCCGCGCCTGACACAAACAGCATCGCGCCGCCCAGCACGATGCCGGTCGTCTGAGCGAACACCAGGCCGCTCAGGCCCATGAGCGTCAGCCCGGCTAACAGCAGGCGGGCCGGCGGCACGGAGCCAAGCGGCCCCATGCCGGCGGTCCCGGCCAGCAGCGACGCCGCAAATCCCAGCGAGATCAGCGTAGCAAACTGCCCGCTGCCGCCGTGCCAGAGGTCACGCACAAACGGAAACTCCAAGTTGTTCGTGATTTCCGAAGAAGTCACGATGCACAGCAGCAGGATCAGCGCCGGACGCAGGACCCGGCTGCCGGCAATATAGAGAACCCCTTCTCGTGCATCTTCCCACACCCCAGCAGGGCCACGCGGCACTTTACGGGGAAGCGCTGCGGCGGCAGGGTCCAAGCGAATCCCGCTGACAATCGCCGCCGACACGGCAAATGTCAGCGCGTCAAAAACAAACACGCTTTTCGCGGAAAAGTACGCCAGCAGCAGCGCACCCACCACCGGGCCGAGGAGGTAGCACCCCTGCATCCCGCTGAACATGAGGCTGTTGGCTTGCATCATCTGCTCCTTCGGCACCACGACGCGCATCAGGCTTTGACGCGCCGGGCCGAAGAAGCAGGAAAACGAGGCGACTAGGAACGACACGACGTAAAACAGGGACAGGTCATGCGGCCCGAAGTGCTTGGCATTGGCGACATGGAGCAGCAGCAGCAGCGACGCCCCGCGGGCGAGGTCCGCGGCGATCATTGTGCGCTTCTGCGGCCAGCGGTCCGCCAGCACCCCGCCCAGCAGGCTAAACAGCAGGGCCGGCACGGTGCCGCAGATAAAGGCGATGCCTAAAGCGCTCTTGCTGCCGGTGGCTTTATAGACCGTGACCGGAACAACGATCATCTGGGCCATGTCTCCAATGAGGGAAATCATCTGGGCCAGCCAGAGCTGGAGAATGGAGCGGTTTCGCAGAAGAGCCAGCGCCGGCGAAGCGCCCAGTTTTTGGATTGCTTGGGTAAACATAAGACTTGCTATCATTATAACACGGCTTTGCGCCAAGCGCCAAACGAATACCAGAGGAATTTCCCGGCGCTGCCGCCGGGTATAATAAGAGGAGAACTCGCGGAGGAAACACCATGCCCGAATCACAGCTTATTTCGCGCCCGCATCAGACGCCGCTGTCTTACCCGCGCCGCGCCACCCGCGCCGTCCGTGTCGGCCCTATCACCATCGGCGGCGGGCATCCGGTGGTTGTCCAGAGCATGATCACGGAAGAGACCCGCAACGTCGCCGGGTGCGTCGCCCAGATTACCACCATGGCCGACGCCGGCTGCGAGATTGTCCGGGTCACGACCCCGACTTTGGCCGAAGCCTACAAGCTCGGCGAAATCCAAGCCGAAGTCCGGCGTCGCGGCTACCAAGTTCCCTTAGTGGCCGACGTGCATCATCAGGGCAGCGACATTGCCGTCGCCGTGGCCCGGTTCGTGGACAAAGTGCGGATCAACCCCGGCTTGTTCGTGTTCCGCAAGCCGCGCGGGCGGGCCGACGAATACACGCCCGCCGAGGTGCAGGAAGAGCTAGCCGCGATTGAAGAGTCGCTGCTGCCGGTGATTACAATCTGCAAGGAGCGTGACATCGCCATGCGGATCGGGGTCAACCACGGCAGTTTGGCCGAGCGCCTGACTGTCATGTACGGCGACACGCCCGAAGGCATGGTCGAGAGCGCGTTGGAATACATCCAAATCTGCGAGAAGCACGGCTACCGCAATTTGGTTCTTTCGCTCAAAGCCTCCCGCGTCCCCGTGATGCTGGCCGCGAACCGCCTGATGGTCCGGCGCATGGACGATCTCGGCATGGATTATCCGCTGCATCTCGGAGTTACGGAAGCCGGCGACGGCGAGTACGCCCGCATCAAAAGCACGGCAGGCATCGGCACGCTGCTGGCCGAAGGCATCGGCGACACCATTCGCGTCTCTTTGTCTGAAGACCCGATCAACGAGATTCCTGCCTGCTACGACATTTTGCAGGCGCTGGGCCTGCGAAAGACCAAAGTCGAGTTCATCGCCTGCCCGTCGTGCGGGCGCACCAAGTTCGAGCTGACATCGGTTCTCCGCAAAGTCAAGGCTGCGACAAACCACTTGGTCGGGCTGGACATCGCCGTCATGGGCTGCATCGTCAACGGCCCGGGCGAGATGGCCGACGCCGACTACGGCTACGTCGGCAAAGGCGGCGGCGTCATCACCCTCTACCGAGGCCGCACCCCCGTCAAGAACGTCCCGCAAGAAGTCAGCGTAGACGAGCTGGTCGCCCTCATCAAATCCGACGGCCGCTGGACCGACCCGCCCGAAGGCCAGCCCGTTCTGGTATCACCGTTTGCGAAAGAACTGGCGGTGATTGGATGATCCAACGAAATCTAGCGATAGCATTCGGCTTACTTGTGCTGGGAGGCTTCTGCTCGCCTAGTGCTGACTGCCAGCAACCTAAACCCGCTCAGGCTCAACCTGATCCTCTGCATGTTGTTTGGAACGATGTGTTCGGCGTCAGCCGTGACATACCAAATGTTACATATTGCTTGATGGGTAGTGGATTTTTTCGTGCACCTACATCTGATAACTTCAAACGCCTCATCTCCGCTTGGCTTCGTAAGCATCCAAACGCGAGAACTGTTCCCGTTGAGGCGTTTGGACCAACAATGGTAAATCAGCTCCATTCGGAACAAGTTTACGCTTGGGTAGTTGACGGCCAAGACAACATGAATGAGTATCTCGTTCGTCAAGGCGGCTGTCCAGGAGGCACAATGTTGATACCAGATACAAGCCGCTATCCAAAAGAAGCAACCGAGAAAGGTTTTTCTAAAATGCTAATCTCGCAACAGGAATATATTCGCGTCATCAAGAGTATGGCCAAAGCGGAAGCCGAAGCGCAAAAAGAAAAACTGGGGATTTGGAAGCACGGAACGGATATTGATTGAAAGTGAATGTGTTACGGAAAAAGAAGGGCTAAACTTATGAAAACGCTGACTGGAAACACGACCCTAGTTGTACCACAGCAGGCGGAACTTACGGAGCAGGAGGCAGCGGATTTGCTTTGCGTTTCGCGGCCTTACTTAATCAAGCTGCTGGACGCGGGGGAGATCCCGTGCCGCACGGCTGGAACTTATCGCGGGGTTCTTCGGGCCGATGTGGTGGAATACAAGACGCGGATTGATGAGGCGCGGCTGGCGACTTTGCAGGAACTGACCGCACAGGCGCAGGAACTTAGCATGGGCTATCAATTTATGCCTCAACTGATTTAGCCGGCTTGCTATGATATTCCGCTGCCCTGGCTTTTGCCGCTTAGGTTGATGCCGGCTTTTCTCAGGGATACGTTTTGAGGTATCCTTCCGCAACCGCTTTGAACTGGTCATCTTTGTAGGTCAGCACTTTTCGCCACTCCGCCTGCGCTTCCGGAATATGCCCTGCCCCGAGATAAGTCTCAGCCAGATTTTCGTGCGCCCAGGGATCGTCGGCATTGACGGCGAGGGCGGCCTGGCTGAAGGCGAGAGCGTTTGCCCAGTCCTTTTTTTCGAGGGAGGCGTTCGTCATGTCATCATAAGTCGCTCCGTCTTTCTGCTGGTACATCCCCTCCACTTTCGCGCCGACTACCAGCAGCGTGTCCCATTGTTTGGTGTTCGCCAGTGCGGTAATCAAGTTCTGGTAGTCTGACCGCCGGAATGGGCCGAGGCGGATAGCCGTCTGGTAAAGGAGAGCGGCCTCCACCGAGTTGTTTTCCCGCAGTGCGACCTCTGCCAGCACTGCATAAGCGCCGCCGGAGGCCGGGTCCAGATGCAGGACTGTCCGAGCAGCGCTGAGCGCTTCGTCGTAATGGCCTAAATCTTTTTGGCAGTAGGCGATGTCCGAATAGGCGTCCGCGTAATCCGGGTCAAGCCGGACCGCGTTCTGAAGCGGCGCGAGGGCCTGTGTGTACCGCTCTGATTTGCCGGAAGAGTCACCAAGCTGGTACAGCGCATCGCCGAGGTCAAGCTGCACGACCGCATCATCAGGAAGCAGCGTCGCCGCCGTTTGGTATTCCGCCAGCGCTTCCGGCTCACTTCCTAGAAACCCCAGCGCTTCCGCCACGTCTTCGTGAGCCTCTCCATCGCTGGGATGATCGCTGAGAAAGGCACGGCGGCGCGTGATAAAGTCGCCCAGCATCTTTTTGTACAGATCGGGGCTGCCGCTGTCGTACAGTTCACGAGAAACAGACAGGATGCCGGCGATGTCCAGGGTCGTGTCTGACGCCGCAAGCTGGGTGAACCGGCTCAGCTTGGCGGGATCACCGCCCCATTTGGGCTGGTACATCTCAAGCCCCCACACGTAAACACCGGCTTTGTCGTCGCCGAGCGCCAGAGCAGTTTGCAGGGCATGGTCCGCCACCGCCGTATCCGAAGTGAAAGTTGCCGCCTGTGCCAGACGCTCCCAGGCATGGGCGTAGGCAGGGTCAAGCTGCACCGCACGCGCGGCAGCGGCTTCGCACTTGGGGTACAGGCGGCTGAGGCGGCGGGATTCTTCGGGAGACAGAGCATCGTAAACGCGGCCCTGACGCACGTCTGATGCGGCACTGGAAACGGTCTCGGCGTAGGTGAGCCAGCCGTCCGGGTTGCGAGGCGCATCCTGAATGATCCGCGCGGCCGCCTGAAGCTCCGCCGGGCGGTCGCCGGCGGCACGAAAGCAGGATGTTTCGGCCACGGCAAGCGTGTAGCTGCCGGGATAGCGTGCGGCAAATGCAGACAACTGAAAGGCGTCAGGAAGCAGGGCCGAGTCCTTCTGCCCGCCGATTTCTCCCCACACCAGAGGATTGCCGCCCGCCTGGGCAAGAAGCACTCGGACCGCGCGGTTGAAGTGCGCGTGAGTGCGTCCCCTCGCCAGGTTCAGGCGGATCAGTCCAGCCAGGGGGCTATGAGCCGCCGCCGCGTCAAGCGCGGCCTGCTGCGTATCCGTCAAGGTCTTCTGCCACCGCACCAGCCCGAGAAGCCGGCATTCGGCGGGCGTCAGGCCTGCCGAGGCGGGAACACTGGGCGCGGCAACTCCCAGGCGCTTGGCGAGAAGACGGGCCATTCGGGGCAGACCGGCAACGATTTGCGTTTGGGTTCCGGCGAGTGTCATCGGCGGCCCGACCGGGCGCTTTTGAGGCACTTGAAGGAGTTGAAAGGCGAGGCTCAGGCGCGGCCCGGCTCCGCGCAGCGTCCCGGCAGCGACATGGGTGACGCCAAGTTTGGAAGCAAGGCCGACGGCCTGAGCCGCAGACAACTGCAAGTCAGGCCGGTTCATCTCCGTGCGGGCGCGGTTCAAAGCGCTCCAAAGCGGCGTCTGGCCAAGCTGCGGCTGTCCGCCGACAGCGAGCTGCAGCCAGGCGGCGCACCCGGAGCCAAAACTGGCTTGAGCCGCGTCAGCCGGTGAGGTCACTGGCTCGCAAATGGCAATGCCGGGGCCGTGCGGCGGGTATCTGGGGGCAGCGGACACCGATCCTGCGAAGCTGCAAAGAGCGCAGAAAACGAACGCCGCAAAGCGCACCCTGGAACGGTTCAACTCGCCCTCACTAATTCGTGCCGCTAGTCTGCCCGCCGGAGTTACTGTTTTGACCGCCGTAGTTGCCATAACTGCTTTGGCTGTGGCTGCGCTCGGGCTTGCCGTCGAGGTCAATGACGATTTTGGCGGGCGTGGTGGTATTGCTGATGGTGAGGTGGTACGGCTCTTCTAAAATGGGCGTGTTTCCCGATGCGCCTTCAGCGGGCGGGGTGTAGCGCCAGGAGATATGCGCGGGGTCGGGGCTGTCGTCCAGGCCGTTATGAAGCAGCTTGCCGTCAATGGAGCCGTCGCTGTAGAGGTTCATCAGCGTTTTGGGATAGCTGCCGTGCTGCGTATGGTAGGCGACTACGGCCTTCTGAAGATGCGTTCCGTCTACGGTTGCCTGGGTCGCGAGGGCAACTACGCCGATGATATCGTTTTTAGACGGGTTTGCAAATCGGTTTTTGACATTGCGGACCAGCAAAATGCCGCCGAGGGCGGCCAGCACGAACAAGCCCAGGCAGCCGAACCCGGCGATCTTCCAGCC
>JAABUQ010009435.1_pt1 | contig 13190 bp, 15 predicted proteins | sample 5560001 | NCBI WGS metagenome assembly JAABUQ01 (sample SAMN10711888, study PRJNA513371) | rock metagenome | isolation source: Antarctica rocks | place: Antarctica: Victoria Land, Finger Mt nord | collected 2015-12-18 | reverse complement strand
AGGTCGTCGTAGGGGGGGCTGGTGACGGTGAGGTGGACGCTCTCCGGGGGCAGTTCTGCCAGCAGGGTCAGGCAGTCGCCGGTCAGCAGGCAGTCGCCGGTCAGCAGGCAGTCGCCGGTCAGCAGGCAGTCGCCGGTCAGCAGGCGGTCGCCGGTCAGCAGGCGGTCGCCGGCCTGCTGGGAACTGCCGGTTCGTAGGGAACTGCCGGTTCGTGGGGGATTGCCGTCCAAGCGGCGGTTTTCTGCCAGGCGGCGGTTTTCTGCCGGCATCCCGCCTAGGGGCAGCGGTTCGACGAGTCGGGGCAGCGGTTGGAGTCGGGCTGCTGCCTCCTGTGGGTTCGGTGGGAGTACGTTCTGTGGGTGGGGCGAGAGCGCGTTCCGGAGAGTAGTCATACGGAGAGTGCTCATAAGGCAGGAGGGTTTTTGGCTTGCTGGACTTTTTCCTCTTGGTGATTCTCTTCCTCTTGCTGGTCCCCTTCCGCTGGGGCGTTCTCTTCCTCTTGGTGGTTCTCTTCTGCCGGGGCGTTCTCTGCATCCCGGCTTGCCTGTTGGTTTGCCTGGCGGCGCAGGGTCACCGGCATATCGTAGCTGCCTTCGATCGCGGCGGCCAGGAACCGAGCCGGGTTCTTGGCGTTGCGGCTCGGGAGCCAGACGACCTGACGCTCCACATCGCCCAGGTCAAACCGGGCCAGCAAATCCAGCGCCTGGTCTTTAGGCATCCCCACATTTGTCATGGCCTGGTACGCCCGCTGCTTGCCTTCCGCCGCCGCAGGATCCTCCCCGGCAAAGTCCGGCGGTGCCCAGCCCATCCGCTGGGCGATCTCCCGCTCCACTTCTTCGCGTCCTTTGGTGTACCGGGCGCGGCTGTAGGCGATCACCGCCTCCCGGCCCGCCGTGCGAACCGGCGCCGGCTGAGGCGGCTCTTCAAGGGGGGCGTTCTCATGGGCCAGCAGATGCCGTCCTGGGAGATAAGCATCCAGCCCGTCCGGGCGGTTGAGCACAGCGGCGAGCGGCTGCCCCTGCCACTTGACCTGGATGAGCCGGTGCAGACGTGCGCGGGCTTTGGCATGAGAGACCTGCATGGCCTGGGCCATCTCCGGCAGGGTGGGGCGGCACCAGCCGTTAGGGGTGAGGAAGGTCAGCAGCAAGAGGAGGGTCTGGAAGTCCTCTGGGGTGAGGGCGCGCCAGAGGCCAGACGTGCGGACGCGCCCCGTGAGGATGAGGCGGGCGCTGGGGCGAAACGCGCCGGACAGGGCACGTTCTTCCTGGCGATGTTCCACGACAAACGGAGCACCGCCCGCTGCATTATTCTCTGCTACATTGTTCCCTGCCGGGTCAACGGCGGCTTGCTCAGGCGATGTGGGCGTTGGTAAATTGTGCTGCATGGTCCTCCTTTCGTTGAATGGTTCTTCTTGAACTGGGTGATCAGCGGCGCATCGGTCGTTGCTGGCCGCCTGCGCCGCCGCTACTGTGGCTCCGCGCATCGGCTTGCCCTACCAGGGCCTCTTGGTAGGACAAGCGTCGGGTGGCCGGGGAAGGCCGCGCTTCTGTCCATAGACTTGCTCCCTCAGCGGGACAGGCTCACGGCAGACGCGGCCTTTGTCGCTTCTCTCCTTGTCGTCTCTACTCCTTGTCGTCTCTGTTGTTTGGTCGTCTCTGTTGTCTGCGTGTTTCACCCCAAGTACCGAAGCAGCAGCACCAGGTCCGCACTCAGCAGCAGCGCTTGCAGCACGTCCTCGGCGGCGGAGCCGGTGACAAAGCGAAGGGGACGCGGCAGCAGGTGGCGGCGGTGCCTGAGGTTCCACCGCCCATCCCTCCCCCGCGCCGGCAGGAGCGGCACCCCATGGCGGGTCATGGCGTCCAGCGCCAGATGCGAGGCGTACCCCAGCAGCGCCGCCGCTGCGTACAGCCAGCCCCACCCGAGGGCCAGCGGCAGGGCGCAGATCAGCCCGAAGACACTCAGGCCCAGCAGGGAGTGGAGCGGTCCCCGGTGGCCCCACGCGCCGTGCAGCAGATCACCCAGCGGGTCCAGAGGCCGAAAGGGTCCCAGAGTCAGGGAGCGGATTTTGGAGCGGGGCGCATCCAGGTCCGGCAGCAGGGCGGCGATCACGGCCAAAGCCCCGATGTTCTGAGCGCTGACAACCTGATCGCTGACAACCTGATCGCTGACGGTTGAGCTGGGGATGATCGAACTCAAAAAGGGTGCGCCTGAACTGAGCGGGTTTATGGCAGGGCCTGGCACAAGTGTCAGCAGCCAGAGCGCGGCGATGCCGCCGGCAGCATGGGTGGGCCATGTCAGCCTCCCCCTTTCTGCTTGTCTTCTTTCTTTCCCCCGCTTCCTTTCTGCTTGCCTCCTTCCAGGTTGGACGAGATGCGGACCGTGACGCGCCATTGTGTGCGATTCTGCATTGGCGTAGTGCTTTGAGCTGACACGGGGTTCTGGGGCGGTGTGGGACTTTGACGCTCTGTGGGCGACGCCTTGCTCAGGATGGCGCTCGCCAAAGCCAGCTCGGCAAAGAATGGTTCGTCAATCTCCCACTGCTTGCCTACTCGATTTTCATCTCCCGTCTTTCTGGTAGATGTTCTGCATTCTTTGATGCCGAGGCGATAGTGGATCAGCAGGGCGATCAGCTCATTCCCGTCCATCAAGCGCACGGGTGCGAACGGGCTACCGGCACTAAGCGGCGCGGCAACCCCTGCACGGGCAACTTTGGAGAACGCCGAGGTCGTGATCAGCAGCGCTTCTGCTGCCCCAACGCGCAAGCATGTTCCCCGAAGCTCATCCACACTGCGCTGATGGACGTGCAGGCCGTCAAACTGCTTGATCTGGGCGATGACGCGGCGCGAGGATAGGGAACTGGGCAAAAGAGAGCCAGGCAAAAGAGAGCCAGGCAAAGTCGCTTCCAGGTCATAGCCGCCCCCGCCCGGCTTATTGTAGCCCTTCCATTCCCGGCGTCCGGCCAGATGCACGTCCTGATAGCCCAGAGCTTCCAGTAGTCGGCATACGCAGAGGGCAAAGGCAGGAAAGTCTAAATCCAGCAGGCGGCACTGGAATTGCTCGGCTAAACACTGCTCATACGGAGTATTCTCGTGACAAGAATGCTCGTGACAAGAATGCTCGTGACGAAACTGTTCGTGACAAGGACGCTCAGACAGAGCGTAAGGATTGGCTGCTGGGCTGGTAGGGGCCGCCATCTTGAGGGGAAAAAGCCTCATCGGTTACCCCTCAAAGCATCTTTTAGTTTCGAAGATTCGAGTTTTGCCTTCCAATGTTCTGCAATAGCTTCCTCGTCACCATCTTCGTACTCCCCGTAGCCAGAAAAACCGCCATTCAGTTCTTCTTCCCCTGGTTCCTCTTCCCCTGGCTCCTCTTCCCTCTGTGGTTCTGGGGTGCTGGTACGGGCCAGCGACCAGTCACCGGGCCGCGCGTCCTCCCAGCCGGGCTTGAGGCAGCCGTCTTCGTCCCAGGCCACGTCCGGCAGGCAGCCATGACAGCGGCACAGAGCGCAGCCAGAAGGGGTCAGGTAGGTGCCGTCGGTGGAGAACACTTCGCGCATGTCCAGCGGCTTGCCCAGCATCCGCTCCAGGACGTCAGTGACGCCGCGCGCGAGGCGGTAGGAGGGGTTGATGCGGCCGTGAACGAGGCGGCTGATGGTGGAACGGGACACGCCGACCTCGGTGGCGAGCCGGGCTTGTCCCTGGATGCTGAACTTAGGGATGTGAACCAGTAGCACCTTCACCCGGTTCTGGATGGGCTGAGGCTTCTGCTGGATGGGCTGAGGCTTCTGGCTGGATTTGCGCTTCGCAGCTTCCTTGCTGGGCGTCTCACCAACGTGCGAGGCTGCCGGCGGAAGCGGAGTTACCGGCGTCGAACTGCTTTGTGTTTTGGATGTAGCTCGCGTTTTAGAACTGGCTGGCATATGGCTCCTTTCGGTGAGTTCTTGGATGGGTTGCTGAGCCACGCAGCTGTTCGCGGCATAGAGCCAAGGTACCGAACAGAAACCGAAGGCGCAACTTCCGGTGCATGGCCGCTGCACCGCGTTGTAACCATGGCATAGAGAGCGGTAGGCGTTGCTTCCGTGTACCCCGGCGAGCCGGAAAAGCTACTCCCTGCCATCCTGCGGCCATGCGTCTGCCTGTCCCCACTCCCCAAGAAGTCGAAGCGTTCCGCCTCTTGTATGCCCAGCGATTCGGCGTAGATTTGACTCCTCAAGACGCGCTGGAGGTTGCGACCCGCACTCTTCAGCTCTTCTACCTCAAACACTATCCCATCAAGCCCAACCATCATCCCGTCAAGCCAAGAAACTTTTCTGCCAGGCCACCTGCTCCTGCTAATCCGATCTCTCTTAATCCTGTGCCGTGCGCTATCTCCTCTACGCCCGAAAATCCACCGAAAGTGAGGACCGGCAGGTCCAAAGCATCGACGACCAGTTGAACTCTCTGCGTCGCCTGGCTGCTCAACGCGGGCTGCACATCATGGAGGAGCTGATCGAGAGCAAGTCGGCCAAAGACCCTGGCTGCCGCGCGGTGTTCGACCGTCTTCTGGCCGAGATCGAGACAGGCCGCGCGGACGGCATTCTGTGCTGGAACCTGAACCGACTGTCCCGCAATCCTGTGGACAGCGGCACCCTGTCCTGGATGCTGCAGCGCGGCGTGCTTCAGTCCATCCTGACGGTCGAGCGTGAGTACCGACCGGAAGACAACGTGGTCCTGATGGCCGTCGAAAGCGGCGTCGCCAACCAGTTCATTCTGGACCTTCGCAAAGCGGTGGCTCGCGGAACCCGGTCAAAAATCGAGAAAGGCTGGTTCCCGCACCGGGCACCCGAAGGCTACCGCAACAATGTTGTCGAGAAGACCATTGAAGCCGACGGCGAGCGGTTCCTGCTGCTGCGCGAAGCCTGGAGCATGATGCTGACAGGGGCGTACTCCGTGCCGCAGATCCTGGAAGAGCTGACCGGGCGCGGCTTTCGCACCAAGAAGACGAAGCGCTCCGGCGGCAAGCCGATGTCGCGGTCGGCGCTCTACCGGGTGTTCGCTAATCCGTTTTACGCAGGGGAGTTTGTGCATGAAGGCCGACGCATCTGGGGCGCTCATCCGCCGATGGTCAGCTTGGAAGAGTTTGAGCGGGTGCAGCGGCTGCTGGGTCGGGAGGGCCATCCCCAGCCTCAAAAGTTAGAGTGGGCCTTTACCGGCTTGATCCGCTGCGGGCTGTGCGGTCATGCGGTCACGGCGGAGCGTAAGATCAAGCGCTATAAAGGAAGCGGGGTCGTGCGGGAGTACGCCTACTACCACTGTGCGGGCCGGCAATGCCGCCCTAAGATCAGCGTGTCTGAGGCGCACATTGAGGCAACCATCGCGTTTCTGCTGGAGCGGTGTACCTTAGCCCCCGAGGTGGCGGCATGGTGCCTGGCAGCCTGGGACCGTCACGAGAACGTGCAGGACGGCACGGACCAGGCGGCTGAAGCGCAGGCTGTGCAGGCCCTGCACGCTGCCGAGCGCCGCCAGGAGCGGCTGTTTGAGATGCGTGAGGAAGAAGAAATCAGCCGCGACGAGTTCTTGCAGCGCAGAAACCGGCTCAAAGCGGAGATCAGGAGCCTGGAAGAAGCGCGAGAGAACGTTCACAAGAAAGCAGCGCGGGACCAGGAAACGGTGGAAAATCTGCTGAGTTTCTGCGCGACCGCCTACGGGCGGTTTACGGCCGGCGACGTCCGCTCCAAGCGCGAGGTCGCCTGTGCGCTGGGCGGTCAGCTTGCTCTCACTCTGGGAACACTGGAGATTCAGCCTCATCCGTTGCTGGACGTAATCCGGGTGATCGAACCGAAAGAAAGAGGCTCTGAGAAGCAAGAACAGGACATCATGGCCTTGCCAAATCCCGCTTGGTGGGCCATGCGGGACGACATTCGAACTGCATTAGATAAATGCTATATGTCCCCGCACGTTTTCAAGCTTTCACGTTAATCATAACACACCGCACAATCTCCAGTGATTCGGGGTGCAGTTATGCAACTGGCTCCCCCTACTGGATGATGTTCGGACTTTGTTCGCATCAAAGGCGAGCGGGTGGCAGAGCTTTACACTTGTCATTCCGTAGCTTCTGCGTGGGCAATCCTAGGGGAAGTAATAAAATAGGAAAAAGGTTCGGCAGGCACCAATACCTTACCCCCTGGAACGCACGTTGTAAATGAGCGTACCCCGATGAAACCATGTGGACTAGTATGCAGCAAGCAGCGATGCATAAATGCATCAGCCCTTAATAATAATGCTTGATGTGAAATGAAATGCGCCGACCGAGGATCTGGAAAGGAACCGAAGGCCCCCGAGGCGAATCCCCGAGCAATCCTTCTGCCGAGGTGATGCCCGATGAACATGCCCACGGAGACCTTCTTGACCACATTGTACACTATCGTGGACGACTGGTATCAGCAGCACGCCCCGCGCTCGGTGGCCGGCAGAACCGGGAAGAAGCCACAGTTCTCCGACAGCGAGGTCATCACGCTGTCCCTCGCTCAGCACTGGCTCGGCATCCCGCAGGAGCGCGAACACCTACGCTTTGTCAGGAACAACTTCCTGCCGCTGTTCCCGCGCCTGGTCACCCAGAGCCAGTTCAACCGGCGGGCGCGGGGCCTGTGCTGGCTGATTAACCGGATGCGCCAGCATCTCGTGGAGCAGATGGGCGTCGCCCGCGCGCCCTGCCAGTTGATCGACGGCACGCCCGTCCAGGTGCGCCATTGGCGGCGCTTCGGCCGGGGCCATCTGCTGTTGCCGGAGGCCGCCCTGGGCTACTGCGCGGCCAAGAGGGAGACCTTCTACGGCTTCCGGCTGCTGGCGCTGACCACGCTGGACGGGGTCGTCGTCGCCTGGGACCTGTTCGCCGCCAACGCCGACGAGCGCGAGGGGGCGCAGTACCTTCTGGACAAGTGCCGCGACCTGTGCGTCCTAGGCGACAAGGGCTTCCTGGATCAGAAGCGGCAGGCCGTTCTGGAGGAGGATCAGGGGCTTCTGCTGCTGACCCCGAAGCGCAGGAACCAGCACGAGCAGAATGCGGCGGGCTGGGACGCGCTGATGAACCGGGCGCGGCGTCTGATCGAGACGACGTTCGCGCAGGCCAAGGGCACGTTCGGCCTGGAGAAGCCCGGCGCGCGCACCGTGTGGGGCATCTTGAGCCGGGTCATCGCCAAGATCACGGGCCTGACACTGGCGGCCAAGTGCAACCGGGAGCAGGGGCACTCCCCGCTCAGACTCGCCGAGTTCTCGTTCTGAGCCAAAACAGAAGCAGATCATTTCACATCAAGCGTTAATAAGTTGTGGCACGGCCACGTTACTAATGGTACTGCTTGCCAATATCGGGATGCCCAGCGACCCCATCCAGAAGCCGATGTTGATAATGACGCCCCCGCCGTGTTCTGCCATGACGGGTGCGGCGGCTGCTGACCCGCGGGCCAGAGCACGCGCCGCTTCGGCCGACGCGGCGATGTCGGCCATGATGAAGTCAGCCTTCCCGCCCGCCGGTCTCATGCAGACGGCCCCGTCATTTCAAGAAGCAAACGCTCAATCCGATCTAGCTGCTCCTTCAGCTTTGCCAATTCCCCCCGACTGACCATCAGCAGATCAGTGGAAACCGCACGACGTGTTCTCTTTGACGGATTTTCTGGGACAGCAAATCCTGCTGCGGTGTAAACCTCCACGGAATCGAGCTGAAGAGCTGCTGCGATGCCCGGCACTGCGCTTATCGGCACCGTAAACTCGGCGCTCTCGATACGACTCCATTTCGTCTGAGTCAGTTCTGCCGTCTTCGCACACTGGCTCTGGCTCTGGCCCGTTGCAAGACGGCGGTCCAACACATACTGGCCGAAGCTTTCCCAGCGCTCACGTTCTTCTTGGCGGCGAATGATCCGGCGCCTTTCTTCAAGACCTATATCGCTCAGATCAAGCCAGAGCTGCCGTCGCTCCTCATTTCGTCCCTTTGGTTCCTGATGCTCATCTTCTTCGGCCGACGTTTCACTGCCAGCCGTATCAGTATCAGCCTTCTCTAGCATTTTTCACTGCCTCCCGTAGTCAAGCCCTTTATGCCTCAGGGTTTTCCTCAGTATTTCTCCCCTAAGAGCCAAACTCCTGCACGACCCAAGAAATGTTTATTCATAATTATGCGTAAATATGCGAATAAAAGTTTAGCCAAGCATTTTTATCGGGAATAGTAGGTCGTGGAGCCGCCAGTTCCACAATGGTCGAGGCGGAAAGGAACAGTGAAATGGACGAGAACACGCAGCAAGCGAACGAAGAGGCCGGCAAGGACAGCGGCTGGGAGTCGAAGATCACGGGCACATTGGACGACGGGAGAGTCGTCACGGCCCGCAACGGTACCGGCGGGAACGAGGGGCAGACGATCGTTGGGGCCGGCGAGCTGAGTAGCAGTGGCCTTGATGCTGCGCACGATCATTACGGACCCGACGTAAGCAAGGAGAACGACCACGGTAACCTCGACAGTGCGCCCGACGCAAGCGAAATTACCAAACCGTAGCTGCAACCTCGGGGACGGGCCTTGTCAGGCTGGTCAGGCTGAGTTAGAATCGCCAGCATGACGCAGCATTTCACGCCCGATGAAGAGGCCCATCTCCGAGCGCAGTTCCCAGTGAGCGAGTCTGACGCTGCTTCTCAGATACTTCAGTTGCGTGCTTTCGCGGATCGAGCAAGCCAGGCAGCGGCTCCACATGAGATCGTGAGCATCCGTGAGGAAATACTTCTTTTCCTCGACGGATTGGGTCCCGACGACAATACTTATGAGGTTTTGGTCGATCCGTTCATCGAGAACTGCGGACTCGACATCCTCATCTTCTGCAACCAGTGGCTCAACGGGCATCCTGATCAAGCTGAACCGCTGTTACTTCAGGTACAACGGCGGCTGCATGTTAGGCATACTGCGGCTTAATGGGAAGCAAAGGACTGGGGCTACTGAGGGCGCTTGACGGCCGGACCCGCTAAAAAGTTGCTTCTTGTTGTACCGTTGTTCCTGCACGGGACGAAGGGGGTTGCGCCCCCTTCGTCCCGGTACCTCTGCCGCTCCTGGCTGCCGATCCCCCGGTGCGGTTCCGCATCCCCGCTTGCCGCCCCTCCCCGCCTCAGTTACGCTCCCTCCGAAGGTTTACCCCTTCCATCCACCCCGTAAGGAGGAGAGCACATCCCATGACACTCGACGAGGCCCGCCTGATGGCGAACGTCAACGGCCGGGCGCAGCGGCTGTTCGAGGACGGCTACCGCGCCCGGTTGAACGGCGCCGGTCTGCTAGAGATCCGCAGCGTCAAGGGCGCGGCCTACCTGGTAGACACCGAAGCCGAGACCTGCGACTGCCCGTTCTACCGGGCGCACCAGGGGCGGCATCCGTGCAAGCACAGCCTTGGCTGGAGGCGGCTCATCTCGAAACAGAGGGCTTGCCGCCGCCTGGTCCTGCTCCTGCTTCTGCGAGCCTGGGCCGACCTGGACGACCGGACGCCAGCCGGTCTCCTGGAGGCTACTCGCCATGACTGACGCCACGCCACCCGGACCCCTGTTCCCCTACGGCCGGGCAGTCGCCACTCCCGGCGCGCTGGCCGCGCTCAGCCTTGCCGGCGTCGCGCCCGAGGCCCTGCTGGACCGGCATGTCCGCGGCGACTGGGGCGAGCTGTGCGAAGACGACCGGCGGATGAACGCCGAAGCGCTGTCCACGGGCGGGCGCCTGCTGTCGGCTTACGCCCTGCCGGACGATACCCGACTCTGGATCATCACCGAGGCGGACCGTTCGGCAACGACGCTGCTCCTCCCGCAAGAGTACTGACCGCGCCGGACGCATCTTTGACTGACGGATAGTTGGTAGACGCCTCTCCGCCCGCTGGTTCAACCGGCGGGCTTTTTCATGCCGGTCCTGATCGGCGGCTTCCCCGTGGGTACTCCTCTACGCCAGCCGGTGCAGCACCGGCGCAACCGGCGTTGCCGGCGGACCGTCCGCATGTCTGGATGGGAGGCATGACCGCCGACTTACACCGCACCCCCATCGCCAGCGACCTCACTCCCGCCGAGCTAGGCGCGGGAACGGGAGCCTCCCGGTTCCAGGTCCTCTACGCTGACCCACCGTGGCGGCTGGGCGGCAGCGGCAAGGGAAGCCCGCCCTACCCGATGATGGCGACCGGCGACATCTGCGCCCTGCCGGTCAGGCGGATCGCCGCGCCGGACTGCGCGCTGCTCCTGTGGGCCGTCCACTCCCACCTGCCCGACGCCCTGGCCGTCGCCCGCGCCTGGGGCTTCGCCTACAAGACCGTCGCCTTCACCTGGGTCAAACGCACGCCCCTGGACACCGGCTTCTTCCTGGGCCGGGGCTACTGGACCCACGCAAACGCCGAGGTCTGCCTGCTGGCGACCAGGGGGAAGCCCCGGCGCGTCGGCACGGGCGTGGCCAGCCTGGTGGTTTCCCCTCGCCGGGAACACTCGCGTAAGCCCGACGAGGTGCGGGAGCGGATCATGCGGGTCTTCGGGGACGTTTCTCGGGCGGAGCTGTTCGCCCGGCAGAAGGTGGACGGCTGGAGCGCCTGGGGCGACGAGGTCGAGTGCGACTTCCGCCTCTAGCGCTTTCAGCTCGCTTCTTCTACAGCTGACTTCTTCATCTGACTTCTTCGCTTGAGCACCCGGTGACTTGCCGGGTGCCGTTGTTTTGTCCGGCTTCTCCCCGCTCGGTTGCCGCCGCGCACCGCCCCGTGCACCCATTCCTGCCGTCAGATACGATCTTTGGCGAAGAGCGGCGTGACATCCCGATGCCCGCGCCAAATCCCCCTCTTCGCCCGCTCGTTGACAACGTGACCGACAAGTCTTAGAAAGCAAGCTTTGTGAAGCTTGTTCCGTCATGTTCGAGAGCGGCACGGAGCAGATCATGCACCTGCCATACGCGCAGCGGCTCACCGGGCACGTCCCCGCGAGCCAATCCTTCCCCGACCCGGTCCGGCCCCCACAGGGTCAACAGTCACAAAGACAGCTCCCGCTGGGCCTCGCGCCCACGGGAGACCTCGCCCTGGTCCGTGAACGCGTCCGCAAGGACGCCCTGGACAAGTGGGACGCCCTGACCCCCCGTGGCCAGATCCGCCTGCACGGCGGTAGGCTCTGGTTCCCCGAGGCCGCCCAGAGCGACTTCGCCGCCAGCCTGCGCCCGACGCCCTGGGCCGTCGCCCAGTTCTGCCAGCGGCTCGGCATCCCGGCCGGCTACTTCCGCAAGTGTCCCTCCAGGCTGCAAGACCTCCAGTTCAACCACTGGATCAGGCAGCCGTCGAGGGGCCAGGAGGACGCGCCGGAGGAGGGTGCCGAAGACCTGCTCGCCCCCGAAAGGACGGACGAGGACGCGCCGCCCGAAAGGACGGATGCCGAGGAGCCGGACGGGCCTCAGCCTTCGGAACCCTGGCTGCTGCGGATGAAGGGGGATGTCCTGCGGGGCGTACTCTCCTCCCGTTACGCCCGCCTCGACCACGACCTGCTCCTGGACTGCCTCACGCCCCTGGTCCCCCAGGGCTTCGCCGTGGACTGGTTCTCCCTGGACGACACCGGGCTGCACCTGCGCCTGGTTGACCCGCGCAAACCGCAGTCCGTGCTGGCCGGCGACGACCTGCTCTGCGGCATCCACCTGGCTAACAGCGAGGTGGGACGGCGGGCTGTGACGGTGGACGCGCTGGTGTACCGGCTGGTCTGCCAGAACGGGCTGATCCGGCGGGTCAAGGGCAGAAGCCTGATGCATCAGCGGCATGTCCACCTCGCCGCCCCCCGCTTCAAGGAGGCATTGGAGGGGGCGGTGCTGGGCGCCTTGGAGGAGGCGGGCCGCTTCGTGGAGCAGATCCGCACGGCCGCGCGCACTCCGGTCCCGGACGTGCAAGCGGTGCTTGCACAATTGGGGCGTCAGGAGGCGCTGAGCAAGAGCTTCCTGGAGGCCGCCGAGAAGAGCCTGCGCTCGGAGCCTTCCGGGCAGCAGGAGACGGTCTGGAGTCTTGCCAACGGTCTGACCCAGGCCGCCCAGGCGCTGCCGGCGGACGACCGGTACGCGGTGGAGGCGCTGGCGGGGCGGCTGATCGAGCACGGGCCGCCCCGGCTCCCCTCCCGCCCCGTCGAAGACACTCTAATGACCAGAAAGGAGCATGAGAATGGAGATCGTCCGTCGCGGCCGGTTCTGGGCCGTGCATGACGGGACGGGGCAGCTGGTCTGCGTCGCCGTGTACCGGAAGGGGGCAAGGGAAGTCGTGCGACGGCTTTCCCCTGCCCCTGCCGTGGAAGAGACGCCGGAGAGTTCTGGAACCGAACGAACGAGAAAGGAAAGAAGACATGGCGCGCGCCACGCATCTAACGATCTCCACCGCTGACCGCATCCGCCTGGACGGCCGCTGCGGCGAGGTGAACCAAGATCGAGAGGACGAAGACGGAGAGAACGAGGTCCGCCAGGAGGTGCAGGTCAGCGTCACCTTTGCGCTGGACCCTGGCGACACCGACCTGGTCCGGCTCGCCGAAGCCAAGGCGCTGGAGGTGAAGCTGGCGCACGAGGCGGTCTGGAACCGCATCGGCGCGTTCAGCACCAATGCGTTCAGCGGCAGCGACAGTAGCAGCGGCAGGTGTAACGGCAGCGGCATCAGTTCGGGCCGCCACGCGGCAGACGAAGACAGGAATGGCAAGGAGGACGAGCGCGACGATCCTGATGACGACCCGCTGGCGGGGCTGCCGCATCATGGGGACGATCCGTTCTCGGGCGGACCGTCCGCGGGCGGCGCATCCCGGCCCCACCCGGCCGCACTGACGGGGCAAGACAATCCGTTCCCCACGAAAAGCGTTGTCCCGTCCCACAACGGCCACCCCGCTCCGCCGGGAAACGGCACCGGGGACGCCGACAGCGGCCCGGAGCCTGATACCGACCCGGTCACCGGCCCGCAGAAGATCCTGATCCGCTCTCGGGCGGGCAAGATCGGGCTGACCGCCTACGCGCTGGAGAGCCTGCTGTACCAGCAGTTCAAGGTGTGGCGGGTAGAGCGGCTGACGAAGGAGCAGGCCGCCTCGGTCCTGGCCGCTCTGGAGCGGGACCTGAAGGAGAAGAAGGGGTCCGCTCACGAAACGGAATATATTGCACGTTAAGGAGTGGTTATGGGTCGCAGTGGCCTGTATTTGCCCTTGTCGAGCCTTCTGTTCTGTCGCCACACATAA
>JAABUQ010009449.1_pt1 | contig 13191 bp, 9 predicted proteins | sample 5560001 | NCBI WGS metagenome assembly JAABUQ01 (sample SAMN10711888, study PRJNA513371) | rock metagenome | isolation source: Antarctica rocks | place: Antarctica: Victoria Land, Finger Mt nord | collected 2015-12-18 | reverse complement strand
CGACGGCGTAGTCACCGACCCGAATCTTTTGCTCCAACAGACGCGCGACCCGCCGGTACTGTACCTCGGACGCCATGATCCCTCTTTCGTCCTCTTGTTATATCCACTTATAATCACGCTGAAGCCATCGCAAGAGTATCGCTCAGAGACACCGTTTGTCAATCGGATACATCGTTCTCCATAGGGCGATACGCGCGAGAGGGGCCACACTCCGGCATGATGCTGAGAGGCGGGGTTGTGCGGCGCGCATTAAACGGCGCCCATTGGGGGAGGAGCCCTTGACAAAAGCCCGCGATGCGCCTATGATAGCAGGCAAGAGCGGTTATCGGTTTGTTGTTATATCCAATCGTAGACCGCCACACACCGCACGTCAAGGAGGACGGTCATGGCATCATCATCGACGGATAGGAACACGCTCATTCAAGCTTTCGTGGAGGGCACGGTGAGCCGCCGCCAATTCACAGCGCGCGCGCTCGCCGCCGGGCTCTCCTTGAGCGCGGTCGGCGCGCTCCTCTCAGCGTCTAGTGAGGAGGACGCGGCCGCCGCCGGGCTGCCCACCGCTAGCGGAGCGCGGTACGCGGGCCCGACGGTGAACCTCGCCTTCTGGAACGGGTGGACCGGTGGGATCGCGCCGACGCTCGTCCCCGCGATGGTTAAACAGTTCAACGCCGCGCACAAGAACATCGCGGTCCAGAACTTCACGATGCAGTGGGCCCAGTACTACCAGAAGGTTCCCGCGTCCGTGTCGGCCGGGCAGGGCCCGGACGTGGGGGTGTTGCACGGCTCCGACATCGCGACATACGCGGCGCAGCGCCTCGTCCTGCCGCTGGACGACACGGCCCACGAGTTGGGCATCAAGAAAAGCGACTTCGCCCCGACGGTCTTCAACGCGGTGACCTATCAGGGCCACTTCTATGGGCTGCCGTTTAGCGTGACGCCACTGGGCTTGTACTACAACAAGGCGGTTTTACAGAAGGCGGGCCTCAATCCTGAGACGCCGCCCCGGACCCAGGGCGACTACATGGCGGCCATGGAGCAACTGAAGAGGAAGGGGATACAGGGCTCGTGGGTGGACCCGTTCGTCTTCACAGGCGTCTACCAGTTCGAGTCGTTGCTCTGGCAGTTCGGCGGTAGCCCCTACAGTGCGGACGTCACCAAGGCAACGTTCAACTCCGATGCGGGGGTGGCGGCCTTGACCTGGATGGTCGACCTCGTCAATAAAGGGTACAGCCCCAGGAACGTTGGCCAGGATGCCGACCTCATCGGCATGCAGAACGGGAAGGCCGCCTTCAACTGGAACGGCATCTGGGTGACCACACAGCTCGAAGGGATCCCGCATCTAGCGTGGGGGTCGGCTCCCGTCCCCATGATCGGCCCGAAGCGGGCCGTCTGGTCCAGTTCGACCCACTTCGCGATCTATAACAAGCGCGGGCAGGACCCGAACAAGACGCAGGCGGCAAAGGTGTTCATCGACTGGTTCATCAAGCATTCCCTACAGTGGACGCAAGTGGGAGAACTCCCGGCGAGCAATGCCGTGCGCGAGGATCCTCGGTTCAAGAAGCTGACGCATTTTCAGCCGTTTGTCGACGAGTTGCCCTACGCGCACTTCGAGACGGCGGCGCCGGGTATCGCCGATGCCGATGCGACGATCGCTACGGCCGTCAACGAGGCTGTCCTGCTCAAGAAAACGCCCAAGCAAGCGCTCGACGATGCCGCCGCTCAGGCTAATAAGCTCCTGGCCCAGAACCGGCAGCAGTATCAAGGGTAGACACCATGATTGCGCGAAGGACCGACCCGGTACCCACGGCGGGAGAATCGAGTAGCCAGGGGACTGCGCAGCCACGCCGCAGCGCACGCGCCCAGGCCCGCCGCCAGCGGGACGTGATCGGCGCGAACCCCCTGACACCGTACCTATTTCTAGCCCCATACGTGGTGCTTTTCGGCATCTTCGTGCTGACGCCGGCCGTCCTGGGGTTGTGGATCAGCCTGCACAACTGGGACTATCTCCTGCCGGGGAAACCGTGGGTCGGGCTGCAGAACTACACCAATCTCTTCACGCCGGGGTCCATTACCAGCGAATTTTTCTGGCAGAGCATGGGGGTGACGGGGCAGTTCACGCTTTATAGCGTCCCGCTTCTCCTCGTTATCCCCCTCCTCATCGCGCTGATGCTCAACCAGCGGTTGCGCGGTCGGACGGTCTTCCGTGCCCTGTACTTCGCACCCTACGTGCTAGGCGTGGCCGTCATCGCCATCCTATGGCGTTTTTTGCTCGATCCCAACGTAGGGCTCGTGAATTACTACCTGGGGAAGCTTGGGCTGCCCGACACCATCCCGTGGACGACGGCGCTGCCATGGGGCTGGGTGTCGTTGGTGGGCGTCACCGTATGGTGGATCCTTGGCTTCAACACGATTATCTACCTGGCCGGCCTGCAGAACATCGACAAAACGCTCTACGAGGCGGCGTCTGTCGACGGCGCGGGTCCCTGGCGCCGGTTTCGCCACGTCACGCTACCGGGGCTGCGGACCGTTCTCCTGTTCGTCTTGATCGTGACGATCCTGAGTTCGGCCAATATGTTCGGACAGTCGGACCTCATCACGCAGGGCGCGCCCGGCAACGATACGCGCACGGCCATCATGTACATTGCGTCCGAGGGCCTCGCGAGCTTCCGGATGGGTGACGCCGCAGCCATGAGCTATGTGCTGGCCGTCTTTCTGGCCCTAATCAGCATCCTGAACTTTACGTTCTTCGGGAAGAGGGTGGACTGAGATGGCTCAACTGGTGGCCCGGACAGGGCGACAGCCCCGGCGGCAAGGCTGGGGGAGACCGCTGAGGAGGGCCGTCTTGTACGCGGTCTTGGTCGCGCTCGCTCTCGTCTTTATCACGCCGCTCCTGTGGATGCTCTCCACCTCGTTCAAGGCGGACTACGAGGCAACCCAATATCCCCTGACCTGGCTTCCGCACGCGGTCACGGGGCAGGCCTACGCGACCATCTTCAACTCGGACCAGGCGCCGATCCTCCGGTGGTTCGTCAACAGCGTGGTCGCGGCCACGGGGCAGACCCTGCTGGTCCTCGTGACGGCGTCGACGGCAGCGTACCCGCTCGCCCGAATGGAGTTTCGGGGGAAGGGGGTTATGTTCGCGCTGATCATATCCACCCTCTTCATCCCACCGGTGATCTTCCTGATACCGAACTATCTGATCGTCGATCACTTCGGATGGCTAAACACCCTGTGGGCCATCATCGTGCCTGGGGCCGCCGGGGCGTTTGGGGTCTTCTTCCTCCGGCAGTTCTTCTCATCGCTGCCCAGGGAACTGGAGGAAGCCGCGCTGATCGACCGGGCGAACCGCTTTCAGATCTTTACGCGTATCATCGTGCCGCTCTCGAAATCGGCCCTGGCGACACTGGCCGTCCTCAGCTTCTTGACGAACTGGAACGACTTCCTGTGGCCGATTTACGTGCTCTTTAGCCCGCAAAACCTCACGCTACAGCCCGGACTGGCCGCCCTCCAGAGCGCTTACGGGCAGCATTACCCGGCCATCATGGCCGGAGGGGTGATCGCGAGCATTCCGGTCCTGATCCTCTTCATCGTCGCGCAGCGCTACATCGTTGAGGGAGTTGCCCGGAGTGGGCTGAAAGGATAGATAGGTGTGACGTCTGGATCATTCGGTGAGGATAGTAGTGTGTTAGCACGCGCGTCCACCCTGTCCGATTCCGCTCAACGCCACGACGATGCCATCCCGATGCATGGCGGTACCGCGCGGAACGATCTCCTGATCGGTGAGTTGGTGGCGGGAGCGCGTGTCGTAGCTGTGCAGTCCGACACGGGCGCCTGGGGCATCGCCATCCAGGGGCCCGGCCGTACCACGCTGACCCAGGCGCACCCGGTGCGGATCGAGATCTATCACGCTGGGAATGAAGGGGACGCTGGGAACGAGGGGGACGCCGAGCGGGTCGACACGTATGCCCGCGGCTATACGGCGGTGCGGCCCATGACTGGCGGATGCGTGGGCACGGCCGAGGTCGCCGTCCCTGGGGGCGCCGTGTTCACGGTCGAGGACCGTTGGGCAATCGCGGCCGAGGGGTCCGAGGGGGACCAGCTCCATCTGTCCCGCGCTGTCACGGTCGCGGGGGACGCGCCGGGCGGCTTCCTGTCGGCGTTCACGCTGCTCTCCGACCACCTTCTCTCCTGGGTCGATGTCAACCCGTTCGCCCCCGGCATGCTCTATGGCTGGTCCGAGCATGTCACTGGCATCGCCATCGGCGGCGTCGCCAACTACCTCACAGGGGTACGCGAGGCGCGCATCCGTGAGGACCGCCTGCCGGCTCCCCTGTTTGGCCTGCACTTCGGCGACGGAACATCGATCACCCTACTCGACCCAGCCCCGGCGGGAGAGACGACGGCCGCGGACGCCCACGACGCCGAAGCTATCGCGCAGGTAGACGACCGCTTCCGCTTCATGGCGCTCGGCGGGTACGAGGCGGAGGGGCGTGTGGCGCTCGGCGCGTGGTTCCCTGGGACCGAAGGCGCGGTGACGTACCGCGGCGACACTTTCCCCGGCGGCCAGATGCGCCGCTGGCGCCACCGCTACCACCCGATCACGGACGGCTTCGCGCAACGCTATGAGCTGGCGCTGCGCGTCGGGCGCGACGAGCGCTTCCAGGACTTCTGCCGCGAGACGTGGCGCTGGGCGTGGCGGACCCTGAAGCCGCCCGTGCTGCGCCACGACATCGACGTGGCGCGCCAAGCGCTCCTCGCGATGCTCGCCGCGCGGGTCGTGACCGTCGGCGACAAAGCCGGTCTGCCGGTGGCCTGCGAGTCCACGACGGGCCAGACCATCCCGCACCACGCCCGCGCCCTGATGGGCTTCATCGGGCGCAGCGTCGAATCGGCGTATTTCTTGCTGCGCGCCGCGGATCACGACGGGGCAGGTCGTGCACAGGGCGGCGACCAGTACCGGGGACGGGCCCTTGCCGTCCTGGAGTCGTTCGTGCGGCTGCCGGTGTCGCCCCCGACCGCCGAGGGGTTCTGGCTCACCGACGGCAGCCCGTGCGTGCACATGGACGACCTCGTGTACCTGCGCTGCCTGTGCGAAGGTTGTACCTATATGCTGCGCGCGTGGCGCCACGAACGCGACCACGGGCGCGATCACCCCGACTGGCTGGCCTGGAGTCGCGCCTACGCCGACTGGCTGCTGGCGCAACAGTATCCCGGCGGCGGCTTCCCACGCGCACGCCGGGTCGCCGGGGGCGTCATCGACGGCGCGTCGCCCGAATCGAGCTACAACGCTGTCCCGTTCCTGGTTCTGCTGGCCGGGGTGACGGGAGAGCGCGTCTATCTTGACGCGGCGGTGCGCGCCGGTGAGTTTTGTTGGGTCGACGGCCAGTGCGATGGCGTGTACGTGGGCGGGACCATCGATAACCCCAATGTGGTCGACAAGGAGGCCGGCACGGTCTCGCTCGAGGCGTACCTCGCACTCTATGAGGCCACGGGCGCCGAGACGTGGCTGCGCCGGGCGGTCGCCGCAGCCGATGTCGCCGAAACGTGGATCTACCTCTGGAACGTGCCGATGGCCGCGGACGACGACGACGCGGCGCTGCACTGGAAAAAAGGCGTGTCGACCGTCGGCCTACAACTGATCGCCTCCGGCCACTCGCTCGTCGACGCCTACATGGCGTGGGATGTCGCCTCGTATGCGAAACTCTCGCGGTACACGGGGGACGCGCACTACCTGGAGGTTGCGCGCCTGCTCTTGCACAACACCAAGAGCATGCTCGCCCTGCCGGGGCGCACGTACGACCTGGCCGGGCCGGGCTGGCAACAGGAGCATTGGAGCCTGGCGCCGCGCCGCGGCTACGGCATCCATCGCTATTGGCTGCCGTGGGTATCGTGCAGCCACCTGTGGGGGATTGAGAGTCTGGAGGAGTATGATCCCGCGTTGTTCGCGGAGTTGGCGGCGGGCGATGCGGACTAGGGAGGGGTGGCGATGAGGCGGGCGGCCGTGATCGGCGTCGACCTGGGGACGCAGGCGACCAAGGTCGAGCTCATCGCGTCCGATGGGGCGCCCCTGACCGGAGGTCAGATCGCGGTCACCTATGAGAGCGCCCGGCCGGGCTGGGCCGCTCAGGATCCCGCCGTGCTCGAGGAGTCAGCGATCGCGGCCATCGCGGCGGCCGTCGCGCGGGCGCCGTCCGATGTCGACGTCGTCGGCGTCTCTGTCGCCGCCCAGATGGGCGGGGCCATCGGTATCGACGCGGACTTCGCGCCGGTCACCGTCCACGAGATGTGGCTGGACACGCGCTCGGACCTCGATCGCGTGGCCGTACTGGCGGCGGCAGGCGATCGCGTCATGGCGGCGAACGGGATCATCCCCTTCGTCGCGCCACGCGTGCGGCGTTGGCTGCGCGAGGACCCGGCCCTCATGCGGCGCGTCGCGCGCGTCGTCGCGCCCGGTCCCTACCTGATGGGTCGCCTGGCCGGTCTGTCGGCCGACGAGGCCTTCTGCGACCGCACGCAGGCGAACATGTATGGCTGCTTCGACGCGGAGCGCGACGCCTGGGACGGGCCGCTGGCCGACGCCGTGGGCATACCAACGGGGATGCTCCCGCGGCTCGTTGAGCCGACGACGGTGGTGGGGCGCTTGTCGCGTGAGGCGGCCGCGCGCTGCGGTCTCCCGCCGGGGACACCAGTGGCGGCCGGGGTGGGCGACGGCACTGGCGGCTGGCTCGCGGCCGGCGGCGTCAGGCCGGGGATGTGCGTCGACACGGGCGGGTCGTCGGCCCACTTCGCCATCACCGTCGACCGCTTCACGCCCGACCCGCAGCGTGTGCTGACCTGCATGCCCTCGGCCGTCCCTGGCCTGTGGTACCTGCTGGGTTTTACGACCGGCACGGGCATCGCCCACCGCTGGCTGGCCGAGATGCTCGCCGGCGGGGACTACGGGCAACTGGAAGAGCAGGCCGCGGCGCTGCCGCCGGGCGCCGACGCCCTGCTCTGCGTGGCGCACCTGCACGGCCGCGTCACCCCCTTCGAGCCCGACGTGAAGGGGGCCTTCGTCGGCTTCGACGAGCGGACGACACCGGGGCATCTCTACCGTGCGTTCATGGAGTCGGTCGCCCTGGAGATCGGGGAGTGGGTCGATGAGGCGCACCATCTGCTGCCCGACTTACGCATGACCGAGGCCGCGAGCATCGGCGGCGGGTCGCAGAGCCAGCTGTGGGCACGGATCAAGGCCGACGTGCTGGGCGTGCCGTACGTGCGCTTGCGGCCCCATGTCAACGCCGCGCGCGGCGCCGCGCTCGTCGCCGCGACCGCGGTCGGCGCGGCGCGGTTGGACGAGCCGTCCTGGCATCGCCCCGAGGACAATGTCGTTGAGCGATGCGCGCCGGACGCGGGTCGGGGCGCCATGTACGCGGAGATCAAGGATCTGCACCGCGCGTTGCTGGCGGCCCTCGACCCGATCTACCGTCGCCTCGCCGCGATGAGCCGTCAGCAATCAGCCGGCGACTGATTGCCCATAAGCTGATTGCCCCATAAAAAAGGAGGGACTGTTGATTATTTGGAGCGAGTTGACCACACGCGAGGTCGAGAGGCTCGACCGCGCGCTACCTGTGATCCTCCCCTGTGGGTTAGTCGAGGCGCACGGCTCCCACCTGTCGCTCGGGTTCGACACCTACGCGGCGGAGTATGTGGCGCGGCGGCTGTGCGAGGCCACAGGCGCCATCCTGTGCCCGACGCTGCCCTACGGGTTCGCTGATACGAACCGCGAGTACCCCGGCACGCTGGGCGTGCGGGCCGAGACGCTGGCCGCCATCGTCGCCGACCTGTGCGCCATGTTCTGCTTCCACGGTTTCCTGAAGGTAATCATCTTGAGCGGCCACGGCGGCAACGACCCCGCCGTGCGGATGGGCTTCGAGAAAGCCTGGGAACGCTATCCCGCCCTCAAGCCCGCGCACTGGACCTACTTCACGGCGGCGGGCGTGGCCCTCAGCCATGCCGACGCGGGCGAGACGTCGCTCGCGCTGGCCATGGGCGCCACGGCGCACCCCGACCGGGCCGAGGACTTCCAGTTGCGCAAGCCGTGGCACGAGGTGCGCTCGCGCCGCGCGCTCGCCCCGGACTCCGGTGGCGTCAACGGGAAGCCATCGGAGGCGACGGCCGCGCGCGGCGAGGAGCTCATCGCGCGCATCATGCCCATCTTGATCGACAAAGTGAACGCGGCCATCGCGGACGAATGAGTCGACCATCGACCATCGACCATCGAAAGGAACACCATGACCGTAGACTACCTGGACAAGGCGATCGCGCTGCTCACGGAGGTACGGGACACACAGGCGGAGGCCATCCTCACGGGCGCCGGGTGGATCGCGGACGCCATCGCGGCGGGCGGCTTCGCCCATTTCTTTGGGGCGGGGCACTCGCACATGGCCCTGGAGGAGGCCTTCCCGCGCAACGGCGGCCTGGTCGGTCTGCACCCGCTCACCGAGCTGGCCGTGTCCTACTACACGCCCGTGATCGGCAACTCCGGCATGTACCAGATGCGCTTCTTTCAGGAGGTGGAGGGGCTCGGCGACGTGATCTGGCGCAACTACACCTTCAAGCGCACCGACGTATTCGTCGTCTTCACCAACACGGGCGTCACCAAGGTGGCCCTGGACATCGCCCTGCGCGCCAAGGAAGCCGGCCTGCGCGTGATCGGCGTGACCTCCCTCAAGCACGCGCACGCCACGGGGATCGCGCATGTGGGAGGGAAGCGGCTGCACGAGATCGCCGACCTGGTGATCGACAACTGTAGTGTCGCCGGCGACGCCATGGTCGAGGTGCCGGGCCTGGAGGACAAGGCCGGCGCGGGCTCCTCGGTCACGGCCATCGCCATCGTCAACGCGCTTTCCACCGAGGCGGCGAAAGAGTTGGCGCGACGCGGCCTGACCCCGTTCGTGCTGCCCAGCCCGTACTTCGAGGGGACAGACGAGGCGCGCGCACGCCGACAGCGGGCCGAGCAGCGCTGGGCCGCGTGCCTGGTCGACTATAAGAAGCGCTACCGCGATCTGTTCGCCGAACCAGAGCGTGGGGGCGACGACGCTCCCCGCGCATCGTAGGCGTCCAGCAAGCCTGGGATAGCGCGTCGATGATAATCCATTATCCATGAATACGATCTTGTCGCTGTCGATAGAGAAAGGAGGCGACGCTGAACATGACAGACCTGCCCTTGTTGCCGACTACCGTCGTGGGGTCCTATGCGTGGCCCGGCTGGTTGGTGAGCGGTATCGAGGCCGCGCGGGGCGACGCGTTCGGCGCAGTGGACCTGCGCGAGATGCTGGACGACGCCGTCGACATGGCCCTGCGCGACCAGGAGGATGCGGGGATCGACCTCGTGTCCGACGGCGAGATGCGCCGGGCCGGCTTCTTCACGGCCGAGTTCTACGCCCACCTGACGGGCCTGCGCGCCCTGGAGCCCGACCGCAAGCTCGGGGCGGCGGGTCACGACCAGCAGCACCGCTTCGAGGTGGTGGAGCCCATCGGCGCGCCGGCCGGTTTGGGGGTCGTCGCGGAGTACACCTACGCGCGGGGGCGCACGACACGTCCGCTCAAGGTCACGGTGCCGGGGCCGTTCACCCTGGCGGGCCGCCTCATGCGCGGGCGCGTCTACCCGACGCGCCTCGACGCCGCCTGGGCGTTCGTCCCGCTCATCACGCAGGAGCTGCGCGCGTTGGTCGCGGCAGGGGCCGACGTCGTCCAGATCGACGAGCCATCGCCGGCGATCCATCCCGAGGATGCGGGAGCGGCCGACGACGTCGTCGCCCTCTTCAATGCCGCCGTCGCGGGGATCGGAGGGGCCGGGGTGTGCCTGGCCGCGCACCTCTGCTTCGGCAACTACGCGGGTCGCCCCCTGGGCAAGCGCGCCTATGCCCCCGTCCTCGACCAGCTGTGGCGTTTCGCCGTCGACGAATTGGTGCTGGAGTTCGCCAATCGGGAGATGTCCGAGTTGTCGCTGTTGGGCGAACTGGCGGCGGTGAAGCGGGTGGCGGTCGGCGTCGTCGACGTCAAAAGCTACTACATTGAAACGGCGCAGGACGTCGCCGCGCGTGTCCGACAGGTTCTCGCGCATGTGCCGCCCGACCGGCTGAGCCTCGTGCCCGACTGTGGCTTCAGTCAAACCGCGCGATGGGCCGCGCGCGCGAAACTGCGTGCACTCGGTGACGGCGTGCGCTTGGTCCGGCGCGACCTGGGCGGTGGCGAGTAGACGTAACCGTCCTACCGGTCTAAGGCAATCGCCTTATAAAAAGGCTTGCGGCCCAGACGATCCGTGCGGGGGAGGGGGACGATGTGTTCGCGCTCAAAAAGAATCAGGGGCGGTTGCATAGCGCAGAGTGTCAATGCAGTATCGCTTGTGGACATGACGTGGACCGACATCGCGCCGGGTCGAGGATCTGCACACGATAGACTTCTCCAGGGTCGTGTCGCATCAGCGCTAATGTCACGACCCGTCCGATGAAGGGCATGTGCGATAGTGTGATGACCACAGCATTGGAAGGTACTATTGTTGGGGCGGTGATGCCCCGACCTAGGCGCTTGAGGCGTCAACATCGACAATTTTTTGTCGATCTTTGCTGCTCCGTCAGGAGCCCCTTGTGCAGGGCGCCGTCCCTGCACAAGGTTAGGCGCTTGTCAAAGTGACATCGACAAAAAGTTGTCTATGCGGCGAGACCCAAATCCTCGAACAAGGTCTGCATGTCCTTGCGGATAGCTTCGTAGTGCTCATCGATGGCGCTCCAGGTCTTCGGCTTTCGGCCCATCTTGGGCTTGGCTGTTCCGGCCAGGATCGGCTTGATGACCTTGTCGCGGAGAATGACCAGTGCGGCGATCGTCCGCAGCCCCTCCGACGGGACCTGATACCGTCGCGAGGACCCGACCTTGCCGATCAAGCCCTTGGCCCGCAGCTTCTTGAGGTCGTAGGCGGCGTGCCGCACCTGGTAGACCGGCGCGGTTGGCCCACGCAGTATCTGTACCTGCGCAACGACGTGGCCCAGGGTGAACCCGGTGGGAGCTGGCGCCAGCGTGAGCACCGCCGCCAAGACGGCACGCATCCGGGGCTTGTTGAGGTCGATGCCCCCCACTCTGGTCTGGCCTAGGTACGCCGGCGCGGGCAACTGCTCCAGCGTGTCGTCGGCCACGAAGGCATGGTCCACGCAGTCCAGCGTCGTCAGGAAGTGGTCCACCATGGCGTGGAGTCGCGCGACCAGCCGCGGGAAACGCGCCACCACCCGCCCACACCCCAACTCCTTGGCGTTGTGCGCCTGCGCCTCGAAGCGGAGGACGTGTTCGCCTTTGGTATAGGCCTTGAGGGTCAGCTTGCCAAAGTGCAGCTTGAACACCGTCAGGTCATACACAGGTGTCTCGACCACGACCTCCAAGCGCGGAACTTTCGCCCCGCTGATGTGGCGGGGGCGCATCTTGGTGCCGAAGATTGTCTTGAGACCGCGTACGTCGAGGTGGGCGCGCGTCCGGTCAATCATACCCTGGAAGACCTGCTCCATCTGCCCGCCCACCCGGAACAGCAGGTTGCGACTGTACTCGAGCTGATAGACCGAGTATGCATACCGAAAGCCACTACGCTCTTGCTCATCGACGTCCAGGGCGAAACACAGGCAGGATGAATAGATCCACCGCTCACAGACCTGCGTCAGGCGCCCTATCATCCGGTCTTCGGACAAGGTGTCTGCGATCAACGCCAGGGCTGTAGGGTCGGCCACGTGCGTGAAACAGTTGCCCTCCTGCCGGGCCGTAATCCCGGCCGTGGCCGCCTGCGCGGCGACGTACTCATGCCCATTGAGGATGATCTGCGCCCCGAAGGGCGGATGCCCGGACATTTTGATCGTGAGGTGGCCCCAGTCGGGGTCCAGGATGTGGAAGGAATAGTGATTCACGTAGGCTTTCTTGGACACCAGATCCACGATCACGCCACTCTTGGCCCGCTGCACCTCCCACACCGGGGCAACGGCGCGCGCGACCAGGATCATGAAGAGCCCCTGCGTCGACGGGTGCGTCGCCAGGTATTCCTCGGCGAGGTCGTGCTTGCGCTCCCCACGCAGACAGTCCACCACCGTGATGTGGTGCGCTTTGGCAAAACCACGGACACGGCGACTGAACCGACCGGCCATGCGCATCAGGTGCGCATTGTCCAGGGTCGCATCGGACCCGGTGAGCTGCCGCCACCAATACCGGAACCCCGCCGGGGCGTAGCACAAGGTGTTGTACGCGTTGAGGACGATGCGATCCACGCAATCATAGCTGCCCTCGAGAAGATCCGCATAGCCGCCACTCACCGCGTCTCCCATGATGCCGTCCTCCGTCGTCGCTGCACACCACGTCCGTCATGAGAGAGAGCGTACACCCCGCAGAGTGCAGAGGCAACTGCTCCGCCAGGAGCCACTTGCTCTGAGCGCAGTCTCAGAGCAAGATTGGACTCCTAATACGGGCGAACATGGTGCGATTGAGTCAAGTTTTCGCGTCGCATATATCTCGTCGGTCTGAGGCGGAGCCTCGTTAGTGTTAAGCGTTCCATATTGTGCCTGTCGTGATTCACTGACGACGCTATCGGTATGTGTCGGTGTATAGCGCAGGAGTAGCATGTCTCTTGGGTCATATCATCCGACGACATCAGGCTATGACGGTGCAAGAAGTACCCGTCAAGCGATAGAATGTTATTTTCATGCGTAAACTTATCCTGGGGCTTGCCACCGCGCTAGGCTTTTTGTTTAGCGCCGTTCTACTGGCGGCATTCGCGGGAGAACTGGCCCCACCGGAACACGTCTACTCGATTGACGAGGTGCAGACAGGTCTCTATCTACACCCAAGCGCATGGTTCGGGCGGACGGTGCTGGTCCAAGCGTACGGCAAGGATATGCGTTGTGCGGATACCACCCTAACCTCAATCTCTCCCAACGGTCAGACGCGGGTCACGACAAGCATGACTTGCCCGTCGCCGCGCGTCATAAACATGCTCTTCCCTGTCGCGCCACAACGATCCGGTCTCTTGATCAGCTCGCCTCTCGTCGTTACACTAGCGAGGCTCCGCCTCAGACCGACGAGATATATGCGACGCGAAAACTTGACTCAATCGCACCATGTTCGCCCGTATTAGGAGTCCAATCTTGCTCTGAGACTGCGCTCAGAGCAAGTGGCTCCTGG
>JAABUQ010009448.1_pt1 | contig 13191 bp, 14 predicted proteins | sample 5560001 | NCBI WGS metagenome assembly JAABUQ01 (sample SAMN10711888, study PRJNA513371) | rock metagenome | isolation source: Antarctica rocks | place: Antarctica: Victoria Land, Finger Mt nord | collected 2015-12-18 | reverse complement strand
CGGCCTTCGAGTAGGTCAAGGGCGTGGGTACCGTCGGCGATCAGACCCGCATTTTCGGTAAGGGAAGCTCCGGGGTCCAGATCGAGGAGCACCGGTTCTTCTCCAAGTTCGCGGAGAGCGGCGGCAAGCGCATAGGTCGTGGTCGTCTTGGTCACGCCGCCTTTGCCGCTGGCGACAACAATGAGAGGCATAGCTCGCTCCCCAGATCTTAAGCAGTCTAAAGTATACATTGGACTTTCCGCAGTGTAAAGTTTACGGCTTAGTCCGGCGCTTCACCGCGGGCACAATCCTTATTCGCAGCAGCAGATGTCTCTCGAAAGCTAAGCAGTCTAAAGCGTAAAGCGTAAAGCGTAAAGCGTAAAGTATAAAGTGTAAAGTGTAACGTGTAACGTGTAACGTGTAACGTGTACGTATCCTTACTTCGCGGGTGCTAGATGCGCTGTCGCCGCCCATGCCCATCTTAAAGCAAAAACTGCTTAACCGATGAGGCCGCCGTAGAAGCCCGTCGGCGCAGCCGCGAGCCACCTTCCGGCGCGTGGGCAGTCTACTTTAGACTGCTTAAGCCAGCGAACCGCACTTCTAAAGCGCCTCGCAAGGAACCCCGAAGGGCTAGAGGCGAGCCTTAAAGAGGCGTACGAGATTCATGACGTAAACCGGCGCGGCGGGCGAGAGTCGCATCCCTCGAGGACCCAGGGCTGCGAGCGCGTGCAGTTGGGCCTGCTCGTCCGGCGGAAGAAGGTCGAATCGCGGCGACCACCCGGGCCCGCTCCAGGTACCAGGCCGCCTGCTTAGCCTCGGCCGCGCGCTGCTCCGCGTCCTCGCGGCATCGGTCGAGGTCGGCTTGCCGGTGCTCCCGGCAGACCCACACGACCTCGCGCCAGCGCGTGGGCTCGGCGATCAGCCCGATCACCTCCGCGTCCCCGCAGATCCGGCAGCAGCCACGCGCGAGGGTTCTGCGCCGCAGCGCCATCCCGAGCTTGGCGCGCGCCGAGTCCCGCGCCCGCGTCTCGTCGTCGCGGAGGGCAGCGGCGTCCCGGCGCCGGATAGCGATCTCACGGCGATGCGCGTCGCGCCACTGGCGCACCGCGGCGGCATGGCAGCCGGGGCAATGCCGGCCGCCCGGACGCGTCCGGCGCCGGCAGCCGGGGGCACTGCAGAAGCGAACCAGGGGCAGCGGCGGCGGCACGGGGACGTCGTCGAGTTCGTCAAGCGGCGCGAATTTGCGCACGGACCGCCGTTCGCCGCCGCTCGTAGCGCCGTCCTGTCTCACACGTTAACAACGCTGCCGTGCCTGAGAAGAAGCCCTTCTCAAGCATAAATGCTTCGAGCAATTTTACGAGAAGAAGAGCACGTGGAACGTCGGAACGACCTTGCAACCGCCGTGGCCCAGCGCAACACCGCCGTCGAACGCGCCTTCCAGCCACCCGTCGTTGAGGACGACGCTGCGTTCCTCGAGCGGCTCGCCCGGGCCGTCGACGAAGATCTCTCCACTCCCGACCATGCGCCAGCCACGGAACGTGCCTACGCCCACGACTGGAACGACTTCGAGACGTTCTGCCAGCGCCACGGCCTCGAGCCACTGCCGGCCGCTCCCCAGACGCTCGCCCTCTACCTCAAAGCCTTGGAAACGCGGCGGAGTCAGTCGCCGGAAGGCCTCCGCGCCGGAACGACCGGGCTCGCGCTACCGACGTTGCGGCGGCGCCTCGCGGCGATCGCGAGCCGGCACGCGACGGCGGCCCTGGAAACGCCGACGGATCATCCGCTGGTGCGGCGGCTCTTGCGGCGGTACAGTCGCAGCCGCGGGACCGCAGAGAAGAAGAAGGAGCCGCTGCTGATCGAACACTTTCCGGCGATCCTCGCGGCGATGGGGGATGAGCTGGCGGCTCTCCGCGATCGAGCGCTGCTCTTGCTCGGGTATGCCGGGGCGTTTCGGCGCAGCGAACTCGTCGCGCTGGACGTCGAGCACCTCAAGTTTTCGAAGCGCGGGCTCTACGTGTGGATCGGGGCTGCGAAGAACGATCCACGGAAGAAGGGGCGTGAACTCTATGTGCCGCTGTTGCCGGCGGCGTCGCCGAGCGCCCAACTCTGCGCTGTTGCGGCGCTCGAGCGCTGGTTGGGGAGCGTCGGAGCCGCCGGCGCGGTCTTCCGGACCTTCGATCTACGGGGGCGGCTGACCGCGACGCGACTCGACCCGGGCGATGTCGCACGCATTCTCCGACGTCGCGCGGCCGCGGCCGGCGTCGCTGGCGATTTCGCCGGGCACTCACTCCGGCGCGGGTTCATCACGAACGCCGCGAAGAAGAAGATCCCGATCGAGAGCATCAAGCGGGTGACAGGGCAGCGGTCGAGCGAGATCGTGCTCGACTACGTCGCGGCAGCAACCATCGACGACGAGCCGCCCCTCCTAGAGATTGTGCAAGCTTAGCCGATGAATGAGGCACCGTGACCGAGCTGCGCATTGCGCTGCTGAACGCCAGGACCGCGGCCGTCGTCGATTTCGGTTCCGGTTTTGTGGTCCGTCCAGCGACAGCATCTGAACAAAGTCGTTGGGCCGACGATCCGTTCGTACGCGACGTCGTTCCGCATCGCGTCCTGCCTGAAATACGATCGGTTCTTGTTTGTAGCGGCCGCGGGAGCTACCCACCGGATCGGAAGAGCGTCTTCGAAGAAGAATTGATGGTCTGGTTCGGCTTGACTTCGCTGTGCACTCGACGATTGGTCGAAGCGTCATTCTGCGAGGAGTGGTATCGCGCGAATGATGAGAACAATTCCCATTCGCCCGACGGCGGAAAGATGCTGGGTTCTGTGCGCTACTTCCGACTCGCGCTACCCGTTGCTGAAGCACCGCCTTGGAAGGGCCCGATTCAGCTCGATGCAGTAGCAACGTTTCTGAAAGATCAACTTCCGCTTTTTCGGTCAAATCATCCGTACACAAACACATTTCGATATGCACTCGCGCGCTGGTACGCTTCGCAAAACAAATACCGCCGCACGCTCGAAGACGCGGTCCTCGATCTTTCCATCGCGCTCGAAGCACTTTTCATCGTCGACGTTGACACCCACGGAATCTCCAGCCTCATGCGCGAGCGAATATCCGAATATTGGTGTGGCAAGGACCGCAACGGCAAAGAGCTCCGAACGATACAACGGCACGTGAACAACATCTACGACATCCGTTCGCGTATTGTACACGGAGAAATTGTCGAAGAGACGAGACTGTCGGAAGCCCGAAACATTCTAGACGAGATTGCACGCACCGTGCTACAAGACTTTGCGACCGGTAAACTCAGCGACTTTGACCCAACGACATATTGGATGCCCCGAGGCGATCCGGGTGACGACGTTTTCGTTCGACATTCCATGGAATGAACGTCAAGAGCCAGCGGGCTTTTTATAGATGCGTAAACCTGGTTTGAAGTAGAGGGGTATCGTGCAGCGTGCGCGACTCGTCGCCGGTGAAGGAAGTCCGCGTCGCAGCACCAGGCGTACGATTTTTGGGCACTGGCTCGGACTCGGTGTTGTGCCTCCGACCCTAAACGAGAACGGCGCACTTGAATAACGGCGAAACGGTAAGCACTCCCAAAAATCGCTAAGTAGAGTATTACTCGCTTTATGAATTCATCGGCCACCACACGCAAGCGTGGTTCTGGTCCCTATAGGAGACGCTCATGGACACTGAGTTCCGCTCGCACTTGCGTACCGCTCTCGACGAGTTTTTAAGAGACGTCCACGCGACGAATGCGACCTTGCCGATCCGTGGTACCGATGCGGCCGGTGCGTTTCCCGACGCGAACTACGGCTCGCTGATCCGGCGAGAGAGTCTCGTCGTTGTGCCGGACTCCAACATCTTGCTTCAGGACATCGCGGACGCGTGCTTGCGACACAAGCGTCTGGCGCTAATTACGGCGGCGAACACCGGCGCTATCCGCCTCATCTGCGCGGAGCATGTGATCGACGAGGTTTCGGCCCACGCGGCTGGACACGCCCTTGTTGCGGGCGTCGAACCTGTAGAATACCTACGGCGTTGGAAGGACGAGTATCTGCCGTTGCTGCGTGTCGTTCCGAACGGTGCGGTTCCGGAAAGCATCTTTACACCGTACGAGCTCGGACGCGTGCGGCGGCTGAACGCGTCGAAGGATACGCCGTCTGTGCGTTTAGCGATGGCGCTCGGAGCGTTCTATCTGACGAAGGACGAGGCTCCGTGGCAAGCTGTGTACGATACCCTTGCGGATAAGAAGACGCTGCTCGACTGGCTCGTGCCCGTGCGCGGAGGAAACACGGCGGACGAACTGAGCAAAGTCGGATGCGCGGCAATGATCGCGCCTGCCCTCGCCTTCGAGGCCGTGCACAAGCTCTACGGCGTGATCTGCCAACGTGGGCCGTTGGCATTCGTGCCGATCGTCGCAGCATTCGCGTACGGTGCCTATATGATTCCGCGCGCGAGATACAAGGACGCATTGACCGGCATCGGACACGCGGCGGAGGTCTTTGCGGCGTGTCGTTCTCGATACGAAGAGGCGATGGACCGCTTTGCCGCGATGTCGCCGCAGGTACCGAGCTGGGACGAACTGGCGGACGCCACGCCTCGGCGCGCGCTGTTGCACCGCGCATGTCTCATCGCGCTTGCCAGGTCGCCGTACACTTACCGTTCGGCCGTCGAACTAGCCGGTATGCTTCCCGGCCTCGGCGTCGGTCAGAGCTCGCCGTTGGTGCGTGAAACCTTGCGCCTTAGCGGCTGCTTCGTCGAGCCGTATCGTGGCCGGTGGCAGGTGGGGCGCGCGCATAGCAGATTCGCAACTTCGCTGATCGCACGACCGGCATCAGATCACCAGTCTGTTCGTGCTTCGAAGAGGAACATGCGACTTGTACGGGCACTGCCGAGGGCGGAGCGATGATCGCATTTCTCTTCGATAAGCAGCAGACTACGCCGATGATCGAACCGGCGTTCTTTGAAGCGCTTACTACCGCAAGCGAGGCGAAGCTGTTGCGATCGCGGCTCTTCAAGGGCAGTTTGCTCTTGCGCACTCTCGCGCAGTCCATGGTTGCTGCGAGCCGAACCGAATCGACGACGAAAACCATGATGCAGTCGGACGCTGCCACATTTCGCACGCTCGCGGGCGACCTCGGCGAGTGTCTATCCGCGCGTGCGCACACGGTCGACACCGCTCGACTCCTCGAACTTTTCCTAACGCACGACATCGAGTGCCTCGCCCTGGGAACGTGCGCGCTCGAATTTGCTGAACGTATCGAAGCGGCCTTGCAGGCGGAACAATCTTATGTCCGATACGTCGTGCCCGATCTCGGAAATCCGATCCACTATAAGTTGTTTGTGGAGTTGCTCTCGAATCGGACGCAGATTGCGGCGCTCGAATTGATCGAGGCGTGGCCGGACGCGATGTCCCTACCACAGGACTTCCGGCCGTTCGTACGGCGCGCCGTTCTTAATGAGGACTTCGAGGAAATCGCGGATCCACTGCCAGCGCGGAAGCCGGTCTCGGTCGATGGCATGCGCTCGCAGCGGCGCTATCAGGCCGCTCAGGCAAGGCGGCCATATCGGCTCCGAGAGCAGGTTGCTCGAGTGGCGTTGGAGTCGGTCGAATTATTTCGTTTAGACGGGCCGCCTTCCGGTGCGCGAAAGAAACGCGCGTCGAGCCACGAGATATTCAGACTGGAGGTGGACCCGCAAGATCTTCGGAGGAAACTGACCGAGTACGCTTTGAACGAGCACCACAAGACGGGCAAGCACAAGGCACGCGTTTTTGCCGCGAAGCTCGGCCTGACAGACGCCGAATGGCTGTCTCTAGCCGCTCAGATCGCCGAAAACGTCGCGGACGCTGAGATCTATCGGGTCGTTCACAGCAAGCACGGGTTGCACTTTCGGACACGAATGGATGTGGTAGGGCTTGATGTAAGACCGCTACGATCGAGGCTGGCTGGATCGTTCGCAACGGTGTCATCTCGCCGGTAACGTTTCTCGTAGCGGAAAAGCGACTACAACGACACGAGGTTCAAGTCGTATCCACTCGTGTGAATGGACTGCAGGGGAATGACTTCTACGCGGAAGTCTATGCGCGAGCGCATGCTTCGGGCCTCGCATCGTATGAATCGACTGTGGCCACTCCAATGCTGGTTAGTGTGAACGACGCGGCGCCGCAAGTCGCTGCGGAGTGTGGGTCGGCATTCGTCGCAGTAAACGACGCGCGGACTGGCTTCGCTCGATGGCTGCTCGGCGCAGGTCTCGGTGAGAGGCGGATCGGCGGCGGAGTTATGGTGTTCGCTCCCAATTTGACGCAGTCGTTCGAGAAGGCGCGCAATTATGCTCAGGCCTTCGCGTACGTCTTGCGCGAGAACGACTTACCATGTGATATCGTCACCGTCGACGATTGATGACGCTGCCTTCAACCGTCTACTATCGACGGTAAATCTAGCGGGCCGGACTATGAAGACGAACATTCGTCTTGTGCTAGGCGCCGTGGACAGCTGGCGGTATCGAAAGTGAGGTGCCCCGCTACGAAGCTCGCGGCAGCGACGAACACATCGCAAGTTGACGATACGGCAAGAAGTCGACGCTTCGACTATGAATATCTCCCCGGCTGCGGTGTATTCTCGTTGCTGGGCGCGGCGTCAGCCGGCTAACCAATACCAGGCCCGGCGGCCGCCCGCGCCGCCGCGGTGCATTGAGCCGCAGCTAGCGCTATTTTCGGCCGCACCGACTTTCCGGTGTAGCGTCGGGATTGAAGTGAATCCCCGGTTTTGGACACGTTATGCTGTTATTTCGAGGGTCTGTCGTTCTCGCCATGCCAACGGCGACAGATACCCGAGGCGTGAGTGGGGACGGATTTCGTTGTAATGTCGAATCCAATTCGTAATGATGGCCTTTGCCTCAAAGTAGGTCTCGAAGCGATGCTGCCAGACGCACTCGAGCTTGAACGTTCCCATGAACGATTCGGCGAAGAAGTTCTGCTCTGGCGTATGCGGCAAGATAAATTCGCCGGCAGATACTCGATTCTAAGGTGACTTTCGGCCGTTCCATGGTGCCGCCTGGACGTCTCTTCTTTCCGCAGCCTCGCTACCAGCGCTAGTGTGGTGCCGCATCGAGCGTTGCCACGCGAGCGCCAACATCTAACCAATGCTTCGTTGACGCCGAGGACTCGCACCCGAGAACGAGCAACCGTTCCGCGCGCGTCATGGCGACGTACGAGAGGCAATGCGCTTCGTCTCCCTTACGCGCTCTCCACGCCGCATGCTGCTTATCCGTATCATAAAGAAGCACAGCAGCGATTGATTCTCCCTTCGTTTCGTGAATCGTCGTAGTGCGCAGTTTTGACGCCCTCTTCCCGACGAGCTGAAGGGCACTTTCCCCTTTAGGGAACCCCTTTGCCGTCAACTTCTGGTTCAGATTCGGAAGTAGCGTCATGCTCTGCGATTCAGAGAACCGCTTTGCGGCGTCCCTAAGCCGTTGGATCCACTGCTCATACGTTTCATCCCCGGGAACTGGAAGATAAGAACGGAGGAATCGCCAAGCGAGAGGCCGCCATTGATTTCTGTCGCGTTCGGGTGCGTCCTCGAGAATCGCCCGGAGAAAGCCTTCGCTTGATGCCAAGGCTTTTTGCAAGTCTCCAGATTCCAGCGCCTGAATCCCAATGACTATTCGCTTCACGCCATCGTTCATTGTCGAATGCACGCTGTAACCACCGCACAGGCGATCGACAGTAGCGCGATCCCGGATCAACACGGCAATAGTCGCAGGATCGATCCCCGCGTCGACAATCAGGCGCTCGAATTCGCGAATGCACTCTTCGGGCGGTCCCACGACCACGAATACAGCGTCGCGACGCACGGTCGAAAACCTGGCGCGCATCGCTGCTCCGAAATGTGCATTGACGACGCCGACGATCTGCGAACTCGATCTGTGATTGATAGAGAGAGAGTGCTTGTTGGCACTCGACGCGTGCTCGTCGCGTAAATAGGCCGGGTGTGCATCATTAAATTGGTAGATGCTTTGATCGGGGTCGCCAACTGGCGAGACTTGCGAGCCGGCCTGCTGCAAGATGCGAAGAATCTCTTGCTGTGGGGGCGAGGTGTCCTGCGCCTCGTCAACGATGATCTCGCCAAAGCGGGTCGCGATGATCTTGGCGACTCTTGGTGAGCGCTTGAGGATTTGGGAACACCAGTAGAGGATATCATTGTGCGATGCGAAGCCCGCCTGGAGGTACGCGGCCTTGGCGGCGCGGTATTTTTTCGCCAGATCGACACTCGTGCTGTGAGATGCCTTGCCCTCGTAAAAGCCCGGGGCTCCGTTGATGATTCGAAATCGCACGTCGTACGCTGGAAACGGCATTGTGCCGTTATACACCGTGAACCCACCACGTCGGAGCTGCGGAGGCGGCACGTCGAAAATAGTAATGTCGCCCGGCACCTCCGGGACGACGGCTTCGATGAACGGCAAAAAGATGAATCGCGTGCAAAAGCCGTCGAGCGTGCCGATGAAGTTCGGGGCGATATTATAGGCGATCCCACTGAGGTAGATGATCCGATTGAGCGCTTCATCGACGGCCGCGTTGGTATAGGACACGTATGCAATACCGTATGGCGGGTCGCGCTGGCAGCGCGCGATGAACCGGCGCGAACACGCTGCGGTCTTACCGCTCCCCGGGCAGGCTAGAAGCACTGCGTCCCCGGCAGAAGAAACGTAGTCCTCTTGTTCGTCAGTAAGGCCAAGGTGATCCACAAACTTCACGCTTTTCTGAGATGGTCAAGAGCATCTTGAATGTACTGCGGTACAATAAACGTTGGCGCTGGCGTTGCGTCGAGAAGCAAGGCAAGCTCTTGCGCAAAACGTGCCTTTGACGTCTTTCGCCTGCCAAAAATCTCGTGGAGGAAAACGTCCGCATACATCTCGTCGGTAGCGGATTTTAGGGCCTGGTTAATTTTTCTGAACACCCCTGTCCCCACCACCTGTTCGAGTGCACCGAGAAGGACGGCCCGGTTCTTGGGCTCCCGCGCGAGCTCGTGCTCGAAGGTGACGGCGTTGTGAAACAGCCGTACCTTAGGGTCGTCTTGAATTTCCGCCGTCAGCTTCTTGACGTATGCAGAAGGCGACGAAGGTTCGTGCGTCTCGTCAGTAGGTCGATCGCCGTCGGTGAGGATCGCAACCGGTACCCCCAAAACGTCCGCGCGCACGAATGGGATGAAGATTTCAAAATTGAGGCCGGCTGCGCTGACAACTGAAACTCCCGCGTCATCGAGCTTCAGACCTAACACGCGCGCTAGGCTCGGGAGCGCCAACAGTTCAGCGTCGCCCTCGACGAGTAGCAGCCGACGTGCAAAAAACAACTCGCTCCTGGTGGCGTCGAGATACTGGCGCACTCGCTGCGCCTCTGGCGAGCCTTGACTTTGCACCACCGGGCTTGCATGGATCTTGCCGTCGGCGCAGCGGATCGGCGTGAGGCTGGCCGGTGCCGCCCGGCTGGCAAGAATCGGGCTGTGCGTAGTCACCAGGACCTGCACGGGGTTGGAGCCAGCAGCCACGTCGCGCAAGAAACGAAGCATAAGAACCTGAAAGTGTGGTTGCAAGTGAGCTTCCGGTTCCTCAATAATCAGGAGCCGATAACGAATCGACTTGTCGGCCTTCAGATCGCCGAGAACCGCTGCAATGTAGTAAAGGTTGGAGTAGCCGAGCCCGTTGAGCGAAATATTCATTCCGTCGGCGTGAGCTTCCAGACTTGCGGCGAGTTGTTGAAACTCTGGATCCGTGAATGCAGCCCAACCTCTTGGACATAATCTGCGCCGCTTAGCTCGAGTAAATTTTCGCTAATTTGCCTTCGTACGCGCTCGATCGGCGGCTTCGCTTGGAGCTGGCTATTTGCGTCCCGGGCGAGTTCTTCAAGTTCGCCTCGTTCCGTATCGGTCGCGATCCGTCGCAACAAGCTGGCAATCTGCGATGATCGTCCGGGGCGGAGCCCATAAGCGCTGTCCGGATCACGTAATGGCTGGAGATAAACCAACCGCATCTGTGAGCGAATCTCGCGACTGTTGCCGGTTGCCGCTGACCCGACGGATGCGTCCGTGAACACGTCGTCTCCGCGCAGTCTTCCACGAATCGCGAGTCGAGCATCGAAACGGTCGTCAACAGGTAGCAGTGCATCCACGAGCCGCGCCTCATCTTCGATGGTCAGCCCAGAAAACAAGCCGATGACGTCATATTCAGCAGCTCGCACCGGTGGCTTTCCGGCAACGGTCAAGTCGTCACGCGACACCGTGTAGTATCCGAGCAGCGAGCGAAGAGCGTCGACAATCGCTGTTTTCCCAACGTTGTTCTCGCCAACGAGGACAGTCAAGCCTGGTTCAAGGTTGACTACTGCGTCGCTGAGCCTGCGGAAGTTGTGAATCGCCAGTTGTCTGAGATATATCCCGTGCGGCTTCGTCTCTTGGGCCGATTCGCTACTTATCTCCGGCGCCGTTGGCTGGCGGGTGCGGCGTCCTCGTTCGGTATCGAACCCCCGGTCATCGCGGTGCGTCATTCTCCTCCCGTATTTCGATATTGGTCGGGCGCCTTAAAACAAGGAGTAAATGTTCTTAGATCGTTCCCTTCGATGTCGCGTTCCAGATCGCCGTGCGTCGCTATGGGATTACCTCCTCACACTGCTCGCTCCGATCTTAATCGAGCCACTCTTCACCCTCTTTGAGGATGCCGACGATCTGCTGTTCGCTGAAGCGTGATTTCTTCAAGGTAAAAGACTCGCGATGAGCCGTTTTGGCTCAAGATTCTACGGATAGCCGGGGGACTTCACGGGGCAACGTCACCGGCACTTAAACGGCTTTTCATTGAAAGTCAAAGCATGGAAGGAAGCAAATTCAACTTATGGAGGTTTGGTGCGCAACAAGCCGTTCGGATATGCGTTTACATAATCGTTGAAAGACCTGCCCGAAACTGAAACTTTCTGCTTGCCGACCGGCGGCTGTACATCGTAATGGAACCCGTTTGGCATGCGATAAGTGAATCTCCAGTCGTCGCGACCTTGCGGCTGTGCGTGGAACGGACCCTTGTATTGGAAGCGATTTCCGTCTAAATCACAATATTCTTGCTCGAACAGGCATTCGTTGCAAAACGACATTAACGACGCCGCAATATCCGCTATGTCCGCTTCGCTCTGGGGTTCCGCCGAGCGCTGCCAAAGCAATCTCGAGGTCTGCGTCATTCGAAAATGCTCTGCCGGTAACAGCAACGGATGGCTATTCGTCGTTGGACGGATGTGTTCTCGCCAGAGCGCTTCAAATGCCACTGCGACGTCGATCGAATGGCGAAAAGGAGGCCGTCCCCATTCTCTCATCAATGCGGTGTCGAGGAACCGAAGGCGGTGATAGGGCATTAACTCTGCACGGTATTTTTGCCGAGAGCCGATATCTGAGTGAAAAGCAAGAATATGAAGGCCGTCCTCGCCATCACGCTCTCCGGCTCCCCCAAGGCTGGCGATAAGAGGTTTTAGTTCTTCCCAAGATTCTGCTAGGCTAGCCTGCCGTTCGGACCATTGGACAGTGGCTGTCCACCCCGGATAGCTTGTGTTAAAATAGTGCTCAAATGATTTATCGCGTTGGTATAATGTACGGAACGGTAATCCGGCTAGAACCAGGCGCGGCACGACGACTAGATCATCTTTAGACGACGCGCCAGCATTGCGGCGGTCAGCTTCGCTGGGATGAATACTTGCTCTAGCTCGTCTTCAGTCATTGACTCAAACATATCTCGAAGGGGATGGCGTATGATGCCCTTCAATCTCTGAGCGGATTCTTGATTGAACCAATCTTTCTGAATCATGAGCGAGTGTGCAGTCGCCCAATTAGTGATCAGGACGTTTAGACGTTTGAAATTAAACGCTCGCCATAAGTCAGATAAGCGGCCTGCGACGATAATTCGCGAAAACTGACTGAAATCGTTCCCACCGGTGATTGCTGCGGTTAAGCGTTCTCGAGTCTCGCCTGCGGGAAGCTGTGTAATGAACTCACTGCGTAATGCAATTGCTTCTTCTCTGAGCTGCCGTGGTACTGGAACAGAGCTCTCGTCAGCGGATTGCGTAATCTCGTCTAGATCGGGATGATAGTACAGTTGCGGCTGATCAAGAAGCGTGAAGGCGTCGTAAAAGTCCTTTCGAATCCGGCCGGCTTTGGGAGTCGACGGCTGAGACTCGGCAGATGCAAACCCAATAAGCAGATCGGATCCTTTCCGCATCTGCAAACGCACCTGCGGGTCCTTATCCGCTAGATCCCTTGCGACGTCACCAAACTTAACACCAGCTAGTTGCATTTGCGTAGCCATGTCGACACCTGCTTCTGCAGCAAGGCGTTTTGCGGTTAGAGCGACCGCTGCTCCCGCTATAAACCGACGCGAGCCACCTAGTTGTTCAACAGCATTTTTTACGAACTCGTTCAGCCTCTCATCCATTCTGTGGTAGGTGCATCATGAAAAGCACCGAGGCCTCGTAATAATTTACGAAGCCTCAGCGAGATCACCATTGCCTCCAACATGTTTGGGGCAGCTAAGCGGAGAACTCTTTCTGGGACAATGGCCGCGAAAGGCGGGCTCCGGCCCGGACATGGATGATTAACCTTCCAACTCTATGGGATGGCTAGGACTAATCTTCTCTATAGTAACGCACTGCTCCAGTGATTGTCAATCTCACATATTGAGTCGACTGAGGCTCAACGCCGGCAGTGTGTCCCAACGGGGCCAACGGCCCCCCAATCTCATGCTTACTTGCTGAGGCTAGTTGCACCAGAGTGTGTACTGTCCCACCGTCTTAGTCTCGAGAAGTGCCCATCCGTAGAAGAAGCGACCGTCGCGCCGGGAGGTCACATATATGTTCGTTACCGAGAAGGGGATGTTTCAGCCCATTGATGGTGTCGAGAAGCGAAGATTCTCGACACCAAACAGGTGTTCGATCATGTGCAGCGAAGGACGTCTTGACAAAGGAGGGGCGCGCTTTTATGCCCGACACAAAGATCTACAAAGCTGGCGATACCGTCACAGCGACCTTGACGCTCGAACCCGGCCACGCGGTTCCGACGCAGGTGTGGGTGTCCCTGGACCTGCAGCGGGAGTTCGGCGCGCTGCCGCCACAGCCGGGCGCGAATCGCATCTCGGACCTGACGCTCCAGACGGCGATGACGTCGTCGACGACCGGGGCGCCGGCC
>JAABUQ010009447.1_pt1 | contig 13194 bp, 9 predicted proteins | sample 5560001 | NCBI WGS metagenome assembly JAABUQ01 (sample SAMN10711888, study PRJNA513371) | rock metagenome | isolation source: Antarctica rocks | place: Antarctica: Victoria Land, Finger Mt nord | collected 2015-12-18 | reverse complement strand
GTGACGTTCGACGGCAGATCGACGCGACATTTCGGACTCTGCCCGATGCATCGCACCGTGCAATAGGCGGTCTGTCGATGGGCGGCGCCGGCGCGCTTCAGGTCGCCTTCAATCACCCCGACATTTTTCAGGTTGTTGGCGCCCACAGTCCGTCCCTCCACCTCGACGACGGAACCTTCGCGGGCATATACGGCACCGGCCAGGACTTTGCCCAACGGGAGCCGACCGACCTCGCCGCGACAGCACCGGGCATTGAAGGCTTGAAGATCTGGATTGATACCGGCGAAGAGGATCCCTGGCTGGAGCGCGACGAGATGCTGCATGCGGCGCTCCTCGAGCGCGGCATCGCACACAACTGGAGTGTTCTCGTCGGTGGACATAACGGGGATTACTGGACGGACAATTTGCCCGCCTATTTGCGTTTCTACGACAGCGTCCTCAACGGAGAGACGAACAGATGACGTCCGCAGTCAGGCGAACGCTCAACATTCGGAGCGCAGTTTCTCGATCCATGGCGTCACACGAAACCGACTCGTTTGCGAGATTGTTCATCATTCGCCATGGCGGCACCGCCTGGACAGATTCGCACCAACATACCGGTCTTACCGATATTCCGTTGAATGCTGATTGTGAACAACAGGCTCGCCGTCTCGGTGTGCGATTGAGGGGCGAGCGGTTTGCACGAGTATTCACCAGCCCGCTCATCCGTGCGAGGCGCACGTGCGAGCTCGCCGGGTTCGGTGATGGTGCCGACGTAAGTCCGGCCCTCGTGGAATGGGACTACGGGGATTACGAGGGCCGCGTCACTGACGACATCATCGCGAGCGGCCCGATTGGTACCTCTTTCGCGACGGTGCTCCCAACGGTGAATCGCCCGAACAGGTCGCTGCCCGCGCCGATCGCTTCCTCGCGAGGGTGCGCACGATCGACGGCAATGTGGCTGCGTTTTCAAGCGGACACATCAGCCGCATGATCGCCGCCCGCTGGCTTGGTCTGCCGCCACTGTGTGCGAAATACTTCTACACGGCCACCGCGAGTGTGGGTATTCTGGGCTACGAACACGCCCGAGATCAACCTATCGTCGTCCTGTGGAACGACGTTGGCCGGCTGACCCCGAAGGGATGAAGGGGTCCACTGCCGTTGGGGTTTCGCTCAGGTGCTGGTGCGCCGGCCTGGTCAACCGACCGTCAGCACTTCGCGTACGCGGCGTGGCGTGGTGCTGTGCGTCCACTCTGAGCGGGCACGACGTCGTGTTTGTGCCAGAAGTCCTGGATTTCTTCGAGCGTGCGACCCTTCGTTTCGGGGACCAATCTGTACACGAAGATCAGCGCCACCACCGTGAGCAACCCATACAGCCAGAAGGTCGTAGAAACGCCGAGCGCACCCGTTAGGCTGAGGAAGGTCAGCGAGACGAGCAGGTTCGCCACCCAGTTGGCGGTCGTCACGACGCCCATGGCGAGTCCGCGAGCCTGCAACGGGTAGATCTCGGACAGCAAAAGCCAGAAGAATGGGCCGAGCCCAATGGCAAACGCTCCGACGTACACCATCAGACTGACCAGCGAGACCGCTGCCAGCTTGTCAAGCACCCCGGTCAGCCTGAACGCCAGACCCAGTATCCCGAGGGCAACGCCCATGACGACCATGCCGCCCAGCAGTAACGGTCGCCGACCGAGGCGATCAATGAGCAGCATCGCCACCAGCGTCATCACAACGTTGACGATACCGATGCCAGCCGTCGCCAGAATCGCACCCGAAGCAGACGGAATCCCGGCGAGCTGGACGATTGTCGGCGCATAGTAAATAACCGTGTTGATGCCGGTCACCTGCTGAAAGATCGCGAGCCCAATCCCAACCACCAGCGCGGGTCTCACAGATGGTGCCACCAGCTGGGCCCAACCACCGGCCTGTTTGTGAAGACTCGACTCGATGGTAGCCAATTCCGGTTCCACGTCGTTCGGATGCCGGAGTCGGCGCAAGACAATGCGAGCAGCCTCAACCCGGCCATCCCGCACCAGCCAGCGCGGTGTATCGGGCAACAACGCCACACCAATACCCAGCGCGACCGCCGGTACGAGCGCGAGCCCGAGCATCCAGCGCCACGCTCCATCCGCCGAGAACGCGTAGGCGACCGCATACGAGACCAGAATGCCGACGGTGATGGCCAGTTGGTTGAGCGAAACCAACCAGCCGCGTGCGCTCGGCGGCGCCAGCTCGGAGATATACAGCGGCACCGCGTAGGACGCCACGCCAATTGCCAGCCCGATCACCAGCCGGGACGACACCAGGAGCACCACGTTGGGCGACAGAGCCGAGCCGATTGCCCCGACACTGAAGCTCGCCGCGGCGAGCAGCAGGATGACGCGCCGTCCGAGCGTATCTGTGAGCCGGGCGCTCGTAATTGCTCCGATGGTGGCGCCGATCAGGACGGCGCTGACCACCAACTCCACTTGAGTTGTGCTCAAGCCGAAGGCTGGCCGAATGAACAGGATCGCGGCAGAGATCACTCCAGTGTCATAGCCAAACAAACTGCCGCCGATAGCCGCCACCGCGGCGGCGATCAGCACGAAGCGCGACATGTCGAGGGACCTCCTGTTGCCACCACCCACAGCCACCAGGTTTGAACTCGTGGGGAACATACCCGTGCGCGTTCGCGATTTATGGCCGGTGCAGGTCGCCGCGTCAGAACCGTCAGGACACGCGGGCTCATGGCCCGACTAGGATGCCGCGTGCGCCGGAGGGCTGTCATGAACTCTGGTCATCGAACCCGGCCCGCTGGGATCAGGACTCGACACTCACCAGCAAATCCCCGCTCTGATGCGTCACCGTCACACGTGTCCCGTCGTCGGATCGCTCGTACTTGAGGTCCACCTCGGAATCTCCGACCCGCACATGGCGGAGAGTGACCCATTGCAACCACTCGGGCAGGTGGGGATGACGAATGTGGAGTCGGCGGTTGAAGCCATCCGGATGCAGTCCGAGGAGGGAAGCGAGCATGTACGGCATAGAACCAGCAGCCCAGGCTTGCGGATTGCAGGCGACCGGGTACCTCACCGGCTTGCTCGCGAGGCCCCGGTCATAGCCGGCAAACACCTCCGGCAGACGAAAGTGCTCGAAGTGTGACGCGGCCTGCATAATTGCCGTGAAGACCTGATTGGCCTCGCTATCGAATCCGTAGCGCTGCATACCGGCCGCGATGAATGCGTTGTCGTGCGGCCAGACGCTGCCAACCTGATAGTCCACTGGGTTGTAGGCGGGATGCCTCGCAGATAGAGTGCGCACACCCCACCCACTGAACATGTCCGGTTGAAGAACCCGCTCGACCGCGGCCCGCGCGTGTTTCGGATCGACGATGCCGGTCCACAGTGCATGGGCGGCGTTTGACGCGATGCTCTTTGAGAATCGCCTGTCCGCCTGGCGGCAGAAGGCGTAGTAGCCTGCATCCGGCAGCCAGAAATCTCGATTGAAGGCGGCGTACAGTTGCTTGGCTTTCTGGCGCAGCCGGTCAGCCTGGGCAGAGTCGCCGTCCCGCTCGAACAGGTCGGCCATCGACAACCAGGCGGCGTACACATATCCCTGAACCTCTGGTAACGCGATTGGCGGCTCGGCGAGCTGCCCGTCCTCCATGACGATGCCATTGCCGGAGTCCTTCCAACCCTGGTTGCGGCCACCGCTCCGCGAATGCGTCTTGTAGTCGACGAAACCATCGCCATCGGAGTCGCCGAACTGGTCGATCCAGTCGAGCGCGGAGCGCACGTTGGCGTGCAGCTCATGGAAGAGGTCGAGGCTGCCGGTCCAGGAGCTATACGTTCCAAGCAGCACGAGGAACAGCGGTGTGCTATCAATGCTGCCGTAGTAGGGGGTCTGAGGGATCTCATCGAGATTAGCCAGCTCGTCGACTCGAAGCTCGTGCAGGATTTTGCCGGGTTGCTCGTCCCGCCAATCGTCTATCCGCGAGCCCTGGTGCGTGGCGAGTACGCGCAATGTGTTGGCGCCGATCTCGGGCTCAAACGCCGCCATCTCGATCGCCGTCACCAGGCTGTCGCGCCCGAACAGCGCAACGTACCAGGGCACACCTGCGGCGAAGAATGACTGACCCTTTTGCCGCATCGTGAGCATGTGCAGGTCCAGCAGCGAGCGCGCAACGATCGCATTGAACAGCGCATTACTCGTCTTCACCTGTGCTCCAGGGCCGAGAGCGCCTGCCTGCGCTCGTGCCCTGTCCGTCGCGGCTGCGCCTTCAGCTGTATTCGGGCGTGAATCAGTCTGGTTCCCCTGGCGCTCGCCGAGTTCACAGGCCACCCTCACCTGCCACTGCTGCTGCACCTTCAGCGACAGGCGGTACACCACGTCGCCTCCCCGGCGCTCGTCAGGTATCTGACTGAATTTCAGGCTGGTGATACGCTCCCGCTCGTCTGCGCCCTCATAGCGGAACGAAAGGACCGAGCCTTGCCAGGCGGGCACGTGTAGTGTCCCGCGTTTGCCGGGGTGCATCCCGCGCACGACGAACATATCCGCGAAATCGGCCTCGTAGTGCAGGTGGACGCTGAACTCGGCTTGTTTGCCGCTGTAGTTGTGGATGGTAATGACCTCGGTGTAATCGTCACCAAGGCACTTTTCTCGGTGAATGCCGAGTGCTTCCTTTGGCACCCGAAGCTGCCCCGAACCGTCCTGGAGGTCCGAGTTTGTGAGCTCGAACAGGACCCGGTGGCCCTCACTTGCGTCGGCCAGCAGCGAGACTGGCAGTGTGTCGCTGAGACGCAGAGTCTCGGCGCTGAGATAGCGCATGTCGTGAAAGTAGAGCCCCTGGTCGGAGTCGCCCCGGATATCGCCTGCGTCCGTCATGAGCAGGAACAGGTTGCCTTGCTTGGCAACCACCGGCTGAGTAAATCGAGGCAATGAGCGGGCATGGCGTGGGCCATCGGCCGACCCGCCTGGCGTGTGACTCTCGGCGGCAGTCATGGGCAGTGTCGCGGTCTCGCCAGTTCCGTCGGCACGGCTCGCGTATTCGCGGTCTCATCGACCTCAGCGCCTGGACAACACGCCCACACACGGTTTTGCCGGTGTCGAATACTCCCCCCCAACGATTCCGCGCAGGCGTCCCAAACGGTGATCAGCCGATTCACGCTCACCCACAGATAACGATATACCAGAACTGTCCGTCGTCGAACCTGGCCCGCGCAACCGGTTGACCTGAACTGTCTCGATGACGTGTCAGCTCGGTCTGTCATTCGGGTGCGCTGCTCGCGGCTCGTGCCGCGTGACGAGCCCGTTGACTCTCAGTTTCGGCTGTGTCATTCAGCCCATGCCGGGTCGCTTTCGCCAGGTTCATGGCCGCACCGATCAGGGCCATATGGCTGAATCCCTGGGGGAAGTTCCCGAGCTGCTCGGATATTTCAGGATCAATCTCCTCGGCCAGCGGGCCCAGATCGTTGGCGTAGCTCAACACGTGCTCGAACAACTATCGATACACAAGCCCGTCTTTTGTCAACTGGCGACGAACCTGCGCCACAGTGGACTTCACGCGTGGGTCGGTGGGCGGGAGAAAACCAACCCGCGGGATCACCAGCGCGCTCGCATCGAGTGTCGAGACGCCGGCTACCCGTGTAAAGGCGCCCAGATTGGGGTCGTAGCCTTCGGCGAGGATTGCCTGACGGATCCTCTAGCCTGTTTCGTGCCAGCGGTCCATTGGCGCATCAAGCCCGTGCTCGCGAGCGAGCTCGAGGCCCGAATTGAGCGCAACCCAGCACATCAGCCTGCCATAGAGAAACGACTGTGGCCCGCCGCGTACCTCCCGGATGCCGCTGCCCGGCTCGGCCCAGTGGTGGGCCGCCCGCTCAACGAGCTCGCGCAGCATTGCCCATGTCGCAGCCGAAGGCCTCACTCTTCGATCGGTGTCCACAGACTTGGAGTCGCTGGCCCCGACTTGCAGGTAATACAACGAGGCCGCGCGTAAGACTTCGCCGAAGATGTCGAGTTGACGCTGATCCGCGGCGGCGTTGCCAACCCGCACCGGCCGCGAGTTACGATATCCAGCCAGGTGGTCCAGTATCTGTTCGGGAAGCTTCCGCCGACCGTCTATTCCATACATGATCTGGGCCGACGTATACGGAGGACCCGACGGTCTGCTCAACCCATTGAATGAAGTCGGCGGCCTCCTCCTTGTAGCCAATGGTGAGCAAGGCATACAGGATCAGAGACGAGTCGACCATCACGCGCGATCAGAGCTGCCGACTGGCAGTCGCCAATCAACGCGTAGTCACTGATCGGCGGATACCTGCTACCGGTTGTCGTGTTCACGGTGCCTCACTTGAATGGTGCCTGCCCGCGGGAGCACTTTTCATACTCCCGAGCGCGCCCGGACAACAAGGCCCATCGCACCAGGCCCGCGGCCGCCGCGGAACTCGCCGGCGCGGTGGAGTTGAGCTCCCAGCTGGCTCACGTCGCACGGCTGTAGGAAAAGGCAGCGGCCGGCGCGCTCATGCATAGCGGATTCTGGAGAGCATAGGGTAGAGGTCCGGTGAATCGATCATGGGGGACGCACCACCAGGAATCCGGTCGCTATAAGCCGGGGCTGCTCTGCATAAGGCCACCGTCCACGAAGACGGTGGTCGCAGTCAGATAGCTGGCGCCATCACCGGCGAGAAACGCTACGACCCTGCCGATTTCAGAGGGCCGCGCCAGGCGCCCGAGCGGGATGGCAGCATCCAGCTGCCGCAGGGCCGCGGGATCAGCGACGGTCTGGGCGTTAATTGGCGTGTCAATGGCGCCCGGTCCGACGCCAACCACCAGGATGCCGTGCGGTGACAGCTCCACGCCGGCCGTGCGGGTGAGCATGCGCATGCCCCCCTTTGACAGGCAATACGCCGTGTTGCCAGGCATCGGCCAGTCTTCGTGGACGGAGCTCATATTGATGATCCGGCCACCGTTCCCCTGGGTGATCATTTGCCTGGCAGCCAGTTGCGTGCCGAAAAACGCGCTTTTGAGGTTGATCTCGAGCACCCGGTCGTACTGTTCCTCAGTCGTGTCGAGCACCGACGTGCGGGTCTCCACGCCCGCGTTGTTGACCATGATGTCCAATCGTCCGCAGGTGGAGACCGCCGTGTCAATCAGGCGTTGCAGATCCGCCACTTTGCTGACGTCGGCTTCCACTCCGGTTACCTGAACTCCAAGCGCGGCAACGTGTCGCTCCAATTCGGCAGTCGCCTCTGGATGGACGACGTAGTCGATGACAATGTTAGCCCCCTCGGCGGCGAGCGCCAGTACGCACGCCATCCCGATGCCGCTGTTGCCACCAGTCACGATGGCAACCTTTCCTTTCAAGCTCACATGGACCTCCTCGGTGCCGTGTCCCCGGGTATCACGTCCGCTATTTCATCCGTCCCAGTATGTGTTCGCCGACGCGAATGGCGTTGGCCATGATGGTCAGCGCAGGGTTGACCGCTCCAATCGACGGAAAGAAGCTGCCGTCGACGACGTAGAGGTTATCCAGATCGTGCGCCTTGCAGTACATGTCGAGAGCCGAGGTATGTGGATCCGAACCGAAGCGCACGGTACCGCACTGATGCGCCGTGGCGCTTATGTCCATCGCCTTGCCCACGTACAGCGAGCGCGGAAAGAGGTGCTCCTGCATTCCTACCTGGTTCAGGAATCCCTTGAGCTTGGCTATCAGACGGTGATGAGCTTCCTGATTTGTGTCCCGCAATGACAGCACGATCCCACCATGCGTGTCGAGCGTGACGCGATTGTCCGGCAGGGGCAGGTCCTCCGACGTGAGCCAGAAATCGACCGCGTGTTTGGCCATTTCGTCAAAGGCGATCTGTGGAGCCCAACCTGCCCAGGATGGCGCTTCACCTCTGATCGACTCACCGTCGGATTTGCCAACCATCTGGATGTTACCCAGCGGATGGGGTGAGTCGTCAGCATCAAAATAGAAATCGTTGAGTGCCAGCGTTTTCTGGAAGCGGGTCAGATTCGGCTCGCGGCTGAGCGCCAACCAGGCGGAGCTGAGATGGCGCAAATAGTAACGCCCGACCACCCCCGAGCTATTGGCCAACCCGTTGGGGTGCCGATCGTTCGCCGAGCGTAGCAAGAGCGCCGCCGAGTTGATCGCTCCGCAGGCGACCACCACGATGTCAGCGCTGTACTGTTCGGGCTGACCGTTTCGCATGACGTGCACAGTGGTCACTTCACGGCCGGACGATCCGGTTTCAAGCCGCGTCACCAGGGCGTTGACCAGCAGCCGAACGTTAGAAGAGGCAAGCGCCGGTAGGACGCACATGACCTCCGCATCCGCTTTGCCCTGGACCAGGCACGGAAAGCCATCGTAGCGGTCACAGCGGATACAGCGACTGGAGTGGGTTGCCTCGCCGCGCGCGTCCTCGTCCAGCAACGCGCCGCACGGCGCATGAAATGGGTGGAGCCCGAGACGCTCGAGATCGTCGCTCAACTGTTGAATACGTGGCTCGTGGCTGATGGCTGGATGCGAATATTGGGTGCTCCAGGTACCTTCGGTCGGATCCTCGCCGTGCCGGCCACGGACCTGGTACAGCTGCTCTGCTTGCGTGTAGTACGGCTCAAGATCTGAGTAGCTGATCGGCCAGGCCGGGCTCTGACCGCCGAAATGCGCCACTTCCTCAAAATCTCGGGGTCTGAGTCGGTACAGCGCGGCCCCGTACACTTTGGTGTTGCCACCGACGTAATAATGGATGCCGGGTTTGAACGATCGACCCTCGCCATCGGTCCAGGTCTCCGGTGCGCGGTACTTGCCCTGGACGAAGACCGCTTCCGACTCCCAGTTGTCGCGCTCGCGGCGCAGAAACCCGCCGCGCTCCAGTAACAGAACACGTCGACCTGACCGTGCCAGCGTGAGTGCAAGCGTCCCTCCGCCAGCGCCGGTGCCGATGACAATAACGTCGTAGTGGTTGTTACTCTGCATGAGCTCTCCGGTATCGACGGATGTGATCTGCAATGGCAGGCGACGGCAAGGGTGGATGGGTGGGGCCAGCACCATGCTGGACGGTTGAGACAACACCACCTGCGCTGACCAGCAAGATGCCAACGATGGTGAGCCAGTTGGGCACCTCTCGCCAGATGGCCCAGCCAATCAACGCGGAAAACACCACGACCGAATAGTTGAATGGGGCGAGCTGCGCGGGCGACGCGGTCGTGTAGGCGCGGATAGTCAGGATCTGGGCAAGCGCCATGGCGATCCCCAGGCCCACGAGGGAGATCCAGCCACTGGGGCTCGGGGCTGGCCACCGGACGTACCAGACGGGCGCGGTCAGAAGTGACGAGACGAGGAGATACCAGAACAACATCCGTTGCGGGGGCTCGGTCGATTCGAGTCGACTGATCGTGACCAGACCGATCGCCGAGCACGCGCCGGCCGCCAGAGCCAGCAGAATTGCACCACTCAACACGCCCGCACCCGGTTGCAAGATCAGCATGACGCCGACGAAGCCGATTGCCAGGCTGACCCAGAGCGCCCTGGCGATGGGCGTGTGTTCCCACGCGAGGACGACGAGCGGGATAAACAGCGGAGATGAGTTCGCCAGCAGCACGGCGTCGACGAGCGGAATTGAGGCGAGTGCGATGAACATTAACAATTGAGACGAAAGCCCGAAGATCGACCACATGATGAGCAGGCCGAGCCGGTGCGTCCGTAGGTTGGCCAGTCCCCCGCGAAGCAGCCAGGGCAACAACAGCAGGAAACTGAGTGCGTACTGGAAGAAGACGATCGCCACCGGCGAGAGCTCTGACGATACAGCTTTCGCGAGTGTGCTGACCACCGCCAGGCAGAGCGAACTCATCAATGTAAAGCCGATGCCCACGGCAAGTGTCCCTGATCGTGGCACGGCAACAGCTTTTGCCTGATGCTTCATGTTGGGCAACCGCGCACACATCGTCAGGTATCATGGGTGTCAGGGGTCAGGGGTCAGGGGTCAGAAGATTCTGGCTAGGACTTCAGGCGAGTCCTGAGTCATCCAATGGCGATGCGGCGACGCCTGCGAACGCAGGTCATGAGTGGAAGAAGTGCTAAGTCGTCAGATGATGAAGCGATGGTGCATCCGCGCGATGGTAATGGATACGATGAGTTTGCGCATATCTGCCGCGCCTGCGGCCCAGGCCAGAGGCAACACTGAGCCGAGCATTGGCAATCTGGCGCACCTGGATTTCTTGCATTCGAGCGTGCCGTTCGCAACCGCTCGAGCCGGCAACGATTTTCCACAGGTTTCTACAGTAGCTCACATTCGTCCTTTGCGGTGGTTGGGCGCACCACGCGGACTCGATTCAGGCATGGGCCGATGACGGGAGTTCATGACACACTTGACAGGTGCTGCCACGCTGTGTCCTGAATGCAGGTCAGTTGGGTCGCGGCTCACACGCGGACGGGATGCTCAGCATGGCTGGACGTGTTCCGGAGCGAAATCCGCGTGACCCCACCGTGGCGGTCCACGCCATCATTCGTCCTGCGCAGGGCTTTGCGCTTATAGTCGCTGCAAGCCTGGGCCGCGACACACGCACGCGACGGAGCCGAGCACACCGGGCTCGCGCTGTCAGCATGCCTTCGTCGGAGCTCTGCAAGGCCCAGAGCCGGGCGTTACCCTGATAGCGTGAGCTCGACTGATATCACCGCACGCGTAGCGGTGGAGGCAGCATCCACGTTTGGCTCGGAGAACACGGCGGCTGGCGGCGGCGCCAATTAACCGGATGCATCCCCTGGGCCTGAGCTCCCCTCATCCGGCAAGCAGGTCGCGAGCCTGCACTGGTCCGGTTTAACGCGAACAACAGGAGATTACGGCAGATGCAACTCGGCATGCTGGGACTGGGGCGCATGGGCTCCAGTATGGTCCGCCGGCTGATGAAAGCCGGCCACGAATGTGTCGTCTACGACGTCCATCCGGAGCCGACACAGGCACTGGCAAAAGATGGGGCCATTGCGGCCGCGTCGCTGGAGGACTTTGCCAAACGACTGACCGCACCTCGCATCGTCTGGTTGATGCTGCCGGCTGCTGTCGTGGATGGCGAGCTCGCCGTGCTCGTGCCCCTCCTCGAAAAAGGCGATATCGTCGTCGACGGCGGCAACTCGCATTATCAGGCCGACATTCGGCGCGCCAAAGAGCTGAAACACAAAGTCATCCACTACCTTGACGTCGGGACCAGCGGTGGAGTTTGGGGACTAGAGCAGGGTTACTGTCTCATGATTGGCGGTGAGGACGACGTCGTGCGTCATGTCGATCCGATCTTTGCCGCGCTCGCGCCGGGGATCGATGCGGCGCCGCGGATCGATGGGCGTGAAAAACTCGTTGGAACGGCCGAGCAGGGCTATCTGCACTGTGGGTCGAACGGCGCCGGTCACTTCGTCAAAATGGTGCACAACGGCATCGAGTACGGCTTGATGGCCGCCTACGCCGAGGGGCTAAACGTCCTTCGCGCCGCCGACATCGGGACGCGATCCCAGGACGCAAACGCGGAGACGACGCCTTTGTCCGATCCGGAGTACTACCAGTACAACCTGAATCTCCGCGACGTCGCCGAGGTCTGGCGGCGAGGCAGCGTGATTCGCTCGTGGCTCCTCGATCTTACAGCCAGCTCGCTCCTACAAAGTCCGGATCTCGCCGACTATGCCGGTCGCGTGTCCGACTCGGGCGAGGGCCGCTGGGCGATAGCCGCGGCGATCGACGAGGCGATTCCGACGCCGGTCCTGAGCGCGGCGCTGTATGAGCGGTTCAGCTCGCGCGGCGATGCCGACTTCGCCGACAAGCTCCTGTCGGCGATGCGGCATGGGTTTGGCGGCCATCTGGAAGTCGGCGCCCCGAACGACACAATGAAATCAGGATGACCTCCAGGTCTGGTGCGCTGGTGGTCTTCGGCATTACCGGCGACCTGGCTTCTAAACAGATCTTTCCGGCCCTGCAAGCGATGATCAGCACGGCCACCACGACGTCCCGATTGTCGGCGTGGCCCTCGACGGGAACCTGGATCAACTTCGCAAGCGTGCCAGGGACAGTCTGGCCAAGCACGGTGGGGTGGACGAAAAAGCATTCGCACAGCTTTCGGCCAATCTGCGTTACGTCGCTGGTGACTACCAGGACCCGTCAACCTTCGACCGCCTGCGAACTGAGCTGGGTGACACGGCTCGACCGCTGCACTACCTCGCCGTTCCACCGCCGCTGTTTGCGATTGTCGCCGCGGGTCTGGCGAAGTCCGGCTGTGCGAGGGACGCTAGGGTAGTCTGCGAAAAGCCCTTCGGGCACGATCTCGCTTCTGCGCGGGCCCTCAATCGTGCGCTCCACGAGTCGTTCCACGAGTCGAGCATCTTCCGCATCGACCACTACCTCGGCAAAGAACCGGTGCAGAACCTGCAGTACTTTCGCTTCGCCAATTCATTTCTGGAGCCGATCTGGAACCGCAACTACGTGGAGTGCGTGCAGATTACCATGGCCGAAACCTTCGGGATCGCCGGGCGTGAGCAGTTCTACGAAGGAACCGGCGCCATTCGGGACGTCGTGCAGAATCACCTGCTGCAGGTGACGGCGATCCTCGCCAGCGAGCCCCCGACCGCTAGCGACTCCGAGGCAATCCGCGACGAAAAGACGCGGATCTTCAATGCCATGCGCACACTCGCGCCTGCCGACGTCGTGCGAGGTCAATACGCTGGCTACCGCGACGAGCACGGGGTGGCGGCTGACTCGTCCGTCGAGACGTTCGCGGCAGTTCGCATGGCGATCGACACCTGGCGGTGGGCAGGCGTTCCCTTCTTGCTACGGACAGGCAAGTGCCTGCCGATAACCGCCACCGAGGTCATGGTTGCGTTGAAGCGCCCGCCTCAGGCGGTCTTCGGCGAGCTGGAGCCGCGCCAATCGAACTATTTCCGTTTTCGTCTCGGCCCGAACGTGGTGATCGCTCTGGGCACGCGCGCCAAAGTGCCGGGAGAGGCCATGATGGGCGAGGAAGTCGAACTCGTCGCTCGCCACCAGGCGGGAGATGAGATGATGCCGTACGAGCGGCTACTCGGCGACGCCATGCGGGGGGATGCGAGCCTGTTTGCTCGTGAGGATGGTGTCGAACAGGCATGGCGTGTTGTCGATTCAATCCTGGGCAACGTCACACCGATCCACGCATATGAGCCGAACACCTGGGGGCCGCCCGAAGCCGATACGCTGCTGGCCGGCACAGGCGGCTGGCACAATC
>JAABUQ010009446.1_pt1 | contig 13195 bp, 11 predicted proteins | sample 5560001 | NCBI WGS metagenome assembly JAABUQ01 (sample SAMN10711888, study PRJNA513371) | rock metagenome | isolation source: Antarctica rocks | place: Antarctica: Victoria Land, Finger Mt nord | collected 2015-12-18 | reverse complement strand
TTTTGGCGGCCCCCCCCCCCCCCCCCCCCCACCCTACAGAATGTTCATAACATCGATCGTTCAAGGAAGTCCGGGGCGATCACCGCCCCGCCGGGACCTCCAACTTCTTCAAGATCAGGTCGATCTTCCGCTCCACCTCCCGGAGCCGGGCCTCCTGGTCGCCGGCCGGGGCGGGGGGTTCGACCTTGACGGGTCCTAGCTTGGGGTCGCGGGAGACGACCAGGCGATCGCCCGGGAAGAGCTGATAGTTCGTGGACGCATCGCCGCGATTCATGATCGCGCCGAGGTCGACCTCGAAGACTTGTTCACCGGTCGTCGCTCCCGCCGGGGCCGGGCGGACCAGGCGGATATTCGGCACCCCGGCGGACGGGAGCACCCCCCCCGCGTAGTTGATCGCATCGAGGACGGTCTCGTTCCCGGTGATCGGCAGGCGTCCCGGACTGCCCACCTCGCCCTGGACGTAATAAACCTTACTGTTGTACCTCGCCACGTCGACGAAGACCTTGGTCGTGTCCCCCGGCGCGATGGCCTTGATCTTCCCCGACTCCCGGTCAGCTTCGGTCAGGCCGAGGACGTCGTCCTCGACGAATTGGCGGAGGTGCTGGACGACCTTCGCCTTGGCCTCCCTCACGGTCAGCCCGGCGACGTAGACCTCGCCGTAGAAGCCCAGGCTGATCTTGCCGTCGGGCCGGATCAGGCGCTCGCCCGAGATGGGGCGACCGGGCAAGGCCTGGATCACTTCGACGACGATGATGTCGGGCGGCTCGACGACGTAATCGGGCATCGAGACCTTGGAAGACTCGCGGGCCGGCGGATTCGGCCTGGCCGGGACGGCGGGGGGACCAGGCATGGAGTCGTCCAGCCCGGCGTCGATCTGGACCGCCTCGGACGCGGCGGCGGAGACCCTCGCGAGGGACTTGTTGGCCTCGGCGATCGAATTCTCGGCGAAGGCGACCGCTCGCAGCGCCCGGACGAGCGCGGGGTCGTCCTGCCCGGCGGCGAGGAGTTGGGCCCTGGCGAGCCGCTTCTTGAGGATGGTGAGGTCTTCGCCCGGGTCGCCTAGCTCGAGGTCGAAAGGCCGCGCCGGCGTGGTGATCAGCAGGACGTCATCCTCGACCTTGTACGTCAGCCCGAGCGGCCTCGTGAGCCACTTGAGGGCCAGCCTCAGCTTGACCTGCCGCAGCTTGAGCGTGACCTTGGAATCGCGGCTCAGGCCGAGATCGTTAAGGGCCCTGGGATCAAGCACCATGTTCACACCGGTATACTTCCTAAGGGTCGAGATCGCCTCGCCGAGGGGCTGGTCGACGAAATCGACGGTGATCGGTCCTTCGAGCTTCCGCGCGATCGCCGAACCGCGATCCACGGGCCGAGGTTCGACCGCCGGCTTCGGCCCGGCGGTCGGCCGGGCCGGGTCGGCGGGCCCTTGCTGGGCGAGGACCCCCGCCCCGGTGGCGGCGAGGCCGCAGGTGAGGACCGCGGCGGCGAACTTGAGCTTGATCAGGGTCATGGCTTTGAGCATCCCTTCGGCCAGTGCCAGCGCGGAGGCCGGGACCATCCCGGCCTCGATCGTCCCGGAGGCGGCGAACCGCGAGACCCCTCGGGCCGTCGCCCCGACCAGTGCGGCCGGGGCGGAGCCTTCGGCGGCGAAGATCGCGGCGGAGGGGGCGAGACCTTGGCGGCTCAGGCGGATCCGGAGGCGTTCGCGGCCCCGGGCCAGGCGGCTCTTGATCGTCCCGACGGGGCAGCGGAGGTCGCGGGCGGCTTCTTCGAGGCTCAGGCCGCCGAGGTCGCAGAGCACCACGGCGGAGCGGAACGGCTCGGCCAAGGCGGCGAGCTCGTCGTCGAGCAGGGCCCGGAGGTCGCGGCGCTCGGCCTCGCCCCCGGGGCCGGGCAGGTTCGCGGCCTCGGCCAAGCCGACCCCCCGGCGCCGGAGGGATTGCTCCCTGGCCCGGGCGGCGACCTTGCGGCTGACCCCGTAGAGCCAGCGGCCGAGCGAGTCCTCGACCCGGACCGATCGCCCCTTGCGGACGAGGATCAGGAACGTCGCCTGGAAGGCGTCGTCGGCATCATTCGGGTCGCGGAGGGCCCTCCGGCAGACCCCGAGGACCATCGACCCGTGCCTGGCCAGGATCGCCGCGAAGGCGACCTCGGCCTCCTCGCCCCGGCCGGCGAAGAACCGCTCCAGCAACTGCCCGTCCGTCATCCCGGCGACCGTCCCCGCCTCGTAAAGCGTGCGGAATTGCCGGAGGACGGCCGCCGATATCCCGCCCGTCATGCTTCGGAGCCTCCCGCCGCGTCGGTGATCCCAGCTTGCCATGCGGTGACCGGCCGGATTGGTTCCCGGAATCGCGAAAGCGGGCCCGCCCCGTCACCGCCGCTCCAGCCGCCGGATCGCCTGGATCGCCTCGTCGAGCTTCGAGAGGAACCGCGACCGATCCTTGGCCGCGAAGGGCGCGGGTCCGCTGCCCATCAGCCCCCCTTGGCGGAGCGTGTCCAGCAAGGCCCGGGTCGCCAGGGCCTCGCCGATCGAGTCCTCGGTGAACGGGTTGCCCTTCGGCCCCAGCACCCTTGCCCCTTTCCGCAAGCACCGCTCGGCCAGGGGGATATCCGAGGTAATCGCCACGTCGCCCGGCCCGACCCGCTCGGCGATCCAGTCGTCCGCGACGTCCATCCCCCCCTTGACCAGGACGCCCTCGATCCAGTCGCGCGGGGGGACGCGGATCGAGGCGTTGCTGACGACGTAAACCCGCCACCCATAACGCTCCGCGACCCGATAAACCTCGTCCTTGACCGGGCAAGCGTCCGCGTCGATATAGATCGCCATCCGCCCCTCCCACCCTCGATCCCGGGCCGCGATCCCATCATAACAACCACCATCACCCCTTGTTGGGGCAAATCCTTGACTCCGCCCGCCGCTTTGCTAGGATATATCTCGCCAATCGACCGGAGCGAAATCGCCGAAGTGGCGGAATTGGCAGACGCGCTAGCTTGAGGGGCTAGTCCTCTTACAAGAGGGTGCAGGTTCAAGTCCTGTCTTCGGCACTGCGCAACGAAAGGGCTCGCGGCCTTCGCCGCGAGCCCTTTCTTCGTTCTTGCCCCATGAACCAACCCGTTCACTCGGGCTCGCGACCGCCAGTCCCGTGGACTTGGCCGACCACCTGGGTCTCCTGGCTGGGGCGGTGGAGGGCCCCGTCGGGGTTCCTGGGCGGCTCGTCGTAGTTCTGCTTGTCGACCAGCTTGTCGGCCACGCCGGGGAGGATCTTGGCCATCGTGGTGTTGAGCAGCGACATCGTGCCGACGGTCCGGTCGCGGGTGGGGTGCTCGGCCGCGTGGAGGATCGCGTCGGCCACCTGCTGAGGCTCGATCATCGGCTTGGGGAGCATCGGCTCCTTGTCGGTGAAGTTGCGGGCGTGCCGCGGGAAGGGGGTGTCGACGGCCGTCGGCTGGATCAAGGTGATCGGCGACGGGGGACTTGTCTACGTCCTCGATCTCGACCCGGAGGGCGTCGGTGTAGCCCTTCACGGCGTGCTTGGTGGCCGAGTACATGCCTTGGATCGGCGGGTAGGCATCGAAAACCTCGCTGCCGACGTTGATCAGGGCGCCGCCCGCCTTCTTCAGGTGCGGCAGGGCCGCGAGCGAGCCGTTGACCACGCCCCAGAAGTTGATGTCGAAGAGCCGCCTGGCGTCGGGCTCGGCGGTCTGGTCGAGCCGCGCCCACATCCCCAGGCCGGCGTTGTTGACCCAGGTGTCGATCCGGCCGAACCGGGCGACCGCCGCCTCGGCGAGCCGGTCGACCTCCGAGCGGTCGGCCACGTCGCGGGCCACTGCCAGGGCCTCGCCGCCGTCGGCCTTGATCCGGGCCGCGGCCTCGTCGAGGGCCTGCCCGCTCCGGGCGGCCAGGACGACCTTGGCCCCACGCTTGGCGGCGGTCTCGGCCGTCGCCAGGCCGATGCCCGACGACGCCCCGGTGATCACGATCACCTGCTCGGACAGCTTCTTCAACTTCGCGGACATGATGTATCCCGCTCCGTGAAGTCCCGACGATCAACCAGGTCGTCACAAAAGCAAGCCTTGTCACGGGCAAGATCCATGCCGCCCCCCGGCCCCGGTCATCCCCGGAATCTCCGTCGAGCCGGGCGTCCCAGAAGCGGACCCAGGGCCTTCAATCGGGGGATTCGCCGCGATTTTCGACCTCGGCGCGAAATCGGCGGAGATTGGGGTAGACGCACCTCGGGGAGTGGGTTACATTGGCCTCGCGCTGTAGAGCATCGGTAGCTCGCCAGGCTCATAACCTGGAGGTAGGTGGTTCGATTCCGCCCAGCGCAACTCCCCAATAACATCGGCCGCCCGGAGCGATCCGGGCGGCCGATTTCGGTTCGAAGGGATCCCATCCGTCCCGCGTGCTCAGCGGGCGTTCTCGATGCAGCGCTCGACCGAGGCGATCGCGGCCTTGATGTCGCCGATCGCCCTGAGGCGGTGGCCTTCGAACGGCCCGACCGCTTGTTCGAGGGCCTTCTTGGCCTCGCCCATCTCGACCTTCGCGTGGCGGAGGTGGGGATAATTGGCGTAAGGGCCGTAGAGGTTGGGCGGGGGCTCGAAGCCCTCGTAGGGCTCGCCCACGGCCTTGAGGGCGAGCTCGGTCTCCTCGTAGGCGGCCCGGAGGGCCTGCTGGGCCCGAGCCCGGTGGCCGCCGAAGTCGTACCCGGCGCTTTCCAGCTCGATGTGGGCCTGGCGCATCTCGAAGACGGCCCGATGGAGCTTGGGGTGCTTCTGGGCCGCCTCGGCGGCGCTCGACCACGCCAGGGCGCAGAGGGCCAGGCCCAGGGCGAATGATCGGATCATGGGGAGAACTCCATTTCGAGGGAGGATCGCGGGGGAAAGGCGGACGCCGCCCGCCCTCGGCATCCCGGAGGGAGGGCGGCGCGATCTTGGCCGGCCGCGGGGCTCAGGCCTCGTCGCCCTTGGGATGGGCTTCGTGGTGGCCGTGGTGCTCGTCATGGCCTTCGACCGGCTCCTTTTCGAGCGGGGGCTTCTTGCCGGGCTGGGGGGTCACGGCCGCGTGGGCGACGGGCTCCTCGTGGTGGTGCTTCTTCTCTTCCTGGACCTTCTTGTCGTGGGCGATGTTCCGGGGGTCCGGCATGGTCGGGGTCCGCCTTTCGGGGGTTCGGAAGGCCGGCCGAACCCGCCGCGATCTGGGCGAGGCCGGCCGGCCGGGTCGGATCTCCATGTGCATCTGTCATGCCGGGGGATGGCGGGGCGGCCCGACCCCGGATCCCGGCGCCTCGCCCTCAGAAATCGTCCCAGTTGACGGCCTCCCCGCCGTCCCGGGTCGTCAAGAGTTGCCAGATCCGGGCCGTCGCCTTCGCCTTGATGAGCCGGACCACCCCGTCGGCGAGCGATCCCACGGTCCCGCCCGGGTGGTGCTGGCCGAGGCCCCGGAGGTCGATGGGCGGGGTCGCCGGCCAGTCGTCGGGCCTGGTCCAGGTGACGGCGGACGAGTCGTCGACATCGACGACCATGAGGGTGTTCGAGGTCTCGTCGGGGACCTCCTGGATCTTGATCCCTCGCGAGCCGGGGAAGAGGGTGCCGGGGCCTCGCGGGGTCAGGTAGGTCGTCTTGCCTTCGACCGCGAGGGCCTTGACCATGCTCGGGCAAGCATAAGTCGCCGGCATCCGGGCGATCAAGGGCTTGTTGTGGGGGCTGTCCCAGGCTTCGTCGAGGCGGAACTCGCCGTAAAGCTCCCCGGCGTCGAGGAACGGCAGGATGTGGACCCGCCAGCTCAGCAGGGGCTTGCCGTCCTTGGCGGCGGAATAGGCGGCCGGGAAGGCGTTGTGGGCCGAGTGATAATTGTGCATCGCCAGGCCGATCAACTTGAGGTTGTTGATGCACCGGGTCCGGCGGGTCGCCTCGCGGAACCGGCGGATCGGCGGCGCGGCCAGCGCGGCGGCGTCTTCGAGGGGGATGGCCAGGGCGACGCCATCGCCGCCGACCCCGGGCTTGAGCTGGCGGAGCGCCCGGGCGAGGTCGGCGAGGGCGGGGTCGGCCTCGATCGCGGCGGCGAACCCGGCGAGCGCGCCCTTCATCAAGCCACCGAGCGGCCCCGAGGCGGCGGGGTCGGCGGCCCGGACCACGATCCGGAGCGCCCCCTTGGGGTCGGGTCCGACCGCGAGCGAGGCCCAGGCCATCCCCCGAGTTAGGACCTCGATCGGCTGGCCGCCGAGCGAAGGGGGCAACGTCGGCAACGACTCCTCGACCGCCCGGCGGAGGGTTCGGTCGGGGACGATCGCGACTTGAAAGGCCGAGTCGCCGCCCGAGGCCAGGGCGGCGGCCAGGTCGGGCCTGGGAGTCGGCTTGGCCCCCCGGATCCGGACCAGGGTCGCGGGCGATCCCGCGACGACGACCCCCCGGATCGGCTCGGCGGCGGGGTAGGCGATCGGGGTGCCCGGCAGGTCCGCCTTGAGCACCTCGGCGATCTTGCCGCCGTCCACCCCCGGGGGGAGCGGCACGGCCAGGGGGGGCGGTCCGGGCAGGTCGGCCAGGCCGACGAGCAGGAATAGGTCCCTGGCCCCGGCGGCCTTGAGGGCGTCGGCCCGACCCTTGGCGATCCCGGCGATCCCGGCGACCTCGGCCTCGTCGGCGAGCTTGCCGGCGACCTGGCGGGCCAGGCCCTCGGCATCGAACCGGGTCAGATCCACATGGACGACGATGGCGACATCCTCGCCCACGACCGGGGCGATCCCCCCGGCCTGGCCGGGGTCGTCGGGGGGCGCGAGGGCCAGGAACGAGGCGAGGGCGATGGGCCAGAGCATGGTGATCCTCCGATCGGGTGATGAAAATCGATCGATCAACGGGCCGGCTTGAGGAGGTAGCGAATCCCGTAGGTCGGATGCTGGGGGGCGGTCGGGGGAATCGGGCCGTCGAGCGTGGCGGAGTCGCCGGCGACCTCATAGATGAAAGGCTTGCCGGTGGCCGGGTCGAGCGGGCAGGGGGTCGCGATGATCGCCTCAAGGCTCGTCGGGAGCTTGCCGCCGTGGGCGGTGGCATCGAGCCGGACCGCCTCGACGCACTGCAAGGCGTCGAGCTGGCGGTCGAGCCGGAGTTGCGCCAGCCGGGCCGGCCTGAGGTCGGAGGAGAGGACGCTGAACATCGCCCGGAGCGGGTTGGCCAGCTTCGCCTCGACGCTCTCGAAGCCGGCCGCCTTGGGCAGGGCGGCCAACTGCCAGTAGGGGAGGTCCAGCCCCTTGAAAAGGTCGTCGTTGGCCTGCCGGTAGTCGCGGTAGCCGTGCAAGGCGGCGACCTGGACGACGGGCATGGCGTCGGCCTCGGCCTCGGCCCGGCCGGCGGCGATCAGGGCGCGCCGGGCCTCGGGGTAGACCTTGGCGCAGGCCGCCGCGATCCCGAGCCGGCGGATCGGGTCGGGGACATTGTTCGGGAAGACGACATCGTTACCGGAACCCAGCTCCGCCAGCTTCCGTTGCAGCTCGGCCGCGAACCGCCGGGCCTGGTCCTGGCCCCAGGTCCCGGTTTCCAGCTCGCGGAGGCCGGGCAGCTCGTGCTCGAGCACGTCGTGCTCGGCGTCGAAGGCGTCGCGCATGTCGCTGAACGGCCGGGGGCGGTTCGCCAGGGCCCAATAGAGGCTGGGGGCGCCCGGGCCTTGGATCAGGGCCTGGAGGCAGTCGGCCATCACGAAGGAGATCGCCACGCCCACCAGGGCCTGGATCACCATCGGTCCCCGGCCGACGTGGCGGGCCATCGTCAGGCCGGTCTCGACCCGGTCCATCGCCCGGTCGAAGTCGCCGTCGAGGATCGCCAGCCGGGCCTGGAGCGAGAGCAGACGGGCGATCGGGCGGATCCCTTGGATCTCGGGCAGGACCAGGGAGACGATTCCCTCGGGCCGATGGTCGAATTCCCAGTCGCAGGCCAGGCGCTTGACCCCGAGGTCCACCTCATGGAGGGTGCTGGCGAACTGGCCCAGGACGGCGCGGGCCTCCTCGCGGGGGATGTCGGCGATCGGCCCATAAGTCCAGTGGGCGACCTTCTCGTCGAGGGACCGGGCTTGGGCGGCGCCGGGCTTCTTCGGCTCCGCGTTTTCGAGCGACCTTTCCTTGACGAGATAAAGCTGCAACGCCCGGTGGTAGAAGATCGCGGCGTTGCCCGGTTCGAGCGCCGGCCGGGGCGGGACCAGGCGGTATTTCAGGGCGGGGCGCGGCTCGGTGGCCGGCCGGAGGGTGATGGCCGTGGGCGGCTTGGCGGGCGGGGGCTGGGCGTGTGTGGCCGGCGGGCCGAAGGCGACGACCGAGAGGATCAAGGCGAGCGGGCGGTTCATGAAGGGTCTCCGTTGCGAAGGGTCTTGAGGAATTCATCCTGGAGCAGCCGACGCGATGTCGCCGGCCAGATTTCGGGCCGCGGGCCGCCCGATCCGCCCGTCCGGGGCGAGGCGAGGCCGTCGAGCCCGAAGCGGATCACCCGGCCGGCCAGGCGGTCGCGCTCGGTCAGGCCGAGCCCGACCTCGGTCGGGGCGGGGGTCGGCGGGGCAGAGGGGTGGACGACGACAACGGGGATGGGGGCCTGGGCGGGCTCGCGGACCACGACGATCCGCTCGACGACCCGGGGCGAAGGTGGCCGAGCGAGCATCGCCCCCTCGACCCCGGCGACGAGCGCCAGGGTCGCGGCGATGGCCGGCCAAGGGGGGCGGAGTCGGCCGAGGGCCGAGGCCCGGCCGGCCCGGTAGAGCACCCGGTCGCGGTCGAGCCCGATCCGAGTCGGGGCGAGCGAGCGGAGCGCGGCCTCGATCGGCCCGAGGTCCGGTCCGGGTTCGTCGGCGGGTCCGGGCGTCATGGTTCCTCCAGCCGGGATTTCAGGGTCAACAGGGCCGATCGGTAGAGGCGATGGCAGGTGCTGGCCGAGGCCCCGGTCAAGGTCGCGACCTGCTCGAACGTCAAGCCGCCCCAGAGGTGGGCGACGACCACCTCGCGCTGAGGGTCGGGCAAGGTTTCGAGGGCGAGCCGGGCCCGGTCGGGGTCGACGAGCGGGTGATCGGCCTCGAACCAGGGGCGGCCTCGGGCGGCGGCCTCGGCCTCGTGGCGGCGGCGGCGAGCGGCGGCGATCCCGACGTTGATCGACCCGTTGCGGACCGCCCGGAACAGCCAGGCGGCGGAGTCCTTCGGGCCGGGCTGGCCTTGGCCGGCCAGCTTCAAGAACGCCTCCTGGACCACGTCCTCGCCGGAGTCGCACCACTGCCGGGCATACAGCCCGAGTGGGCCGGCCAGGCGGTCGATCAGCTCGCCGATCTCGTCCGGTCCCATGCGCCGCGCCAGCCCTTTCGCCCACCGCCGCCGCCCCCCACCGATGAAGTGACAACGGCCGAAGGCCGCCATCCCGGGAATTTTCGGGCCGACCCCTCGAAATCGGTGGCGGTCGCCGGCCACTTCGGCTATCCTCATCGACACCTGTCAAAGAGCGATCTCCCGGAGGGCTTCCCGATGACCGCCGCCCTGGCCTGTTCGCTGATCCTGGCCCTGGCCGCGCCCGGCGAGGCGATCGCCGTGACCGTCGAGGTGGTGGATGCCTCGGGCCGGCCGGCATCGGGCGTCGCCGTGACCTTGGCGACCGAAGGGACGATCCCCGCGGTCGAGTCCAACGCCAGGCGGCCGGCCTTGAACCTGTCGGCCCGGGTGTTGGCCTCGGGCCGGACGGACGGGGCGGGCCGGGTCCGGCTCGAACGGGCGATCGAGCCGGCCGGGCGCCTGGCGACCTGGGAGTCGTTCGCGGTCTGGGGCCGAAAGGCCGGCTCGACCCTGGCCGTCCGGGCGGTCCCGATCGAGTGGCCCGCCGACGGCCCGCCGATCCGCCTGATGGTCCGCCCTTCGGCCGGGCCTTCGGTCCGGGTGGTCGACGCCGAAGGGGCGCCGGTGGCCTCGAGCCGGGTCGCCCCCCGGGTGATCCGGGGGTCGCTCGTCCCGGAGGCATTGGCCGACGAACTGGCCGTGACGACCGACGCGGAGGGGCGGGCCCGGCTCATCGACGTCGACCCCGCCGGCCTCGACGAGCTGACGGCGGCCTCCGCCGGCCTCCAGCGCGTCCCGCTGCCCTTCGGCGACCCCACGGCGACGCTGGCCCGAGCCGGCCGGGTCGAGGGTCGGGTCGTGGCCGACGACCCGGCGGCGGCCCGAGGCCGGGCGATCACCCTCCGGACCGGCTCGGGCACTTCGGCCCGGGGGATCGCCACCATCGTCTCCGACGCCGAGGGGCGGTTCGTCGTCCCGGCCCTGGCCGAAGGCCCGCTCCGGCTGACCGTCGTCCCCCGAGCCGACGCCCCGTTCCTCCCGGCGCCCGGCGAGCCGCCGGCGGTCGAAGGGGGCCGGACGACCGCCTTGACGGTCTCCCTGGTCCGGGCCACCCGGGTCTCCGGGTCCGTCCGCGACCGCGACGGCGACGGTCCGATCGCCGGGGCCGGGGTCCGGCTCGACTGGCTGCCCGGGAACCCCCTGCTCTGGACCGACGCCGAGGGGCGGTACTCGGGCTTCGCCCCGGCCGGCTCGATCGCCCCCTATCCCCCGATCGCGCCATCGCCCTATTACTACCCCAAGTTCTTCCTCGACACCTTCCCGGTGGCCCCAGGGCTGGCCGAGTTCGAGCCGCCGCCGATCCTCCTGGCCCGGGGCGGGACGCTGCTCGGCCGGGTCGTGGATGAGGCGGGCGACCCGGTCGCCGGGGCCGAGATCGACGGCTACTGGGCCTTCCCCTCGCGAGGGTTCGCCCCCGTCCGGGCGATCTCGGGCCGAGATGGGTCGTTCCGGGCCGAAGCGGTCAAGCTCGACGCCGGCTTCCTCCTCTCGGCCCGAGGCGGAGGCCGGGCCACCCCGGCCGTGGTCTCGACCACCGGAGAGAAGCCGGTGACGCTCGCGGTCCGGGCCGACGCCGCCGTCGCCCTCGAAGGCCGGGTCGTCGACGACGAGGGGCGGCCGGTGCCCGGGGCCCGGGTCCGCCTGGCCTTCCGCCTGGTCGGGCCGGAGTCGATGGACGTCGCCACCCGGGCCGTCGACTTCGGAGGCATCGACGACCTCTTGTCCGACGCCGAGGGGAGGTATCAGACCCCCCGCCAGCTCGTGCCCGGCTACCAGTATCGGGCCGAGGCCGAAGCCCCCGGCCGCCCCTCGAACCGGACCGGGTGGATCGAGCCGTCCAAGGGGTCGACCACCTTCGCCGACCTGGCCTTGCCGGCGGTCGAGCCCACGCGGTCGATCGCCGGCCGGGTCGTCGATCGCGCGGGCCATCCCGTCGCCGGGGCCCTGGTCGAGCAGGCCGGCGACGGCCCGCGCCGGACGGCGGCGACGACCGACGCCGAGGGGCGGTTCCGGATCGCCGGCCTCGGCCCCGGCCCGGCTTTCCTGTTCGTCTCGGCCTCGGGCATCCCCTTCGCCGGCCACCGGGTCGACGGGTCGAGCGGCCCGTTCGACCTCAAGGTCCGCCGCGAGGGCGAGCCGGTCGAGTCGCCAATCCAGCTCCTGCCGCCGACCCTAGACCGGGCGGCCGACAAGGCGATCGCCCGGCGGATCATGGAGGGGGAGATCGGCCGGTTCGCCAAAGGGGGGGAGGTCGACGCCGAGCAATACGACCTGCTCGGGGTGATCCCGCGGGTCGACCCGGCCCTGGCGCTCGACCTGGCCGAACGCAAGGTCTACGCCGACGACGAATTCAACGGATATTTGCGCGTCAACGTCGCCGAGGCCCTGATCGCCGACGACCCCGACGAGGCCCGCGCCGTGGCCGAATCCCTGGCCTCGCAGGTCCATGCATCCCGCGTCTATCGCAGGCTGGCCGACGCCCTCCCCCAGGGCGACCGCCCGGCCAAGCTCGCCGCGCTCGACCAGGCCCTGCTCCACGCCCGGGCCGCGACCGACCCGGCCGATCGGCTGGAGGAGTTCGGCCTGATCGCCCATCGCCTGCTGTCCCTGGGCGAGGCCGCCCGGGCCACCGCCCTGCTCGTCGAAGGGAAGGCCCTGGCCCACTCGCTGCCCGGGCCCGACTCCAATGACCGCAAGAGCCCCGGGGCCCACGCCCGAGGGCGGTTCGCCGCCAAGCTCGCCCGGATCGACGCCGAGGGGGCCTTCGACCTGGCCCGGGGGTATGACCCGGCTTCCTACCAGAACTGGTACGCCGGCGGCGTCGCCCTCGGCCTGGCCGCCCGCGACCCCGCCGGCGCCGAGCGGGCCCTGGGCCTGATGCCCGACAAGGCTCAACGCGACCTGAGGGTGATCCGAGTGGTCGGCCGGATGGCGGCGGCCGACCCGGCGCGGGCCCGTCGCCTGGCCGACGGCCTGGCCAACCCGGGCCAGAAGCTTTCCGCCCTCACGGCGATGGCCCGAGGGCTGGTCGCGACCGACCCGGCGGCGGCCTCGAAGCTCGTCGACGAGGCCCTCGACGGCTACCTCGCCCAAGGCCGCGAGGGGCGGGCCCTGTACAACGAGCAAGGCGGCTCCGCGCTCTCCGCCGCCCAGGTCTTGCCCGTGGCCGCGAGCCTCGACCCCGGGCGGATGGAGCGGGCCTTCTGGACCGTCGTCGCGCTCCGCCCGCCCCGGCCCGGCGGGGCCGACCCCGCCTCGATGGCCGCCTCCGGGGCCGACGCCCGGCTCGCCCTCTACCTGGCCCGTTACGACCGGGCCGTCGCCCGCCAGGTGCTCGAACCGGTCGCCCGCCGGGTCCGCTCCCTCGACGTCGGTGGCCGGGGGCGGACCCCCCACCCCGCCTTCGCCGCCGCCGCCGCGGTCGACCCGGCCTGGGCCCTCGCCCTGATCGACGCCCTGCCCGACGACGCCCCCGCCGCCACCGTCCGCCCCAAGGCCCTCGCCCGCCGGGGCGTCGCCGACCTCCTCGCCCGAGGGTTCCAGGAACCCGACCACGTCGACCGCTTCGTCCTCTACCTCACCCCCGACGACCCCGACGACGAGCGATGAGGCGATTTTGCCAAACGAAGCCACCGGCGAGCTGGGCAAGACAGGTCGGTGATGCCGGCCCCGATCACGCTCCAAACCTCCTCCCATACCCACCATCGGGGGTATGCTCACCAGCAACGGTTTTTCCAGACGAACCCAACGGATATCCCGGTCATATCCGCCATCAATGCGGCTTGTTTTGATGGGCCATCCTTCGAGGCTCGGGCCGTCGCGGCGATCCTCCCGAACGAACCCAATCA
>JAABUQ010009445.1_pt1 | contig 13195 bp, 18 predicted proteins | sample 5560001 | NCBI WGS metagenome assembly JAABUQ01 (sample SAMN10711888, study PRJNA513371) | rock metagenome | isolation source: Antarctica rocks | place: Antarctica: Victoria Land, Finger Mt nord | collected 2015-12-18 | reverse complement strand
TCAAGCGTAGCGTCAAAGCGTCGGAGGCGTCGGCGCAGGGCGTCTCCGTGATGCACTACGCCGCTCGGAGCGAGCTGGCGCTGGCCTACGGCGACATCGCCACGGCGCTGGTCGCACGCTGGGGCCTCCCCGCACCCGCGTCTGTGCCCGCCGCACAGCCCACGACGGAGGCGACCCATGCCTAAAGGCGACTCTTCCCTCACGCGCGACCCCCTGGCCAACCTGTTCAGGAGCCAACGGCCTGCCGGCGTCGGCGACCTGCCCGGCGCGTATACGATCGCCGTCGACCTCCTCGCCCCCAATCCCTTCCAACCGCGCACGACCTTCCCTCCCGAGGCGCTGGACGAGTTGGCCGCCTCAATCCGCACGCACGGCGTCCTACAGCCGCTCACCGTGCGCCAGGTCGGCGATCGCTACCAGATTGGCGCTGGCGAGCGGCGCTGGCGAGCCGCCCAACGCGCCGGCCTGGCCGATGTCCCCTGCGTGGTGCGCGCCCTCTCTGACGAGGACATGGAGGTGCTGGCTCTGATCGAGAACGTCCAGCGTGAGGACCTCGACCCGCTGGACGAGGCGCATGCTTACCGTCGCCTGATGGACCGCTTCGGGCTCTCTCTGCGCGACGTGGCCGGCCGGGTCAAGAAGAGCCACGAGCACGTCGCGCGCCGCCTCCGCCTGATCGCCGATCCGGCCGTGGAAGAGGCCGTGCGCGCGGGGACCGTTGGCCCGAGCGTCGCGGCCGAGTTGGCGCGCATCGAGGACCCTGCACGCCGACGCGCCCTATTAGGGCGGGCCGAGACCGGCGACCGCCTGAGCATGAAAGATGTGACCTCACCCCCACCTGTCACAATTGTGACGGAAGATGCGGGCGAGAGTTCGCCCCCTGCGGCGCCGACCCACGCCCCCCAGGCCCCGCAGGGGCAAGCGGGGCCTGTCACAATTGTGACGGCGGACGATGGGCACGCGCTAGCGGCACCTCCCGAGGAGCGCGCTACCACGGAGGACGCGCCGTCCGTCACAATTGTGACGGCGGCAGGTCTACAGGCAGAGTCATCTGCGACCGACCTGCCGCAGCGGCCGCGTCACGTCCAGGACGGATGGATCGCCGGGGCGGACCTGCGAACGGTCGTGCTGCTCGAATCCACGGAGGGGCAGGCCCCACGCGACCAGGTGCGCGCCGCGTTGTGGGCGGACTTGGAGGCCCTAGACGGGTAGGGGAGACATACTCGACAGATATGCCACGGACACGCCGGCGCACGTCACCCTGACCACGGATCACGTCACGGCCGATGCCGCCGGCTCGCTCGCCGACGCGTTGCACGCCGCCGGCGTCACCGTCGAGCACCGCGCTTTCCTGCCCACGCGTGACGAGGAGTTGCACCCCTCGGGCGTGCTCCTGCTGGCCACGGACAGCCCGCCCCTGCCATTGGCCCACCTCGTCGCCCCCGCATCGGCCCCGCCCGGCGTCGCCCCAGCCCTCGCCGCCGTCCTCGGGGTCGGGGTCAGGGGTGGGGAACGTACGGCGCCAGCCACGCTCCAACTCAAGGCTGACGGCGTGTTTGTTTCTATCAGGGGGCGCGACGTATTCGACATAACGCAGGCGCTCGACGCGCTCCCGGCCCACCTCGCGCGCCTGGACACACGCCGGGGGGAACGCCGGCTCGTCTATAGTGAGGGCATCTGGCGCATCGACCCCTAGCGAGAGGACACAGAATGGAACATGACATAACAATAGAGAGAGGGCCGGGTGAGCCGGTAGCGGCAGCCCCACCGGAACCGACCCCATCAGAGACAACGTCTGAGCGACACAGGGCACGGGCGATGAGCCCGGAGACGCAGGCGGTGGCCGCGGACATCGCCGCCGCGCTCGGCGAGACCGCGCCCGACCCCATGGAGCAGATCGCCCGTGCCGTGGATCGCCTCGGCACAGAGCGAACGCGCGCGTTCCTCGCCCAGGTGCAGGAGATCGAGGCGGGAGGCGGACGGGTGCTCCCCGACGGCAGCCGGCGCCGCACGCCCGGTGGCCTGTTCTTCCTCCTGCTGCGCCAGAGCGCGGACGTGAGCCGGCGCAATAAGGTCTACATCTTCCCCCAGCTCTTCCAGCAAAAGAAGCCACGCGCCGCGACCGGGGACAGCGCCGCCACCTCACCGGCGTCCGTCGCCTGGACCGACGACACCTACCACGCACTCGCGCAACAGCTACAGCAGCACCATACAGGGAGGGCAACCACCGTGAAGATTACCGTTATCGGCCGACCGGGCACCGCCGTCGAGCAAGGCCAGGTCGTCGCCCTCGCGCTTACGAGCGAGAAAGTGCCGGCTGTGCCTAAGGGCCTGCCGGAGCCGCCCGCCGGTACCCGCTACACCGTCTTCGTCGCCCGCAAGCCGTGGGCGACGGTCGCCGAGGCGTTGGCCGCCGACCCCGCGGACGCGGCCATCATCGAGGGCTACGCCGCCCTCGATGCGCGTGTGGAGGGCATCGCTGTCTATGCCACCAGCGCCACCACGAAGCGTCTGCAGGCAGCCAAACGCGCCACGACGGCGGTGCCGTGAGAGATGTGCGAGCGCGGACAGTGAGACCTGCGGCCTCATGGCAGTGTGCCCGTGGGGGATGTGCGCCCTCACGGGCACGAGCTAAACACAGATGGAATAGGATAGACGCCAGCACCGAGAGCGCCTAGATCTGCCACATCGACCCGGCCACAGGGCGACGAACCACGCTGACGACGGAGGGAGCAGTCGCTGTGGTGCTCGATCAGACCGGCCGTCTGCTCACGCTCGACGATCAGAACAAGCCTGGTGCTCCGCGACCCGGTGGCGGGGCGCGTGGTGGCGCTGGTCGCCAGTAACGCGACCTCCAAGGGCACGAGCGACGCGAGTTTCCCGTCGTTGGACGCCGAGGATCTCGTCGTCGATCAGGTGAGCGATGCCGTCAGCATCGCGCTCGCGACAAACGTCCCCTACTAGGACAACGTGACCGGGAGCACGACCGCCCCCGGCCTCGTCCTCGTCAGCTTCAATGATCGCTTGTGAGCCCGGCGGCTGTGCCACATAGTGTGGCATCACGGCTGCTAGAAACGTAGACAAACGTCCGAGCGTAACTGTTATGCTATTCAAAGAATAGCTGTAACGATATTCGGAACGCCACAGGTTGCAGGAGGAATAGGAGCCTTGCCTCGCGATCCGCGCATTGAAAAGCTGCAGCGCTTGCGCATCGAGCGGACGACGCGAGCGAGCGGTTCTTATTACGGCACACGAGCTACGGCTTACGGTAATGTGCGTAGTGGTCCGCGTCAACGTGATATGGGGCGTACCTTACTCTCGCTCGCTCTCTTCGTCGTCATTGGCACCGTGGCGCTCTATCTCGCGATCCAGTACGTAGCGCATGGCTATCGTACCCCGACGGCAAATCAGCAAGAGCACACCGTGACCGTAACTATCCCGTCGGGTGAAACCGCATCCGACTTGGCTACGCAACTACATGGCAAAGGGCTCGTTGGCAACTCCACGCTCTTCTACGTCTACCTACGCCTGAGTGGTGCCAATTGGACTGCCGGCACACATAGGCTACGCACAGGCATGACGACAGACGAAGTTGCTCAGGCCATCGCTGGACCCGCCGTTGCCGACGAGGTTAAGGTCACAATCGGCGACGGTTGGCGAGCGGAGCAAGTGGCGCAGGCGCTGGCCGCAGCCCACGTCGCATCATATGCTGACGTGATGAACCAGGTGCAGAAAGGCAACTTTCCTTCGCATGCTGTCTTGACTGATCGGCCGGTGGGTGCAACCCTCGAGGGCTACCTATATCCCGACACATACAATTTCGTCTTGAATGAGGGGGCGCACAGTGCCATTGATCGTATCCTGAGCAACTTCGATGCGAAGGTGTCGACACAGGTGCAGGCACAGGGTAGGAAGATGTACGGCGGGAGCTTCTACAAAGCTATCGTCATGGCATCTATCGTGCAGCGGGAAGCGGGTACCGCTCGCGATGATGGCCTCATCGCCAGCACGCTGCTGAACCGGCTACACGACCAGACCGGACAGTATCCGAATCTTGGGGCCGATGCGACGGTACAGTATGCAGTCGGGCATGCCCCCGATTGGTGGCACGACCCGACAGCTGATGATCTTGCCACTGCCACTCACAGTCACTTCGACACGCGCGTGTATCCGGGACTGCCACCCACGCCTATTTCTGAGCCTAATATGGTTAGCATCGAGGCAGCTATAAACCCGCCTCGCACATCATATTTCTCGTACTATCACGTCAAAGGTAGTCACGGGAAAAGCATTTTTTGCACATTCCAGGAAGGGGTTGGATGCAAAGGCATACCCCAATAGAAACGGGATATCAATAATAGAAAGCTTTCTAGCAAGAACCTTTTGTCCTTAGTCTCCTTTCTGGAGCAGCGAATCATGTTTCCTGTTCATCCTCACCCCTTAACCTTTCGCGTTGGAAGCGTTGAGGTAGCGATTCATCCTGCAAGTGTCTTGCTTTTTACAGGGATTGCAGTCCTTTTTGAATTCACTTTCCTGCGCGACGTACTTTCCCATGCTTCCATTACGGTGTTGCTGGGGCCGGCAGTAGTCATGATGCTTGTGTTAGTGTTTATCACTCTGGTACATGAGATTGGTCATGCGCTAGCTTTTTGCCTGCAAAAGGTGCAAGGCATTCGCATCTCTTTGTGCGGAACGGGGGGGAGTTGCACAGCTGCTGTTGAGCATGACACCCCGCGCCAAGTGATCGCTCAAGCTATTGCGGGACCGACGGCAACTGTGGTCGGGATAGGTGTACTCTTTGCCGCGTGGACCATTTGCCCTCTCCCTTTCACTTGGCACGTAGCATCTATGGTAGCGATCATCTTCGCTGTAGGGATCGAAGTGTTCAATGTGCTTCCATTGCACTCACGGAGCGATGGTATGGTTGCTCTATATGCGCTAGTGTGGTTGATTCATGGTCACGAACCGGATCGAGTCACCCTACTCTATGTATGGCGACCTCTCGCGCTGAGCGCGATTGTTTCCACGTTCTCAATCTGCGACCTTTTAGTAAAGGTTGTCCCCTTTAGCTCCACCGTGATCGTTGGTGTCGCTATACTCACCCTTTTGCTCTCCGCCTCGCCGTTGCTTATATTGGTCAAGCGGTTTCTATAGAGTTGTGGAACTCCCGGTCGTGGTAACGATGGTTAACAATAGCGGAGGCATACCCTTTGTTGTGCTTTATTCCCCGCAAAGGATCAATTGGGCACAACCTGCTATACCTATTTTATTGCAATAGTGAGGGGACGACTGCTAAAGGGTTCACGTAACCACGACATGCGTGTAAAGGTTTATTAACAAGCAAACGGTATAACCATTGTTGAAAGCAACTAAGCCAACGGTGTTGACTGAGTGTGCATTCCATTTGCAGGCGGAGTGGGGTGGAGGAAAGTAACTCCTTTCGCTCAACTACATTCTGAGACAACCGACGGCGTCCCGGCCTGCCCAGGACCGATCGATGCGCTTCCACAGGGCTTGTCATTGACAAAGACTCTAACATTCAAGCCGGCGTGGGTGTACGTGCCTAATAGGTAATGCAGCACCGTTTCCAGCCAACTTTGTCTGGTTGTCGCCGCAGCATAATACCAATTGTTGTCGAGCATCCATACTTGCAGCCGGACTGAGGCTACGTACTGCTGGTAGGTATTAAGCATATGTCCTGTAGCCATGCAGCGTGAGTCGTGCGGCTCTAAGTCCATGCTCATGTCCGTCGTGAAGGCGGTGCCGGCGAAATCGCCGTTGGCCGCTTTTTTGATCAGGATAATGGCCTGGTTAGCGGCATCGAGGCAGTTGCCTGCCTGCGTGTCGAATCCGGCGGCACCCGGTGGGTTGAGCGGTTGTACTGTCGGGATTGTGGTTGGGACGGGGGTAGGGCTTGACTGGACGAGCGTTGTACTAGGTACGAATGACGGCGTGGCACATGCTGTCTGCAGCAAGATGAGTAATAACATAGGTGCGAGAAAGAGTAACTTCTTCATACCCTGATAGTACCATGTATCGTTATACATGATCTGAGTAGTGAGGTAGGGCTTAGGCAGGAGGAGGGGTGGACAAAAGAACATGCAATCAAGTTATCAATAGCAAACAGGTACCCCGAGGTCGTCATCGGGGTACCTGTTGATTGGCACCTTAGCTGAGGTGAGCTAGCTACACAAATGTACTGCATGTACATGAATCATGCCTAAGCTCTCCTAGGACTAGTAATGAGGCTGTTGCTAGGCAAATCGGTGCGCTAGTTCTCACTTGCTAGGGGTGCGGAGCAGTTAGATGGCTGGTGTGCAGTTACTCCATCCACCATTCCCAGGATTATTACCGCCGCACGCCACATCGTGAACAGAACTCCTATAATTGATCATTCGTCCATCATAGGTGGCAGCACCTCCACTGTTGGTCTGATCGCTGTAGGAGAGGGCAGTATCGGAGACGCTCACCCCTAGCAGTATCTGCGGACCACCGGTCTGCATCCTCGACCAAAAAGCGTTGCAGTTGCTCGACCACATCAAATAGACGGTTCCAATATACGTACCCGTAGATTCATCTGTAACGGTCGCCTTTTGTAGCCAGGTAGCGTCCGCGAGACATCTTTGTGAGCCCGGATATTGTCCATTGCAACTGATGCTGTAGTCGCTGTTGCAGCCGACGCCCCCCGGGAGCGACGCGGGCGCGGCGAATGCTATGCCCCGCGACGCCGCAGGGAACGCGAGGGCTGACATAAGGGCGGTTGACCCAAGCAGCATACGAAACAGGCGCACGATATCCTCCTAAACTTCCCAGGCTGACCGCTCTTATGCCTTCTTGGTTTCCGAGCATGTCACCTACATCCGCTTGTGGGCCTGTCCTGCAACCGTTGGCCACCGGTCTCGGGCTGGCACTCCCGGCAGCGGGGCCTTCCCGCTGCCTATCTCCCACGTTACAGCACCCTGGCGCGCCTGTCAGTGATGTGAGGTCACAATAATGTGACCTCACATCACATTATTGTGACCTCACATCACATGCTCTGTCTCGGGAGGGCCACGAGCCGCGCGCTATCCACCACATGAATGCCGCGCCGATGCCCCCCGTACGCGATCAGGCCGCGCCCCCGCAGGTCGGGCAGCACGGAGCGGGTGATCGCCTCGCGGCCGACGCCCACCAGGGACGCCAGCTCCTCGTGTGTCAGCCACACCATCCGCTCGCCGTTGGCCGTCGCCAGGTGCGCGAGGACATTAGGCCACGCGGGCGCGCGCATCGGGCAACGCGCGCAGGTCGTAGGCGTCCCGGACGCGTCGGCCGGTTGCGTCGAGCGCGCGCAGGGCGACGTCCGGGTTCGCCCGCAAGAAGGCGGCAAAGTCGCGGCGCGGGATGCGGTAGACGACGGTCTCCTCGGTCAGTGCTTGGGCGATGGTTGTCGGCAGAAAGGCGGCGTCGAGGTCCGTCAGGCCGCAGATCTGCCCACGGTCGAGCAGGGCGACCGTGATTTCCTGGCCGTTATCCGCGTCACGATACAGGCGCACACTCCCTGTCACGAGGACGAAGACGGCTTCGATCACGTCGTCGGGCTGCCAGAGGATGTCACCGTGCCCCAGGACCTGACGGACGCCGACCGCCGCAAGGGAAGCGAGGGCACCCTCGGGGACCTCGCGGAACAAGGGGATGCGGCGCAACGCCGAGGCCGTGACCTGCCGCCCATAGGTTGCCTGCCCTAGCTGTGCGCGCATGGCCGTACCCTTCCCTGACACGCCGCCGCACGCCTGCGCAGTAGTGAGCCACGTTGACGGTTTAATAGGGTGCGCCGGGCGCTGTTGGTCGTGTGCGCCGCGCATAGATCGGCCTGCATGGCCTCGACGATGACCCGCAACGTGCCTTCGGTCACATCTCTCCACGCGACGACGGTGACGCCGAGGCACCCGAGGTAGATGTCATCCATCCTATCCAGCAGTTTGCCCACGACGACGACCCGGCTCGTCGGGCTCACCTCGCGCATCTCTTGGACAAGCGGCACGACGAGCAGGCCCGGCAGGTCCGAGCCAACGAACACGATATCGGGCTGGTCGGCCGCAGCGATGCGCACGGCCTCCTCGCGCCGCTGCGCCTCCCCGATAATCTGTATCTGCCGGATCTTGCAGAGCATCGCCTGTAAACCGACCCAATGAGCACGGGGCGACCTAATCAATAAGGCTGTTGTGGGCTGCATCTGTCCCGTCTTTCGCGCAGCGGCCGGGGCGACGTTCTTTGCGTCGAGGGCTCCGCTGCATGTCCCCTACTATATAGATCCCGCAGGACACGCTCTATGGACATGCAATTTCGAGACAAACACACCTTTTTTGCGCATTATGTCCGCACGCCCTATAGTGGGTGTGGGCAGTCCCATCGCCTGCGCGGTAGAACGGTCGGTGACCATGCACGCCGAGGACGACGCAGCGGATCGTGCGCTTGTCGTCGCCGCCCAGGCCGACGACGGCGCGGCTTTCCTGCGCCTGGTGGCGCGCTACCGCGCCCGGCTCGAGGCCGTCGTGCGGCGCGACATCGGGGACCCCGCCCGCGCCGCCGACCTCACCCAGGACGCCCTCGACGTGGCGTACGACAACCTCGCCCACCTGCGCGATCCCGACGAGTTCTATCCGTGGCTGCGCCGCATCGCCACCACCCGCCTGCTCAAGGACATGCGCCGGCGCCAGCGACGGCACGCCGCGCTCGACCTGCTGCGCCTCCATGTGCCGGCCGTCGCAGCCCCCCTCGCACGCGTACTCATCCGCGAGACCGCCGCGGACCTGAGTCCCGCGCTGCACACGGTGTTGGTCCTGCACGACGATCTGGGCTACGCGATCCCCGAGATTGCCGCCATGCTGGGCATCGGCGAGGACGCGGCCTGGAAGCGCCTGGCGCGCGCCCGCGCGGAGTTCCGGAGGCGCTATGCTGATAACGATACGTCGCTGTAGCTGAGGGAGGGGGATGCGATGCGGGAGACTGCGAAGGCCGCGCCGGCCACGGCGCACGATTTCACGCTGGACGAGCTGCGGGCCTACGACGAGGGGACGCTGGCCCTGGAGCGGGCGGCGATCGTGGCGACGCATCTTGCCACCGGCTGCCCGGCCTGCCGCGCCTGGATCGCCACCTCGCACGAGGTGGGGCGCCTGCGGCAGGCCGAGGCCGGCGTACGCCCGGACGACGACCCCGATGCCTTCCTGCGGGATACGCCCCGCGCCCGCGCCCGCCGCTGGCTGCGCCGGCGCCTGCGCCCCCGGCGGTTTGTGGTGTTGCTTGTCGTGCTGCCGCTTAAGGGCCGGCTGGTGCGCCATCTGTTCCGCACGCCGCAGGGCTGGGAGGCGCGCGTGAGCGCGGTCGTGTCCTTGGCGGCGCTGACCGTGGCCACGCTGCGCTTCGTCTTCGCACGCCCCGCGTGGCCGGCGTCCGCGCTCACAGCACACCGGGCCGAGGCGACCGGACACGGGGGCAGGGGGAGGGGACGCCGATGATCGACGGCCAGGACGATGAGCTAGACCGGCCTAACGCGGCGCGAATCTACGACTACCTCCTCGGTGGTGAGCAGAACGTCACCGCCGATCGCGCCGCCGCCGCGCACGTCCTCGACAACTATCCCGACGCCACCCTGGCCGCGCGCGCCAATCGCGCCTTCCTGCGCCGCGCCGTCGCCTTTCTGGCCGGCCAGGGTATCGCCCAATTCCTCGACATCGGCTCCGGTTTGCCCACGGTCGGCAACGTCCACGAGGTCGCCCAGGCGATCAATCCGACGGCGCGCGTGGTCTACGTGGACAACGATCCCGTCGCCGTGCGCTACAGTCGAGAGTTGCTGGCCGAGGAGGGAGAGGGTGCGCGCGGCGTCGCTGTGATCGAGGCCGACCTGCGCGACCCGGCGGCGATCCTGGACCACCCTGACACGCGCCGCTTGCTCGACCTCCGGCGGCCGGTGGGACTCCTACTCGTGGCGGTGCTGCATGTCGTGCTCGACGACGACGAGGTGCGCCGCACGCTCCGCACATTCCGCAAGGCGCTGGCGCCGGGCAGCTATGTCGTCCTCTCGCACGGGACGCTCGACGGGCTGCCGGCCGATATGATTGCACGCTTCGAGGCGATCTACCGTCGTTCCAGCACCCCAACGATCGCGCGGTCACGCACGCGGATCGCGGCGCTGTTCGAGGGCCTGGACCTGGTAGAGCCAGGCATCGTTCCGACGCCCCTCTGGCGCCCCGACGCCGCGCGCGATCCGCTCGCGGACGAGCCCGTTCGTGCGGGCATCCTCGCCGGCGTGGGGCGCAAGGCATAAACCGTGAGGATGCCCATGCCGGATGATAGGGACAGGAGACAGGCCGCGGGAGGCGATACATGAACGACACCCATGACACCCATGACCCCCAGGCCTGCGCCCGCGTCTGGACGCTCTGCCTCGCCGCCCTCGTGCTCGCAGCCCTCACCGGCCCCCTCGCCGGCCTCCTCGCTCCGCTGGCCCATGCCTCCGCGCCGGCCCTTCCCATCCTGGCCGCCGTCCTCGCCGCCGCCCTCGTCGGCGCGTCCGTGGCTCTCGCCGTCCTGCTCGTCGGCGCCGTCCTACGCGTCGTGTGGCCCCGCTCGACCGGCCAGCGGTCGCCCGCCCTCCACGCTCACCGTCGATCGGCGATACTGGGGTAGCGCCCCCGCCGTCCCCCAGCCCGTGGAGGTCTGCATGTTCTCGCACCTTGCCCGCGCCTCGCTCCATGCCCCCGCCCTTGTGCTCGCCCTCGCCAGCGGCGCCGCCCTCGTCCCCCCTGCCCACGCCGCGTCACGCCGGCTAGCCGCGTCGCCGGTGGTCGCTCCGCTCTCAGTCGTCGTCGTCGCCGTGCCCGCGCTCAACCTGCGCGCCGCCCCGCGCCTCTCCGCCCCCATCCTGCGCCGCCTGCCGCGCGGGACCGTCCTGCGCCTGCGCTTCTACCACGTCAGTTGGGCGGCCGTCACCGCCCCCGACGACACCATCGGCTACGTCGATCGCTACGCCCTCCGCCCCCTGGCTCCCGTCCCCGCGACGGTCGTCCCCGCGACGGTCGCCCCCGCGCGGGCGCCCTCCCGGCGCGTGTCCTTGACCGTGGCGGCGGCGGCGCACCTGCGCGCCAGGCCCGACCGCGCCGCGCCCATCCTGGCCACGCTGCCGCGGCGGACACCGCTTACCCTCCTGGGCGTGGACCGGACGGGGACGTGGGCACAGGTGGCCACGCGCGCGGGCCGGGTGGGCTGGGTTGCCCTCTACCTGACGCAGCCGGCCTGACCCCCGCAGCGCCGGAGCGGAGGCGCCCGGCGGTGAGCGCCCGCGCCACCGGTCGCCGCGCCTCCAGCCCTGGCCGTGCCGCAGCGTCCTATACTCTAGGATATGACCAACGGCTATCGTCGACCTAGCAGCGTGGCTCTCGTGGCGGCCATCGCTCTCCTCGTCGGCGGCTGCGCCGCGCGCCCCGGACAGACCACACGCGTGGCGCTGGGTGACGTCCTCGCGGTGTCGTCGCCGTGTCAGTACCGCTTTCGCTACCCGGCCGCGTGGTTCTTGCGCACGGCCATCGGCGACACGAGCCAACCCCAACTTGCCCTCCACAGCTACAACGACGCGACCCTCGACCACCTGCCCGTCCCCACCCGCTCTGCCGCTATCGGCCTCGATTGGCGCCCCGACCCGGACGGCTTGTTGTACCAGGCCATCAGTGCCCCTCACGCCGTGTCGCTGTCCGGCCTGGCGGAGCGCCGCATCTCGCTCGTCGTGTCGGGCTTGCCCGCCGTGTCGTACGCCCACTGGACCGGCGCGCCGTCCGCTGGGGGTGTCTACGAGCAGCATGTGTATCTCTGGGCGCCTGCGTCTCAGCGCGACTATGACCTCTCGCTCCTGGCGGGCAACCCGCCCGGACGCGACGTGGCGCGCGCCCGCGCTGTCTTTGCCCGCGTCCTACGCTCGCTGATCATCGGGCTGCACCAGCAACACCGCTCCCGCCGACGGCCCCGTGACGGACAACGACGCGCGCTTCGTGCCGCACCGCAGCGAAGGCAGTGACGTAGTATCCGTCGCGGCCGGTGTCACCTGAGGTGACAGACGGGGTCAGGGCCCACGACAGACGTGCGCGGCATCGTCGGAGGGACAGGTAGGCCAAGGGAGGGACATATGATCGACGCGTAGGCCTGCGCCCGCGCCCGGATGCTCTGCCTCGCTGCTCTCGTGCTCGCAGCCCTCACCGGCCTCGCCGCCGGCCTCCTCACCCCGCTGGCTCATGCCTCCGCGCCCGCCCTCAACGTCGTGGCCACCGTCCTCGCCGTCCTGCTCCTCGTCGCCGTCCTACGCGTCGTGCGGCCTCGCCTGGACGGCCACCCCCTAGCCCTCCTGGGGCACCGTACGGGACCCGCCTGCGATACTGGGGCAGGGGGTGGGACGCGATGGGCGACGAGGGGGAGGGCGCGCCGGACGGCGGCGCGGGCCAGGACGGCTGGCTCACCCTGGCCGAGGCGGCCGTGCTGTTGGGCCGCAGCCTCGACACGCTGCGCATGCAGCGGCGCCTGCACGCGCTCCACGCCGAGAAGCGCGACGGCATATGGATGACGCGCCCGGCCTGGGTCGAGGCGTACCGCCACGCCCACCTGGGCCGTAAGGGCTGGGCCGCCCGCCTCGACGGACGGGACGGCGACGGCGGCGGACGGGACGACAACGACGACAGCGGACGGGATACTGCGGAGAGGGGCGCGCGATGAGGGAGCCGACGCGCCGCGTGCCCAGCACGACGCCCGGCTGGAACGAGCAGGCTGCCGTGGCGCTCCTTGTGCTCGTCGCCGGACACCTTCTCGCCACGGAGCCCCCGTCGGTGGCCGGCCCGCTCACCCCCGACCGCCTGGCCCGCTGTGTCGCCCGCCACGATCTCCCCGCCCTCGTCGCCACGCTGGAGGATAGCTGTCACTTTGGCGGCTTACTTGCCGTGTTTTTTGGGAGCTACCTTGCACCCTTGCTCCCGCTGAAGAGGAACAAGGGGACGGGCTTATGGTTCGCTTCAACGCTTCAGGTGCATGGCGCTGGCGCCCGACGCCAGCGTGTCCGCCCTGTCCTCCGCGTCCGGCGTGAAGATGTCCTCGATGGACACGCCGAAGAGGCGGGCGATCTTGAAGGCCAGCGGCAGGCTGGGGTCGTACTTGCTCGTTTCCAGCGCGTTGACCGTCT
>JAABUQ010009444.1_pt1 | contig 13197 bp, 13 predicted proteins | sample 5560001 | NCBI WGS metagenome assembly JAABUQ01 (sample SAMN10711888, study PRJNA513371) | rock metagenome | isolation source: Antarctica rocks | place: Antarctica: Victoria Land, Finger Mt nord | collected 2015-12-18 | reverse complement strand
AGGGGAAATCCGAGCACGCGCATGTCGGCATCACTCTCAGGCAGGTCCCGACCGGCACGGGACGGAGCTGCGGGGCAAGGACTCGAACCTTGAATTCCAGGGCCAGAACCTGGCGAGTTGCCATTACTCCACCCCGCAGAGGACGCCGCTCCAGGGCGCGAGGAGGCGAGTATAGCCGTGGTCTCACCGCGCTCCACGGGCCCGGACCGCTCCCAATCGGTAGCGTCCGCGCGCATGCCGGACAGCCTCGGAGCCACCACGGACACCGGGGTCGCGCCGTCGGGCGACGGGGGTGAGGGCGCTCGCCGAGACGGCGTGGTCGTTCGTGCAGCTGCCCAGATGGCGGGAGCGGTGGGCGCTTCCGTCGCTGGCCGAGGGCGCGGCCGCGCTCCCGGAGCTCATCCGCCATGCGGAGTCGCTGCGGGAGCTGGCCCACAACGCCGAGGCGCTGAGCGAGCTCACGCGGCACGCCTCGACGCTGGCGGAGCTGACCGAGCACGGGCAGTCGCTGACCTAGCTGACTCGTCATTCCGGCGAAAGAAGAGAGGTAAACTGCACGATCGTCGCCTCTTCCCGCGGTGGATGTCGCAGCAACCCCCTCTGAGGGGTGAAACCGCACACGCAGCGGGCGCCGGGCAGGCGAACGTGCAGTTGTGCCCGCGCGCCGCCCATTCGACCCGCGGCGCCGCCCGCCCGCCCGCGCGCGCCGCGCCGCGCCGCGCGATCGGAGTGCCTCAGGAGGGGTCAACGAACTCCGCCGGCTCCTTGGTGAAGCCCGCCTGCACCGCTGCCAGCTGGTTGGGCGAGCCGATCAGCCCCAGCTGCAGCGATGCCTCCAGCGCCAGCGTCTCCGCCGGAGAACCGGTCCAGGACTCGTCGAACAGTCGCTTGGCGGAGCGGACCGCATCCGGCGACCTCGAGGAGATCTCCGCGGCCAGCTCCCGCCCTGCCGCCAGTGGGTCATCGCTCACGTGCGTGACGACGCCGAGGGCGTTAGCCTCGGGGCCGGTGAGCACCCGGCCGGTGAAGGTGAGCTCCTTGGCCACGTCGATCCCCACCAGACGTGGCAACGTGCGGGTCAGCGACATGTCGGGGATCAGGCCCCACTTGATCTCCATGACCGACAGGCGCGTGTCGGGGGCGGCGAAGCGCACGTCGGCACCCAGGGCGATCTGCAGACCGCCGCCGAAGCAGTTGCCGTGCAGCGCCGCGATGACCGGCACGGGCACCCGGATCCATTCGTAGGCGGCGCGCTGGAAGAAGTTGGGCACCACACCTCGCAGCGGCTCGGTCAGCTCCTCCAGGCCGCGACCGGCGCCCATCACGCCCATAATGTCGAGGCCCGAGCAGAAGCTCGGCCCCTCGCCGTGCAGCACCACGGCGCGCACTCCGGGCTCGGAGGACACCCGCTCGGCGGCGGCGATGATGGCCTCGAACATCGGCAGGTCCAGCGCGTTGTGCTTATCCGGACGGGTCAGCGTGACCACGGCTACGTGGTCGGCGATCTCGACGCGGACGCGTGACTCGCTCACCGGCGGGGAGGCTACCGGCGAGGGGCTCAGGGCGTGGCGGTGGTGCGCTCCACCACGCCCTCGGTGATCGCCGAGGGCTCTGTCGGTGCCACAGCAGTCTCGGGGGGTACGAAGTACCGGTAGACCAACGCCGCGACGGCGCCCCCGATCAGGGGCGCGACGATGAACAGCCACACCTGCGAGAGCGCCTTGTCGCCCACGATCAGCGCCGGGCCGAGGCTGCGTGCGGGGTTGACCGAGGTGCCGGTGAGCGGGATCCCGATCAGGTGCACCACCGTCAGCGCGAGGCCGATGGCCAGACCGGCGAAGCTCGGAGAGCCGACCCGGCTGGTGGCGATCAGCACCCGAGCACGAACACGAACGTGAGCACGACCTCGGTGGCAAAGGCGCCGCCTGCTCCGATCCCGATCATCGAGACGTGCGCCCCCCAGCCGGTCGGCACCCAGCCCCACCCCCGTGCCTGAGTAGCCCGGTGCTCCGGACAGGATCGCCCACAGCCCCACCACGTCAACCCCGCCGTGACGATCGGGTTCGTCATCTCGGGGCGGATGACCCTGGTCGCGGCCGCCGGACACCGGCCCGAGGGTGTAGGCCAGCGCCAGCACCAGCCCGAACGCCAGGGCCGTGGTCACCACCCCCGCCGAGGCCGACTGACCCGTGACCTTGAAGCCGAAGCCGAGCGTCGCCACCCCCACCGCTACGAACACCAGTAGGGCGGTTCCCAGGGCTTCGGCGGCCGATTTCCGATGCGCCATCTCTCTCCTGTACTTTCCGTTACTCAAACCAGCGCCACCGGATCGCCGACCCGCACCGCTCCTGGGGTCGACACCGCCCCGTAAACGCCGAACGGCAGCGGCGCCGTAAAAGCCGTGCCGCCACGGTACTCGCGCAGTACATCGAGCGTCGGCAGGTCGACGGCACCGCTGTCCGGGTCCCGGCTGGTGACCAGGCACCGTCCGACGTGGCCGGCGAAGCGCACGCGGGCAGCGCCCACCGTTACCGACCGTCCCACCCAGCCATCCTCCTCGTGCGCCTCCACGCCGTCGATCTCCACGAGCATCCGGAACCGGCGCGCGTCCACCGAGTCCTCGCCGGCGGCCCGGGCCAGGCGTGCCAGTGAGGCCCGGGAGATCAGCGTCACGCCACCGCCGGCGCCGCGGTCAACGGCGCTTCCGACCGCCTCCATCAGTCGCAGCGGTTGACCGCAAGCCGTGCTGAGAGTGGTGGAGAAGGGACCCTCCACCGGCCGCGCCTCTCGCATCCGAGAGTAGAACCGCACCGGAAGCGGCTCGCCCAATCGCACCGGCGCGCAGACGACCTCGCCGGAACGGAGCTCCAGACTGAGCTCCTGCGCAGAGCACCAGGCCACGATCTGGCACAGCTCCTCCAGCTGCTTGCCGTTGACCATCCGCCCGCGCTCGTCGATGACGAAGAAGCGGCGATCGCCCTCGGCGCCGCCCGCGCCGAGCCGCACCGACTCCACCGGACGCAGCCGCGTCCCCTTCACCGGCGTGACCGACAGGCCGGTGATCACCATCGCGCTCAGGCGGCGGCCTGCTCGGCCCAGTCGCGGTACAGCTCCCAGTAGCGCCCGCCGGCATCGAGCAGCTCCTCGTGGGTGCCCTGCTCGACGATTCGCCCGTGCTCCAGCACGATGATCCGCCCCGCGTGCTGAATCGTCGAGAGGCGGTGGGCGATCACGATCGCTGTCCGCCCCGCCACCAGGCGGCGGAGCCCCAGCTCGATCAGGCTCTCCGTGTGGACGTCGACGTTGGACGTGGCCTCGTCGAGCACGAGGATCCGCGGGTCGGCGACGAGCGCCCGTGCGAAGGCCAGGAGCTGCCGCTGGCCGGCCGAGAGTTGGACGCCGCGCTCGCCGACCTGGGTGTCGTAGCCGTGCTCGAGCGCCTCGATGAAGGAGTCCCCCCCCACCGCCCGGGCCGCCGAAGCGATCTCCGCGTCGGTGGCGTGCATCCGTCCGAAGGCGATGTTCTCCCGCACGGTGCCGCTGAAGAGGAAGCCCTCCTGGGGCACGATCCCCATCTGCGAGCGCAGCGAGTCCGCGGTCACCGCGCGCAGGTCGCGGCCATCTACGAGCACGCGGCCCCGGACCGGGTCATAGAAGCGGGCCACGAGCTTGGCAAAGGTCGATTTGCCGGCGCCGGTGGCGCCGACGAGGGCCACGGTCTGACCGGCGGGGATCGTCAGGTCGACCTCACGGAGCGCCCACGCTCCATCGTCCTCCTCGGAGCCGTAGCGGAACGAGACGTCCTGGAAGCGCAGCTCGCCACGGATGCGTTCCAGCGGGCTCGCATCGGGTGCGTCGGCGAGCTCGGGCTGCTCGTCGAGCAAGTCGAAGATCTTGTCGAGGGCTGCCATCCCCGACTGGTAGGTGGTGTAGAGCTGCGAGAGCTGCTGAATCGGGTCGAAGAAGTTGTTGAGCGCGGCGACGAACGCGAACACCACTCCGGTGGAGGTGTGGCCGTTGATCGCCTCGATTCCTCCGATCACCAGGATCTCCACCGTCACGAGCGCCGAGAGCATCTCCACGGCGGGGAAATATGTGGCGTTCAGGGTGACGGTCTTCATGTTGGCGTCACGGTTCTCGGCGTTCAATTCGCCAAAGCGGGCGACGTGGCGAGGCTCCTGGCCGAAGGCGCGGACGACCCGGATGCCGGACAGGCTCTCCTGCAGGTAGCCGGTGATGCTGGCGATCTTCTCGCGCGTGACCCTGTAGGCGTCGGCGGAGGCGATCCGGAAGGCCAGGGCGCCGGCGGCCAGCAGCGGCAGCACCAGGAACGTCAGCAGCGCCAGGTGGGCGTCCATCACCACCAGGATCACGACCACGCCGATCAGGGTCAGCCCGGACTGGAAGAGCGTGCCCATCCCATCCTCCACGAGCTGGTCGAGCGCCTCCACGTCGTTGGTCAGCCGGGAGATGATCACGCCGGCACGGTTACGGGAGTAGAAGCCCAGCGACAGCGACTGCAGGTGTCCGAACAGCCGCACCCGCAGGTCCTGCAGCGCCCGCTGGCCCACCCACCCGACGAGATAGGTCTGGGCGTAGGTGGCGAGGGCGTACACCAGCGCCGAGACGACGAAGGCCACCACGATCAGGTTCAGCTCACCGGTGTCGTGGCGCTTGATGCCGTTGTCGATGGCGAGCTTGGCCAGCGGCGCGGGCGCCAGCGCGCTGGCGGTGGCCAGCAGCAGCGAGGCGAACATCGCCGCCACGCGCCAGCGGTAGGGCGAGAGCAGCGCCGCCAGTCCGCGCAGCTTGCGCCCACGGCCCCGCGTGGCCCGCAAACGACGGCGCACGTCCGCCCGCCGGCTGCCGGCGGGGTGCTCGTCGAGCACCGTGCTCACAGCCCCGCCACCTCGGCCTCGAGCGGCTTGCGGGTGAGGAAGACCTGGTCGGGCATGCCCTTCTCCACGATCTCCCGGTACAGCGGCGACTCCTCCAGCAGCTCGTCGTGGCTGCCGTGGGCGGCGACGCGCCCCGCCTCCAGCACCACGATCTCATCGGCCAGTGCGATCGTCGAGAGCCGGTGGGCGATCACGAACGTGGTCCGGCCCGCCATCACCTCTCGCAGCGCGAGCTTGATCTGCTGCTCGGTGGAGGCATCGACCGAGGAGGTGGCGTCATCGAGGATCAGGATGCGTGGATCGGCCAGGACCGCGCGAGCGATCGCCAGCCGCTGCCGCTGGCCTCCGGACAGGGTCAGCCCGCGCTCGCCCACGAGCGTGTCGTAGCCCTGCGGCAGTCGGTCGATGAAGTCCGCGGCCTGCGCCGCCTGGGCGGCGGCGCGAACCTCCTCCCGGGTTGCCTCCGGGCGGGCGTAGGCGATGTTGTCGTGAACGGTGGCCGAGAACAGGAACGGATCGTCGTCGACCACCGCGATCTCCCGCCGCAGCGAGACGGTGTCGACCGACCGAACATCCGCACCGTCGATCGACACTGCTCCGCTGGTCACGTCGTAGAGCCGCGGGAGCAGGGAAACGAGCGCCGTCTTGCCGGAGCCCATCGCGCCCACCAGCGCCACCGTCCGGCCGGGAGCGATGTCCAGATCGACCTCATGCAGGGCGAAGGCCGGCGAGGACTGAAAGCGGAGACTGACGTTCGAGAGCCGTACCGCCCCCCGTCCCGCCGGCAGCGGCGGCGCTCCGGCGGGGACCGTCATCGTCGGCTCGCAATCGAGCACCTGGAAGATCCGCGCCCCCGAGGCGGTCGCGCGCTGGGCGGCGCCGAGCATGTAGCCGAGCGTGCGCATCGGCGAGATCAGCATCAGCAGGTAGGCGTAGAAGGCGGTGAACTGGCCCAGCGTGATCGTCCCGTCGATCACCTGGCGACCGCCCACGAGCAGGATCAGCGCCAGCCCCAGGTTGGGCAGGAAGCTGATCATCGGGTTGTAGCGGGCCTGGATCCGAGTGGTCAGCAGCTGCTGGTCGAAGACGCGCTGCACGCCCCCCCGAAAGCGGTTCAGCTGGCGCTCCTCCTGGGCGAAGGCCTTGACCACCCGTACACCGGAGATGTTCTCCTCGGCCTCCGCGGTGAGCTCGGCGATCCGCTGCTGGGCCTCCTGCATCGCGGGGCGCGAGCGCTTGCTGTAGCGGTTGGCGATCACCACCACGAACGAGATCGGGGCCAGGGCCAGCACCGCCAGCAGCGGCTGCAGCAGGAACATCGCCACCGCCGCCAGCAGGATCGAGAGCAGCGACTGGCCGATGAAGATCAGCCCGTAGCCCAGGAAGAACCGGACCGACTGCAGGTCGACGGTGGCCCGGGACATCAGCTGCCCCGTCTGCTGGCGATCGAAGTAGGCCAGCTCCTGCCGCTGCAGCTGGCCGTAGAGGCGGTTGCGCAGGTCGAGCTCCACCGCCAGCGAGATCCGCCCGGCCACCAGCCGCCGGGCGACGCTCAGCACCAGCCGGCCGATGCCCGCACCCGCGATCGCCACCGCCAGCAGCACCAGCGAGTGGCGGCGATGGAACTGCACGTCGTCGATTGCCCGCCCGGTCAGGTAGGGGATCAGCACCGTCATCCCCATCGCCCCGAAGGCCAGGACGAACGACAACACCACGCCGCGGCGGTAGGGCGCGAGGAAGTCGAGCAGGCGTCTGAAGGTGGACATGCTTCAGAAAGTGTAGTAAGTGCCTTTGGGCCCCTCGTGCGGCGCCCGCCGCCAGTCGATGTCACACTGCCGTAGATGTTCCCGGTTCCCGGTTGCGGGGCGGGTGCGCCTGGGCCTACTTCGCCCCCGGGGAGCTCGCGAACCTGAGCCGCGGCGGGCTGTGTCGGCTAACTGCGTAAAGCAGGGCAACGCCTCACAGGTTCCGCTGACCTTCGGCAACGTACCCTGTCGCGTGCAGTCGCCGTTTCACTTCGGCAACGGCGTCGCCGACGCCTATTACCCCCACCTGACCCGCGCGCCCGCGCCGAAGTAGCGGTGCTGCCCGGCCCCCGGAAAGGAAGCCCGATGGAAGAGCCCCGCCCCAACATTCACCCGGAGGCGCTTTGTCGCCGGCACCATCGCCACGGGCGCGGCCGTCGCCGCCCCGGGCGCGGCCGAAGCCGCCAAGCGCCACCGCCGCCGCGCCCGTCGGCCCCGCAAGGCCGGCCACAGCGCTGATGTGGTCGTCGTCGGCGCCGGCCTGGCGGGTCTCACCGCCGCCCGAGAGCTGGTCAAGGCGCGGCGGTCGGTGATCGTGCTGGAGGCGCGTAACCGCGTGGGCGGTCGCTGCTTCAGCCGCTCGCTCGGCCCCGGCGCTACCGACGTGGCCAACATGGGCGCGACCTTTGTGGGACCGACCCAGCATCAGGTCCTGGGGCTGATGTCCGAGCTGGTCATCGGCAAGTTCCCCACCTACGCCGATGGCAAGCTCGTATTTCACGAGGATGGCAAGAACACCCCCTACACCGGCGCGATCCCGCCCAGCGACGACCCCGTGGCCGTGATCCATCTCGGCACCGTCACGCTGCCGCAGATCGACAGGATGGCCGCCACCGTGCCGCTCGATGCCCCCTACAACGCCCCCAAGGCGCAGGAATGGGACTCGATCACCGTCGACAGCTGGGCCCAGCAGAACGTCCCCAGCGCCAAGGGCCGCGTGCTGCTGGCCCTGGCCGTGGAGGCGGTGCTGTCGGTGGAGTCGCGGGACATCTCGCTGCTGTACTTCCTCTTCTACGTCCACGCCGCGGGCGGGGTCAACGCGCTGATCGCCAACGCCGGCGCCGGCGGGGCGCAGGACCTCCGGGTCTCCGGGGGGACCCAGGGAATCGCGGTGGCGGCGGCGCGGCAGCTGCGCGGCCGGGTGATGCTCTCCCACCCGGTGCGGGAGATATCCCAGAGCGGCAGGGGGGTGACGGTCACCGCCGACGCGATCACCGTCCGCGGCAAGCGGGTGATCGTCGCCATCCCGCCCAACCTGGCCGGCCGGATCGTGTACTCGCCGGGACTGCCGGCGCTTCGGGACCAGCTCACCCAGCGGATGCCGGTCGGCTCGCTGATCAAGACCATCGGGGTCTATGACCGGCCCTTCTGGCGGGGTCAGGGGCTAAACGGGCAGGCCACCAGCGATCAGGGCCCGGTCAAGGTCACCTTCGACGCCTCCCCGGCCAGCGGCACTCCGGGGGTGCTGCTGGGGTTCGTCGACGGCGACGACGCCCGCCAGCTCTCCGACCTCTCCGACGCAGAGCGGGCGCGGCGGGAGATCGCCTCCTACGTGACCCTCTTCGGCTCCGAGGCCGCCCACCCGAGGACCTTCTTCGACCAGGTGTGGGACCGCGAGATCTACACCGGCGGCTGCCCGGTGGGGGTGATGCCGCCGGGGGTGATGACCGAGTACGGTCGCGCGCTCCGCGCCCCGGTCGGGCGCATCCACTGGGCCGGCACCGAGACGGCGACGGTGTGGAACGGCTACATGGACGGCGCGATCCAGTCCGGCAAGACGGCCGCCGCGGCAGTCCTCGCCGCGCTCTGACCATGACCACAGTTCGTGAGGCGACCTTCGAGGTCCTGCGGGCCCACGGGATGACGACGATCTTCGGGAACCCGGGCTCGACCGAGTTGCCGATGCTGGCCGACTTCCCGGAGGACTTCACCTACGTGCTCGGTCTCCAGGAGCTCGTCGTGGTGAACATGGCCGACGGGTACGCGCAGGCCGGCCCACGCACGTCAACCTCCACACCGCCCCCGGGGTCGGCAACGCCGTCGGCGGCATCGCCGGCGCCCAGGCCAACAAGGCGCCGCTGGTGATCACCGCCGGCCAGCAGGTCCGCGCGCAGGTGATGATCGAGGCGAACCTGACCAACAGGGACGCCGTCCTCGGGCCCCGGCCCTACGTGAAGTGGAGCCACGAGCCTCCGCGGGCGCAGGACGTTCCGGGCGCGATCGCCCGCGCCATCCATCACGCGATGCTGCCTCCCCGGGGACCGGCGTTCGTCTCGATCCCGATGGACGATTGGGGCGCTGAGGCTGACGAGGATCGTGCCCGCCACGCCGTCGGCCGGCGGCTGGTCGGCCGCACGGCGCCAGACCCCGAGGCGCTGGCGGAGCTGGCCGTCCGACTGCGGGAGGCGCGCAACCCGGTCCTGGTGGCGGGCCCAGGCATCGACGCCGCCGGCGGCTGGGATCACGCCGTGGCGCTGGCCGAGCGCCAGTGCCTGCCGGTGTGGGCCACCCCGGCGCCCGGCGGTGGGCGCCTCGGCTTCCCCGAGGGCCACCGGAACTTCGCCGGCGTGCTGCCGCCGGCGATCGGCCCCGTCGCTGAGACGCTTAGGGGGCACGACCTCGTGCTCGTGGTCGGCTCCTCGGTCTTCCCCTACTACCCGTACAGTCCCGGACCGCTGCTGGCCGAGGGCTCCTCGCTGGTGGCCATCACGAGCGATCCCGGGGAGGCTGCGAGGGTCCCATGGGCGATGCCATCCTCGGCGACGTGACCCTGGAGCTGGTGGAGCTGGTGGCGCTGGTGGGGCAGTCCCACCGCCCGCCGCCGGAGCCCCGTCCCGAGCCTGGGGAGCCCCCGCATGCCGATCCGCTCACCGGCAGCGAGGCGATGGCGGCGCTGGCCGCGGCCTGGCCGGCAGACGGGATCGCGGTGGTGGAGACGCCCTCCTCCACCGTGGCCCTGCGCAACCGCCTGCGCCTCAGCCGCCCGGGCAGCTACTTCTTCGGTGCAGCGGCGGACTCGGCTTTGGCATCTCCGCCGCAGTCGGCGTGCAGCTGGCCCAGCCGGAGAGCGGCCGGTGGTGTGCGTGCTGGGCGAAGGCTCGGCGCAGTACGGGATCACCGCCCTGCGGACCGCGGCCGCCCTGCGGCTGCCGGTGACCTTCCTGGTGCTGGCAAACCAGGAGTACTCGATCCTGAAGTGGTTCGCGGCCCTGGAGCAGGTCACCGGGGCGCCGGGCCTGAACCTGCCAGAGCTCGACGTGGCCGCCGTGGCGCGCGCGTATGGGGTGCCCTCGCGGGATGTCGTGGGCCCCGAGGAGCTGACCGCCGCACTGCGTCAGGACATCGCCGCGCAGGACGGTCCCCGACTGGTGCAGGTGCGTGTCGCCCCCGGCATGTGGCTGGAGTAGTGTGTCCCCGCTGAGGGTCCACGGAGGAGGTGGCCGGTGAGCGGGCGCAGAGCAATCCTGGTGATGGCAACGACTGCGATGTCGCCGTGGCTACGCTGACCGCCGGCGCCCCGGCCGGAAGCAGCACGACACCGGTACGTGTGATACCGATCTCCTCCGATCCGGTGACTCGCCTCCCCGTCGTGAGGCACGTGACGCCGGCCTACAACCGGTACTCGATCGTCAACCGCTGCTTCCTGGTCCACTCGGCCTCCGCTCAGGCGCCACTGTCCTACGCGGGACCGTTCCGGATGCAGGCCAGCTCCCTCGGCCAGTACTTCGCCGCCGGCGGGATCGGCCCCCTGCGGCTGGGTGGCACGACCCAGGCGCTGCTCTACGCGGCCGGGCAGCCCGCGGCCCGCCCAGGCCCCACCTACCGGTACTGCGTGGGCGGTGCGCGCGGGGCGGTGGCGGCGGTTTTCGACGGTGGCGGCCGGGTGGCGATGGTGGCCTCCTCGGCGCCCGGATATCGCGCCGCCGGGGTCGCTCCGGGTACCCGCGTGCGGGCCCTCCGCCGCCGGGCTCGCCGCGCGGTCGGCAACGTGTGGCTGGGACGGCGGCTGCAGGGCGGCGCGCGCTTTGCCTACGTCGTGCGCCGGGGTCGGGTGGCGACCCTGGCTGTCGTCTCCGGCCCAGCGACGCAACGCGCAGCGCTCGCCGCCGATGTTCGCGCCGCCGGGCTGTGAGCGGCGCCGCCGGACCCGATCCTGGCCTGTGCGCGGGCTGTCGCCACCATCAACGCGTCCCCAACACGCGCGGCTCGGTGTTCTGGCTCTGCCAGCGCTCTCGCAGCGAGCCCGATCGCTTTCCGCGCTACCCGCGGTTGCCCGTGCTGCGCTGTACGGGTTACGAGGCGGGGCCTGAGGCTGCTACTGCGGCGGCAGCGGCTCCAGCACCAGCTGGTTGGACCCGTCCTGAGCACCGCTGAGGTGCTCGGAGAACAGCCCCAAGCTGGTGATCTGCGCCACCTGGGCGGCGTCGGCGGTCCCCTTCCACAGCCCCAGCTGGGGCACCAGGGGCGGGGACGTGAGCGGCAACGTGCTGCTCAGCGGTTGGTCCAGCAGCGGCTTGAGCTCGTCGTGCGCGAACAGCAGCGCGATGTCCTGGGGCTTGGGTGCGGGCCCCGCTCCCGGAGGCATGGCGGTGAGCGAGCTCATCGGCTGTGAGCTCCCGGGCGGCAGGATCGTCGCCACGTACTGGGTGCCGCCGACGTACTTGAAGGTGTAGAGCGTCAGCTCCAGGGCCTCGCGACGCAGCAGCAGCAGCCGGTCGGGGCTGGGCGCCCCCCCGATCGCGCAGTTGGTGGTGCCGATCCCGCACAGGTTGTAGACGATCGTGTTGCCGCCGATCGCCGTCACGGTGCTGGAGGGGGGATCCTGGCGTAGCGCAAGGGTCAGCCCGCGCGAGGCCTGTGAGCCCGAGCTGCCCCCGGAGACCGCGCTCGCGGCGGCGTTGCCCGTGTTGACGACCGTGACCACCGCGAGCTGATCCAGGGCGGAGATGCGGTAGAGCGGCGCCAGGTGCGCGGCGATCTCCCGCGCCCCCTGTAGCCCTCCGTCGGTCGGGGACCAGTCCGACCACTTCGGCGGCGGACCTCCGTTCGCGCCGCTGATCAGGAGCGTGAGCGCGATCACGGTCGCGCCGATGGCGATCCCGACCAGCGCCGCGGTCACGGCGCGGAACTTCTGGGAGTGCGGGGTGGAGCGGAGGGGCTCGCTCACACCCGTGGCCACGTGCTCTCGTCCAGCAGGTCCAGCTCGGGCCGTCTCAGGCCGGCGCTGTCGAGCATCTCGACGACTTCGTCGCCGTAGATCTCCCGGCGCGCTACCAGCGTGTCGGCGATCTGCTCGATCGCGCCCCGGTTGGTGGCCATCAGCGTGTACGCGGTCACGTAGGCCTGCCCGAGGAGCTGCGCCGCCGCCTGGCGCTTGCCGGCATCGCTCAGCACCGAGGCCACCGGGTCCTGGATCATCGGACCGCTGCTTCTCGCCCGGTTCATGATCGTCTTGCCGATCCGCTCCAAGCGCGCCAGCACGTGCTCGTCGGCCTCCTCGGGGTCAAGCGGACTGCCGATATGCACCGGCTCGGCTCCCATGCCCCAGAGCCCCACCATCGCGGCCGCCGTCGCGGTGGCGCTGTGCACGTCGCCCCAGACGCCCTGGGTGTTCTCGCCGTAGAACACGTGCTCGGCCGCCATCGCCCCCAGCGTCATGATCAGGCCGCCCATCACGCGGCTGCGGAAGTGCGAGAAGCGCTCGTCCTTCTCCATGCTCTGGTAGTGGCCGAGCGAGCCGCCGCGCTTGCGGATCGAGAGCCGGGTGGAGAGCACGTCCTTCTCCAGGTACACGTGGCCCGCGGCGGCGTGACCGGCCTCGTGGATGGCCACCGCGCGCGTCTCCTCCTGGATGTACTCGATGTTCTGCGCCGTCCCGGTCTCCACCGTGGTCATGGCCTCGACGATGTCCCGCCAGGCGAACACCCGCCGCCCCTCGGTGTGCGCGATCGTCAGCGCCATCGAGCAGCACTGCTCGATCATCGACGGGGAGTAGCCACTGGTGATTCGGGCCAGCTCGTCGCGCCGCCGATCGGTGTCGAGGTCCGGCTCGTGGTCGACCTTCGCCAGGTACAGGTCGAAGATGTCCACGCGATCATCCTTGGTGGGCGTCCTGAACCAGATGTGGCGGCCCATCCGTCCGGCGCGGATGAGCGCCGGGTCGAGGACCTCGATCGGGACGTTGCAGGCGCCGATGAAGTAGATCTGCTCAGCACGTGGGCGCGGGGGCGCTAGCCGCAGGGAGGCGCCGCGTATCCGGCTGGGGAACACGAACATCGCGTCCAGGAAGGTGTTGATCCGGTTGGTCAGGAACTTGCGCATGGCCGGCGGCTCATCGATCCCATCCATCACCACGAGCAGCTGATTAAGCGCCTGGCCGCCACCCATGCCGCCCATCCCGAAGCCGGGGTACATGTGACGGATCCGGTCGCCGGTGCGCTGCATGAACGATGCGTAGCCGCTGATCTCCGGCTCCGCGCGCTGCTGGAACAGGC
>JAABUQ010009443.1_pt1 | contig 13197 bp, 13 predicted proteins | sample 5560001 | NCBI WGS metagenome assembly JAABUQ01 (sample SAMN10711888, study PRJNA513371) | rock metagenome | isolation source: Antarctica rocks | place: Antarctica: Victoria Land, Finger Mt nord | collected 2015-12-18 | reverse complement strand
ACAATACCAAACGGCTACATTCGGCATTGGGGTATCGGAGCCCTGTGCAGTTTGAGCATCAACACGCCCGCCAGGGTGTCAAAACGGCGGACTGAACCTGTCCACCCCATGGGGGTCACTCCAATCTGCGCCGATTCTACCACATTGCGTCGAGCCGCCTTCGCCTTGCGCGTGGCGGGAATTTTCTCGGAACTAAGGGGGCGAGATCCGGTGATTTGCCGCGTTCGGGGCAGGGCAGGGGGCATTATAGACGGCGCCGCAGCGTGGAGCCTGTCTGCGGATGTGGAGTCTGTCTGCGCTTAGGTGGCCTTGGCAATTGCCGGACGGGATGGCCGGATGATCACTCCACGTTCGCCGATCTCCACGCGGGCCTCCGGATAGGCCGCTGTGGCGATCGCCAGGCACTCTATGAAGTACTTTCTGAACCCTCGGAGGCGTCCAACACCCCCTCCGAACTGGGCGTACAGCGCGGGCCAGCCGATCTCGGCATCCTTTCGGAGGGCGTGGAGTCTATATGCAAGCCAGATGTAGATATCGATCACGAGGGAGCGGGGGCCGATGGCCCGGAGCGCCGTCTCGCTGACGGGCACAGGATGCTCGCTGAGGGCGCGGAAAAAGTCTTCATCGAGCAAAACACGGTCCTGCCAGAGCGCCGGTTGGTCGCCGAGGGTGTTTGTCATCGTGATTTCGGTCTTGACGAATCCGCCGCGGCTTTTGATCTGGGCGCCCGACCTGTCGGCGAAGAAAGTCAGGGAACAGCCTGATATCCTTCGTGCCTGCTCGCTGACGTTCTTGTAGGTCATCCCGCCGATGGAGAGCCCCATTTTGGAGCCCAGCCACACCCTCATCGACCTCCCGAGCTCGATTTCGCGCGAGCGGGTCCGGATCGCTTCGCTTTGAAGGAAGAGCAGAATGAAGCGAGAGTAGCTGCCATAGGGCAGGCCTATGCTTTTTTCATTGCGGTCTACGCCTGCCTGCAGGACGAGGGTTAGGTTGTGCCCCTCCCTGCGCCACGTGGTTGACTGCTGGGGCTTGTGGGGCAGGCTGGTGAGGGCGAAGCCGCTGTACGTGAACCCCATGCGCTCCGCGTCATCGCTGAGCACTTGGTAGGCGGTTTCTATGACATTGCGTTCGTGCTTGCTGACGGCCTGCCGGCGAGCTTCTTCAATGCCATACTGGATGATGAGCTGATGGACCTCGGCCATGTCGGCACCGTTGCCGATCTGTGCAGCGCGCCGCAAGCGTGGAGCCTATCTGCGCAGCCTATTAGAGCAGTATTTGATTCTTTAGATATTAGATTATGCGCATAGATTCCACGGGATATCCGCGATTGGCGCGCGTAGGCTCCACGGCGGGGGCGCAGATAGACTCCACACAATGGCTGTGGACAATTGGTCTCCGACTCGGGGCAGGGCAGGGGTGTCGATTTGCTTGGCGAACGCATTTTCGCCTTTCGTGCTGCACTAAGCGCGGTACGATCGGTGGCAGGCAGGGGAGCGGTTAAGCCGCCGGCCGGCATGGCTGCCGCTGGCGCAACATGTGGGCGCCATGGACGGCCCAAAAATCTCTCTGGAAATCCTTCCTCTGGCCGGCTTGCCGGGGCGGGTCGGGACGGATAGTCGGTTAGGATGACAACAGTTGTCAGCCCCCGCCCCCGCTACGCTGGCTATCGGTTTCAGCCGAGGTTATCGGCTACGCCGTTTGGCTGTATGTCCGCTTCCCGTTCGGTCTGCGCATGGTGGCAGAGATGCTCGCAGAACGGGGCATCATCGTCAGCCACGAGACCGTGCGGCAGCGGGCGCGCAAGTTCGGCCAGGAGTTCGCTAACCAGATCCGCCGCAGACTGCCGTGTGCCGGTGACAAGTGGCACCTCGACGAAGTGGTGCTCAAGATCGCCGGTGTGACGCATTGGCTGTGGCGGGCGGTCGATCAAACCGGCGTCGTGCTCGACGTTTTGGTCCAGAGCCGGCGCGACAAAGCGGGCTGCAAAACGCCTGCTGCGCAAGCTTCTGAAGCGTCAGGCCGAGCGCCTCGCGTGATGATCACCGACAAACTGGCGAGCTACGCCGCCGCCAAGCGAGAGGTGATGCCCGGCGTCGAGCACCGGCGACACAAGGGCCTGAACAACAGAGCGGAGAACTCGCATCAGCCGACGCGACGGCGAGAACGGCAGATGAAGCGGTTCAAGTCACCCGGCCAAGCGCCGCGGTTCCTGTAAGCCCATGATCCCATCAACAACCTGCTTCACCTTCGCCGCGATCACGTCACCGCCGTTCAATATCGGGAAGTCCGGACGCGCGCCTTCGAGATCCGGGCCGAGATCACCGGTCAGCTCATCCCCGTGTGATGATGCGTGCTCGCCGAGCCGGCAATGCGCCCACCAGGTTTGGCAAGTTGACGGTGCCGGCGCGAACGCCTTGACGTTGCCGTTCAGGATTGCAGACATGTCTGGCTGCGACAGCTCCTGCCGATGTGACCCGAGCCGCAGCTCCGCTTGGTGAGAAGGCTCAAGCGAGCGATCGGCGGGCTGGCATCCCTCGCCTGGCCGAGTTCACGTTCGCGGCCTCCGGATTGTTGTGGCCGCGGCTTGCGAGAAACCGCTCGCCCGCCGCTGCGACTGAACGTCTACGGCGCCGGCCGGCGATTCAGTGGTGGGCGAGGCAGTCTCACGTCGCGATATGTTCCCGGGGTCCAGTGTCCACCGCCTCGACGACAATGGCCGCGTTGTTTCGAATCACTGGCCAGGCGTTCGTCGAAAGCGCGACGATGGCGATCCGCCAACCGGCCAGGTTCTGCTGGTAACGAAGGTTCGTATCGGCCGTGAGGAAAACGTCGAAGCCGTCGCGTTCGGCCGCGGCCAACAGATCGCCGTTCTTCAGCTCGCGCCAACCCCGCTGATCGGAGAACTCGACGGTGTGGCGGGTCAGGAGTCGGGACGCCGGACGCGGCACGTTCACGTCAAACAGGATTCGCGGCACGCTGCCTCGTCGCGTAGTCATACACGGCCAGCACGTCCTGCAGCGGTGTCTTCAGGCCGAAGTTCTCGATGACCTCCATGGCAGCCGCATGGTCGTCTGCCGCCTCAGAAAAATCGATGTTGTCGACGATCGTCTCCGGCGGCACACGCGGATCGTCGCGCAGCGCAGGAGCGCCCGACAGATAGCCGGGCCGCGCGACAACAACGGGGCACCCTGACCAGTCCATAGTCGGCTCCCTTGGAGGGCGTTGCTCAATCTCAGCATAGCACGATAGGTCCGATCCATTCGCGCCGTGACCGGGGGAGCGGCGGCGTGCGCCGCCGGCCGCTGCTGCAGGGCGGCAAGGGCGCGCGCAAAGCCGTCTCATGAGCATACATGCCAAGGAACAGATCCCCGATCGCATAACGGCGCCGGTAGGTGATCCACCTTTGTGCAAGGTGGTGCGGCCGGTCGTGCAGCATGTGGCAGCGCTGGCAGAGGGCGCGCAGGTTGCGTCGGCGGTTGTTTGGCGGGATTGCCGTCGAGATGCGCGGCGGCCAGCACCACGCCACGCGGGTGGTGCGGAACCCCACGGCCTCGACCAGGTCAGGCCAGCGGGCCGGTCGGCCGCTGCGGTCGCGCCAGGTGCCCGCGTCGGGATCGAACCATCTCCCGTCGGGCAGGCAGCGTAGCCGAGCGAGATGCGGCCGGGCGCGCCGTTGGCAACGTCCGCCGGCGTGCTCGAAACGCACGCGGGCACTGAGCTCGCGCCAGTGCGGCGGATACATCGGGCGCAGTTCGGGGCGGATCGGCATGTTACGGAAAGGCCCTGACGTTCATTGCAATCTCCGGGGCAATCTGTGCTGATGGAGTTCCCGTCAAGACAAGCCGCTCCGCCCGACCCAGCAGGTGCTTGACGACGGATGCCAGCGCGTTCCGCCTCGGGGCGTGCGCTCGCGCATGGCCTCGAGTTGGGATGCAATCTGCTGGAGCGTGCGGTCGGGCGCCGGGACCTTAGCTTCTGGGCTGCTCCGAACTGCAACAACCAGTGCATTTATCTCTGGCCAACAAACTTTGCTACCGGGGTTTCTAGCGAACTGCATTTCCGGTTCGCCTGCTACCCCTGATTCGCCTCGTTCTCCGCCCTACACGGGGCCAGTCAGTGCAGCGCTTCGTTCAGCACCATCGCCAACCGGCATCCCGCCTTCTCGAGCTGCTCGGCCGCTACGTCAGGCGCCCGGCGCTGATAGGCGGAGGTTAGCCGATAGGCGGGTTGGTCGTGCTCGTCCGTGGTCTGCTCGCCGAGCTGGTAGACGAAATCGCGAGCCACGGTGAACGACTCCAGCGCCCACTCCGATGCGGTTCCCACCGTCCAGCCGTCGCATTGAGCACCGAGCTGCTGATCGATGGACACGGCGACCTCGGCCGGGTCCTTGGCCAGCCGCTTGACGACGGTGGTGTCCCAGTAGGCGTGCAGCTTCTCGCCGATCGTCCGCCTGCCGAATAGCACGAGCACCCCGTTGCCGCCCGCGTCGTGGTTGTCGGCCGCGTGCAGCGGCTGGTGCACGTCACCCACCAAGTGCAGCAGGAACTTGAAAGCGATCGTCCGCTCCGGCGAAGGCAGCGGGTCGCGGAGCTCGGCCGTGAACGCCTCGATCCGGTCCACCACGCAGGCTTGCTCCGGGCTTTGGCTCGCCGGCATCGCGGCGACGGGATGACCGAAGCACGCGGCCACGATGTCCGGCTGGTCGAGCTCGATGTCGACGAAATGCCAGGCGCGGGTGAGCCGGTAGCGCTGCTTGGACGTGTTGCGGTCGCTGTCGCGATACTTGTCGGCCCAGGTGGCGCGGCTGGAGATGTCCGGGTCCGTGAGCGTGTCGGTGTCGTCGCGCAGGATCGCGTCCACCTTCTCGCGTGCCGCGGGCGTGAGGTGTGCGTAGGCGACCAGGGCGATGATCTTGTGCCCCTTGTCGCCCCAGGCTCGGGCCGGGGCAGGGGACAGCGCCAGCCCCGCCATAAGCGCCGCGCAGGCCGGAAGCCGTTCACGTAACCCTTGTGGTCGGATCATCTGTATGTACGGTCGTTTCTGTGTCCTACCGCCCCAAGCGCTCCGAGTCACGTTTTGCACGGTCAACGCGCTGACAATGTCACTGCGGTTCTGACGGTCGATGGGCTTGGTCCGAAGGCCACGGCGTCAGCGGTTTCTTCATCACCACAAAGCCCGAGCGCCGGAGATGCTCGACCAATCGCTCCGCTACGATCCGCGCCATCGCCTCGTAGGCATCATGGACGCGCTTGCCCCCTGGTAGCGAAGGGCGAACGCGAGCGACTGCTGAATATCATCGAGGTCAGCGGGCCGTAGAGCTTCGTCCTCGGGCATCCCTAGAGGATAGTGAGGCAGCGAGAACGGATCAAGAACTTACGTGCGTTTTACCGGCAGCTTCGCGTTGGTGCCAACTACTAATAAGGCCCGGCGCCGCAACTCCCTGCGAGACCGGACCCGTGGCGGAGGTGCCAGTGGCGTGGTCCTCGAACACGCGATAACCGCAGTGTTTGCAACGCAACCCGCCCGCATCCAGGATGAGGCAGGGTTTTGAAATTCGACCGGCAAAATGTCGGCGTATGAAGGGAGGGCTTGAATGAAGCAGATGCAGCATGGCTGGGTGTGCGGCGCGACAGTCGCGGCGGTCGTGGCGGTAATACTGTCGGGCCAAGCCCACGCTGCGGATGCCGGGCATTTCCAGAAGAAATCGCCGCTAACCATCGGCTACAGCATCCAGTCGGCGCAGGATCCCTACTGGCAGGGCTACATCCACGGCATCGAAGACGAGATGAAGAAATACGGCTTCACCAAGATGCTGACGCAGGACAGCCAAGCCTCGGCGCAGAAACAGGTCTCGGGCAGCATCGCGCTGATAAACGACGGGATCAGCGCCCTGATCATCTCTCCGCACGAGCCGAGCGCGTTGGTCGCGACTGAGGTGGCGGCGCACCGGGCCAAGATCCCGGTGATCGTGGGCGATGTCGGCGCGGCCGGCGACTACGACGGGTTCGTGCTGTCCGACAACTACCACGGCGGCGAACTCGCCGCACAGTTCGCCGAAAAGGCGCTTTCCGGCCTCCAGGGGGTGCAGGAGGTCGCGGTGATCTCGCTCAATCCGACAACGTCGGTCAACGGACCGCGCACCGACGGCTTCACGCAGACGGTCGCGAAGAACGCCAATCTCAAGGTGGTGGCTAACATCTCCGGCCACCAGACACTGGAGGGCGGCTTCAAAGCCGCGCAAGCCATCCTGGCGGCCAACCCGAAGGTCGCGGCGATCTACTGCGAGAACGACTCGATGGCGGCGGGCGCCGGACAGGCGATCGAACAGGCCGGTGGGCGTAACCCACTGACCAATCCGGTCCTGATCGGGTTCAATGGCGACCCGATCGCGCTGAAGCTGATGCAGGAGGGCAAGCTCGCCGCCGACGTGGCCCAGAACCCCTATCAGCAAGGTGTTGTCGCAGTGGACATGGCATGGGCCTACCTGAGCGGCGAGAAGCCGAGCTTCACTGACGTCGCGGGTAGGACCGTGAACGTGCCCGTGGAACTGGTGACCCCGCAAACGCTGCCGGAATTCATGGAGCGGGTGAATTCGGGGAAGGCCTACTAGCTAGGCACCGCAACCGGAGAGAGTCGCCGCGTGGCGAGCACCTGCCTGCGCGGCCTGGGCCGCTGCCCAGTGCGCCTTCCGGCACGGGAATCGTGAGCGAGTGTTGGGAACAATGTCGGGAGACGGTTCGGTGGGGAGCGAGCGCGGCGAGCCGGCGATGCGGACCGCGGACGAGGGAGCCGACGCAGTGCTGAGCGCCGCCGGAATGCGCAAGCGCTTCGGCGGCGTCGAAGTGCTCCATGGCGTCGACCTGGACCTGCGCCCGGGCGAGGTGCACGCGCTGCTCGGCGAGAACGGCGCCGGCAAGAGCACCATCATCAACCTGCTGAGCGGCCGGCTACAGCCGGACGACGGGCAGATCGAATTGCACGGCGCGCCGGTTCAGTTCCGTAACCCGTTGGCTGCGCGCCGGGCCGGCATATCGGTGATCGCCCAGGAACTCGAGGTGGTATCGACGCTGACTGTTCTGGAGAACGTTTTTCTCGGCGCGGAGCCGACGAAGCATTTCATGATCCGCTGGGGCGACGCGCGGCGGCGCGTGATGACAGTGCTGAAGGAACTGGGCGTCGACGCCGACCCCGATCGGGTGGTCGGCAGCATGAGCGTCGCGGACCAGCAACTCGTCGAGATCGCGAAGGCAATCGTCGGCCAGTTCCGGGTGCTGATCATGGACGAGCCGACATCGGCGTTGAACCTCGCGGACACCGAACGGCTGTTCAGGATCGTGCGGCGGCTGCGGGAAGACGGAGTGGCGATCCTGTACGTGTCGCACCGCTTGTGGGAGGTGTTCGATCTGGCGGACCGGGTGACGGTACTGCGCGACGGCAGCCGCATCCTGACGAACCAGATCGCCGACATCGATGTGGGTGCGGTGATCCGCGCGATGCTCGGCAGCAAGAGTTCGCTGATCGCGCCTGCCAGTCGCCGGCCGCGCCGTCATGCAGAGGTGGCATCCAAAGGCGGCACGCCGGCGTTGGAGTTGGAGGCGGTGCAATCGGGCGAGTTGTTGCGCGACATCACCTTGAGCCTGCATCGGGGCGAGGTGATCGGGCTGGCCGGCGTCCTCGGCTCGGGGCGAACGGAATTGGCCGAGGCGATCTACGGCCTACGAAAAATAGATGCCGGAGCAGTACGGCTAAACGGAGTTCCGACCAATCTGCGCGAGCCGAAGGAGGCGTTGCGCCACGGCGTGTTCCTGCTGCCCGAGGATCGCAAGTCGGAGGGTGTCTTCAGGCATCTCGACGTACGCGAGAACGTCATCCTGGGGTATGACCATGCGGCGAACAAAGCGCGGCTGCGTGAGCCCGTGGGGGTGAGCCTCGAGGCCAGTTCGATGCCGCGGCGCCCGGGCGGTCTCGCGCCGGTCCGATTGCAGGCGGAGCGGCGGGCATTCGATGGAATACGGGCCGCGCTAGGTATTCGCTGTTCCGGGCCGGATCAACGCATCACCGCGCTCAGCGGCGGCAACCAGCAGAAAGCGCTGTTCGCGCGCGCCGCGCTGTCGCACCCGAGCGTACTGTTACTCTCCGAGCCGACGCGCGGCGTCGATGTCGGAGCGAAGGAGGAAATCTATTCGGCGATCGACGGCTTCGCCAAGCGCGGCATCGCCATTGTAGTAAGTTCCTCGGAGCTTGGCGAATTACTGCGGCTGACCTCGCGCATCTACGTGCTGCGCGCCGGACGCATCGTCGCACAGATCGCGGCTGACGAGACCAGCGAGGAGGACATCCTCGCGCTCATGGCTGGATAGCGGGAAACGCGGAAATGGTGATGGCAGGCACGATCAGACGGATACTGGCGGCGGACTCGGCGGCCGCGGTCACGGCGCTGGTCAGCGTGTTCGTCATCTTCTCGCTGGTGAACGGGCGCTTCCTGACCAGCCTGAACATCCAGGGCATCATCGTCAGCGCCTCGATCTCTGCAATCACCGGGCTCGGCATGACGCTGATCATCGCCATGCGCGCGCTCGACCTTTCAGTGGGTTCGATCATGGGCTTCTCGGCGATCACCGCGGCCTACCTGCTGGCTGCCGGCTTGCCGCTCTGGCTCGTGATTGTCATCGGACTGCTGGTGGGATGCGGCCTCGGGCTGCTCAATGGTTTGCTGGTCGTCCTGCTGCGCCTGCCCTCGTTCATCGCGACGCTGGCGACGCTGTCGATGATTCTGGGGGGCGAACTCCTGGTCACTCAAGGGGAGACGGTGACGATCCGCAGCGCCGCGTTGAGCCGCATGGTGATCGGCAATGTCTGGGGCCAGCTTCCGGCCGCGGCGGTGATTGCCGCAATGGTGTTCGCCTTCGTATGGGTGGTGTTCCAGCGCACGCCGTTCGGACGCCATGTGGCGGCGATCGGCGGCGATGTCCGCGCGGCGGTCGGTGCCGGGATCAATGTCGGCCGCGTGACGTTGGGAGCGTTCGTGCTGGTCGGAATGTGCGCGGCATTGTCGGGGATGATGGCGGCCGCCGAGCTGCAGAACGCGGATTCCACCGTCGGTGTCGGGGCGGAACTGACGGCAATCGCAGTCGTGGTTGTCGGTGGCACCAGCCTGACCGGCGGGCGTGGGAATCTGTTCGGCACCGTCTGCGCCTCGGTGTTGCTCGCGGCGATCAAGGCGGGACTGAACGTGGCCAATGTGTCTTCGCTGTACGAAGACCTGGTGTTCGGCGGCATCCTTATCATCGCGCTGATGGTGGACGGCCTGCGCCGTGGCACCCGGCGGAGGGGCATGCTTGTCGTCTGATACGGCCGACACGGCGTACGCCGTCATGCAGGCTGCAAGCTAGCGCCATGCGGAGCGAAGACGTGAAAACGGACGGCCCGACAGAGCGCAGCGAGGGGCGGGCCGGGGCAAGCGCCATCGGTGAATGGCTACGCCGACGGGTGCGCATCCGGCGCGAACGTAGGGGCGTGTGGATCCTGAACGCCGTCATTCTCGTGTTCCTCGCCTTCGCCGCTCCCAATTTCTTCGGGCTCAGCAACATCGAAGCCGTGCTGAACGACACTGCCATCCTGGGCATCGGCGCGGCGGGCATGACGGTGCTGATCATCGCCGGCGCCTTCGATCTGTCGGTGACGGCCATCATGGGCCTGGCACCGATCGTCGCCTTGTCGGTCGCGGGCGAGGCGAGTGGCGCCCTGATCGTACTCGTCTCCGTGCTCGCCGGCGGGGCGCTCGGCGCCGTCAATGGGCTGATCATCACCCGCGGTCGCGTGGTGCCGTTCGTGGCGACATTGGGCACGCTGTTCGTGTTCGGCTCCATTGGCGCCATCGTCTCCAACGGCAATGCGCTGACGGTGACGAACAGCTTCGTCCTGCTTCTCGGCACCGGCGCGGTGGGCGACGTGATCCCGTACAGCTTCCTCATCATGGTCGGCGTGTGTGGGCTTTGCCACGTCCTGCTCCGGCGGCTGCACGTTGGGCGCTGGGTGCGCGCGGCCGGCAGCAATCTCCGCGCCGCGCATGTCAGCGGCATCGACCTGCGCATGGTCTATTTCGGCATCTTCGTCGTATCCGGCGCGCTGACCGGCCTCGCCGGAATCATCCTGACCGGCTATCTGGCATCCGCCGTGGCGACGCAAGCACCCAACTATAACCTCAACGCAATCGCGGCGGTGGTGGTGGGAGGAACCAGCCTGTTCGGCGGCGAGGGAACGCTACTCGGCACCGTGCTTGCCTGTTGGCTGTTCTCGGTGGTGAACAATGGCTTGATCCTGCTGCGCGTAAACTCGTATTGGCAGTATTTGGCGACGGGTGTGATCCTCGTGCTCGCGCTCGCGCTGAGCCTGCTCGGCGCCGGCGGGACGCTGTGGCATCGCCCCGGAGCACGAGCGCACGGCATCGCGCCACGGGCACGGCAACCTGCGCGGGGCGCCGACGCTGCAAGTGCTGCGGAGGCGGCCGATGAATGAACGCGATTTATACGCCGACCTTCACCCAGGCGTGCTCTTGATTCGATCTCTGGCAGGCATCCACGACTTGCTGGACACGATGGCCGAACCTGAAATCCGGATAGGCGGGACGTCCCTCGGCCACCGCCTCGATCAGTTCGCGGATTTCCATCGCCTTGTAGTCGTTGTAGCCGAGGCCGAGCGCCGGAACCGGCAACAGCGCGGCGTAGCGCGGGTTTGTCGGTCCCATCTGCATCCTGGTGAAGCCACGGTTCTCCAGCGGCCCGGTATCGCGATATAGTTCGAGGTCGTTGATGCGCTCATAGTTGTAGCGGAGCGTTCCTTGCGTGCCGACGATGTCGTAGCCGATGTCAAAGCGGATGCCGGTCGCGACGCGGCTGGTTTCGAGATGGCCCATTCCGCCGCCCTTAAAGCGGAACATGACCGTCGCGATATCGTCCGTCGTGTTCGGAATGCGCCGGCTCGCATCGCCCTGCGCGCCCATGCGGAACCCGCCTGGCGCCAGAGGCACGGCGTGGTCGGGGACGACGACGCGCAGGTCGCACAGCACCTCCTCGATCTCGATGTTGACAAGGTGGTAGTAGTAGCTCAGGCAATGAGCGCCGATGTCGCCGATCACGCCGCTGCCAGCGCGCTCGATGTCGTTCCGCCACGTGTGCTGCAGAGAGCGATCGGACATGAAGTCGGAGTTGAAGAAGATCTTGACATAGTTGATGTCGCCGACTTCGCCCCGCGCAATGGCGGCGCGGCCCACGCCGTGGACCGGATTCTGGATGTAGTTGAAACCGACCATCGTGATGACGCCGCTCCGCTCCGCCGCGTCCGCCATCTGGCGCGTCAGATCGACGGTGTTGGCAAGCGGCTTCTCGCAGTATACATGCTTGCCGGCCTGGATCGCCGCCATCGCCATGTCGAAATGCATGTCGTTGGGTGTGCAAACGTCAACGATGTCGATGCTCTTGTCGTCGATGATGCTGCGCCAGTCGCCCACCGCGCGATCCACGCCGCATTCGCGCGCGACGCGCTCGGCCAAGTCCTGGGTGACGTCGGCCATGACCACAACGACAGGCACCGCGGGTTCTGGCCCGAACGCACTGCGTGCCGTTCGGTAGGACATGGCGTGCACCTTGCCCATCCAGCCGCCGCCGATAATTCCAATCCGCAACTCGCGCATCGCAAACCCTCCGGACCGTGTCCCGGTGTTCTAAACTAAGTCGTATTGTAGCATCGACATTGCAGCAATTCGGCTGGATTCTCTGAGAGGCAGGCCGGTGATTACGCCATCGGATTGCGCGTAACTCCCCGTGCCCAAGCGAACCCGATCACCGCGCCCTTGGCAAACGGCAATACGAGGAGCGTCACCGCCAGAAAGATCGGGACGGCCAGGGCCGCTTCGAAGCCAACCGACATGTCCCAGCTCCGGTCGGCCGCGAACAGGATGGGCACCATCAGGTGCAGCACCAGGAAAATGGTGACGTAGGGCGCGAAGTCGTCGGACGGATACTGCTCGTTGTCATTGCCGCAAGCCGGGCAGACCGCGCGGATGGCAAGATAGCCGCAGAACAGCTCGCCTTCGCCGCAAGCGGGGCATCTCCGGGAAACTCCACGCCGCACCCCAATCCGCAAACCAGGCGGGGAGCGCCGGGCGGTCCCGGAGACCGGGATGTCGGCGGCATGGCCGAGTGGTGGGTCGGACGGCATGTCTACATCTCCCGATGACGCACGGGGCAGCACCGAAGCCGATACGATTGTCGTCGCCTCACCGCATTGCCAAGGCCGCGGCTTCCCAAGCACCCCGAACAAAACTGACGACTTTGAACGTTGTCGCGTCTTGCCAGAGCAAGCTCAACACGTGCCTGCCCTCATACCAGACATCCAGCCCGTAAGGCAGGTCCGGCCGCGAGTGCTGACGTTCGACGGCATGACGGTATCCAGGCGAAGAAGCCTGTGTCGGCGTGAGCGCGTTGAACGGTGTCCAATGGAAGACGCCAAGACGCTTGCTCGAGCACGAAGAGCCGGAGCGAGCTGTCCTTGTCTTCGAGATCCTCAAGGATCCCCTGCCTGCGAACAATCGGCAGAATATGATCACGAATGGCCAGAGCGTCGGCGTCAGAGGACGCCACAACTTCCAAGGTCATCACTCCCTCCACGGGCGGCCTAGCTTTCCTCTACGGCCTCGGTGGCCTCTTGCGCGTCATCCGATCGCGGTTCGGATGATCTGGCCTGCCGCGTCGGGGGCGGCTTCCGATTCCGTTCGGTCCCCGCGGCTTGCGTGCAGGCTCCGCCGCTACCTTGCTCGTTGCGGGTACGGCCCTGCCAGCGCGCAGCTTCGCTTTCGCGGTCTTCGCCTGCTCGCGCCGTCCCATCATTGTTTCGCGGACCATGGCCTGCGCCGTCTTGGCGACCTCGGCCTGCTTGTCCTCCGCGATGGTCTTCAGCTCGTTGAAGAACGCCTGCGCGACCCGCTTGGCACCCTGCGGCGCGCGCGGTCTTGTGTCAGTGTTGGCCTTCGCCATCTCAACCTCCTGGTTCGTTAATGCCGGCTATCGGGCCAGAGGTAACGAACTGGCCTTTTGGTACGCATAAGCAGACAAAGTGCGAACCTCACGCGGCGCGTGGGTAGGCGTCGGGTAGCGTGCGCAGCGGTCTCAATCCGTCGGTGTTTTCCGACACGCT
>JAABUQ010009441.1_pt1 | contig 13200 bp, 11 predicted proteins | sample 5560001 | NCBI WGS metagenome assembly JAABUQ01 (sample SAMN10711888, study PRJNA513371) | rock metagenome | isolation source: Antarctica rocks | place: Antarctica: Victoria Land, Finger Mt nord | collected 2015-12-18 | reverse complement strand
GCGACCCCCGACCCCGACGACCTGGTGTCCCCGCTCGCCCTCCACGCCTTGGGCCTTGGAGCCCCGCACCGCTGCGCCACCCGCCCTCGCCGCCTGAGGAGACTTTCAACAGGGATGAAACACACCCTAATGATTAAGCAGATTAGAGGGGAGGAATAGGGGTGGTAACAGCAGATGTATTATTCGAATTCACGTTCAACTCACAGTTGTTGATACCACAGATTCGACAACTCGCGTCCGCGACAGGTATGAGGATCGGCGATGTGCATAATCCTTACAAAGACACACCTGGTAAGGGCTCCTGTGCGGGCAACGTCTCTACCTTCTTAGCTCGCGAGGAGCCCGATGGCTCATGGGCTATCAGGACGTATAGCGACGATTTGGCAGGGACCGACCTATCCGCTGTTGCCGACCTGCGCCGCCGCCGGCGGCAACTTCTTCCCACGATTACAACGGAGTGGGCGGAAACGTACACCTACCCTGGTAGAGCCACGGGCGCAGGATCAGGAATCTCAGGAAAAGGTCGGCGTGAGCCGGAGCTAGTCCCAACTGAGTATCCACAGTCGGTCCGCAAATGAAGCATACACGGCGGGGCGCCTCCTGATGAGGCGCCCCGCCGTGTATGCTCGTTTTACCGTTGGGAAGGGGCCGAGTGGGCGGCGCTGTCAGGGGAACATACCGCGCAGAAAGATCTCGCGGTAGAGCGAGACTGCCGCGAGGTAGGTCTGCATCTCGGGCGTGGCCGGCTGGCCCACGACGCCCGCACCGCCATGGTAGGCCGTGGCAACGCTGATCAGGTTGCCCGCGTAGATGTTGCTGTAGTAGCGCAGCAAACTGGCCCCGGCGTGGATGTTGTCCACGTAGTTGTGGGCGTCCCAGTCTCCAGGCACGATGCCCTGCTTGAGCCAGGTGACCGTGTAGGGCATCAGTTGCATCACGCCGATGCCGCCGTCCGTCGCGTCGACCATGCGCCAACTGCTCTCACGGAAGGCGATGGCCTTGAGCAGCGCATCCTCGATACCCACCTGCGCCGACTGCACGTCGAGTTCGGCGCCGATCTGGTCGATCGTCGGGCTGGCGTAGGCAGCCGTGACGCTCGTGAGGGGATAGCGCAGCGCCTGTCCTACCCTGATCGGCTGGTCCAGGCTCAGCCCGTTTCGCGCAGCCAGCGCTGCCGGGGTCAGGCCCAGGCTATAGGCGATCCCGGACAACGTATCGCCCGGCGCGACGCGGTAGACGGCCAAGGCGGTGGTCCCAACCGCCGTCGGGGCGGAGGACACGACCGTAGCGGATGGCGCAAAGGCGGGGATGCGCAGGACCGAGCCCGTCTCCAGCAGGCTCGGGTTAGCGAGACCATTGGTGTTCTGGAGCGTCTGCTGCGAGATCCCGTAGACCTGGGCGATCCCCGAGAGCGTGTCGCCCGGCCGCACCTGGTAGGAGCGGTAGACCGTCGTGGTCGCGGCGAGGGGCGCGGTTGTGGCCGAGGCCGGCGCGCTGACGGAGAGGGCCAGGACGTTGTCGACCGGGGTATGCCAGGCCAGGACCTGGCCCACGCGCAGCAGATTGCCGTTGCCCAGCCCGTTGGCAGCGGCCAGCCCAGTAGGGTCGAGACCCAGACGCTGCGCGATGGCGTCGAGCGTGTCGCCGGGTTGGACGACATAGGTGCGCGGGACGTTGGGGTCAACGACCTGGAGGACCTGACCAGCTTGCAGATACGTGCCCAAGCGGTCGGCGTTGAGCCGCTGCAGGGTCGCAACAGAGACACCACAGGCGGCGCCGATGCCCCAGAGCGTGTCGCCCGGCCGCACCGTGTAGGCGCTCCCGCAGGCGGCAAGCCCGATTGCGGGGGTAGCGGCGTGCGCGTGCGCCAGCGAGGACGCGAGCGCAAGGGTTGGGGTAGCCGTGGCGAACAGGGCGAACTTAAGAGCCCTAGAGCGGGCGCGGCGGGGAAAGGGTGGTGTTTTCATAGCCGTAATGAAAACACAGCGGGAGGGCGTCCGTAAAGCTGCTATCCACGGTGACAGTCAAAGCTCCCTCACACCCGCCACGTATTCGCCCTGCTGGAGTAAATTTTCCACCCCTATCCGCATGGGACCCTCGCCTCAATCCATAACGCCTGGCCTCGTGGCATCTACCCGCGGACCGACTGTCGGGCGTGCTCTCCCAGCCACGCTTTGCGGACTAGTACTACAGCAACACTTGGTCCAAAACGACCTTCTGGTCTTTTGATTAGCTGCTACTCACCCTCAGCGAAGCGCAGGATCAGCGTCGCTAATCAAAGGTGCTGGACGGCCAAAAACGGAAGTGTCGCTGTAGTACTAGTCCCTGGCTGGCCGCGGCCAGCCCCAGCTCAGCCAGCCCCGGGAGAGGGAAGAGGGACACGGCCTACCGTCGTGGGTGGAGGACATCATGCCCGGCCCTCTGATCGCGCGTTAGCAGGGTTACGATCGGTCGAAGATGTCGTGCGTGCCGATGCGTAGCCAGACGACGTGCGGGTCGCCAGGGCGCGCCTCGTCGCCGTAGCGGAAGAAGGCTCGGCCGTCGGGCGCCCACGTCATCTCGAAGGTATCCTCGGTCCCCTCGACGCGCTTAACGCGCAGCCCAGGGCGGAAGCCTTGCCCGACCTGTATGTCCGCGACGAACTTACGACGCGCGACGCGGAACCGGTCGCGCTCCTCGGCAGTCAGCGCGGCATACTCACGCAAGAAGCGCGGCAGCGCGTCAAATGTGGGCATCCGCAAGTGGGATGGCGTCGAGTGCGGCCTGGAATGCGTCGTCACTGTCATAAATGACGCCAGCCGTCGGTTCGTCCGCGTCGAGCCCGAGGCGACGCGTCTCATCGGGCGACAGTCGACGCACACTGTAGCCGTCGCCGTCATAACGGTCCCCGTCCTGCTCAGTGGCGGAGCGCGCCGCGAGCCGGTCGAGTTCGTCCAGGTAATCCGCGACGATGCGCCGAACGGCGTGGTCGCGGGCCAGGCGAGCATCGTCGAGCACGCGCGCGAGGCCGGGATTGGCGCCAAGGCGCACGGCGACCGCTTCGTCTATCTCGCGCGCGATGCGCTCCCCGATCGTGCCCTCGGTATTGTTCGTGTGCGAGATACGCTCGGTAGCCATCGGTCCTACCTTCTCCCTATTCCATACAAGATGTGCTATTTGTCCTGCAGGGCGGCGACGCCAGGAAGCTCACGGCCTTCCATGAACTCTAGCGAGGCGCCGCCGCCGGTGGAGACGTGGCTCATCTGATCAGCCAGCCCCAACTCTTCGACCGCCGCGACCGAGTCGCCGCCGCCGACAACGCTGGTGGCGCCGTTCGCGGCGAGCGCGGCGATCGCCTGGGCCACCGCCCGCGTCCCCTCGGCGAAGGGCGCCATCTCGAAGATGCCCATCGGCCCATTCCACAACACGGTCCGGCAGGTGGAGAGGGTACGCGCGTACAGCGCCCGCGTCTTGGGTCCGATGTCCACAATGAACCAGTCGGGCGGGACCTCGGCGATGCCGGCGGAGTGATGCGGCGCGTCGGGAGCGACGCGCTCGGCCACGATGGTATCGTCGGGCAGCACGACCTGCGCGCCGGCCTGCCTGGCTTCGTCGAGCAACGCGCGCGCGGTGTCGATAAGATCAGCCTCCAGCAGCGATTTGCCGACCTCGTAGCCCTGGGCGCGCAAAAAGGTGTTGGCCATGCCGCCGCCGATCAGCAGCAGGTCCGTCCGCGTGAGCAGATGCCGCAGCACGGCCAGCTTACTCGACACCTTGGCCCCGCCGATCACAGCGGCGAAGGGGCGTTCCGGGTTGTCGAGCGCCCCGCCAAGCGCGGCCAGCTCGCGCTGCATCAGCAGCCCCGAGACGGCGGGCAGATAAGCGGCCACGCCGGCCGTGGAGGCATGGGCGCGGTGCGCCGAGCCGAAGGCGTCGTTCACGTAGATGTCGGCGAGGTCGGCCAGGCTCCGGGCGAAGACAGGATCGTTGGCCTCCTCCTGGGGGTGGAAGCGCAGGTTCTCCAGCAAGAGCGCCTGCCCCGGCTGCAAGGCGTGCGCCAGGGTCTCGACGTGAGGCCCGACGCAGTCGGGGGCCAGCGGCACGGGTTGCCCCAACAAAGCGGAGAGGCGCTCGGCCACGGGCGCCAGCGAGTAGCGCGGGTCGGGCTTGCCCTTGGGCCGGCCCAGGTGCGACATCAGGATCACCGCCGCGCCCCGCTCCAGCAAGGCATGGATGGTGGGCAGCGCGGCGCGAATGCGCGTATCGTCCGTGATCGCCCCCTGCTCGTCCTGAGGCACGTTAAAATCGACACGCGCCAGCACGCGCTTGCCCCGCACGTCGATATCGTCGATCGTTTTCTTCGGCATTGCTCTCTCCTGAGGTGGGGCCTGCGACTGCGGTCGCATGGCAAATCACGGACACTGCGGTGTCAGGACGAAGGCAGGAGCATAGTGCATGCGCCTGTGTGCGCTGCGAGTAGGGCGAATACCATACCCCCACCCGCCTGCAGTCGGCACTGTCTTGCCATGCGGCTGCAGTCGCAGGCCAGTTGTCACCGCAGTGTCCGTGCGCTGCCATGCGACCGCAGTCGCAGGCCAGGTTGTATCTCTAAAGACCTTTGCTCGCGATGTACGCGGCGAGGTCGCCAACGCGGCAGGAGTAGCCCCACTCGTTGTCGTACCAGGCGATGACCTTGACCATGTTGCCGCCGACCACAAGCGTGTCGATCCCGCTGACGATGCTGGAGTGGGTGTCGCCCTTGAGGTCCATCGAGACCAGCGGCTCGTCGGTGTAGGCCATGATGCCCGCCATGGGCCCCGCGGCAGCCTCCTTGAAGGCGTCATTGAGCTCGTCGACGGTGACGTCGCCGTTGAGCGTGGCGGTGAAGTCGACCACCGAGACGGTGGGGGTGGGCACGCGGAAGGACATGCCGGTGAAGCGTCCCTGCAGCGCGGGGATGACCAGGCCCACGGCGCGCGCGGCGCCGGTGGCCGAGGGCACGATGTTGAGCGCGGCAGCGCGGGCGTCGCGCGGGTCTTTGGTCGCCATGTCGAGCAGGCGCTGCGAGTTGGTGTAGGAATGCACCGTGGTCAGCAGGCCCTTGTCGATGCCCCAGCGGTCGTTCAAGACCTTGGCCACGGGCGCGAGGCCATTTGTCGTACAGGAGGCGTTGGAGATGATGCGGTGGTTGGCGGGATCGTACGCGCCCTCATTGACGCCGAGCACGACGGTAATGTCCTCGTTCTTGGCCGGGGCGGAGATGATGATCCGCCTGGCCCCACCCTCGAAGTGCGCCCTGGCCTTGGTGGCGTCGGTGAAGAAGCCGGTCGACTCGATCACCAGTTCGGCGCCCAACTCGCGCCAGGGGATGGCCGCGGGCTCGCGCTGGGCCGTGACGGCCACGCGCCGGCCGTTGACCACGATGGCGTCTTCGGTGGCCGTGACCTCGCCGGGGAAACGCCCGTAGTTGCTGTCGTATTTGAGCAGGTGGGCGTTGGTCGCCGTGTCGACGAGGTCGTTGATGGCCACGACCTCCAGGTCGGCGCCGTGGTGGTCGAGGATTGCCTTGAAGACCTGACGGCCGATGCGGCCGAACCCGTTGATGCCAATCTTTGCGGCCATGCCTTATTGCTCCCTTTTCTGCCTCTTCTCGGTTCGGACTCCCGGAGCGCCAGGCCATCGGCGGCTCGGTGGCTCCCGGGAGGTCAGGCGCACGCTACAAGCTATTAATTAGTGTATCCGACGAGCAACGTTGCCCGCGCCGCGCCGCGCTCCGGCGGCGTGCGCTTCGGAGGTTGTGGTCGCCGCCTGCGATTGAAATCGCATGGCACACGACGGACACTAAAGTGTCTCTCCATGCCTACAATAATGCACCGGAACGACTTCAGTCGTCGTGGTGTGCCATGCGATTTCAATCGCAGGCCCTACTCGCCGGCGCCTACACCCGCACGACGGCGTGCTCTCCGGTGTCTTCACGGTCGGAGATAGCGGGCGTCTCACGCCCAGTGCTCGCGCCGCTCGTATCGCCGCTGCTCGCACTATCACGCTCAGGACGCCAGTCGCGGTCAAGCCCTTGCGTGCGACCACCACCCTCACCCTGCCCATCGTCCCCGTCAAGGCCGCGCCCATGGCCCTCGCCGCCCGTATCGTAGCCGTTGCTCCGCGCGAGATGCGCGCCTGCCGGCACGACGTAGCGCCGGGTACGGTACAGGTCGACCAGCGCCGCGGCCAGGCGCGCCGGGTCATGGGAGCGCGGGTTGGCGCGGTCGACGACATCGTAGTGGGCCACGCCGATGCGCGCCTCGGGGAAGCGCCCCACCTCCGGCCGCACGTGGTCGGACCGCTGCGCCACCTCGCTGGTGCGGTTCACCAGCACCACGTCGATCAGGCCGGGTCCCAGGTGGCGGTGCAGCGCGGCCACGTGGTCCTCGACGCCGAACGCATCGGTCTCCCCCTGCTCGGTGGCCACGTTGCACACGTAGACGCGCAGCGCCTCGCTGGCGCGGACGGCCTGCGCGATGCCATCGACGAGCAGATTGGGCAGCACGCTGGTGTACAGGCTGCCCGGTCCCAGCACGATCAGGTCTGCCTCTAGCAGGGCGCGCACGGCCTCGGGGTGGGCCTCGGGATGCGCGGGCAGCACGAAGACATGGTCGAGCGGGGCGCTGTGGTGTTTGATCTGGGACTCGCCGTCGACCACCGACCCATCGATCAGGCGGGCGTGCAGCGTCAGGTCGGCCAGGGTCGAGGGCATGATCTGGCCGCGCACGCGCAACACACGCCCGGTCTCGCTGATGGCGGCCTCGAAGTTGCCGGTGACGCCGCGCATCGCGGCGATATAGAGGTTGCCGAAGGAGTGGCCCTCCAGTCCCGATCCATCGGGGAAGCGGTACTGCAGCAGTTGTTCCATCAGCGGCTCGACGTCGGACAGGGCGGCAATGCAGTTGCGGAAATCACCCGGCGGGAGGATATCGAGCTCGCGGCGCAGGCGCCCGGAACTGCCGCCGTCGTCGGCCACGGTGACGATCGCCGTCAGGTTATCGGTCTGCTCCTTGAGGCCGCGCAGCAAGGTGGACTGGCCGTGGCCGCCGCCGATGGCCACGATGCGCGGCCCGCGCGGCCCGCGGCGGTGCCGGTAGACCCTGTCCACGAGCTTGGTATCGTCGTCCCCGCCGAGCGCGGCCTCGATGGAGGTGTTCAGCTTGTAGGCCGCGAAGACGGCCCCGGCCACACCGACGGCGAAGAGCAGGATTGCTTTGACGGCATGGTAGTGGTCCACGGAGCGGAGGGTGAGGATGCCGACCCAACTGGGCCAGAGGAAATGGTGGTACTGGTAGAGATCCTGCAGGACGACGGCGACGCCCAGCCCGAAGCCCGCGAAGCTGAGAGCAAGCAGCAGCAACCAGCGCTTGACGTGCATGCCCGGCAGGAACCAACGGAATTGCGTCATCTATCCTCACACACCGACGGGTGGGCGTGACCTCCCGGTTACGACGGCCAGGGCTCCAGGGCTGCGATCTCTTGCTCCCATCATACTAACACGTCGAGGGCCGCGGCAATCGCCCATCTGTCCACCGACGCGCGAGCGTTATCCTAATCGCTGAAGATCCGCATCTACGAAGGGCCGCATCCGTTTGTGTTACAATAGGCTACGGGAGAGTGGTGTGATGACGATACGATGAATCTGAGCATTCGAGTGAGTCCGGATGTCGTTAGCAAGCTTGACGCTCTGGCCCAGGCAACTGGACGCAGCCGCAACTTCCTGTTCAACGAAGCGGTACAGCAGTACATCGACAACGAGGCTTGGCAGATCGCTCAAATCGAGGAAGGGCTGCGCGATCTCGAGGCGGGCAATGTGGTCCCCGCCGACGAGATGGACGCGTTTTGGGATCGCATCACGACACCGGAAGGGATGGAGCAAGCTCGCGCTGAAGCTCGGCAGCTCTACCCATGAGGGTCCTCTACCAGCGAACCGCGCAACGCGACATCGAAGGCATCTACGCCTACATCGCGAAGGACAACCCCGACGACGCGATACGTGTCGTGGAGCGCATACGCGCCGCTATCGAGATGCTCGCAGACCATCCACATATAGGTCGGCCCGGGCGCAAGAGCGGGACACGCGAACTTGTCGCCGCGCACCTTCACTACGTCGTCCCGTACCGTGTCGTGGGCAACGAGGTGCGCATCGTGCGCGTGTTGCATCCCGCGCAACAGTGGCCTCGCTAGCGCGCCCTTGCTGCCCTGTCGGCGATGCTGGTCGGCGCGGCTAGTTATGTCACGTCGTAGAAGGGGTCTCCGTAGGGCTGGCGGCGGCGCCCGTCCTGCTCGCGCACGAGCCGCACGCTCTGCTGCTCTTTGCGCACAAACGCCTCCAGGGTACGGTCGTTCATCTCGCGCCCCGTCTCGACATCGACTTGCGAGAGCACGTCGCTCAATTCCAACAGTCTGCGCTGGGCGCTCTCGGCCTCCGTCCGCGCCACACACTCTCGCACCGTGCGAACAAACTGATGCGCGGGCACCGGAGGTTGCAGACCCGCGGCGGCGATCAATCGCTCGACGGTCTCGTCGGCCTCGGGCGGCGGCTCCTCGCCGGCCAGCACGGCCTTAAGGAGGGGCGCCAGCTCCATCGTGGAGAGGACGTAGGCGGACACCTCATCGCGCACGTCGGGCGCGAGCGGCCGGTGCAACAACAGCAGCCCCAGCAGGTACTCCTCGGTCACGCGCACCGGATCGTGCGCGGCGGGCGAGGGGGCGGTTATCCCGCCCGGCCTTGGCGCCCCATCCGCCTCGCCCCGACGCCCCCCGTCGCGGCGGCTCTTGCCGCCATACCCTTTGAGCAGGGCCAGGGGGGCGGCGCCAGGTGTTTGCTCCCGGATATAGCGCACATCGATCCCGGTCAGTTCGGAGAGCTGCTCGATGTAGGTCTGTTGCAGGCCCACCCCATCGAGCTGCCCGATGGCCGGGATGAGGGTGTCGAGCGCCTCCTGCTTCCACTCCGGTCGCGCGCGGTCCAGGCCGGCCTCGACCAGCCCAAAATAGTGGTCCATCAGCCGCGTCGCAGCGGCGATGGCCCGCCGCCACACGTTGGGATCGGCCCTGATGGCGTCGTCGGGGTCCTGTCCGGCCGGCAGGGTGGCCACGTAGACCTGCACCTGCTCGGCGCGCTCACCGGGCGTGGTAGTCGGCTTCTTGGGCAACTCGCCAAGCGCGTTCAGGCCGGCCCTGACGGCGGCTTTCTGGCCGGCGGGATCGGCGTCGAGCGCCAGCACCAGGCGCGAGGGCAGATAGCGGGCCAGCGCCCGCAGTTGGTCTCCCGTGATGGACGTGCCCAGGGTGGCCACCACGTTTGCGAAGCCCTCCTGATGGGCGCGCAGGGCATCCATGTAGCCCTCCACGATCACGCCCTCGCGGCTGCCGCGAATACTGTCCCTGGCCGCCTCGATGGCGTAGAGCACGCGGCTCTTCTCGAAGACGGCCGTGGCGCGCGTGTTGAGGTACTTGGGCTGGCCGTCGCCCATCACACGCCCGCCGAAGCCCAGGATGCGCCCCTTGGCGTCGCGGATGGGGAAGATAACGCGCCCCCGGAAGTAGTCGCGGATGGGACCGCCGTCGTCGGGCGCGGTGGCCAGCCCGGCGGCCACGATCTGCTCGTCGGTGTAGCCGCTGGAGCGCAGGCGAGCGCACAGCCCGTCGCGCGCCTCGGGGGCATAGCCCAGGCCGAAGCGCTCGATCGTGTTGGCCGTGATGGCGCGGCGCTCCAGGTAGGCCCGCGCCGGCGCCCCGGCGGGCGCGGCGAGCATGCCCTGGAAGTAGGTGGCGGCGGCGGCGTTGGCCTCGTAGATGCGCTCGGACGGCGACTCGCCCCCGCCGTCGCGCGGCGTCTCCTCGATCTTGACACCGGCCTTGTCGGCCAGCAGGTGCAGCGCGTCGCGGAAGTCCATGTTCCGCGTTTCCATGATGAAGGTGAAGATATCGCCGTGCTTGCCGCAGGAGAAGCACTTGTATATGCCACGGCTGGGCGTGACGTAGAACGAGGGCGTCTTCTCGTTATGGAAGGGGCACAGGCCCTTATAGGCGCCGCCGGCGCGCTTCAGGGACGGCACCACCTCGCCCACCACCTGCTCAATGGGCAGCTTCTCCCGCACCTCGTCGACGACATCCATGATCCCTCATCCCCCGGCTGTCCCCCTCCCTACCACTGCAAGGGCGGGGGGGACCGGCGCTGCTGTATCGCTACGATACCAGGGGATCGCGCACGCTGTCTAACCCTTGTACACGTTGTGCGTGACGTTCCGTCTCGCGCCATTTCTGCTCTTTTGTTGACGTGACCTTTTTGTTATAGCAAATAATCGAGCGCGGCAGCCGCGCTCGATTATCCGAACGCCTGGCGTGAAGGCTTGACAACGCTGCTAGGGGGGCCTATACTGGCCCCAAGATTGGGCAAGCGGCGGCTTACCTCCTGCTCTGTCAGCATAAGTCGCGTCCGCGCGCATTTGTAACAGCAAATGGCGGCGGCCAACAACCGGCGATCGAATGGAGCGGGGAGCCGTCATAAGGAAGGAGGTGGGACGACACAGACGCACGCCGCCGCGAGGGTCGTACAGGCGCACACAGACACAAACGCGTAGCTACATGGCTTGACGGCGAACGAGCGGGGCGCCGTAGCTCCGATTGCGCCGCGACGATGACGACGCCCCCTATGTAAGGCCTATGTGTAAGGAGAGCACCATGCGTTTCCCCACCAAGAGTCTGGGTTCTATCCTACTTGCCTCGCTAGCCGCGCTAGGCGGCGCTGCGGGGATGTCCCACGCGGGCGCCACGGCGCGCCCCGCCGCCGCGGCGCCGGTCACCCTGACCGTGGCCTATCAAAAGTTCCCCCCCGCGCCGTACTGGGACGATCTCTTCTGGAAGAACATCCAGGCGCAGCTGGCGGCCCAGCACTCAAACATCACGCTCAAGCTCGACCCCATCGACGCCGACGAGGGCGACTACTACACCAAGATCGACCTCGCCCTGCGCTCGGCCAGCACCGCACCGGACCTCATCCGCGAGGACAGCTTCCTCGTCGGCTCGGATGCCACCGCCGGATACCTGCTGCCGCTCGACAAGTACCTCGCCTCCTGGCCCGAGTACAGGCAGCAGTGGTACCCCAACATGCAGCAGATCACCACGTTCAATGGCCATAATTACGGCATCATGAACGGGACCGACGTGCGCCTGGTGTGGTACAATAAGAACATCTTCCAGAAGGCCGGCCTGCCCACGACCTGGCAGCCGCATAGCTGGGCCGACATCCTGAGCGCGGCCCGTGCCATCAAGGCCAAGGTTCCGGGCGTCATCCCGATGAACCTCTACTCGGGCGTCCCGCAGGACGAGGCCTCGACGATGCAGGGCTTCGAGATGCTGCTCTACGGGACCAAAGACCCGCTCTACGACTACGCCTCCAAGAAGTGGATCGTCTCGAGCAAGGGCATCCTCGATACCCTCACCTTCATCAAGCAGGTCTACAACCCCACCGACCTGCTCGGCCCGACCAACGACATCGCTCTGAGCAGCAACACGGGCTCGATCGTCACCACCCAGCTGCTGCCGACCGGCAAGCTTGGCATCGCCATCGACGGCTCGTGGCTGCCCCAGAACTGGGCGTCGACCGGCGCGCATCCCTGGCCGCAGTGGTCGAGCGTGATGGGCCACGCCAAGATGCCGACCCAGTTCGGCCAGGCGCCCGGCAACGTCACCCTCTCGGGCGGCTGGGCCTACTCGATCAGCTCCAAATCGGCCCACGCCGACGCCGCGTTCCAGGTGCTGAAGCTTGCCAATACGCAGGCCGTGCTCGGCCAGTACGACGCCAACATCCAGAACATCGGCGTGCGCAAGGATGAAACCGACGTGAAGGCGTACGCGGCCATCCCGCTCAGCCCCTTCTACAGCAGCCTCGTCACCTTCACCCAGTTCCGGCCCGCGTTTCCGGCCTATCCCAAGATCTCTAACCAGATCGACCTGGCCATGGAAAACGTGATGACCGGCCAGTTCAGCCCCGCCGACGCCATGGCCGCCTATCAGCAGGCCGTCACTGGTATCGTCGGCGCGAGCAACGTCGAGACACGCTAAGGGTCCAGGGCCTCCAGGGCCTATCGATCACGGATCGCGGCCGGCGCCCCATGTCTGGGGATGCTCCCCGGCACGAGGAGGCGCCGGCCGCGGCCCACCGTCGACTACCTCCAGGAGAGGGTTCATGGCACAGGCCAACGTCGTCGACGCCGACCCCGCCGTCGCATCCGTGCGCCGCCGTCCAGGGCGCGGACGCCAACGCGCGCGCCTGCGCGCGGGCGCCCTGTTCATGGCGCCCGCGTTCATCATCATGGCGCTCTTCCTGCTCGTGCCGGTCGCCTACGCCGTCTACGTCTCGGGAACCAACATGTCCCTGACGGGCGAGGGAGCCGCGTCGCCGCAGTGGATCGGGCTGGACAACTTCGCCCACATCTTGAAGGACCACGGGTTCTTCAACGCGTTGCGCGTCTCGCTGACCTACCTCGTCGGCTCGGCCTTGATCGGGCAGGCCGTTCTGGGCTTCCTGCTGGCGCTGCTGATGCGCCATCGCCGGCCCTGGTTCAAGTCGGTGCTCGGCGCCATCATCGTCGCGGCCTGGATCATCCCCGACGTGGTGGCCGGGTTCCTGTGGTTTGCCGTCTTCGCCGGCGGCCCTAACAGCATCGTCAGCCCTGGCCTGTTTAACTCCATCGTGATGGCCTTTGGCCTGCCGCAGCACGCCTGGCTGCAGGAGTATCCCATGGCCGCCGTGATCGTGGCCAACATCTGGCGCGGGACGGCTTTCTCGATGCTGCTCTACGCCTCGGCCTTGGAGAGCATCCCACCCGAGTTGCACGAGGCGGCCTCGATCGACGGGGCGGGCGTCTGGAGGAAAGTGCGCCACATCACGCTCCCGCTGCTCAAGGGCACCATCGCGACCGATCTGGTGCTGATCACGCTGGCCACGCTGTCCGATTTTACCCTGGTCTGGGTGCTGACCTCCGGCGGGGCAGGGGCGACCCAACTCCTGACGATCTACACCTATCAGCAAGCGTTCCGGTTCTATGAACTCGGCTACGGCACCGCCATCTCGCTGCTCATCCTGGCCGTCGGCGCCGTGCTGTCGCTCGTCTATATCCGCGTCCTGCGCATCGAGCTCTGAGCCGCGCCAAGAAGAGAAACGAGGGC
>JAABUQ010009440.1_pt1 | contig 13206 bp, 12 predicted proteins | sample 5560001 | NCBI WGS metagenome assembly JAABUQ01 (sample SAMN10711888, study PRJNA513371) | rock metagenome | isolation source: Antarctica rocks | place: Antarctica: Victoria Land, Finger Mt nord | collected 2015-12-18 | reverse complement strand
ACCCGACTCAGAAACCTCTAAGCGACTGCTGGCAAATCTGCGTCGAACCAGTCTTGAAATGCAAGAATTCAACTTAGAACTTGACGAAATTAATGCCAAGCTAGAGCATGGTATTCGGCAACAGCGCCTATCAAGGGTAAGGCGAATGCTAAACAACTCTGGCGAGGAACTGCAAAAGTCTAAGTAGAAGTAGAATGTTTTGGGAAGCAGATGAAATTGCTATGCCCTTTAACCAAGAGCCAAATCCCGCTTCATCAAAGATTAATTTTCAAAAAAGTAAGGTTTTATACCAAGTGCTACAGGTTACAGCCTGAGAGAGCAAAATCGCTCTTAACTGTAGCGCTATACCGCTAAAGAGCAAACCCAGAGCAGTGTTCACTTTCATCGTGACGCTACTGGGCAAGACACTCTTGAGGAAGTCAAGCCCAAAGACCCATCCCAGAAGTACAGCAACCCCAATCAGAATGACAAAAACACTACTAATTCGTGAAAACGACTGCAAGGCTTTGACGAGGAATCGGGACGTTTTCCCGTCACTCCACTCCCAAACTGCCATAAGTTACCTTACTTCCTTAAAGTTAGATGGTATAACGACAATCATATATCTGTTAAATAGATAAATATGCTTCAGTTTCAACCTTCTGGTTTCGGGCAACAACAGCTAGAAACATCTTTAGGGTCAATGATTTATTATACACAGGTAGCTGCACCTTGGTCTTCCGGTCCAGAACAGCTACCTGATTTAATCTTCCTACACAACTTTGGTGGCGGGGCTTCTGCCTACGAATGGTCTAAAGTGTACCCCGCTTTTGCTAGCGATCGCCGCGTCTTAGCTCCAGACTTAATCGGTTGGGGCGAATCAGCACACCCAGTCCGAGACTATCAGGTGACTGACTATTTAGCGACAATAGCAGAGTTTATCCACCAGGTTTGTCGTCCACCCGTAACAGTTGTCGCGTCTTCTCTCACAGCGGCTTTCACTATCCGCCTTGCTATTCAACAACCCGATTTATTCCAGGCGCTATTTTTAGTATGCCCCTCTGGGTTTGATGACTTTGGACAGGGTGCTGGGCGGCGTTTGCCACTCCAGGTTATCAGCACACCTTTATTAGATCGCTTAATATATGCTATCGGTGCTGAGAATGAAATTGCCGTTCGTAACTTTTTACAGCAGTTTCTTTTTGCCAAACCAGAGCGAGTTTCTCAAGAAATGGTGATGGCATATTTAGCATCAGCACAACAGCCCAATGCCGAATATGCAGCTTTAGCCTTTTTACGGGGAGATCTTTACTTTGACCTGACTCTATATCTTCAGCAACTCACTGTACCGACAGTTATCTTCTGGGGCGAACAAGCACAATTTACCACTGTTAATTTGGGGCAGCGTTTAGCACAGTTGAACCCCCAAGCAATCCGAGCGTTTCAGTCAATACCGCAAGTAGGAGTACTGCCGCACTTAGAATTGCCAGCAGTGATGGTTGGACTGTTACAGCGTTACTTGCATCAAGCAGATTTCATTTAATTAGAGGAGTTACTTGTGCAATGCCCCTCTCATCAATCCGATCTGACAACTGCCAAAGTTGAATCTCGTAACAGAGATGATTCTCAAAAATCTTGCGTGCATCCAGTCCTTCGGCAATCACTGGTTTTAACAAGCGACCAAATAGATAGCGGATCAGAATCGGCAGTGGTGGAATTGCGATCGCCAAAAGTTCTGCCATATACTTCATAGTTGTCAGTCCGAAAGTGCGGAACAGATGAACGCTGAGATCGATAGTTGGCACAACTTGGGTTGAAATATCCTCAGTCTTGATGAGACTGAACCCAGCATTTTCTAGCGCGGTGTGGAGTTCGGCAGTGACGTGGCAGTTAGAGAAGATGCCAGAGCGGTATTGGGGATCGACTCGCAGCATGTCGGCAAGCAATAGGTAGCCGCCGTTAGAAAGCAGACGGACAGCACCTTTTGCCAAATCGTCGGCAGCAATATATTGGCTACTTTCGCTGAAAAGCACGAGTTCGTAAGAGTGTGGACTCTGGAACTGTTCAAATGTTGTTAGATGGAAAGGTGCCTGAAAATTAGTTTGTTCTAGGAATCGCGATCGCTGAAACTCATCAGGTGCTAGCCCCTCAACGGCAAAGCCACGATCGAGTAGATATGCTGCATTGCCGCCCAAGCCACAGCCGACATCTAGTACACTTTTTACTTCCGCCGGGACGAAGGAAAGCAGATGTACGCAGTAAGCTTCCTGTGCAGCGCGTAGCCGAGCAACAGTCAGTTCCTCAGTCGAGGTTGGTAGCGGTTCCCAATATCCGTAGTGGAGATAGGGTGAATCTGTGAGTCCAAGGTAGTACTCAAGTGCAGCATTTTGATAGCGTGTTGCTTTCGGAATCCGGAGTGATTTCAACTGCTTCGGCATCTGTGAACCTTAACACCTCTTTAACTTTCCTTGAGAACAACAGCCGTTGTAGCAGTCAGTGGAAGAACATACGTTTTGGTAATAACGCTACTAAAAGTTCTATCCCGAACCTTAACATTAAAAGTATGCCTTGAGTACTTGACCAACTCAAAAGATTATTTTGCGGTAGCCTTTTTAATCTGTCACGTTCCCTCTTAAGGCTTTGAGCTGCGATCGCTTACTTTTGCTATCGAGTCTTTTTTTCGCCGAGCTACGAGTTGCCCTAGTGAGCTTGCGTCTCTTGATTGGCACAGCAACACTTTTGATTAAGTCTTGCAGCCGTGAGAGCGCTTCTTCTCGATTTTGCTCTTGGCTGCGGTGTTCTTGGGCTTTGATGACAACGACTCCTTCTTTGGTAATACGGCGATCGTTGAGCTGCAAAAGCCGTTCTTTGTAATGTTGGGGGAGCGATGAAGCTGTAATGTCAAACCGTAAATGAATGGCTGTAGAGACTTTATTGACATTCTGACCGCCTGCTCCTTGAGAACGAATGGCACTAATCTCGATCTCGCTTTGGGGGATGCTCACCATCTTAGAGACTTCTAGCATTTTCCGGTTTTTGGTAAGGGCTTACTAGCGTTCCCAACGAAACTTCCGCTCTAATTCTTGAATGGGAACATCATTAATGCTGGCAAACCGACGCATCATCAACCCATTTTCAGCAAATTCCCAGTTTTCATTGCCGTAGGCGCGATACCAGAAACCCGCGTCATCATGCCATTCATACTCAAACCGTACTGCAATGCGGTTGTCCATGAAGCACCAGAGTTCTTTTTTGAGGCGGTAATCCAATTCTTTCGCCCACTTGCGCTTGAGAAATTCTTTGATGGCAGCTCGTCCACTGAAAAACTCAGCCCGATTACGCCACTCTGAATCCTCGGTATATGCTAGGGCAACACGCTCTGGATCGCGACTATTCCATGCATCTTCAGCCGCTTGTACTTTGGCTTTTGCTGTTTCTAAGGTGAAAGGAGGAAGGGGTGGTTTAGTTTTCATACTGATCGTTCGGTACAACAGCACTTTAATAGGCAATTAGTCTATTGTCAACATCCAGAGCAGAAAAAAGTGCATCCAAGGCGATTGACTCCAGTGTTCGGGCGCGGATGTGCAACAGTTGGAGTCGCTTAAATCCAAATTGAGTAGCCTGTCTGTGTTTGGCTATCAGAAATGGAACTACTGCTAGAAATTTGGTTGTGGTTGTGGTAGGTGTGAAGGAGCAGGAATAGTTGCTGGATGGTACGTACTTACAGAAACCCATTTATTTGCGATCGGCATCCGCCAACCACCACCAAAGGCGCGATCGGTAATTTTTAGTCCTGGGGGAGCTTGCCGCCGTTTAAATTCAGCCCGCGCTACCAGTTGCATGACTCGATTTACGATTGCTGGCTCATGTCCTGCCGCAACAATTTCATCCGCAGATTGATGTTTTTGAATTAAACGTTGCAAGATGTCATCTAAAATATCGTAGGGTGGCAGAGAGTCTCGATCTACTTGACCTGGTTTCAGCTCAGCACTGGGTGGCTTATCAATGATGTTGACTGGAATAATTTCCTTTGTAGCGTTCAGCCAGCGAGACAGAGAGTAAACACGAGTTTTAGGAACGTCAGCAATTACAGCTAAACCGCCATTCATATCGCCGTAAAGAGTGCAATAGCCGACTGCCATTTCTGACTTATTCCCAGTCGATAGTAAGAGATGACCAAACTTGTTGGCGATCGCCATTAATAAATTACCCCGAATCCGGGATTGAATATTTTCTTCGGCAATCCCAGAAGGTGTACCAGCAAATAATGGGGTCAAAGTTTGGTCGTAACCTTGCATTAAATTGCCGATTGGCAAAGTCTGAGTCTGGATGCCCAAGTTATTTGCTAGTTCTAGAGCATCTTTGACTGAATGCTCGGAACTGTAGGGGGAAGGCATCAGCACACCCAACACGTTTTCTTTGCCCAAAGCCGCAGAGGCGATCGCTGCTACTAATGCCGAATCAATCCCGCCACTCAAACCAATTAATACTTGAGAAAAGCCACATTTGCGGGTATAGTCTTGTACTCCCAATACCAAAGCTGACCAAATTTCCGCATTTTCATCTGGAAGTGAGGCAACAACACCAGGCTGTAGATCCTGCTTTTGCTCGTCATATTCCACAAACTCTACATCTGACTTAAAGGAGCTGAGCGCGCATACCACTTCACCCTGACGGTTTAAAGCAAAACTACAGCCATCAAAAATCAACTCATCATTTGCTCCGACTTGATTGGCATAAATAATTGGTTGCTGGTAACGAATGGCAGAGTGCCGTAGCATTGCTTCTCGCACCAGTTGCTTTCTTTGGTGGTAAGGAGATGCCGACAGATTCACAATCAACTCTGCCCCCTGCTTGGTTAAGTCAGCAATGGGATTGTTAGGATAATTACGTTTGCCCCAAAATTCATCGTCATTCCATAGATCTTCGCAGATCGTGACACCGATGTGGACACCATCAAGAGTGAAAGAATTGCTATTTTGCCCAGGCTCAAAGTAGCGGTTTTCATCAAATACGTCGTAGGTGGGTAAGAGGCGCTTGTGAAAGATTTGTTGAATTTTGCCCTGCTCTAGTAAGGCAATACTATTGAATAAGGGCTTACCGCCTTGGATTGATGCCTGCTCGTTCAGTTCAACAACACCAACTAATACTGCTAGCTGCTGTGGTATGTCTCGTGCTAGCTGTTGCAAGGTAGTTACCATTACTTCTAGAAAACCCGGATCGAGCAATAAATCGCGCGGTGGATAGCCGCATAGAGATAATTCTGGTGTTAGTAATAGACGTGCCCCTTCTGCTGCTGCCTGTTTAGCGGCTGATACAATCTGTTGGGCATTACCAGTCAAATCACCAATTGTGGGATTAAGTTGAGCGATCGCAATTTTCATGATTAACTTTAAATAAACACCAAAGGTTTATCCTTAAAAGGCGCAAATGCTGCTGCATCAAACCGATATAAACTGGCAGGACGACCTGCTCCCCGCGACACCTTTAACCCAGTGTCAGACAAAAAGCCCAGCTTCAGCAGACGGGCGCGAAAATTAGAATAGTCTGAGAAGTTTTCCCCTAACACTGTTGTATACAGTTGGTAGAGGTCACTTAAAGTAAAAGCTTCTGGCAACACTTCAAAAGCAACTGGGCTGTACTCCAACTTATTCCGTAAACGGCGATGTCCGTAGGCTAGAATTTGGTCGTGGTCAAACGCTAATTCCGGCACTTGCTTGACTGGATACCAAGCGATCCCACTAACTCGATCGGCAATTAATTCCGCTTCGTCAAACCGCACGAGCGCGAAGTAACTTACTGATAAATAACGCACTCCGTAACTAGCAACTGATTCGCGGGGATCGCGATGCGGTCCACCAAAGGTATATAACTGTTCTAGATACAAATTATTCGCCCGAATTTTCTCTGCCAGAATGCGGTAGGCAGCATCTTCAAGTGACTCTCCTTGACGCACCAAAGTACCAGGAAGGCACCACTGATTGATGAATGGTTCCTGCTGTCTCATAACTAACAAAACGAGTAGCCGATTGAGTGAGGTATCGACCGAGAAAATCACGTTATCAACCCCAACCTTGAAGTCAGCTAATGTCTGTTGGGTTATCGGATCTGCAAACTTTTTTGAGTAGCGTCCTGGCATTTGTACAAATGCTCGCGGTGAATGTATGCCTCAATTGGCGGCGTTAAAGCTTCTGGATCTCCATTTTCACGATAAGCTGTCGAAGAAACATTTGGACCTGTCAAGTCAGCGATCGCAATTTTGCCACCTAACTGTTGTACTTGCATCAGCCCTGCTTCTTCTATTGCATGTCCTGGTCGTGGTACCACTAGTAACTGCACTTGTTGTAACAAATCTTTGACTTGATACCACCGGGGTAGTTGGCTGACTAAATCTGAACCAATTGTCAGAGTTAGTTCGGCATCTGTTCCCCAGCGCAGTTTAGCTTTTTCCACAGTTTCCAGCGTTCTCAAGCTACTTAACTCAGGATCGAAACTAACATTATGTCTTGGCGGATCGATCTCCAAAATCATAATTTGTAGCATCGCCGCTCGATGTGCCAGTGGTGTCGCATGTGACTTAAAAGGATTGTCTGCTGCCCAAACTGCCACGCAGTCATAATGTTGAGACAACCAAACGATAATCGCTTGATGTCCAGAAGTTGGTGGATCGGCACTCGTACCAAAAAGCGCAATTCTCTTCATCGTTTTAGGCATTGGATCTGGCTTTCGTTTGCTCGGTTAACTCAAGCAGTGCAGGAGAAAGTTCTACCGACAATGGAATTGGGTTTTCTAGTCGGCGAGTTTGAATTGGCAGAGCTGCAACTGAGGCAGCAGTCCGTTCTCGGATCTGATCTAGAGTTTCGTAACTTTGTACTCGTTCACCCTGCTTTACTACTAGCTGTAATAGTGGCATCTCTGATGAACTTTCTGTAATTAAACCTAATCGATCTTGTTTAAACTGACCTCCTTCAGAACAACGAAAAATTTGCTTACGACCAGGATAAGTTGATTTGCCGCTCGACTGTTTCATTACCGGAATGCCATCAATTTCAACTAGTTTATACACACCATTGATCGGCTTGCCTGTAACCAGTCGCGTCCCTAATCCATAACCGTCTATACAAGCACCTGCTTTGAGCAATCTAGCAATTTCCCACTCATCCAAATCGCCACTAGCAACGATTGGTACACCTGGTAAGAGCGATCGCACTTGTTGAGACAACGTTACCAGATCGCCAGAGTCTATCCGCACTCCAGCTAATTCAATTTCTCCAGCCTTCAAACGTTCTGACAACAACTTAGCCGCCGCAACTGTATTGTAAGTATCTATTAGTAAAGTTCCTTGGGGAAAATAGCGGTGAAATGCACTGAAGGCTTCTGCCTCACTACCTTCGGTGGCAGCGATCGCCATTACCAAAGCATGAGCCATCGTCCCGCTAGGCTGGCTACCAAGTTGTAGAGCTGCTAGGACGTTAGAAGTAGCATCTAACCCAGCCGCTAGTGCTGCCCGTGCTGCCCATAAAGATGCTTGTGGACTGAATGCCCGTCGAGTGCCAAATTCTAATAGTGTAGCTGTTGGTCCTGCTACATCCCGAAGCCGCGCTGCTCGTGTCGCTACCAGCGTTTGATAGTTCAGCGTATTTAGTAGATATGTTTCCACCAGTTGGGCTTGCCAAAGCGGGGCTTCCACTCGCAGTAATGGCTCATTGGCAAACACCGCCGTCCCTTCTGGCACTGCCCACACATCACCAGTAAATCTTGCTGCCGCAAGTATTGACCAAAATCGGCTCGTCGCGCCAGCAAAAATTCCTGTTGCCTGCAAAGCAGATATTTGTGCTGGGGTAAAACGGAATTTCTCTAAATATGCTAGTACCTGCGCCAGTCCCATCGCGATCGCGTAACCGAAATCGTCTGGTAAATGACGCACAAACAGCTCAAAACTGGCTCTTTTTTGCTCTATACCTTCGCCTACATAGCAAGCTATCATCGTGAGCTGGTAGAGGTCAGTCAGTAGGCTATAGTCTTCCGGAGCGATCGTTAGTTCCTGAGTATTGCTGTTAGCAGGTAGCTGTTTACAGTTCCAGTCAGAGGCGGTTGTCATGCGACCTCGGCTTAGATTACTTTTTAATTATAGTGCAATTCACCAAAACTAGGTAGATTGTTTTTGGGGTTTAGCCAAACAATTAAGGCATATCTGTAGAGATTTTAGCTTATAAATAAATTATGTAACATTTTTCAATAGTAGTTGTATCTAAAAGTACCACTTATGGTAGAGAAAGATGAAAACTGCTCAATGCACGTGGTTACTTACACCGATGCTGAGGGGATTGGGGGCGCGGAAATTAGCCTCGGTCACTTAGTTGCTGCGGTGTCAAGTAACATTGATGTGACAGTACTCGGCACCAACCAACTCGTAGTTGATGCGATCGCCCATCGCCGTCCGCAAGCATCGCGGATAGTACTGCCAAGAAGTGGTCTTAATTCGGTAGTGGCGCACGTGGTAACAATGCATCGGCTACATCCTGATGTAGTGCATCTTAACCTCTGCACGCCTTGGGCTGGTGCTACAGGCTTAATCGCAGCCCTATCACTACCTGCGGCTCGTGTAGTGCGAGTCGATCAGCTACCGTTACGCACCACAGACGCACTACAACTTTGGCGTACCCGTACCTTATCGCTGCGAGTTGACGCGCATGTTGCTGTGGGTGAAGCTAGCGCTCGACGGATGGAGGACTTTTACGCTTTAGGGCGTGGTAGTGTCTACTCGGTACCAAATTGCGTACCCGACTTAGGCGAATCAGAACCGCCACGCATACAACCTGATGGACAACTTGTAGTTGGTAGCGTCGGTCGTCTTAATCGCATGAAAGCCCACGATATCCTACTTCGAGCTATGGTACAAGTTGATGGAGTGCGGCTTGCGATCCTGGGTGAGGGTGAGGAACGTCAGGCGCTGCTGCAACTAGCAAATGAATTGGGAGTCAGCGATCGCTTGGATTTACGTGGCTGGGTAGATAACCCCCGCGCTTACTTATCAGAGTTCGACGCGATCGCTCTGCCCTCCCGCTCCGAAGGCTTCCCGCTAGCGATTGTGGAGGCAATGCTTGCCGCTCGTCCTGTTGTTGCTACCCGTGTTGGTAGTGTTAGTGATGCAGTAATTGATGGTAAGACTGGGCTTTTGGTAGAAAAGGAAGATATTGATGGGCTTGCTGCTGCATTACGCCGTCTGCGCGACGATCCAGCACTACGCGATCGCCTTGGCAGCTGTAGTCGAGAGGTGGCTAAAGCCCACTTTACTGTCGAACATATGAGCGCCAGTTACGAAAGTCTGTGGCACAAAGTGCTTTCTGCTCCACAGGTACCGCGATGGCGGGTGCCGCGTCCGCGTGATTGAGTTGATAGGCTGATAAACTAGCCTGCATAACGAGTTTGGTGTGGAGCGGTGCAACAGAAGGTAATTGAACCATTTTCTATCATGGGGCTACCAGTTCATTTGTTGGATAACTATGGAGATTGGCTGCGATCGCGCCTATCTCAAGGGATTGGAACCCATGTAGTTACGCTTAATGCTGAGATGACAATGCTGTGCGAACAGCACAATGCTCTAGCTAAAGTAATTCATCAAGCAGAGCTAGTGATTCCCGATGGTGCAGGAATAGTCCTTTACTTACGTCTTTTAGGTAAAAAAATCCGGCGCTGTCCAGGAATTGAACTAGCAGAGCTACTTTTACACAACTTACAGTGGTCCGTTTTCTTCTATGGAGGTGCCCAAGGCGTAGCTCAGACGGCAGCACAAGTCTGGCAGCAGCGAGTACCAGGGTTAAAGGTAGTAGGCACTCAACACGGCTACCTCTGCCCAGCAGAAGTGGAACAATTACACCAAAATCTCACCCAACTCCAACCGCAGCTAATTTTTGTGGGACTAGGCGTGCCACGCCAAGAGTTATGGATTGCTCAACATCGCTATCTATGTCCCCAAGCTACTTGGATTGGCGTTGGCGGTAGCTTTGATATTTGGGCTGGAGTTAAATCTAGAGCGCCATCTTGGTTAGCAGATAATCACTTAGAATGGCTGTATCGACTTTATCAAGAACCCTGGCGCTGGCGGAGAATGTTAGCTTTACCCAAGTTTGCGGGGAAGGCAGTAGTTCATCTTCTTGGTGAAAAAGGGAAACGTTGATATCTTTGACTAAGGCAATTCCAGCACAAATTCTGGCAGAACCTCTTGCCCTGATAACCGCACTGGAAACGATTGAATTTTTACCGCTTGTCCCTGTCGATAAATTTCCACCTGCTCATCTTGCGGATTAATTAACCAACCCAAACGTAAGCCACTATTGAGATACTCCTGCATCTTCGCTTGTAGAGGTGGTAGTTTATCGGTACGAGAGCGTAATTCAATCACAAAATCCGGACAAATCGGCGGAAACTTTTCTTGCTCATCTGGTGTTAATGCTTGCCACTGCTCCAGTTTTACCCACGCCACATCAGGAGAGCGATCGCCTCCATTCGGTAAATTAAATATAGTGGAAGAACTAAATACAAGCCCTAATCTCGTATATCGATTCCAATTCCATACGGCTGCGTTTAGATCTGCTTCCAAATTACCACTTTCACCGCCTACAGGTGACATTAAAATCAAGTCTCCAGTTGGTGTGCGTTCTAATTTCAAATCCCGATTGGTAAAATTGCTCATGGGTGAGCTTGATTACAGGTGTCAAATCTAGGGTGTAAGAATTCATGAAAAAACACCAACAGCATAGTTTTATTGTAGGCGCTCCGAATGTTAGCTTTCCCTAAGTTTGTTGGGAAGGCAGTAGTTCATCTTAGTAAACAGTTAGAAACATTATTGTCGTTGAAGTGATGTAAACGCAGATGAACGCTGATACACGCAGATGAAGTAAATGAATTTATACAAATTATTGGCAGTTGAAGTGCTAGGGGCTGTTCTGAGTGAATAGTTAAGAATTAGGGTGAACTTTTTCAGGAATGCTACACTAAAAATAGGTAGATAAATGTAAATCAAAATGCCATTTTAATTCCCGAAAAGAATTGCTCGCTCTTGGCTTTTGCATTACCCTAAAACCGCACCTATTTCCCAAAGCGATACTTGCGGCTGACCGAAAAGTCTGTGTTGGTCTCAAATAATAAAAATCCTCAAAATGAAACTTTCTACAGGTTCACGTCGGCGCTTCGGATCTCTTCTAGCAGCATTAGCAACTTCTATGACTATAGCTGGTGGGATGTGTTCTGCTGTCATCTCCGCCCCAAAACCATTCATTGTCTCCAAATCGGCATCAATAACGATTAACGCTCCCCAACTAATGCAACCAGCTAAGACAAACAGCGTAATCGCGCAACTACCAACTATGGGTAGTCAAGTTCAAATAACGCAAATGTCGTTGTGGGGAATTATCCCAGTTATTGTTGTCGGCGGTGTCATCATATTTGTCCCTCTATTTTTTGGCGGACTAATCGTAATTAGCGAACGTGAAGTTGGCATTGTTGTGAAGAAGTTTACCCTGTCTGGTCGTGGGCTTTCAGCCGGACAGTTGGTTGCTCTAGGCGGTGAAGCTGGATATCAAGCTGATACTCTAGCTCCTGGCTGGCACTGGGGCTATTGGCCTTGGCAGTACTCTGTTCGCAAAGAGTCTGTGATTGTTGTTCCTCAAGGTGAAATTGCTCTGATTGTGGCAGCAGGTGGTCAACCTATCCCTCCAGAACGGCTGCTTGGTAAGGTTGTACCTTGCGACAACTTTCAAGATGCCCGGAAGTTCCTGACTCAGGGTGGGGAAAAAGGTCGTCAAATGGGTTTTCTGACTGCTGGTACGTACCGAATTAACACTGCTTTATTTAGGGTGATAACGGCGGCAAACGCAAACACGCAGGGGATGAGAACTGAACAGTTGCAGTTGTACTCTGTTGTGGCAGATAAGGTGGGTATTGTCACCACATTGGACGGGATGCCAATTCCTGGTGGTGAAATTGCAGGTCCAATCGTCCCTGAACACGACAACTTTCAGAATGGGCAAAAGTTTATTGAGGGGGGTGGGCGACGCGGTTTACAAGAGCAAATCTTACTTTCAGGCTCTTGGAATCTAAATCCTTGGTTTATTAACGTTGAGCAAGTCCCGATGACTGAAATTCCTATCGGTTATGTCGGTGTGGTGATTTCTTTTGTGGGCAAACAACAGATCGATGTCAGTGGTGCCGCTTTCACCCACGGTAATTTGGTCAATTCTGGGCATAAAGGAGTGTGGGTTGAGCCTCTTTATCCTGGCAAACACCCTCTCAACACTAGAATTATGAAAGTTGAGTTGGTGCCAACTATCAATATCGTGTTGAACTGGTCAAACCGTACAGAACGCCATAACTACGATTCCAATTTGGCACCTTTAACTGTACGTTCTACAGATGGATTTGCCTTCGATCTGCAAGTGGCACAAATTATTCATGTTGGTGCTTTGGATGCTCCGAAGGTGATTTCGCGTGTGGGTTCGATGCAGAATCTGGTGGATAATGTGCTGGAGCCTAGTATTGGTAATTATTTCCGCAATTCAGCCCAAGACTATAGCGTACTAGACTTTCTAAATGCTCGTAGTGAGCGACAGGCTGAGGCATCTGAATATATTAAGGTGGCGCTGCGGAGTTACGACGTGCAGGCGATTGATACTCTAATTGGTGATATTCAGCCACCTGCAACCCTGATGGAAACGCAAACGCAGCGTAAGATTGCGGAAGAACAACGCAAGACTTATGAAGTCCAACAAATGGCTCAAACGCAACGACAGCAATTGGTACGGGAGACGGCACTAGCTGAGATTCAGCAAGAAATGGTCAAATCAGAGCAGAGTGTGAAGATTTCGGAACTGAAAGCTAATGCTCTGATTCAGCAGGCAACGGGTGAGGCAGAGTCAACGAAGCTGCGGGCAATTGGTGAGGCGGATGGTATTCGAGCAACGGGTAATGCGAAAGCCGAGACTTACCACGCGGGGGTAGAAGCTCTGGGTTCTCAAGGTTATACAGCAATGCAACTGATGCAGATTATTGGCGATCGCAATGTGCGCCTGATTCCCGATGTCTTAGTTGGCAGCAATGGTAGTAGTAGCGGTTTAGTAGATGGGCTACTATCGATGATTTTATGGAATCAAACTGGTCATCTACCAAATGGCAAGCAAAATGGTACCAAGTCAACTGAATCGATAGAACCAGTTACCTCATTAAACG
>JAABUQ010009439.1_pt1 | contig 13207 bp, 13 predicted proteins | sample 5560001 | NCBI WGS metagenome assembly JAABUQ01 (sample SAMN10711888, study PRJNA513371) | rock metagenome | isolation source: Antarctica rocks | place: Antarctica: Victoria Land, Finger Mt nord | collected 2015-12-18 | reverse complement strand
GAGCAGTTCATCGACTACTTCAACCGCACTCTCGCCAAGCCCTTCAAGTGGACCAAGACAGGGAAGCCCCTTGCCGCATGAGATACGCCCAAATAGGGGCCGTTCTTCCAGCGGGTTGTACTAGTTCTCCAGCAGCCAGGCGTTGGCGCGCTCGACTGGCCAGCGCCGCTTGCCCAAGCCGGAGCCGTGCGGCTGGCCGCGCATGTGGAGGCGGGGTTCCGTGCCGTAGCTGCGGCATAGGTTGCGGCTGGCTTCGGCGTCGTAACCTTTGTCGGCAAACGCCGTCCTGACCCGGACCATGACGGCAAAGGCGGCCCGGAACAGGCGCTCGAACACGACGGTGTCAGGCACGTTGGCCGCCGTTGCCGCGCAGGCGACCGGCAGGCCGTCTCCGTTGACCGCGATGTGATACTTGGTCCCCTTTTTTGCTCTGTCGGTCGGGTTGGGGCCGGTCAGGTCGCCGCCGCGCTTGGCGCGCACCGAGCAACTGTCCACGATCAGGTCGCGGGCCAGGTCAGGCTGGCTGCGCAGCATGCCGACCAGCATGGAATGCACGTGCCGCAGCACGCCAGTCCGCGTCCAGTCCGCCAAGCGACGCCGCAACGTGGAGCCGCTCGCGTTGGTTTCCGTCGCCCGCAGACTGCGCCACGGCGTGCCCTCGCGCAGGAAGCGCCGCAAGGTCGCCAGCACCCGCACCGTCTCGGTCGGAGGATGCCCCGGACCGTCGTCCCGTGCCGGCTCGCACCACTCGATCACCCGCGCAATCAGCTCCAAGATGCTCTGGTTCAACGCTGCTCTCCTCGTCACGGAACAGCAGATGGGAACACACACCGTCATAACGATGGTCAGGCTCATTCAATCCAGGGTAGTAGTGAAAACCGCCTCTAAGGCACTGCGACGATGAGGTTGTCATGAGTGATAGTTGCCGCTCTCGGTGTTGGGTGTTCCGGATGCACTACAACACAGCCTTCAGACTTGCGTATTGATTACCTCTCAATGATTGACAGGTCTCAGACACGGGAGATTCCAAGAGCCGTTCGGTTGGGTCGAAGGGAGCCTGAGGGCCTTCTGATTGCAGTGAGTAGCGGAATTAGCCGAAGCGGCCCAGGCTCAGAAAGGCCAGGTAATTTTTATAGCCACTCTTTTTTCTGTGATGACAGTGGGCGCAAGATGGAATTGGGTAGCTTGGACGCATACAAAAGAGGTCTCGCCGCTGACAGGCTGACAGAGAACAATCGGTGGCTGTATGCAATACTATTGGATATAGACAACCAGAAGCTGATGGCGAATGGCCCAGCAAGTGGAATGTATGGACCTGATATCAAGATTTACGATCTGCGTAAAGACAACAATGATACCTGCTTCTATTTGGAGGAGCCTGGCTATGGCCCCTATGTATCGAATACTGTTCGCATTCCCGCACATCTAATCCATGATGCGTTGAAGAAAGGGACAAAGTTGCCCCCGCGGCTCTCTATATATTAGAGTCAGTCTAGGTAGTGTTGTAGAGTGGCAGAGCATAAGGAGTAGGCAAGTGCAGAACGCGGAGCGCCTGACGATCATGCTGACATCCGACTTGGCCGAGTATGTACGAGCAAAAGTTCAAACGGGCGAGTACTTGTCCAGCAGCGACCTGATCCGGGACGCGCTGCATTCGTGGCAGGACCAAGAGCGGCTTTGGGCGGAGCGGGTGCAGCACATCCGTGCACGGATTGCCGATGCCGATGCCGACCCGCGTCCCTCGCTGACCGACGCGGAGGTAGAAGCGCACTTCGCAGCCCGGCGTCAGCAAACCTTGGAGGCCACTGGCAAGCGTGATTAGGCTTGCCTACCGTCCTGCTGCGCTGGCCGATCTGGAAGCTATCGAAGATTACATCGCGGCTTATGACCAGGGCAGGGCGGCAAAATTTATCCAGATCATCCGTGCGCGATGCCGGATGCTGTGTGATTTCCCAGAGCTTGGTCCCGCCCGTCCCGACATAGCCTCCGGCATCCGCATACTGACCATGCGGCGCAAGGTCGCAGTCGCCTACCGTATCACGACCGATGCAGTCGTGGTCACTCGCGTGTTCTATGGCGGGCAGGACTTCGCAACCATTCTTCGGCGTGCACCAGGATGATAGTAACACCTAACCCTGGCCATATTGTGACAACTGGCCGTAGCTGCGGGGCGAGCCAGTTTGGCGGGTTGCCAGACAAGCTGCCGCTTACCGGGCGCGTCCGCGGCACGGAGGTGCAAGCGCCAACCGCAACCCCGGCACTGAGAGGCCCGGCCCGGCCACCATTCTGGGGAAGTCCCTGGGTGCAATGGCCACGGCCGGCACGGCAAACCTGTTGGACGTGGTGCGCTGCGCCGAGCCGAAAGCCGGCCAACAATGTGCCGATGTTCCAGCGCATGGAAGAGGACGGCGATCGGGGCGACGATGTGGGATAGCTTCCGTCAACGCGGCCAAGGCTGGCCAGCCCACAACGGACTCCATGGCAAATCCTCGCGTCGCTCATGCCCGCCGCGCTATGGTGGACCCCATGACGGCACGCCATGAAGGGATGACGCGCAATGGACGGAGTGATGACGGGCAGCAAGCCGCACCTGTTCACGGTGGCGGACTACTACCGTATGACGGACGCAGGACTGTTCAACGAAGACTCCCGCGTGGAGCTGATCCGGGGGCAGATCATTGACATGCCCGCCATCGGCGCCCCGCATTTCCGCATGGTGAACCGGCTCAACCGGCTGCTAGTGCCCCTGGTCGGCGCGCGTGGCATCGTGTCGGTGCAGAACCCGGTCCGGCTAGACGACGGATCGGAACCGCAGCCGGACGTGACGATCCTGCACCCCCGCATGGACGCAAAGGATGCAGGCACGCCCGGTCCGGCCGATGTGCTGCTGCTGATCGAGGTGGCCGACAGCAGCCTGGGGTTTGACCGGGGTACCAAGCTTCCCCTGTATGCCGAAGCAGGAATAAGCGAGTTCTGGATCGTCAACCTGCAGGAGCGCGTCATCGAAGTCCACCGCGATCCGGAGGGCGACCGGTATGCCCGGGTCCGGCGTGCCGGCTTTGGAGAATCCCTGGACATCCAACTGCTGCCCGGCCTGACACTGCCCACCGTGGAATTGGCGCGTTGATGCACCGGCCCTGGTGCAAGCTGGTGAGGCAGCGGCGCCTTCGGCGAAGGCGACCGGATTGGCGATGCGGAATGACTTTGGTGTCCGCGCGCACCCGGCGCTAGGGGAGCGTGCCAGTAAGAAGGAGCAGGCGATGGACGGCGCGGCGACAGGCAGCAGGCCACATTTGTTCAAGGTGGCGGACTATCACCGTATGACGGACGCGGGACTGTTCGACGAAACCCCCCGCGTGGAGCTGATCCAAGGGCAGATCATTGACATGGCGGCCATCGGCTCCCCGCATTTCGGCATGGTGAACCGGCTCACCCGGTTGCTTGTCCCCCTCGTCGGGGCGCGCGGCCTCGTCTCGGTGCAGAACCCCGTCCGGCTTGACCCAGGGTCCGAGCCGCAGCCCGACGTCGCCATCCTCAAGCCCCGCGCCGATGACTACGAGACGGGTGCGCCGGGACCAAGCGACGTACTGCTCCTCATCGAAGTGGCCGACACCAGCCTGGACTTCGACCGGGGCGTCAAGGCGCCGCTGTATGCCCAAAGCGGCATCGCCGAATACTGGATCGTGAACCTGCCGGAGCGCCTCATCGAGGTCCACCGCGAACCGGCCGGCGCCCGTTACGCCCAGGTCCGCCGCGCCAAATCCGGCAACGCCCTGGACATCCTCATGCTGCCTGGCGCCAACCTGCCGGCCACGGACCTGCTGTATGGGAACGCCGGCTGCGGCGCATTGCCTCGATAGATCTGGGCGCCTCGCGGCAAGTGCAGCCGGGCGTAGGCGCGAAGCTGGTCAGGCTGATGCGCTGTTGAGAGGAGGACACGGCGCGCGAGGGTGCCGAGATGAACGCCAATCTCAGCCCCGGCACTCAGGCCTGCCGCTGGGCCACCATCTTGGAGCAGTTATGCTTGACCGGCATGGGATGAGGGCAGCCGCAATGGTAGCGTCAGATAATTGAGCCACTTTCCCTGTGCCGTACCGCTCCGCCAACCCTCGTGGCAAGCGGCCAGCGGCACCGCCCCCTAATGCACCACCTGGTCCAACTCCCGCTTCGCATACCTCTCCGTCATCCGGTCCAGCGTCATCGGCTTAATGCCCGACGCATGGCCCGCACATCCAAACTGCTCGAACCGCGCCTGGCACAGCTCCGTCGCCGCCTTGGCCGCAGCGGCAAAGAACTTGCGCGGGTCGAACTCTTCCGGCTTCTGCGCCATCAGCCGGCGCATCGCGCCCGTCATCACCAGGCGTATGTCGGTGTCAATGTTGATCTTGCGGACCCCGTGCCGGATGCCCTCCTGTATCTCCTCCACCGGGACGCCATAGGTCTCCTTGATCTCCCCGCCGAACTCGCGGATCACCTGCAGCCACTCCTGCGGAACCGAGCTTGACCCGTGCATGACCAAGTGCGTCGTAGGTATCCGGGCATGTATCTCCTTGATCCGCCCGATCGCCAGGATGTCGCCCGTGGGCTTACGGCTGAACTTATAGGCGCCGTGGCTGGTGCCAATGGCGATGGCCAGCGCGTCCACGCCGGTCTCGCGCACGAAGTCCGCCGCCTGCTCCGGGTCCGTCAGCAGCTGGTCATGCGACAGCACGCCCTCGGCCCCCGACCCGTCCTCCTCCCCGGCCTCCCCGGTTTCCAGCGACCCCAGGCAACCCAGCTCGCCCTCGACCGACACGCCGACCGCATGCGCCATCTCCACCACGCGCCGGGTGGCATCCACGTTGTAGCCGTAATCGGCCGGGGTCTTCATATCCTCCCGCAGCGACCCGTCCATCATCACGCTGGTGAATCCCGAGCGTATGCTGCGCTGGCAAACCGCCGGGCTGCTGCCGTGGTCCTGGTGCATGGCGACGGGGATATGCGGCCAGGCCTCCACCGCAGCCTCGACCAGATGGCGCAGGAACGCCTCGCCGGCATACTTCCGCGCCCCGGCCGATCCCTGCAGGATCACCGGGCTGTCCGCAGCGTCCGCCGCCTCCATCACGGCGCGGACCTGCTCCATGTTGTTCACGTTGAACGCAGGGATGCCATACCCGTGCTCCGCCGCATGGTCCAAAAGCTGCCGCATCGAAACAAGTGCCATAGCCGATGGTTCTCCAGTTTGCGTGCTTCGTTTCTCCCTCTCCCTCCGGGAGAGGGTCGGGGTGAGGGGGTCTTGGCTGCGGAGCGGGGCGCCGCTGGTGCCGTCGGGACATGGCCTAGCGTCGGCAAAGACCGCTCCCGAAAAACCCCCTCACCCCAACCCTCTCCCGCAGGAAGAGGGAGCACCCCCCCTCAACCCCCCCGCTTCTTGCGGCTCATCAACTGCAGGATCATCGGCGTGAAGATAAGCTGCATCGCCAGTGGCATCTTACCCCCGGGGCACACAATGGTATTCGCCCGCGACATGAAGCTGCCATGCAGCATGGACAGCAGATACGGCATGTCTATGCCCTTGGGATTGCGGAACCGGATCACCAGCATGCTCTCGTCGGCGTTCGGCACGTCGCGGGCGATGAACGGGTTGCTGGTGTCCACCGTCGGCACCCGCTGGAAGTTCACGTGCGTCTCGCCGAACTGCGGGCAGATATAGTTCACGTAGTCCGGCATCCGCCGCAGGATCGTGTCCACCACCGCCTCGTGCGAATATCCCCGCGTCCTCTTGTCGCGGTGCAGCTTCTGTATCCACTCCAGGTTGATGATCGGCACCACCCCGACCAGCAGGTCCACGTGCCGGGCCACGTTGACCTCCGGCGTCACCACCGCGCCGTGCAGCCCCTCGTAGAACATTAGGTCGGTGCCTTCGGGCAGCTCCTCCCAGGGCGTGAAGGTGCCAGGGTCCTGGCAATACGGCGCGGCCTCCTCGGCATTGTGCAGATACTTCCGAACCAGCCCGGCGCCGCGCTCCCCATAGGTGCGGAACAGCGTCTCCAACTCCTCGAACAAGTTGGCCTCCGGGCCGAAGTGGCTTAATACATCGCCCCGCGCCGTGGCCTCGCGCAGCAGCTCGCGCATCGCCAGGCGGTCATGACGGTGAAATGCATCCCCCTCGACGACGGCGGCATTCACGCCCTCACGCCGGAAGATCTGCTCGAAGGTCGTCGTGACAGTCGTAGTCCCCGCGCCAGACGACCCGGTGATGGCAATGACAGGATGCTTCTGCGACATGGCTCAGGCCGTCCTGAACAGGGATCGTGCGTTGAACAGCGGCGCCGCAAACGGCTGGTCCTCCCCCCGGTCGTACTCGCCATGGTAGCGCTCCAGCCGCTCGACCTCGTGGCGTGATCCCAGGATGACCGGGACGCGCTGATGTATGCTGCCGGGCTGGATGTCCAGCAGGCGCCCACGCCCCGTGCTGGCGCCGCCGCCGGCCTGCTCCACGATCATCGCCATCGGGTTCGCCTCGTACATCAGGCGCAGCCGCCCCGGCTTGGCAGGGTCCTTGGTGTCGCGTGGATACATGAACAGGCCGCCCCGGATCAGGATGCGGTGGACCTCGGCGACCATGGAGGCGATCCAGCGCATATTGAAGTCAGCGCCGCGCGGCCCCTCCGCACCCTCCAGGCACTCCTCCACGTAGCGGCGCACCGGAGGCTCCCAGAACCGCTCGTTGGACACGTTCACCGCGAACTCCCGGCTGTCGGGCGGTATGGCCATCCCGGGGTGCGTCAGCATGAAGGCGCCGATCTCCCGGTCCAGGGTGAAACCGTGCACCCCGTCGCCGACCGTCAGCACGATCATTGCAGTGGGGCCGTAAATGGCATAGCCCGCGGCGACCTGCGCCGTGCCCGGCTGCAGGAAGTCGGCAGCGGACGGCTCGGCCACATCACCGGGGCAGCGCAGCACGCTGAAGATGGTGCCGACGGGCATGTTGATGTCTATGTTGGACGACCCGTCCAGCGAATCGAACACTAGCAGCAGCCGCCCGCGCGGATAGTGGCCAGGGATCGGGTGCGGATGTTCCAGCTCCTCCGACACCATGCCGGCGAGCTGCCCGCCCCATTCGCAGGTGCCCACCATGATGTTGTTGGCCGCGACATCCAGCGGCTGCTGCTGCTCGCCCTGGACGTTGACCACCCCCGCCGGCGCATCGGGCGGTGAAATCCGGCCACGGGAAGCGGCAACGGCGATCAGCTTGCAAGCGGTCTGGATATCGTTGAGCAACGACGTAAGGTCAGGGTCCGGCGCACCGGCCCGGCGCTGGTCTTCGATGATGAACTTCGACAGCGTGGTCCGGCGGTATGGCATCGCATGGTCCCTCCGTAAGTGCAGCCTTGTGGCTGTCTCTTGTCGTCGGCGGTGGCTCGGATGGATGCAGCCCACTTCAGCCTCTGCTCCCTCTCCCTCCGGGAGAGGGTCGGGGTGAGGGGGTCTTGCCGAGCTACATCCTCCAATTGCGGCCGTGTCCCCGTGTGGGCCAAGGCCAGCACTTGCCAGCCCCCTCACCCCGGCCCTCTCCCGGAGGGAGAGGGAGCAGGAAGCGCCACCCTCACATCCGGTCTTGGTCCTCAATCAAAACGCCTCCTACTCCTGGAACACCCGGCTAGCCCGAATATCCTCCGCCGTGATCGTCTCCAGCGCCGTCCGGTCCAGCAGTTGCTCCCGCCCGGCAAACAGCCGGTTCGCCATCCGCAGCCGCGCCCGGTCAATCCCGTTGCGTATGCTCCGCGCGTTGGAGAACCGCGGCTGCGCCATCCGCCGCGTGACATACTCCGCCATCGCCTCCCGCCCCGCCGCGTCGAACCGATACTGCATGGACGCCGCCATCAGCTCCGAAATGCGCAGCAGCTCCGCCGCCGAGTAATCCGGAAAATCAATGTGATGCGCGATCCGCGACGACATGCCGGGGTTGCTGCGGAAGAACGTGTCCATCCGCTCCTTATACCCCGCGAGGATCACCACCAGATCGTCCCGGTTGTCCTCCATCACCTGCAGCAGGATCTCAATAGCCTCCTGCCCATAATCGCGCTCGTTCTCGGGACGATACAAATAGTATGCCTCGTCAATGAACAGCACGCCCCCCATCGCCTTCTTCAGGATCTCCTTCGTCTTGGGCGCGGTATGGCCGATATACTGTCCCACCAGGTCGTCGCGCGACACCGTGACGACATGGTTGCGGCGGATATACTTCAGCCGGTGCAGCACATCCGCCATCCGCCGGGCCACCGTTGTCTTCCCCGTGCCGGGATTGCCAGTGAAGCTCATATGCAGTGGCGGCGGCTCCGCCTGGATGCCCAGCCCGCGCCGGGCGCTCTCCACCAGCAGCAGCGCCGCGACCTCGCGGATGCGGGTCTTCACCGGCACCAGGCCCACCAAGTCCCGGTCAAGCTGGCCGATGACATCGCCGATGTTGCTCTCGGCATACAGCGCGGCCAGGTCAACCCGGCGGTCATCCACCCCCGCCTGGTCCACCCCCGCCTGCTCCACCCCCGGCAAGTCCAGCGCCGCGCTCATGCCGCGCGCTCCCGCCGGGCCGGCTCCATCTGCTCCCGCATCGCCCCGATCACCCCGTGGTAGCCGCCATCCGCGTCCCGCGCCCCAAAGATCGCCGATCCCGCGACGAACGTGTCCGCCCCGGCCTCCGCCACCGCGCGTATGTTGCCGACCTTCACCCCGCCATCAACCTCCAGCAGGATCGGCTGCCCGCCCCGCGCCACATGGGCGTCAATCCGCCGGCGCAGGGCTGCGATCTTGTCCAGCGCCCCGGGGATGAACGACTGCCCGCCAAACCCCGGATTCACCGACATGACGCACACCAAGTCCAGCCGGTCCATCACCCAATCCAGGTGTTCCAGCGCCGTCGCCGGGTTCAGTGCCAGCCCAGCCCGGCAGCCGTGCTCGCGGATCAGCGACAGCGTGCGGTGCGTATGCTCCGACGCCTCAGGGTGGAAGCTGATAATATTGGCACCCGCCTTAGCGAACATCACCGCCAGCGCGTCCACCGGCGTCACCATCAAATGCACGTCGATCGGCAGGCTGGTATGCGGCCGTATCGCCTCGCAGACCAGCGGCCCGATGGTCAGGTTCGGCACATACCGGTTGTCCATCACGTCGAAGTGGATCATGTCCGCCCCGGCCACCTGCAGCCGCCCGACCTCCTCGCCCAACCGGGCAAAGTCGGCCGACAGGATGCTCGGCGCAATCAACTGCGCCGTCATGGCGCGTAGCGTTCGCCAGAGGGCCGCCCCGTCGCATAGCTGCGCAGGGTATAGCGCAACGTCCGCCCCGGCCCTTCCTGCCGCACCAACTCGAACCCCGGCTCGTGCGAGGGCCGCTGGACCATGAACGACATCCGAACCGTCTCGAACCCCTTGCGGCTGTCGAATGCCAGCACGCGGACATACTCCTGCGGACACTCCTTGCGGCAGGCATTCACCTCCAGCATCACGCCCGCGGCGTCGTGCAGGTCGAACATCGGCGTACCCCACATGGACCAGTAGATGTTGCGCGGATGCGGGTCGTCGGTGTGCTCGACGGCCAGGGACCAGCCCTGGCCCAGCGCGTACTGGACCTGCGCCGAAATCTCCTCGTCCGTCAGGTCCGGCAGGAAGGAGAACTGGCCTTGGGTGACTTTCATCTGCATGCCCTCCTTACGAAGCCGTCGGCGTCGGCAGCACATCCACGGAATCCGTGGACGCATAGTTGAAGCTGACATCCTTCCAGGTATCCAACGCCGCGCGCAGCGGCTGGCACCAGCGGGCGGCCGCCGTCAGGATCTCCGGCCCCTCGTTCCAGATGTCGCGCCCCTCGTTGCGCGCCTTAACCATGCACTCCAGCGCCACGCGGTTGGCGATGGCCCCGGCTTGGATGCCCATGGGATGCCCGATGGTGCCGCCGCCGAACTGCAGCACCACATCGTCCTGCAAGTAGTGCAGCAACTGGTGCATCTGACCCGCATGGATGCCGCCCGACGCCACCGGCATCAGCTTCTTCAGGCTGGCCCAGGGCTGGTCGAAGAAGATGCCGTGCTGGGGATTCGCCGGCACATAGGTCTCACGGCAAGTATCATAGATGCCGCGCACCACGTTCGGGTCGCCCTCCAGCTTCCCAACCACGGTTCCGGCATGGATATGATCCACCCCCGCCATCCGCATCCACTTCGCAATCACCCGGAACGACACGCCATGATTCTTCTGCCGCGTGTAGGTCGAGTGACCCGCCCGGTGCAGGTGCAGGATCATGTCGTTCTTGCGCGCCCACTTCGCCATGCTCTGGATGGCGGTGTAGCCGATCACCAGGTCAATCATGACGATGATGCTGCCGAGGTCGCGTGCGAACTCCGCCCGCTCGTACATGTCCTCCATCGTAGCGGCCGTGACGTTCAGGTAGGTACCCTTGATCTCCCCGGTCTCGGCCTGCGCCTTGTTCACCCCCTCCATGCAATACAGGAACCGGTCCCGCCAGTGCATGAACGGCTGCGAGTTGATGTTCTCGTCGTCCTTGGTGAAGTCCAGCCCGCCCTTCAGCGCCTCATAAACCACCCGGCCATAATTACGCCCCGACAGCCCAAGCTTAGGCTTCATCGTCGCGCCCAGCAGCGGCCGCCCATAGACGTTCATCCGCTCCCGCTCGACCACAATCCCCGTCGCCGGCCCCTGAAACGTCTTGAGGTAATGCGCCGGCATCCGCATGTCCTCCAGCCGCAGCGCCTTCAGCGGCTTGAACCCGAACACGTTGCCGATGATGGAGGCCGTGAGATTGCTGATCGAGCCTTCCTCGAACAAATCGAGGTCGTAGGCGATATACGCGAACCACTGGTCCGGAGACCCCGGTACCCGCTCCACCCGATACGCCTTGGCCCGGTAATATTCGCTATCGGTCAGCCGATCCGTCCACACGACGGTCCAAGTGGCCGTGCTGCTCTCCCCGGCGATGGCCGCCGCAGCCTCCTCCGGATCAACCCCGTCCTGCGGCGTCAGCCGGAACACCGCCAGCACGTCGGTATCCTTGGGAACGTAATCCGGCTCCCAGTATCCCATCTGCCGATACTTCAGCACGCCGGAGGTATAGCGCTCCTTGAGGTCGGTGATCTTGACGTCGAGCGCCTTGTTCATGGTCCCGTATCCTCCAGCATTGTCCAGGTTCAGCCCTGATGACAGGGAACATGGCTGCTGGACGCCACGAGGAAAAGCAAATTAGACTGACCCAACACATGAGGAATCCCTTCACTCCCGATGTTCAACGTCACCATCCGCCAGTTGCAGGTCTTCGCCGAAGCCGCCGAGCGCCTGTCCCTGGCCCGCGCGGCGGAGCGCCTGAACCTCACCCCCTCCGCCGTGTCGTTCCAGATCAAGCAGATCGAGGGCCAGACCGGCTTCGCCCTGTTCGAGCGCGTCGGCCGCCGGGTGACGCTGACCGAGGCCGGCACCCTGCTGGCCGAGTATGCGCGGGTCGTCCTGCGCTCGCTGCACGACGCCGACCAGGCGATGGCGGCCCTGAAGGGCACCAGCGGCGGCCGGGTCCGCCTCGGCCTGGTGTCCACCTCGAAGTATATCGTGCCGCACATGATCGCCCGCTTCCGCACGGCCTACCCCGGCGTCACGGTGAACCTGCAGGAGGGTAACCGCGCCCGCGTGCTGCACCTGCTGACCCGCGGCAGCGTGGACCTCGCGGTGATGGGCCAGCCCCCGGCCGATGCCGACGTGCTGGCTGCCCGCTTCGCCCCGCACCCGTCCATCATCATCGCCCCGGCCGGCCATCCCCTGGCCGCAGCGGCATCCCTCCCGCTGGCGGCCCTGGCCGGCGAGCCATTCGTGATGCGGGAGGAAGGGTCGGGCACCAAGGCGATGACCGAGGCGCATTTCGCCGCCGCCGGCGTCCAGCCCCGCACCGCGATGGTCTCGTCCAGCAACGAGATGATCAAGCAGGCCGTGATGGCCGGCATGGGCCTGGCCCTGCTGTCCCAGCACACCTGCAGCCTGGAGCTGGCGCTGGGCCTGCTGACCCGGCTGCCGGTCGAGGGCTTCCCGCTGATGCGGTCTTGGTACATCGTCCAGCGCCGTACCCTGCCGCTCCTGCCGGTCCAGGCCCGGCTGCGCAGCTTCCTGATCGAAGAAGGGGAGGAGGTGATCCGCGACACCATGCAGAACCACCAACGCATCACCGCCCGCCCGGACCCGGCGCCGCCGGGCGCCGCCCGCCAGGAGGACAGCAGTGCCGCTTGAGGCGCTGATCTGGGACGTGGACGGCACCCTCGCGGAAACCGAGGAGGGGCACCGCGCCGCCTTCAACGCCGCCTTCGCCGCCGCCGGGCTGGACTGGCACTGGGACGCCGCCCTCTATGCCCGGCTGCTGGAGGTGACCGGCGGCAAGGAGCGCATCCGCCGCTACCTCGACACCACCCCCGGCGCCGGTCCCCTGGACGACGACGCCGTGCGCCGCCTGCACGCCGCCAAGACCGCCCGCTACGTCGCCGCCGTGGCCTCCGGCTCCGTCGCCCTGCGCCCCGGCGTCCGCCGCCTGCTGCACGAGGCGCGCACCGCCGGCCTACGCCTGGCCATCGCCACCACGACCAGCCCGGCCAACGTCGAGGCGCTGCTGCTCGCAACCCTAGGACCGGACGGCCCCGGCCTGTTCGAGGTGATCGGCGCCGGCGACATGGTGCCGCACAAGAAGCCGGCCCCGGACATTTTTCGCTATGCCCTGGACCGGCTGCGCCTTCCCGGCGAGCGGTGCCTGGCGTTCGAGGACACGCTAAACGGCCTGGCCTCCGCCCACGACGCCGGCATCCCGGTCGTCGTGACGACGAGCTTGTATGGCGGCGCCGACGGGTTCGGGAATGCGGTGATGGTCGTGGACGGCCTGGGCGAGCAGGATGCGCCCTGCCGGGTGCTGTCCGGCCCGCCGCTGGGTGGGCCGGTTGTGGATGTGGCGGCGGTGCGAAGGCTAATGCCTGCTGAGAGTTCCTTGGCATAGTTCCTGCGGCGAGGTCGTGCAAGCCTACTTGGCTTTCAGTAGTGTTTCAGTTTGGATGTCGGTTTCTGGTGGGAAGCGGAGTGCGCCGGGAGACCGGCAAGGAGTAGGTGGTGAAAGTCCACTGCGATGAAGGGGTAGCGAACCACATCGGCCCCGAGCCGTGCGGCGTCATTCGTGAGGGTGGCGTCGAAGC
>JAABUQ010009437.1_pt1 | contig 13210 bp, 9 predicted proteins | sample 5560001 | NCBI WGS metagenome assembly JAABUQ01 (sample SAMN10711888, study PRJNA513371) | rock metagenome | isolation source: Antarctica rocks | place: Antarctica: Victoria Land, Finger Mt nord | collected 2015-12-18 | reverse complement strand
GCTGGCGGGATCGTTTTGTCGAACGGCAATTGCACGAATCGTAAATTTGATGAACGCCGTTAAAACCGCAGCATCGATTCCCTTACCGCTCACGTCGGCAATGAGAATCAATCCTTTGTTCGGAGCTAGTTGATAGACATCGAAGATGTCGCCGCCGATGGCCGCGTTTTTCGTGGCTGAAGCGTAGGCATGGCCGATGCGGCAGTTCGGCAGTGGCGCCGATTCGCTCATAAAAGCTCGCTGCAGCGTTTCAGTTGTGGTTTTTTCACGTTCGAGCTCTCGGTTAACGCGAGAGCGCACGACGTTGAACACGATAGCCAACACCCCGAATGTCGCCAAAGTAAGCGCGCGCAACACAAACGAACGGTTCACCGCGTCTTGCGATTGCTGGCTCAGAGTTGGGTGGCGCTGGGAGAGGATGCTTTGTAAAGCTGCCGCATCCGACCGCTGCGCGTCGATCAGCGCTTTGCCATTTTTTTGAATTTCCGCGGCGTTGCGCGAACGCGGCGCTCGAAGCAGGGCGTGTGCGACACTCCGCTGCCATTCAGCATGCACCCGATCGAAATCTGCGAGGATGACACTGGCATCGCTTAAATGTTCGCTGTGCAATTCTTGACGCAAGGAGCCCTCAACGGCATCAAACTGCGACTCTGCCGCATAGTATGGCTCCAAATACGTGCGATCCAGCGTGCTGGTGTAACCGCGAACGGCCGTCTCCTCATCTAATTGAAGGGTCAAGAGTTGCTGCAACGCTAGTTGTCCCGAGAGCAGTTGGCGTTCGCGATCGAAAGCATCTTTGATGTTCTGGCGAGTCGAAAGACCGCCCAGCAACGAAATCGTTAACGCGAATGCGAGGATCGCCGTCGCTGTAAGGTTCCCGGGACCACCGAGCAGCTCGCCCCAGCGTCGCATTGTTATCTCAGCGCTTGCGTTTGTAAGCGGTCCGTACCGCATCCTTGATGGCCTTCACGCCCATTCCGTAAAACTCGATCAGTTCGGCCGGATCACCGGATTGCCCGAACTGGTCGCGCACGCCGACGAATTCGACGGGTACAGGATGTCGCTGCGCGAGGATTTCGGCGACGCGCGATCCCATGCCGCCGTGAACCTGATGCTCTTCGACCGTGACGACACACCCGCACAGCTGCGCCGCAGAAATGATTGCCGGCTCATCCATCGGCTTGATCGTGTGATTGTTGACGACGGTGCATTCGATACCGTCGCCTTCTGCCAGTTCCTTCGCGGCGAGGAGGGCGTTGTAAACAAGAATTCCGCACGCAATAATGGCCACATCATCACCACCCCGAAAAATCTGGGCCTTCCCGATCTCGAAGGGTGTTTCTTCTGTGGTGATGATGACCGACTTTTCGCGACCGAAGCGTAAATACGTCGGGCCCCAGCGCTCGGCGACGCAAAGCGTTGCTTTTTTTGTCTGAACCGCGTCGCAAGGAACGACCACCGTCATATTTGGGATGACGCGCATTATTGCGATGTCCTCAATTGCTTGATGCGTGGCGCCGTCGGGGCCGACGGAAACACCCGCGTGGGCACCGGCTATCTTGACGTTTGTTTCATTGAGCGCCATCGTCGTTCGCACTTGCTCCCAAGAGCGTCCCGGATTGAACATCGCATAGCTGGCAATGAACGGAATCTTACCGGCGCTGGCAAGGCCCGCCGCCATCGCCACCAAGAGCTGCTCGGCCACGCCGATTTCAATATACTGCTCCCGATGCGCTTTCTTAAAACCCTCCATCCGCGTTGATTCAGAGAGATCCGCACACATTGCAAGGACGTTGCGGTTGCGATTGCCCGCCTCGATCAAGCCCTCGCCGAATCCATTGCGGGTGGGCACCGCTTTCAGCTCGGCCGCATCGCTATAATCTAACAAATGCATGGCGGCCATCGAGTTGACCGCGTGCACGCTAGGCACGAGTTGTAAGAATCCTTTCACGCTCGGCCTGCAATTCGCGCAGCGCTTCGTCCGCTTGCTGTTTGTTGGGCGGCTTTCCATGCCAGGTGTAATCGCCTTCCATGTATGAGACGCCCTTGCCGGGCACGGTGTGCGCGATGATCACGGTCGGCTTACCTTCGACGCGCTGTGCCTGCTCTACGGTTTTTATGAATTGCTCCATGTCGTTGCCGTCGCACTCAAAAACTGCCCAATTAAAGCTGCGATATTTGTCGGCCAATGGCTCGAGTGGCATCACATCTTCGGTACTCCCGTCGATTTGAATGAAGTTGCGGTCAACGACGTTGATGAGATTGTCCAAACCGAACTTGCCCGCTGTCATCATCGCCTCCCAATGCAGGCCGCATTGATGCTCGGCATCCGAAGTAACAACGTAAACACGCCACTCTTTTTTATCGAACTTTGCCGCCAGTGCCATTCCGATTCCTTGAGCGAGGCCTTCTCCCAGCGGACCCGACGTTGTTTCCACCGCCGGCAGACGAACGCGCTCGGGATGACCTTGCAGACGCGTTCCAAACTTACGTAAGGTCAGCAGTTCTTCGATGGGAAAGTACCCGGCGTACGCCATCGCAGAATAGCGAACCGGCGTGATGTGGCCGCAGGAAAGCAATAAGCGGTCGCGTGCTTCCCATTGTGGATTTTTGGGGTCATGGCGCAAGATGTGAAAATAGAAGGCCGTGAACACGTCTGCCATGTCGAGCGGCCCCGCCGAATGCCCGGAACCTGCTGCTAGCAGCGAACGGATGATGCCTTGGCGCACGGAATTGGCATGTTCTTTAAGTTCGCTCAATCGTCCGGGGGAAAGAGGCTGCATGCCCCGTTATACCCGCCACGTGATGGTTAGCCCTCGTTCCTGTGCGCCAGGCCTCGGCATCCGCTTGTTCGAAAATTTCACTGGTGCAAACGCAATTTGATAGCAGTATTTTCAAGAGCTACGATGTTCGAGGCATCTATCCCACTCAGCTTACCGATGCGGTAGCCCATGAAGTCGGACGGTCCTTTGCGGCGCTCATCAGCGGAAAAACCATCGCGGTCGGTCGAGACATGCGTCCTTCCGGAAAAAGGCTCTTCGACGCTTTTGCCGCGGGAGCGAACGAAGCGGGGGCCGATGTCGTGGACATCGGCATGGTGTCGACCGATGCGCTGTACTTTGCGGTCGGCAAATACGGCTACGGCGGGGGAGTGATGATCACCGCTTCGCATAATCCGGCTAACTATAACGGCATGAAGTTCACCCGGGAGAGCGCCATCGCACTTTCGCTGGACACCGGACTCTCCACAATCCGCGATCAAATCGCGAGCGGCACATTACCGCCGGTCGTCTCACAAGCCGGCAGCATTACGTCGCGGGATATTCTTGACGACTTTGCTGCGCACTGCCTTTCGTTCATCGATGTGAACAAAATCAAGCCATTCAAGATCGCCATCGATGCTGGAAACGGAATGGCAGGCGAAACGGTACCTCACGTGTTCAAGCACTTGCCCTGCGAAGTAATTCCTCTGTACTTCGAGTTGGACGGTAACTTTCCGAATCACCCGGCGAGTCCGATCGAACCCGAGAACATGCGCGATCTTCAAGCGGCGGTCTTGCAATACCACTGCGACCTGGGCGTCGCCTTCGACGGCGACGCCGACCGCATGTTTATCGTCGATGAAAAAGCCGACCTCATCGGAGGCGATATGGTCACCGCACTGGTCGGCCTGAATTCCCTCAAGCATTATCCCGGAGCGACGATCCTCTATAACTTAATTTGCAGCCGCAGCGTGCCCGAAGTGATCAGCAAAGCCGGTGGGGTGCCCTTGCGTTCGCAAGTCGGGCACTCGCTGATCAAAGCCACGATGCGAGAACACAACGTGGTTTTTGGCGGTGAACATTCTGGGCACTTCTATTTTCGCGATAACTGGTTTGCCGACTCCGGGATGATCGCGCTCATGCAGTGCCTGGAACTCTTCGGCGAAGCGAATAAACCTGTCAGCCAGATCGTTGCTCCGATAGACACACGTTTTCGTTCCGGCGAAATCAACAGCACCGTTAGGGACATTCCGGGCAAATTGCAAGAGCTGGAAGATCGCTATCGCGATGCTCAAATCGATCATCTCGATGGCGTCACGATTCAGTATCCGCATTGGTGGATGAACGTCCGCCCGTCAAACACCGAACCGCTCTTGCGCCTCAACGTCGAAGGTGATAGCAAGGAACTCATGGAGGAACATCGGGACGAGGCCTTAGCGCTCATCCGCGCCTAATATGGCCAACGTCGACGCCGATGTAATGGCGCGCTACAAAGTAACTCGCGATGCGGTTACCGCCGCTTTAAGAACAATACGAGGACTGCTTCCGGCAGAGGCCGGCAAAGAGATTGATTTGGAACGTGGGCGCCTCGAACGGGAACGTTTCGTTCTGGCAGTCGTGGGAGAGTTTTCAAGCGGAAAGTCGTTCTTGCTCAATGCGCTGCTTGGAAAAATTCGCCTAGAAGCGGTCGGAAGCACCGAGAAAATACTGGGCCTTCTTGCGACCGATATCAATCCCTCGACCGCCACTATAACCCAACTCGAGTACGGCGAGGAAGAACGCGCGAACGCTTTCTATGCGGACGGACGTGAGGAGCGTATTCCGCTCGAGCGACTTTCCCGTTTTATTGCTGTTGGCGGTGCAGAGGGAAAATTGCACGATGCGACCGGCGATGAACAAACCGCACCGGCCCGGGTAATCATCGAGCTCAATTCACCCTTCTTGCAACGAGGCTTTACCGTCGCGGACACCCCTGGACTCGCCTCCGTCAATCCGGCGCACCGGCGTGCCACCCTTTCATTTTTGCCCAACGCCGACGCGGTGTTGTACTTGATCGATACGCAGCAGCCATTTACGGAAGGCGACGCTGCCTTCTTGGGAATCATCCGCCGCCACATTCAGAGCATTTTTATCGTGCAAACGAAGATCGACCTCTGGCAGATGCAGCAAAACGGCGGCATGCGGGCTTGGGAATCCGCGCAAGCGCGAATTGCCTCGCTTTCGGCAATTCATTCACCGCAAACGTATGTGTACGCCGTCTCCGCTCGCGACTACGCCGAAGGCATCTTAAGGGATTCGCCTGAGCTCATCGCGCAAAGCCGTTTTCCGGAATTCGTCGGAGCTCTGGATGCTTCACTCGTGGCCACGACCGGACGGGCTCGTTTGCGCGCAACACTGGCGCGGGTCCATCATGTTATTACCGGGGTGCGCGGGCAAATCGAGCGTGATCTCGAGATGCTTCCCCTTTCAAAGCAAACTCTGGAGCATCACCGGGCGCAGGTACTTCCCGAACTCGAATTGCGCTCCGAACGCATCGGCAACGAGCAAAAAACGCTGGAAGAAGCACGACTTCTCCTTCTTGAAGCCGCGCGCGCCGGGGGAACCGAGCTCTACGTAGAGTTGAGAAGCACCTTAGAACGAACTTTTGATACCGCCGACATCGCCCGTCTGCAAGACCGGGCTAAATTGCATATTATGATCGACGGCACGGTGGCCGAAGTGGTTGGGCATTTTGCAGCGAGCTTTGCGTCCGAGACGGTATCATCCCTGACTGCTGTTTTGGAACGTTGCCAAGATATCGTTGATCTCGACTTCTCCATCAGTGAGGCGGGCGCGCAAGCCTTTGGCGCAAGTGCAGGAAACGGTGCTTGGACTGGGCAGCCGAGCAGCGCGCTGCGCGCGACAATCGTTCTTGCGGCCGTTGGCGAGATTTCGATGCACCTCGTCTGGGACATCGCGCAACGCTTTGCCACGCCGCAAAAGGGGCAATACATGAAGCGCGAACTGAGCGCCGACTTGCATGAGGAGATTTTTCCGCGCCTCCAGACCGAAATCATGGAATTTGTGCAATTCATGACCGACAGGATTGGACTCATGTTCGACGACCTCGCTACGTCATTGTCCCGAGCGCTAAAAAAACAACGGGAAGACTCTTTGGGCAGCATCGAACGCGCGTTGCAGGCGGGCAAGAGTTCCTTCGAACTTACGCAAGTGACGCAGCGGCTTCAACGACAACGCGTCAGCGTTCAGGAAGAGTTCGACCGGCTTGCGAGCTCGATCGGCGCGTTCCTGGAAAGCACTCCCGGACTGCCGCCCGCGCAAACGGGACCCGAAGAAATCCGTCGCGCTCATGCCGATATCGCGGCGTTCGATGAAAGTGCATACGACCGCGGCTTGCGCCCCGAGCGCTGGCGAGTCTGTGTTCTGGGCGCTCTGCGCCGGGGAAAATCCAGCTTGATCAATGCGATCGCCGGTTCTCGCGTCTTGCACGATGAAACTGCCGGGGAGATCGCATTTCCCGTACACGTTCGATACGGTCCCATCGAACGGGCGCATTCGCTGAACAGCAACGGTGAATGGACGGAGGTGGAAATCGAGTCTGCCCTGGATGAGGCCACGCGCAACCCAGTACTCATAGAGACGCCTTGGCAACTTCCACGCCAGTTAGTGCTCGTACATGCACCGGCTTTCGATATGAGCGATGGACGAACCGGAGAAGTTTGTATGGTAGCGGCGCGCGCCGCAAGCGAAGTTTTATGCCTCTTCTCCCGGCAACTTTCCGATCGGGAGCTAAACATGTATGAACGAGTCGCCGATCTTAATAAACCGATGATGTTCGTTCACACCCTGGCCGATAATGAAGCACCGCAGGAACGCCGCGAGGTTGTTGAACTGGCTTCGCAATATCTGCGACAACGGAACATTGCTCCGAGTCGAATCTTTACAGTTTCGACGTTCGAGTACGCTCAGGCACGACGAGCAGGCCGAGCGCCGGCGGGTTGGAACGAACTTGAGGCACTGAGCTCGACTCTGTCCACACATGCGGAAGAGCACATGCAACGTCTCGAGCGCCTCGAGCGCATCTCTGCGGCTGCCAAAACGACGCCGGCGACGGCTGCAAGTCAAGAGCCCAATTCCCCGGCGTTGGTGCGCTCGTTGCGGCGTTTATTTCGATCCCGTTAACTTCTACATTGGATGGGAATACTACCAGATGGCGAGACCGCATGCGGCTTAAAACGGAGGCGCTCACTACGTCCGAACGGTTCACCTTGGGCTACACTGCGCTGGCGCTTGGCGATGGAACGTCGCGCCACGGACGCATTAGCGTCCACAATGGTAGAATAACAGGGATTCTCGGCAACGATGGACCAAGCGATTTTCTGCTTCCTGCAGATACAACCGTCGCTCCCGGAATGATTGATGTCCATACCAACGGTGCGGACGAGTTTCTCTTTAACCGTGATCAAGGGAACGCTGTACCTGTGGCTTCAAAAGCGTACTCGCGAAGCGGCGCAACCGCATTCGTGGCGAGTATCATGACCGCGCCGTGGGAATCAATGCTCCACGCCGCAACGGAAGTGGCTGAAGCAGCCCATGATTTAGAAGAAACGGCGCCGCAAGGTGCTCGGTGTTTGGGAATCCATTTTGAAGGGCCGTTCCTCAATCCGAAGTTTCGCCGCATTCACCGCAACGAATGGATCCTTCCCGCCGACAAGCAACGGGCGCGCGCGCTTATGGAAGCCTCCAGAGGCACGTGCCTGATGGTTACCATGGCACCAGAGATGGACGGAGTTAGCGATGTTGCGCGCCTTTTTTACGATCAAGGGATCGTATGCTCGGCGGGCCACACAGCCGCGCGCTACCGCGAAGGGATGCTCGCCATCGGATTAGGTTTTCGAACGCTCACCCACGCATTCAACGCAATGCCGCCGCTCGACCATCGGGAGCCGTCGTTGCTCGCCGCCTTCATTCAGGACAAACGCACGACGGTGCAAGTGATCTGTGACGGACATCACGTGGCGCCCGCCATGGTTGACATCTTACATCGTACTCTGGGCGATCGCATGGTCCTCGCAACCGATAACATGCCGCCCTCAGGGCCGGGATATAAGATCGAAGGGGGCGTGGTTCGCTCGGAAGATGGAACCATTGCGGGAAGTGCCCTGCAAATGGACGGCGCCTTGCGCAATTATATGTCATATACGGAACTGCCGTTCGAACGAGCCATCGTAGCAGCGACCTTCGCACCGGCGCAATTGCTTAATTGCGAGCGGGACATTGGCACGATTGCCGTTGGCGCTCGCGCGGACTTTTCGTTCTGGGACAAGCAGCATGCCGTTATCGGCACCATGGTTGGCGGGGAACTCGTCTGGGGCAATTGCCTGCAAGCAACCACCGCCGCCGCCAGCTCGTTTTAATCCACCCTCCCGCGCCATACCGAGCGCCACCAGTGTCATGCTGATCCTCACCCGTGTCACCCCCGAGCCTCCACCCTGTCATGCTCAGCCTGCCCAAGCACGGGGCATTTCAATTTATCGCCCTTCGACAAGCTCAGGGTGACACACGACTTACTTGATTTCAAACACTTCTGCTGAGCACCATAACACTGTCATGCTGAACCCGTCGAAGCACGGAATTGCTATAATATCGCCCTTCGACAAGCTCAGGGTGACACACGACTTACTTCATTTCAAACACTTGTGGTGAGCACTATAACACTGTCATGCTGAGCCCGTCGAAGCATGGAATTGCTACACTATCGCCCTTCGACAAGCTCAGGGTGACACACGACTTACTTGATTTCAAACACTTCTGCTGAGCGCTATAACACGGTCATGCTGACCCTGTCGAAGCACGGGGCATTTCAATTTATCACCCTTCGACAAGCTTAGGGGTGACACACGACTTGCTTGATTTTAAACACTTGTGGTGAGCGCCATAACACTGTCATGCTGAACCTGTCGAAGCACGGGGCATTTCAATTTATCACCCTTCGACAAGCTTAGGGTGACACACGACTTGCTTGATTTTAAACACTTGTGGTGAGCGCCATAACACTGTCATGCTGAACCCGTCGAAGCACGGGGCATTTCAATTTATCGCCCTTCGACAAGCTCAGGGTGACACACGACTTACTTGATTTTAAACACTTGTGGTGAGCACTATAACACTGTCATGCTGAGCCTGTCGAAGCATGGAATTGCTACACTATCGCCCTTCGACAAGCTCACGGTGACACACCGATTTACATGGTTGTAACCACTTGTCATGCGAGCGCGGTTAGGCGGCTCCGCCGAGATAGGCGGCTTGCACGGCGGCGCTTGCCATGAGGTTCGAGCCGGTATCCTCAAAGGCAATCTTCCCGACCTCGAGCACGTAACCGCGCGCGGCAATCGAAAGTGCCTGGCGCGCGTTTTGTTCCACTAAAAGAATCGTCGTGCCACGCGCGTTGATTTCACGGATTACTTGAAAGATCGTTTGCACGAGTACGGGTGAGAGCCCAAGAGACGGCTCATCGAGGAGCAGCAATTTTGGTCGGCACATCAGTGCCCTGCCCATTGCCAGCATCTGTTGCTCTCCGCCCGAAAGCGTCCCCGCTTTCTGGTCGCGCCTCTCGCGCAAGCGAGGAAACGTAGAAAAAATGTATTCCGTATCTTCCGTTATCTCGGCCCGGCTAGGGCGCGTATAGGCTCCCAACTCCAAGTTTTCCCGGACCGACATACGCGGGAAAACGCGGCGGCCTTCCGGTGAATGGCCGATACCGGCGCGCACGATTTGATCCGGCGACTCTTTGAGCAAATTCGTGCCCGCGAACATGACGCTGCCCCGCGAGGGGCGCACGAGCCCGCTGATGGCGCGCAGAGTCGTCGTCTTACCGGCCCCATTTGCGCCGATAAGCGTAACGATCTCGCCTTCCTCGACTCTGACGCTTACGTTCGAGAGCGCCTGAATACGCCCGTAATGCGCATCGAGATCGGTGACCTCGAGCAGGCTCACGCGGGCTTGCCCAAATACGCTTCGATAACCCGCTCGTCCGCCCGAATCTGCGCCGGCAGCCCTTCCGCGATCTTATCACCGTGGTCGAGAACAGTGATGCGCTCACTAATTTCCATGACCAATCCCATGTCGTGCTCGATGAGAAACACCGTCACGCCGGTATCGCGAATTCGCCTGATCAGCGTGACCAAACCGGTCTTCTCGCGCGGATTCATGCCGGCCGCCGGTTCGTCCAGCAAAATCAGCTTCGGACTGCTTGCGAGCGCACGCGCAATCTCAAGCCGGCGCTGGGATCCGTAGGGCAGATTGCGCGCATAGTTGTCCGCGTCGGATTCCAAACCGACGAAGCGCAAGAGTTCGAGTGCCCGCGCGCGCACCGAACGTTCCTCAGCCCGCATTTGCGGAGTGTGCAGTAGCGAGTCCCATAATTTTGCATGCATTCGCGGGTGCTCGCCGGTCATGACGTTGTCCAGTGCCGACATGAATGAAAACAACCGAATGTTTTGAAACGTCCGCGCGATGCCGGCTTTCGTCACCAAGTCCGTACGCAAACCTTCGATATGGCGTCCGTCGAATTGAATGGTTCCCTTTGACGGCTGATATATGCCGGTGATGAGATTGAACACCGTCGACTTGCCGGCGCCGTTTGGTCCGATCATGGCGACGATCGCGCCCGGTTCAATGGCGAAAGAGACGTCGTGCACCGCCGTTAGGCCGCCGAACTGTTTGGTAACGTTGTCCATTTGAAACAGCGGCATTAGGTTCCAGCCTCGTTATAAATTGACTGTTCCTGCGCCGAGACTTTGGGATCCGTGAGTGCCGCGCGAAGTTCGGCTCTTCGCTGACGATTCGGCACCAGACCCTCGGGTTTAAATAGCATAATCGCCACCAGAACGCCGCCGTAGATGAAAAACCGGTAGTTCGTAACGTCGATGTGCAAATTAACGCCGGCCGCGATGTTGTTGGCTTGGGGCAAGATGATGTTGTTTAGCGCGGAAAGGATTAAGCTTCCGATCACGACCCCGACGATATTGCCCATTCCCCCAAGTACGAGCATCGCCAAAACCAAAACGCTTACGGCGAACTGAAAAGAATCAGGCGAAACGAGCTGCAGCTTCGAGGCAAAAACAACGCCGGCAAGGCCGCTGAACGACGCGCCTAGCGCGAATGCCGAAAGTTTGGCGGTTGTCGTATTGATGCCCATGTGTTTTGCCGCAAGTTCATCCTCACGAATCGCCATCCAGGCGCGCCCCAAGCGGCTGTCGCGCAAGTTACGCGCCAGTATGAGCGCTAGCCCGATCAAGAACAGAATCAGGTAGTAATACGGCAAAGACGACGAACTAAATGGGTGTCCAAAAAACGACGGCTGATCCAGCGCAGATATGCCGTTCGGCCCGCCGGTATATTTCGAGAGATTCAAGAACGTTTGCGGAACGATCTCGCCGAAACCTAGCGTCACGATCGCCAGGTAATCTCCCCGCAGCCGCAGCGTCGGTGCCCCAAGCAAAACGCCGAACAGCGCGGCTATCGCCGAAGCCAGGAACAGCATTACCCAAAACGGCAGATGGACGTTGAATTGCGGGCTGGCCAGCATCGCGTAGGCATAAGAACCAATGGCAAAAAATGCGGCGTATCCCAGATCGAGTAAGCCGGCAAAACCCACCACGATATTCAGACCTAAGGCTAAAATGACGTAAACCCCGGCGTCTACGAGCAGATTGAAATGCGAATCGTTATGGTCGATCTGCGGCAACAGGAACAGGACCACCGCGCCGGCGGCCAGCAGGGCCATCTTGAGACGCGGCGTCATACCTTTTCCGGTAACGACTCGCCGAGAAGGCCCGAAGGCCGGAAAATAAGGACAAGAACCAGCACCGAGAAAACGACCACATTGGTCCATTGATCGGAGATGTACTGCGCGGTAAACGCCTCAATGATCCCGATTGCAAAACCGCCCAGCATCGCGCCGGCCAAGTTGCCTATTCCACCGAGCACCGCCGCCGTGAAGGCTTTGAGCCCGGCGTTAAAACCGTTGAAAAACCACGTCGACTGATAATAAACTCCAGAAACAAAGCCGGCCGCACCGGCAAGCGCGCTGCCGATCAAGAAGGTCAAGGCGATCGTCGTATTGATGTTGATACCCATTAGTTGCGCCGCGTCGCGATCTTGCGCCGTCGCCCGCATAGCCTTACCCATACGCGTGTTGTAGATAAAAATCTGTAGCACGACCATCATCACGACCGCGAACAACACCACAATAACCTGCTTCGCTTGAACCTCAACGCCGCCCATGAAAAACGCCGGGTTGGGAACAACTTGTGGAAACGGGATGGGCGAGGGCCCTTTCCAAACTTGCATCACGTTCTCAAGAATAAAAGAAACGCCGATTGCGGTAATCAGCGGAGCCAGCCGTGGCGCGTTGCGCAGGCGCCTGTAAGCGAGCCTCTCGATCAGCACGCCCACCAAACCGCAGAGAACCATCGCGCCAATTACGGTAATCGCGACATCGAAAACCAATGGCGGTCCATGCAACTGTCCTGAGACACCCAGCAAACCAAGAATAGCGAGCGAAAAAAAAGTCCCTAGCGTATAGACGTCACCATGCGCGAAGTTGATCAGCTCCACGATGCCATAGACCATCGTGTAACCCAGCGCAATAAGCGCGTAGATACCGCCTAATGAGAGCCCATTGATGAGCTGCTGAAAAAAGTCGTGCAATCGGGTTTAAATTGTCAAGTTGAGTTGACTGTTAAAAACCGGCTTCCCGTTGCTCACGCTATACAAGCTCAAGATGGGGTTGGTCGAGTCGCCGTCTTTATCGAAACCAACTTTACCGATCGGCGAGTCCAGGTTTTTGGTAGCGGCTACATTCTTTAACACTTGCTCGCGGGTGGGCATCTTATTGCCGTTAGCGCGGATGGCTTTTTCAATAGCGGCCACCAGAACGTTCGCTGCCGTGTAGGCACTAGCGCTGTAAGGTCCAACATCGGAGCCCCAGCGTTTGCGGTACGCTTCAACGAACGATCTAGCGGAAGGTAGCGCCGCCGCATTGGGAGCTGCAACGGTGTAATAGGAACCGTTGGCGGAAGTGCCGGCCACCTTTAGGAACTCGGGATCGCTGATTCCGTCCCCACCCATGTATGCGACATTGCTCATCCCCGCATCGAACATCTGCTTGCGGATGAGCCCACCACCGTTACTGGTAGTACCGCCGAAGAAAATCACATCCGGATGGGATGCTCCGATTTTTGTCAACAGCGCTTTAAAGTCTTGCTGATTCTTCGTGATGTGATCGTGCCCTAAGATAGTACCCCCGCTTGCTTTGAAGCTGTTTTCGAACACGTTTGCGAGACCCAGTCCGTACGTTTCGTTGTCATCGATGACATAGGCCTTGTTGAAATGCAACCTGCGCGCAAATTGAGCTGCGGCCTGGCCTTGACGAGAATCAATCG
>JAABUQ010009434.1_pt1 | contig 13210 bp, 12 predicted proteins | sample 5560001 | NCBI WGS metagenome assembly JAABUQ01 (sample SAMN10711888, study PRJNA513371) | rock metagenome | isolation source: Antarctica rocks | place: Antarctica: Victoria Land, Finger Mt nord | collected 2015-12-18 | reverse complement strand
ACGCCGCAGGAGGCGTGGCGGGCCGAGTGGGCGGCCGCGCACCAGCTGCTGCGCGCGGCGCCCGGCCTCTCGCGGGACGCCCTGGTGGCGGCGATGCGCGACGGAGGCGCGACGGGGGCGACGGCCACGGGCGCGCCGGCGGACCGCGAGGCGTACCTGGTGACGACAGCGGGACGCGCCCTGGAGTCGGCGCAGCGGCAAGCGCCACCCCAGACACCGCGCGGCGGGGAGCGTGGCCGATGACGACTAGTGACGCGACCATAGACCAGCACACGCGCATGATCGGCGCGCCGATGCCCACGGCTGGACCGTCCGCCGATAGGGCAATGGTGTTCCGGGCGGTGGCCGCGCTTGTCGCGGGGGCGGACGCCACCCTCCACCTCGGCGCGCTGACGGACGGGCAGCGGAGCCTGCTCGTCGACGCTCTCGCGTTCCTGGCCGCGCGCGACGACGTGTCCAACCCCATCCCCACGGCCGACGTGGCCGACGTGCGCGAGGGAGATCGGGTATGCCATCACCGACCCGCGCCGCTCCACGATCCGTCCGGGTGCGGAGATGGGGCGACAGGGCAGAAGGGCAACGGACGCGCCCGCCCAGGTCCCCACCGGTCAGACGCGTCCGCTCCCGTCGCAACTCTCTCACATCCGTTGCCGGCGGGAGTGGACAGCGACCCCATGGCTGACCCCATCGGTGCCTCGACGGACGGCTCGGGCCGCGCCAGCCGCCCGCTCCCCACCGCGGGGGACGGAACCGCCGCGCGTGCGCGGCCGAAGCAGGATAAAGGGCGGGACCCCCGTGGTACCACCCCACTTCCCTGAGTGCGATTTTGTGGTACCAGCGCGGTACCACGCCTGTTGACCACTAGCGGTACCGCTAGTGGTGGGTTTCAGCCCCTCGCAACCGACCAGAGACGAGAGAGGACGGGAGATGATGCAGATCGAGCGGCCGCGGACGACGGCCCCGACGGCCCCGACAGCCCCGACGGTCCGTCTGGCCCACATCCAGACGAAGTTCCGGCTGACGCCCGCGACCAACGCGGCGCTGCAGGCCGAGGCGCGCCGGCGGGGCCTGACCTACTCGGCGCTGGCCGAGGAACTGATCGCGGCGGGCCTGGCGGACCGCACGGCCGCCCGGCTGGAGGACCGCGCGCTGCCGGCGTTCACGGCGGCGGTGGAGCGGGCGCTGGACAAGCACCTGCGGCGGCAGGAGCGGCGGGACGCGGCGCGCCTGGCGCCGCTGGCCCGCGACGCGGGGATGGCGGCGCGGGTGGCCTACGCCCACCTGTACCACGACCATCCCGACCAGGCCGAGGCCGAGTGGCAGCAGGCCAGCGCGGAGATCGAGGCGGCGCTGGAGGAGAGCGGGCTGCCGCTCGCCGACGGCATGCACGCGGCCGGCGGGGAGTAGCGCGCGCAGAGCGCGAGAATAGACAGACAACAGGAGAGCACCAATGAGCAAGAGCAACACCAGGGGACATCATCGCCTCATCGCCTGCATCCGTGGCCTGATGGTCGTCGGCTGTACGGTCGTGAGCCATCCCGCGGCACGGGCGGCAAGGATACCCCAGCGCCTCGCCGACGACGCCTACTACAACCTGGAGACGGGACGGATCGGCGCGCTGCCGGCGAGCCTGCGCGTCGCGGCCACGGCAACCCCGTACGGGTGTGACCGCCTCCGCGTCTCTGTGGCCCACATGGTCGGGACACGGCCCACCATTCTCAAAGAGTGGTTTCTTCAGGTCGGGGGCGGGTCGCCGCGGTTGCATCTCTCCGACCGTGTGGCCTACGACACGTCGCGCGTCGTGGCGGGCACGGAGGGGCATCCGGGCACGCCGTGGGCCGCGCTGATCTTCACGTCGCCGACCGGTCAGATCGTCGTCACGTGGGCCGGACGACAGATCCGCGTGACGCATCCCGTGCTGTATTCCCTCGCGGCTGTCTACCGCCGTCACGAGGGGTTCTCGGCCGGATGCGTGAGGTAAGCGGGGATGCGGCGCTCGCAACGGGCCGCGCTGCGTGACGCGTGCACCCGTCGTCTGGCAGACCACTGAGCGAACCCGAGAACGGAGGACGGAGAGGCAATGGCAACGACACAGGTGATGGTGTGGCTCCAGGAGGAGACGGCCGCCTCCCTGCGCAGGGAGGCGGCCGCGCAGGGCGTCAAGATGTCGGCGCTCGCCGACGCGGCGATCCGCCAGGCCCTCGGGCTGGGGCTGCTCGCCGTCGAGGCCAACGCGCCGGGCGCAACGGTCGCGCTGCGGGACCTGGAGGAGATGGTGCGGCGGATCGTCGCCGACGGGGCGCGCGCCGAGGCCGAGCGGGCGCGCGCCGCCACCGAGCGCCTGGCCGGCCTCCAGGTCAAGACGTTGCGCGAGGCGAGCGTGGCGCGCTGGCTGGCCTACGCGGCGATCCTCCACGCCCGCGGCCGCGCGGTCGCCGACGAGGACACGACGCGGGCCTTCACCGCCGCGGGCAAGCTGGTGCGCGGGCGCGTCGAGCCCGCAGCCACGGTCACGACCGATGAGCCGGCGGCGCGCTGATGGCCACGGCGACCGCGCCGCGCACCGTGACGGTGGCCACCGGCCGCTACGTCGCGGGAGCACGGCCGCCCAAGGCGCGCGGCAAGAGCGCGGCGGGCCAGTGCTATGACGCGCTGCGCTACATGCAGATGCGGCCCCTGGGGGAGGACGAGCGGCCGGAGGATCGCCGGTTCTTCGGCGCCGCGCGCGAGGGCGGGAGTTGGGAGACGGCGCGCGCGGTCATCATGGACCACGCCACCGACCGGGTCGCGTTCCACCGCCTGATCCTCTCGCCGGGGCAGGACGTGGCCGACCTGCGCGAGTGGACGCGCATGGTGATGGAGGAACTGGCGGACCGGCTCGGCCAGGAGCTGCACTGGGTCGCGGTGGTCCACCGCAACACGGCCCACCCGCACGCCCACGTGCTGCTGGCCGGCGGCGGGGAGCGGGATGGGGTCCTCCAACCGGTGGTGCTGCGCCGCGAGCACTACCAGTTTGTGCGCGAGGCCGGCGACCGCGGCGCGGAGCATCTGAGGGGGCTGGGGCGCGAGCAGGCGACCGCGATCCACCAGGCGGTCGAGCGCGAGGTCCAGCGCGCCGAGCGGGCGCTGCACGCGGCGCGCACGGCGGCCCAGGAGCAGGAGAGGGCAACCCTCCAGCGCGAGGGCGAGGGCGCAACGAGGGGGGACAGCGCGGCGATCAACGCGCCGCCGCGGGCGGCGGAGAAAGAACCGGAGCCGCGGCCAGGCCAGGGGGGAGGACGAGGGCACGACCTGGCACGGACGGGCGCCAGCGCGGCGGTGCGCTCACTACGCAATCTGTTGCGCGACCACACGATGGGCGCCGACACGGCCGAGCCCGACGAGAACCGCGGCCGCGGCGGCCCGGAGCGATAGGGCGATGAGAGGGAGAAGGAGACAGACCGATGCACATCCGACGACTGCTACTGATGCTGACGATCCCGATTGTCGTCGCGGGCGCCTGGCGCGCCGACGCGGCCGGCCGGGCGCGGTCCTGGGGCACGCAGGGCTACCGCACGGCCTACGTGGCGCTGGCGTGGCCCGTGGCCAACGTGCTGGGCGGCCTGGAGGGACTGGCCCGGAGCAACGCCCTCGACACCCTGCTGCCGGGCGCGGGGAAGGCGACGAAGACGCCGCCGAGGAAGACGCTGCGGACGGCCAGGACCGCCCGCACCCACCACATGCCCGCCCAGCCGCGACGCCACCGGGGGACAGCGGCGCCGGCCGCGCTGGGGGCGGGGCTGATCGCGTGGGACACGTGGATGCGCCACGGCGTGGCCTGGCGCTGGGGCCGCCTGCACGCGCGCGGCGGCGATGGCGCGGCCATCCGCACCGGCATGGAGGCGGCCTACGGCATCGTCGCCCTGCTGCTGCTGCTGGTGTTCCGGGTGCCGCTGCAGCTCCTCGCCACGCGGGGGCGCCGGCTGCGCACCACGGGCGAGACCGCGCGGGCGCGCTGGGCGACGTGGCGCGACCTGCGGCGCTATCGGCCGCGCCGGCGGGAGCCCAAGATCATGCTGGGCCGGCTCAAGGGGAAGGTGGTGGCCCTGGTCGGCGAGCGGCAGTACCTCAACTTGCTGGTGCTGGCGCCGCCGGGCATGGGCAAGACCTCGGGCTTCATCATCCCCAACATCCTGGCCGAGCGCGGCGACCGGATGGGCCGGCGGGGCCGCAGCCTCATCATTGGAGACTTGAAGGGTGAGCTCGCGCGCACGACGATCCCGGCCAAGAGCCGGACTCACCGCTGCGTCGTGTTGGACTTCTACGACCCGACGCGCTCGGTGGGGTACAACCCGTTCGCCCACGTGTCCACGCCGGAGGAGGTGGCCGAACTGCTCGATGTCCTCTTCGCCAACACGGGCGGCATCTCCAAGAGCGACAGCTACTTCGACAAATCAACACAACTCGTGCTCCAGGGGGCCATCCTGCACCTCAAGGCCGTCGCGACGGAGGAGGGGCGCGAGCCCACGCTGGCCGAGCTGCGCACCTTTCTGCGGCAGGGGCCGGAGGTGGTGGCGGCGGCGATGCTGGAGAGCCCCAGCGACGAGGCCTACGCCGTGGCCAGGGAGTTCCTGGCCGTGGCCGCGCCGAACGAGAAGATCATCAGCGGCGTGTTCACGGACTTCCCCAACCGCTTGCGCGTGATGCTGAGCGAGAGCGTCCGCGCCGTGACCTCGACCAACGAGTTGGACTTCCGGGCCATCTGCTCGCCGGGCGCGCGCCCCACCTGTCTCTACCTGGCGCTCGACCCCGAGCGCGGCCAGGTCCTGAACGCGCTCTTCTTCCACCAGTTGTTCCGGACGCTGACGCGCGAGGCCAAGGCGCACGGGGGCCGGCTGCCGCGCCACGTGGTCTGCTACCTCGACGAGTTCGGCAACTGCGGCACCATCACCAACCTGCTGGCGATGATCACCACGGGGCGCGACGCCCGCGTGGCCTTCGTGATCATCGTCCAGGCGCTCGCGCAGCTCAAGCGTCTTTATGAAGAGGACGGCAAGGAGACGATCCTGGCCGGCTGCTCGACCAAGGTAGCGCTGGCCGGCACGGGCGGCGCCGACGCGGCGTGGTTCGCCAAAGAGAGCGGGAAGCGCACGGCGACGACGGCCAACAGCGGCCGCTCGCGCAAGTTCATGGGCGTCGTGCCGCATAACACGACCACGGGCTACACGGAGACGACGACCGACCTGATCGCCGCCGACGAGGTGCGGACGCTGCCCGACGGGGAGCTGGTGGCGATCAGCGGCAACGTGCGGCCGATCCGGCTGCGGCAGCGCCCCTGGTACCAGCGCGCGTACACGGACAACTGGCGCATGATCCGGCAGATGGCCCGACGTTACGGCGCGCCGTGGTGGTGGCCGTGGGGCGGGCAGCGCATCACCGGGACCGGCCCTGTGCGCGCGGAGCCGCTGCTGGCGCCGCCGGAGCCGCTTCGCCCCGGCCGCGACCGGGCCGCGCCAGCCGCGGCTCTGGAGGAGGATGAGTCTGCGGTGCCGGCGGAGGGCGCGGCCGACGCCAGCGTGACGACCCCAACGACCGTCCCGGCCACCACATCCAGCCAGGCCGCGGCGACCTTCGGATCGTTCAGGGCCGCGCGCGCGACGGGCGCGCCAGCGGCGCCGCCCCCGGCCGTCGCGCCCCCACCGACGCCCACCGCGCCGGCTCCCCGCCCGCGCTCCACGGCGCCGGTCCCCCGGCCACGATCCGGCGCACGGACCGCGACCCCGAGCCCAACCCCAGCGCGTCCAGGCGAGGCCTCGACAGAGACCACGCCGGGGTCCGACCCCCCGGAGGAGCCGGGGTGGATGCGCGAGCCGTCGGACCTGGACGTGATCGTGGTCGATCCCGAGGCGGACGCCTAGAGACGGGGACGAAGGAGGGCGACCAATGGCACACGATCGCGGCTACGCGCTGACGGCGCGGGCGGTGGAGCGCCAGTTGCGGGCGATGGGCGCGGAGGTCTACGAGGTGGGACTGCGCGACCAGGTGACCGATAAGATGCTGCCCCGGACCTACACCGTGGACCAGGCGCTCACCGCCGTGGGCTGGCTGCGCGAGCGCAACGGGACCGGCGACAACATCCTGGTGCGGCCGGCCACGGACCCGGAGCGGCCCCACAACGTGGGCCTGGTGCTCGTCGACGACCTCACGCTCGAGCGGGCGCGCCAGCTCTACCGCGACGGGCTGACGCCGGCGGCGGTGACGGAGACGAGCCGGGACAACTACCAGGCCTGGGTGCGCCTGACGCGGGACCCGCTGGCGCCGGAGGTGGCCACGGCGGCGGCGCGCGAGCTGGCGGGGCGCTACGGCGGCGACCCGGCCTCGGCTGACTGGCGGCACTACGGCCGCCTGGCAGGATTCACCAATAGAAAACCCGAGCGGACACGCGCCGACGGCCACCAGCCCTACGTGCTGCTCCATGAGGATCGGGGGCGGGAGGCGCCGCGCGCCGCCGAGATCCTGGAGGAGGCGGCGCGGCGGGTGGAGCGGGAGCGCGCCGACGAGGCGGCCCGGCGGGTGGAGATCGCCCGCGCCGGCGGCGTGCAAGACCGCGAACGCGCGGGGGATAATCCTTTCTCCCGCCCGGAGGGCGAGGCGTTGATCGGCGGCCGCGCCCCCGGCCTGGCCGAGGAGTACCGTCGGCGGGCCGACCAGTTGCTGACGCGCTACCCCGGCGCCGACATCAGCCGGCTGGACTACACGGTGTTGCGCGAGCTGGCGCGCCGCCACCCGGACGCCACGGCGCGGGACCTGACCGCGGCGCTGCACGGGGGCAGCCCCCGGATTCACGAGCGCAAGACGAACGAGCGGCACCTAGAGGCCTACACCACCAAGACGGTGACACGGGTGCTGCTGGACCCGGAGGTGCGCCAGGCGCGCGCGGAGCATGACCGCGCGCACCACGGGCGCCACCGATAGCCCGGCGACGCTACCCGATCAACGCGCCGCCCCGAGGGGGCGGGAGAAAGAAGGAGGGGAGACCGATGGACAGGGACAGAGAGAGGGCGAGACACCCCCGGAGGATCAACGGGGCGCTGATCGACCGCCACTGGTCGCACACTGGGGCGGCATCTCGCTCGCACGCAAGACCACAGCCGTTTCCCTCAACGACGATCCCCCCAGCATCTGGAACAGCCGGCATGCCGAGGTAGCGCAACGGCTTCTCGCCGATACCTGTGAGCTATGCGGCTCGCGGGAGAAGGTCGAAGTGCATCACATCCGGCATCTCAAGGACCTCCGACGCAAGGGGCGGGCCGACCAGCCCGCATGGGTCAAGCAGATGGCGGCACGCCGCCGCAAGACCCTGATCGTCTGTCGCATCTGCCATGAGGACATCCACGCAGGGCGTCCGACGCGGCAGCATACCATGGCCTGAGACACTGGAGAGCGTACTGCATTGAAAGATGCACGGTGCGTTCGGAGGGGGGCCGTTGGAAAAGGCCCGGTTGCACCGGGACCTCGCTAGCGGCCTACCCTACGTCACGTCCGGTTCTGAAGACGAGCCGCTCTCGTGAGGGAGCGGCTTAGTTCAACACAGCGACGCTTATTCTAGGCCATCTTGAAACCTTCTCGTCGTAGAACCATGATTCTACGACGAGTGTTCTACGACGAGTCGACGCTGCCAGCGGTTGTTGGGCCTTAATTTGACGAAAATGACGCTTGTTAGCGGGGATTATCCCGGCTTAAATGTTGAGACCCCATATTGGGCGATACTGGCGAGGGCGAGGGCGAGGGCGAGGGCGAGGGCGAGGGCGAGGGCGAGGGCGAGGGCGAGGGCGAGGGCGAGGGCGAGGGCGTGTCACTTTGCTCGCTTTCTGGCCCCTTATCTTGGGAGATCTATGGCCCGTTCGTCGCCTTAGAGTGGCCCGATCACCCTGCTCTCCCGCGCGACGTCGACGACGCCCTTGGTCACCCTCAGCATCAGGTTGATGTGACAGCCATCGCCTTTCGTGAAGTGAATCCGTCGAGATCTGGGACCGTTAACGGGCGCATCTAATCGCTCGTTAGCCCTCTTCACTTCCCAGAAGGGCCATTCTGTCTAGTGAAACGGCAGCTGTATGGGGCCACTGATCGAGCAAGAAATAGGGCCAGAAACTGAGCAAGATGACAAGGGCGAGGGCGAGGGCGAGGGCGAGGTCCGGAGCAGAAGACCGCGAAGTGCTCGGGACGAGATCCGAGTGCCAAAACAGCTTGTCCGACGAGTGCGGTACACTGCATTCGAAAGTGCGGTACACTGCATTCGAACAGGCCAGGTCCAAGTGTCTATATATATGGCATAAATTTATGCTCAATCACACCTGACCTTTTACCTTTCTCGAGCCCCCTCTGTGAGGCGTACTGATATATTTGCACGTGCTCTGCAATGTAGCAATGTGATGACGATGTGGAGAATCAATCATGTTAGGGCGGACCATTGTGAGGGGATGGCGGCAATCCGTGCTGCTCGGCGTCATGTTCGCGTTTTCGGGTGCTATCGTGCAGCACCTGGTCTACTGGCAGGTGGTCGAGCACGCTGCCGTCACGGCGGACGTGCGCAGCCACTACGCGCAGGTGACGATCATCCCGGCGCAGCGCGGCGGCATCCTGGACTCGGCCGGCCTGGCCCTGGTTACCAACGTGCCTGCCACCGATATCGCGGTCGATCCGATCGCTCTCAAGAACGCGCTCGGCAGCAGCGCCAAGGTGCAAAAGTTGGCGCGAACAGTGGCCTCCATCCTTAACCTCCCGCTGCAAACGGTGCAGGACGATTTGACCGTGCGGGGGAATCTGGAATACGTCGTCCTGGCGCGGCAAGTACTGGACGGTCCGGCCAGCCAGATCAAGCAACTCAATCTCAAATTCCACACCAATAGCTTCATCCTTACCAACGTCTGGCACCGCGCCTATCCGCAAAACTCGCCCGCGGACCCCTCGCTCGCTGCCCCCTTGCTCGGCTTCGTCAACATTCAGGGTATGGGACAGTATGGCCTGGAGCAATATTATCAAACAACGCTCCAGGGTCGGGACGGCGCCACCTTGCCCCCGGTCTACGTCGCCTCCAGTGCGCCGCTGCCCGATGACGTGCAGCCGCCGCACCCGGCCATCCCCGGCGCGACGCTGCAGCTGACCGTCGACTCCAACATCCAGCGCGTGGTCGAGAAGCGCCTCGCCTACGCCGTCCAGACCTACCAGGCGCAGTACGGCACGGCCATCGTGATGGACCCTCACACGGGCGCGATTCTGGCCATGGCCAGCCTGCCCTCGTTCAACCCCGTCAACTACAGGGACACGGATCCCAGCCTGTTCGTGAACAAGGCGCTGCAGAACTACCAGCCCGGCTCGACCTTCAAAATCCTCTCCGTCGCCGCCGGCCTCGACCACCACGACTTTACCCCGGACACGCAGGTCAACGACCCCGGCTACTACTATAATCCCGCCAAGTACGATGAAATCCACGTCCACAACTGGACGGGCGCGGGTGGGATCGGCTGGGGCGAGGAGACGCCCGAGGTCATGCTGCGGCACTCGGCCAACGTGGGCATGGTGCAGTTCGCCGACCTGGAAGGCCCCAAGACGTTCTACGACTACATCGTCAACCACTTCGGCATGGGCAGCCAGACCGGCATCGACCTGCCCGACGAGGGGGCCGGCCTCGTGCGCACCCCCTCTGGCGGTCACTGGCAGATGATGGACTTGCTGACCAACTCGTACGGGCAGGGCATCGACGTCACACCGCTGCAACAGATCGATGCGGTGGCCACACTGGCCAACCATGGCGTGCGCATGCGACCCTACATCGTGCAACGCATCATCAACCCTGACGGCACGACGCGCTCGACGACGCAGCCCCATCCGCTGGGTCAGGTTATCAGCAACGCCACCGCCTCGACCCTGACCGGCATCCTGCACCGCTCGGCGGTCGACGGCGAGGCCACGTGCGCTCTGACACCCGACGAACCGGTCGCTGCCAAGACCGGCACGGCCACCATCGACGGTCCGTCCGCTCACAGCGCGAATTTCAGCAGTGGGACGGTAGCGTCGCTAATCGGATACGCGCCGGCCGACAACCCCCGATTCGTGATGCTGGTGACGCTGTACCATCCCCAGCCCGGCCCCACCGGCCAGCACATCTGGGGCTCAAAGACGGCCGCGCCGGTGTGGCACGACATTGCCGAGTCACTCTACCAAACCCTCAATATCCCGAAAGAGACCGATCCCAACGTCACCCCGGCGAAGCTGGCCAACGACCAGGGACCGAATGGTCCGTTCGGCCGATGCGAGTTCAGTATGGGGCAAGCAGAGTAAACCTGCTTCAGACACCTGATACTAGTTGCTGCGACGATTTGGCTTCACATGTGGCATTATCCCACCAGATATATATAAGTGGTGGTCATGGATGGAGCGTTATATGGAAGGATACAGCGAAAGGGCGGAGTTGGGCATCGGTCACGTGGATGGTAACGATTCCATCCACGACAATCTCCTGATAGGTCCGACTCGCTGCCAAGATCGGTATTATGGCCTGCAACTTCGACGGAGCATGGGGCTGTTGGCACGGTGCGCTCGCCACCATTCAGACGCGTGGAGTTGCTGGGTTGCCCTTTGCAACCCGCGTACACTTGGCCCTCGTTGACGGTGACGAGGACGACGCCTCGCCACGATTCGCTGGCTCTCCCGACAACTTGGTGAAACCGATTGGGAGAGAATGTGGGAGGTAGATCGACAAAACGCCACGTGCCACGCACGGTAGTGGTCGCCTAACCCCATAGGGCAGCACGACGTGTCTGACGCACCTCCACATTGTTGCGGTCAATCACTCCCGTTCTTGGACCCTAAAGCGCCGCCATAAAATGGTGCCTCCATTGCGACTTTCGTAGCTACACGCGGCCATCTTATCACCTCACCGCGCCGATTGAACCACATCTCATCGATGGCAACGCGCTTTTCCTGGATTCCGGCTTCACCAAGTCGTCGGGAGAGCCGATTCGCTTGACACATGTTTGCAGCGATCAATGAGACGGTTTCGAGACGTAGCCGGCCAGTACTGCCGCCCTTCCTCGTGTGCAGATGGTCTGATTGGCGTGTGAGGGGACCGCTTTTTGTCTCACCGTCCATGACCAGTATGTGTCAAGGCAATCGTGGCGAGGCGTCACGAGGACAAGCCGGATGCGCTCGGGCGTCGCGGCCTTCCACTGAATGAAGCCGGCTATGCCGAGGTCGTCGAGTTGGCTGTGGGCTTCGGGGTCCAGGGCTGGCCGAGTACGACGACATGACTACACAGGTTGGCTGTACGGAGGTCGTGGACGAGCGGCACCAGCTCCGTACCTACCAGGTCAGAGGCGACGAGGATGAGTTCGGGGCGCTCCCGCGCCGCGATGGGCAGGGCCAGTTCGCGCTGCTGCATATCATCGATGACGTGTACCTTACAACCAACCCGCGAGCATGGCGTGCAGGCCAACCCAATTGAGGTCGGTGGATGAGACGAGCAAAGCGGTGGTAGACGGCATGGTAACAACCTCTTTTGGCCGCATTTAGCAACACTGTCAAGTCCGTTTGAGCCATGCCTAAGATGTGGGAATGCACTCACAGCCCAGGTCGGCACAGTTGCGTGGTTGGCATAAGAGAGCGGCAAGCGGGGCTGGTAGGATTCGCCCCCGCTTGCCGCTTTGCTGCACGTCAGCTATGATCTACCAGCTTGCTGGTCCCACCTAGTCCCACCGGACAATGGGGAGACCTAGGGCTATTGTCGGGATGACTAATAGCTCGACGTGCAGCTCCCTGAATTGCTCACGCCGTCGATACCCGAGCAAGCGAAGGCTGGGTGCTCCGCCGTTATCATAGGCGAATCATATGTAGTCGTTGGCGCGCTGCTATACCCATCGTAGTAACTGGAACCGTCGCCAACACGTCCATACAACGAGACGGAGCCGCCAGAAGTGACAACTACATGTGCCCACTTCGCATAGCAATGGCCATACGAATTGTCGGAGAAGTACACTTGTACTCTGATCGTCACTCCGTTACCAGTCCAAGAGCTAGGAGATCCTAGCGCTTGATCACCATAGAGACATCCTTGATTTCCGGGAGACTGGCCATTGCATGCAGCCCCGAAACACAAGTTGGCCGATTTGGCTGACGCTGTTGTATGTTGCGATGCAACTACTGGACACAGAGCGATCAGTAAAGAGATCGCTGCCAGCAACTTAGACCTTCGACGCACAGTTGTTCTCCTCTCTCTTCTTGTGGGCTAGAGTTGGGTTGTCTTCGCCCTTTAGGTCCAGGCACACCTTTCTGCGGTACACCTGCGCACGTGCCTGACCTACAACCGTCGGCCGCCGGCTTTGGCCTGGCACTCCCGGCAACGGGCCTTCCTCGCTGCCTGCCTCCTACGGTACAGCACGCTGGCGCGCCCGTCAGTGATGTGAGGTCACAAGAATGTGATGTGAGGTCACAAGAATGTGACCTCACATCACATGCCGTGTCTTACAAGGGCTAAGAGCTGCTGGCTATTCAGCACGCGGATGCCGCGCCGGTGCTCCCCGTACGCGATCAGGCCTTGCTGCCGCAAGTCGGGCAGCACGTAGCGGGTGACCGCTTCGCGGCCGACGCCCGCCAGGGGCGCCAGTTCCTCGTGGGTCAGCCACACCATCCGTTCGCGATTGGCCGTCGCCAGGTGCGCCAGGATGTAGGCCACGCGGGCGCGCGCGTCGGGCAGCGTAAGTAGGCTGTAGGCCTCGCGGAGACGCCCGCCGGCGAGCGCGATCACACGCAGGGCGAGGTCTGGGTCGTCGCGCAGGGACCGCACGATGGCGCGGCGCGGGAGGCGGTAGACCACGGTCTCGTCGACCAAGGCCTGGGCGCTGGTGGTCGGCACGAAGGCGGCGGTCAGGTCGGTCAGGCCGCACACCTGTCCGCGGTCGAGCAGGGCCACGATGGCCTCCTTGTCGCTCTCCAGGTGGTGATACAGACGCACCTCGCCCGCCGCGAGGGCAAAGACGGCCTCGATCTCCTGGTCGGGCTGCCACAGGAGGTCGCCGTGGCCGAGGACCTGACGGCTGCTGGCCGCCGCGAGGGGGACGAGAACCTCCTCGGGGACCGCGCGGAAGAGAGGAATGCGGCGCAACGAGGCGGCCGTGACCCCCCGCTCGGCACCTCCGTGCTCTACATGCGGGCGCATAGCTGTGCCCCTCTCCGG
>JAABUQ010009433.1_pt1 | contig 13211 bp, 12 predicted proteins | sample 5560001 | NCBI WGS metagenome assembly JAABUQ01 (sample SAMN10711888, study PRJNA513371) | rock metagenome | isolation source: Antarctica rocks | place: Antarctica: Victoria Land, Finger Mt nord | collected 2015-12-18 | reverse complement strand
CACCCCGCGCGCTTCGACGCGCTCGGTCCCGCCGGCGTCAAGAGCGAACTCGACCGCGGAGCGACGACGCTCGAACGATACGTACGCGATCCCGCGATTCGCACGATGATGCGTCCGCCGCACGGACGCTTCACCGAGGCGACGGTCGCCGCAGCGCAACACGACGGCTACCACGTGATTTTATGGAACGACGATCCGGGCGATTGGCGTTCGGTCTCCGCGAACGCTATCGACGAGCACATGGCGAGCAACGCGACGGCGCCGGATATCGTGCTCTTACACAGCGGTCGGCTCAATACGGTCGAGGCGTTGCCCACGATCGTCGCACGTTTCCGCCGCGCGGGTTACACGTTCGTCACCGTCGGATCGCTGATGGCGAAGGTGCCGACCGCGCAGATCGTGCACCCGGCAAAACTCCGCGTCTAAGGCGGGGAAGGGCGCCTACGTTCGAGCGCCAATGCCTCGGGCACGCAAACGTGCTGGAGGAAAAACGTGGGTAGGCAGATCGTCAACACCGGTGGGCAGGGTCTCGCATCATCGACAGCCGTCAAGGCGGCTCTCGGTGCGATCGTCGTCGCAGCGGTCGTGCTGCTGATTTTCTTCTTCCTCAACAGCGCGACGAAGAATCGCACGCCCGATGCGGGCGCAAGTTCGTCCGTGAGCGCGCCTGCGCCCGCGGCGACGTAGCGTCGCCGGAGAAACGAAGCGGTAGCGGCGATGCCGCAACCGACGTGAGATGATCGACGACACGCGCGCGGCTCTCGAGCGTCTCCGGCGTTTAGAGCATCTCGAACGAACGATGCTCGCGTTGCGGGACGCGCGCGAACCGCGCGACGTCCTTTCGGTGGCAGCGCGTAGCCTCGCGCGGGATCTGCGCCGCGCGTGCACCGCCTACGAGTTACGCGATGGCCGCTTCGAGGCGATCGAACCGCGCAACGGCGAACCGTTTACCATCGCCCCGAACGCCCTGGACCTCGATAAACTGCGCGTGCGAGGCGTGGCGCCGCTCGGTGCGAACGGCGCCGCATCCGGTAGCGAGCGCGACGTGGTGAGCCTCGACGGCGAGGGACAGATTCGCGCGCTGCTGGTGATCGATCGCATCGCGCACGCTCGAGCGACCGACGACGAAATCAAATACCTGCGCGCCGTCGCGGCGCACGTCTCGTTCGCACTCGTCAACGCGCGCGCCTTCGAACAGCTGCGGCGCTACGCCGCCGAGGGCGCTGCCCTCACCGAAGCCGCACGGACGATTCTCGGCTTCACGGAACGCGCGCCGCTCGCATCGTCGCTGTGCTGGCTCGGCGTGCGGCTCGTGCATGCGGACCGCACGTGCGTGTACGTCCACCGCGACGGTGAGCTCGCGCTCATTTCCACCGCGACCGCGCACGACGCCAAGGACGAGTCGCACGCGCCGCCGGAACTATTGCCTCCCTACGTCGCGACGGCGCGCGCGATGTTGCGCGACGTGCTCGGCAAGGAAGTCGTGAGCGTCTCGCGCATCGCGCTTCCCGGCGATGCGAGCGACGGCGCGCAGACGGGGCTCATCGTCTTCGCGCGCACCGCGCCGTTCGAAAAGGGCGAACTGCGGCTGATCGAAACGCTCGTGACGCTCGCCGCACTCGCGATGCGTAACGTCGATCTCTACGAACAGGCGACGGGCGCCGCACGCGCGCTTGCCGAGAGCAACGCGTTCAAAGATGACCTCATGGCGATGTTCGCGCACGATTTCAAAGGGCCGCTCACCGTCATCTCCGGCTTTTCGGAATTGTTGCTCGATACCGAGGATCCGGGCACGCGTCGCAGCGCGCAGACGATCATCGAGCAGACGCGCCGGCTCGCGAAGCTCAGTGACGACGCACTCGCGCTGGCCGCGACGCAGAGTGCGGGGTTCTCGCTGCGTCGCGCGACCGAGGATCTTTCGGAATTCGTCCGCGCGGTCGTCGCGCCGCTCGATCGCACGAGCGAGCGCATCGTCGTCCACGTGCCGGACGAACCGGTCATGGCGTCGTTCGACCGGTCGCGTTTGCGTCACGTCTTCGACAACGTGGTCGGCAACGCGCTCAAATATTCCAGCGGAACGGTCGACGTCCGCATCTCGCATCCCGACCCGGCGCACGTTGCGATCGCCGTGAGCGATCGGGGGATCGGGATTCCAGCCGCCGACCTCGAGCGGGTCTTTTCCCGATTCGGACGGGCCACCAATGCCCGCTCGCGCGGCTTTTCGGGCTCCGGCGTCGGTCTTTACATCGCAAAGAAGATCATCGACGTCCACGGCGGGCAGCTCGAGGTCGTCTCGGAAGAGAACCAAGGGAGTACCTTCACGATCGTCCTTCCGGCGTAGCCTCGTGCGGCGCCCGCCGCGGCATGCGGAACTCTGCCCGAGCGCGAACGGTTAGAGCACCTATGGCCTTTCTTAAGACGCTTTTCGACGGCAACGAACGCGAGATCTCGCGCCTCCGTCGGACGGTCGCCGCGACCAATGCCCTGGAACCCGAGATCGCGGCCTTGTCCGACGATGCGCTGGGCGCCAAAACGACCGCATTCCGCGAGCGTCTGTTCGCGGTCGAGGCGCCCGAGGCGCGTCGCGCGCTGCTCGACGAGATGCTGCCCGAGGTGTTTGCCGTCTGCCGCGAGGCCGGTAAGCGCGTGCTGAACATGCGGCACTTCGACGTGCAGATCATGGGCGGCCAGGTGCTCCACGAAGGCAAGGTCGCGGAGATGAAAACGGGCGAGGGCAAGACGCTCGTCGGCACGCTCGCCGTCTATGCCAACGCCCTGCTCGGGCGCGGCGTGCACCTCGTGAGCGTCAACGATTACCTCGTGCGCCGCGACGCCGAGTGGATGATGCCGCTCTACAACTTCCTCGGCCTGCGCGTCGGGGTGATCCAGCACGATATGCAGCCGCCCGAGCGGCGCGATGCATACAACAGCGACATCACCTACGTCACCAACAACGAAGCGGGCTTCGACTACCTGCGCGATAACATGGCCTGGCGGCTCGAAGACATGGTGCAACGCGAGCGTTTCTTCGCGATCGTCGACGAAGTCGATTCGATCCTCATCGATGAGGCACGCACGCCGCTGATCATTTCCGGTCAGGGCCAAGATGCGACCGAACTCTACGCGAAGTTCGCAAAGATCATCCCGCGTTTGGTCAAGGACGTCGATTTTACGGTTGATGAAAAAGCGCACGCCGTGCCGATCACCGAAGTCGGCGTCGCGAAGGTCGAGAAGATGCTCGGCATCCAAAACCTTTACGACCAGCGCAATCTCGAACTCACGCACCAACTCAACGCCGCGCTCAAAGCGTGGCACATCTTCCACAACGAGCAGCAGTACATCATCAAGGAGGGCGAGGTCGTCATCGTCGATGAGTTCACCGGTCGGCTGATGTACGGCCGCCGGTATTCCGACGGTATTCACCAGGCGATCGAAGCCAAAGAAGGGCTCGCCGTTCGCAGCGAAGATCAGACGCTCGCGACGATCACGTTCCAGAATTTCTTCCGACTGTACAACAAGCTTGGCGGCATGACCGGTACCGCGAAGACCGAGGAGCGCGAATTTCGCGACATCTACGGCCTCGACGTCGTCGTCATCCCGACCAATCAGCCGATCGCGCGCGACGACCGCGGCGATATCGTCTACAAGAGCGAGAACGCGAAGTTCGAAGCCGTCGTCGATGAGATCATTCGGGAGCACGAGAAGGGGCGGCCGGTGCTCGTTGGCACGCGCTCGATCGATAAGAGCGAACACCTCGCGACGCTGCTGCGCAGGCGTGGCGTCGCATGCGAAGTTCTCAACGCGAAGTATCACGAACGCGAAGCCGAGATCATCAAAGATGCGGGGCAACCCGGCAACGTCGTCATCGCGACGAACATGGCGGGCCGCGGCGTCGACATCAAACTCGGCGAGAATGTCGCCGTCATGGGCGGCCTGCACATCATCGGCACCGAGCGCCACGAATCGCGTCGCATCGACAATCAGCTGCGCGGTCGCGCCGGTCGCCAGGGCGACCCGGGTTCGACGCGTTTCTACGTCTCGCTCGAAGATGAAGTGATGCGCCTCTTCGGCGCCGAGCGCATCCAGGGCATCATGAACATGGTCGGCTTCACCGACGAGACGCCGATCGAAGCGAAGCTCATCACGAAATCCTTCGAGCGCGCACAATCGAAGGTCGAAAATCACAACTACGAGATCCGCAAATCCGTCCTCGAATACGACGACGTGATGAACAAGCAGCGCGAAGTCATCTACGACGAGCGCCGCAAAGTCTTGCGTGGCGAGAGTTTGCGGCCGTTCATGCTGCAGACGCTCGAAGATAAGGTCGACCAAGCGGTCGATCAGAACGCGCCGGAAAACGTGCATCCCTCCGAGTGGGATCTCGCGGAGATCATCGCCGAACTCGAACTCGTCTTCCCGATCGCAGAACAAATCGACGCGCGGGATCTCGAGAAGTTCGATCGCAACGAGATGAAGGTGAAGCTGCGCGAGATCGCGCTCGCCGCCTACGACGCCAAGGAAGCGGAACTGACGCCCGAGATCATGCGCGTCATCGAATCGCAGTACATCATGCTGCCGATCATCGATCGCTTGTGGGTCGATCATCTCTACGTGATGGACGCACTCAAGACGGGCATCGGCTTGCGTGGATACGGCCAAAAAGATCCGCGCGTCGAGTACGAAAAAGAAGCGTACGAGATCTTCGAAGATCTCAAGAACAACATCGCCGATGAAGCGGTCAAGGCCGTCTTCCGCGTCGTCGTCGAGGCGACCGATCCGAACGCTTCCGTCGGTCCAGACGGGCAGCCGATTCCGATGAATGCGGACGGCACGTACGCGAACGGCGAGCACGATGCGTTTCGGCAATTCGAACCGATACCGGACGGCTCGCTCGCGCCGCCGCCGCCACCCGAGCCCGCGCAGGCGTCGCGTCTCGATCCCGCTTACGCGCAGAGTTTGCTCGGTCCGGCGCCCGGCGCCGCCGGCGCCGCGAAACGCGAGTTGCACACGAACATGGGCGACGACGAACCGCGCAAGCCCGCGAAGGCCGATGCAAAGACGGGCCGCAACGAAGTGTGCCCGTGCGGTTCGGGCAAGAAATACAAGCGCTGCCACGGCGCCACCGCCTCCGCGTAAGCGCGTAAGCGCGTGACGCGTATGCGCGAGACGCCGTGAAGAACGGCGAGACGATCGCGGCGATCGCGTTCTATCTCGGCGTCGCGGCGCTCGCGGTCGGCGCGATGCTCGCGGCACGTGGCGCGATCGAACGCCGCGGCGGCGGTGTCGATCGGCGCGCGATCGGGCTCGTCGCTCTGGGGCTGCTCGGCATCGCGGGGGCGGTCGTCGTGTTTGCGACCGGACCGCGCGGCGTCTTGCCATTCTGAGGCGTCGTCGCGATATGGACGACGTATGGCCATTGCGTTGAGAAAGATGACGCTCGAAGAGTATCTCGATTTTGAAGAGCGTTCGCCGCACGGGCATGAGTATCGCGACGGGATCGTCTACGATCTCGCCGCACCGAGCCGAAATCACGCCGATATTGCGATGAACCTTTCGATCGTGCTCGGGCGCGTCGCGCGGAACGCCGGATGTATGGCGTATGCTGGCGACATGAAGCTGGTCACGCCCTCGGGCGATCGGCTGATTCCCGATTTCTCGATTCGTTGCCCTTCGGGCCGCGACGAAAGCGCCGCACGCGGAGAGAACGTCGTTACGGATCCATGGCTCGTCGTTGAGATTCTCTCGCCGAGTACGGCGGTGGACGACGTAACAGAAAAACTCGCCGCCTATCAGTCCGTCTCGACGATCACGCATTACATCGTCGTGGATTCGCGACGGCGTGCCGTACGCGTCTTCGAGCGGACTGCCGACGGAAAACTCGCGATCGGTGGTGCATTTCGAAGCGTCCGCTTCCCGCGCTTATCCGATGTAGAACTCACCTTAGACGACATCTATCGCGACACGACGGTGCTCGCAATCGAGGCGGCCGAAGCCGACGCGTGAGCGATGCGTCAGTCCCGCGCGCGCCGCAATGGGCGGCCGACATCGTTCGGCGTCGGGTGGGATAACGCCGCGTATCTCGTCGACGGACGCGCGCTCTTTCGCTTTCCGCGCCGACGCGTCGCGACGCGATTGCTCGAACGAAAAATCGCGATCTTGCCGATGCTGGCGCGTGCGCTACTGCTTGCGATTTCTGCCCCGAGCTACGTCGGCCGCGCGACGGAAGCATACCCCTACGTCTTTGCGGGCTACGATTTCATTGCCGGAACGGCCGGGTGTTCCGTCCATCTCTCCCATGATGCGCGCGCGGCACTCGCCCAACCACTCGGCACGTTTCTGCGCGCGTTGCATGGGATCGACCCCGCGCCGCTCGTCACGCGTGGGTTGCCGCCCGACGAAATCGGCCGACTCGATCACGCGCGTCGCATGAAGCTCGCACACGAACGTGTGCCGTCGCTCACCGACGATGGGAACGTCGCGAACACCGGCATCGCGGCCGAGACGATCTTGCGTACCGTTGCGTGGCTCGACGCCCACCCGCCCCGTACGATCGCGCTCGGCGAACGACGCTGCGTCCACTGCGATCTCTACGCGCGACACGTGGTCGTCGGCGCCGACCTCCGCGCCGTCGGGATCATCGACTGGGGCGACATGCACCTCGGCGATCCGGCGATCGATCTCGCGATCGCGCACTCGATGTTGCCGCCGGATGCGCACGCGGCGTTTCGCTCGGCATACGGCGCGATCTCGAGCGAAGCGTGGGCGTGCGCGCATGCGTGCGTCCCTCCGTGCGTACCGGCGTCCTTGCTTCCGTGCGCGGGGTCTGGCGCGGCTTAGCCGCTGAGTCGCGAATGCGCGAACTCGGTCGGAGAAATTGACGTGCGGGGTACTTGCTCGTGAGTGAGGAAATTAAGAGTATGGCGACGACGATCGGGCCCCGGCACTATACCTACGCCGACCTGGAACGGCTTCCGGCGGATCGCAAACGATACGAGATTATCGGAGGCGATCTTATCGTGAGTCCGTCTCCGAACGTCCTTCATCAGCGAATCGTTGGAACTTTGTTCGCTCAACTCCATGCCTTCGCATCGAGCGTTGGCGGACAGGCCTTCGTCGCTCCGCTCGACGTCGTCTTTGCTGACGACGACATCGTCGAGCCCGACGTGCTGTACGTCGCCGCCGACCGCCTCGAGATCATCGGCGAGAAGAACCTCCGAGGCGCACCTAGCCTCGTCATCGAGGTGCTCTCGCCATCATCCTACGACACCGACCCCGGGGAGAAGCTCGCGCTCTACGCGCGGTATGGCGTGCCGGAATACTGGATCGTCGATCCGCGCACGCGCTCCATCGTCGCTCATGCCGATCCAAACAACCGCTTCTACGTGCGCCACGAAACGGCGCACTCCGGCTGCCTGCGTGCGTTCACGATCGAAGGCCTAACGCTCACCGTCCTGTAGAGCGCGCCGAGACTTGACGCAACGGTCTTGAATGGTGTCGGCGTTTGCGTGAAATCGAACATCACGCTCGAGGAGTTGTTGGCCGCGAGATCGCTCGTGTGCAGCGTCGGTAATCCGAACGTTTCCACGATAAAGCATAGGACGCTGCCGGGTTCGAATTCGTCGTTGACGGGTTGGCCGTGCTTGGCATATGGCGAGACGAGGACAATTGGATGCGGAAGCCCGGACCCTAGGCGTCGCGCACCGGCGGCACGGCGTGATCGTACCAGCCATCCACGCGAGCGCGCCGCATGATAGCGGCCGAAGATCATCCCGTCATTATTGCGGGGGCTTTCGAGGGATCGAATGTCGAATGACGGACCGCTATGAGCGACTCCCATCGTACCGAAATCGCCCGGCTGGACGAGCGCCTCGCCTCGCTGCGGGGGCGTCTTTGACTACGACCGTAAGGGTCGCGCGGTAGCCGAGCTCGAGCTTCGCACGCGCGACGAGGCGTTCTGGAACGACCCTGAAGCCGCGCAAAAGGTCATGAAGCAGCTCGCCGACTTGCGTGGCGAAACGGGCGACATCGATGCCGTCGCGCGCGAACTCGCGGAGGCGCGCGAAACGGTCGAGATTTTGGGCGATGAAGAAGGCGCCGATGCCGAGATCGACGCCTTGATCGCGAGCGCCCTCGCGCGCATCGAGACCCTCGAGATGGCGGCGAATTTCGACCGCGAGTACGACGGCCACGGCGCGATCGTTTCGATTCACGCGGGCGCAGGCGGCGTCGATGCGGCCGATTGGACGCAGATGCTCGCACGCATGTACCTGCGTTGGGCGGAGCGGAAGAGCTTTTCGGCGAGTGTCTTCGAGGAGTCACCGGCCGAAGAAGCGGGCCTCAAATCCGTGTCGTTCTTCGTGCGTGGCAAGAACGCGTACGGCATGCTCGAGAGCGAGCGGGGCGTGCATCGCCTCGTGCGCATCTCGCCGTTCGACCAGCAGCACCGCCGCCAAACGTCGTTCGCGTCGGTCGACATCGTTCCGGAGATCGCATCGGATGAAAAGATCTCGATCGAGATCAAGTCTGAAGATCTCAAAGTCGAGACGTATAAGGCCGGCGGCGCAGGCGGGCAATACGTCAACAAGACCGAGTCCGCGATTCGCATCACGCACCTCCCGACGGGCACGATCGTCGCATCGCAACAGGAGCGGTCGCAAATTCAGAATCGCGAGGTCGCGATGACGATGCTACGTTCGCAACTCGTGCAACGCGAGATCGAAGAACGCGAAGCGAAACTCGACGAGCTGCGCGGCGAACGACGCGCGAACGAGTGGGGCTCGCAGATTCGCTCGTACGTGTTACAGCCGTACACGATGGTGAAGGACCATCGTACCAACGTCGAGTCGAGCAACACGCAGGGCGTGATCGATGGCGACATCGATGCCTTCGTGTGGCCGTACCTCATGCAACGCCGCAAGCTCGCGGAACGCGTGTAACGTGAGCGATTCGACGGGGACGTCGCGCCCGACAACGGTGGTCTTCTCGAATGTGTCGGGCACCGCTCGTGTGGCGGCTGCCGATACGACGCCGAAGGCGGGGGAGTTTGCGCGCCGCGTCGATGTCGATGACGCGCGCGCGGCGATGGTCGACGTGATCGTGGTGTGCTGGAACGACAAGGGCAAGATTGCGACCGCGCTCGATAGCGTCTTCGCGCTCGATGAAGTGCGCGAGAAGCCGCAGTTCGTAAACGTCGTCGTCTCCGACAACGGCTCGAGCGACGGCAGCCGCGACTACTTACGCGAGCGCTACGGCGACCGCGTGCGCATCGTGGAGAACGGCGCGAACCTCGGCTTCGCCGCTGCATGCAATCGTGCGTTTACGGCGACGTCGGCGCCGTTCGTGTTCTTGCTCAATCCCGATGCGGAACTCAAAGCCGGTGCCCTTGCGAGCATCGTCGCGTTCATGGAGGCGCATCCGCGCTGCGGGATCGCGGGCACGCGCATCTACAATCAAGACGGCTCGATCCAAGAATCGTGCGGCGCGTTCGATACGTGGACGGGCGCGTACTTGCGTTCGAGTGCCTGGGGCGAGTGGCCGATGTTCCGCCGCTACGCCAATGGCACGAAGTTGCGCGCGTGGGGTCACGCGAGCGAACGTCGCGTCGATCTCGCCATCGGTGCGGCGCTGTGCATCCGACGCGCGCTCATCGACGAGATCGGCCCCTTCGACGAACGCTTTTTTCTCTATCACGAGGAAGTCGACTTCGCCAAACGTGCGGCCGATGCCGGATGGGAGACTTGGTACGTGCCGGCGAGCGAAGCCGTGCACGAGGGCATGGGTTCGGCGCGCGGGCAGTACAGCGTCGAGGGCCGCAAGCAGACGTCGCGGCGCAAGTATTGGCTCAAGCACCACGGGCCGGTGTGGTACGGTACGCTCGTCGCGGCGCTGGTCGGGCGGTACGTTCTCTACGCGGGTACGCTCGCGGCGGCGATCGTTGCCGGAAAACGGATATTCGCGAAACGATGAGCCGCGCTCATTCGAAGCACGATTTGGTGTTTGGCGCGCAGCCGATCGGTGCGAACGGCTGACGTGGCGATCCAGCAGGGTTCGCTGCGACGTGAAACGTCGCTCGCGCCCGAAGCCGCGATGACGTTTGACGTGCCGGCGGGGTTCGCCGTAATGCGAACGCTCGGTAACGTGCGCGCAGAAGCCGTCGTGCCGCGCGATTTCATCCGCTCGACGTTTCGTACGATCGGCACGCTCATCGGTCTAAGTCCCGCCGAGGCGCTCACCGACGCCGAACGCGGCCGCAGCGACGCGCTCGCCGCACTGCTCGATCGCGCGCACGCCGTGGGCGCGAACGCGATCGTGCGTTTGCGCTTCGATGCGATCGAACGTCCAGACGGCTCGACGCTGGTTGCGGCACACGGTGAGGCGATGATGCTCGATCCCGCGCCGGGCTTCGCGGTGCGCGGGCCGCGCACGTGAGCATTGCAGAACGCGCTGCGCGCGAGCAACGGCTTGCGAACGCAGCGGCACTCGTCGATCGCTGCCGTAAGTGCGAGATCGGCGAGATCCGGCAAAACGCGGTGTACGGCGAGGGTGATGCGTGTGCGGCGCTGCTCGTCGTCGGCGAAGGCCCGGGTGAGACGGAAGATCGGGAGGGCCGACCGTTCATCGGGCGCGCGGGCCAACTTCTCGAACGCATGCTCGCGGCGATCGGGCTCGCACGCGACGACGTCTTCATCGCGAACACGGTAAAGTGCCGGCCGACCTTCGACGACGGCGTGCGCCTGCGCAATCGTGCCCCGACGCCCGATGAGATGGCGAACTGCCGCCCCTACCTCGACGAGCAGATCGAGATCATCGCGCCACGCGCGATCCTCTGCCTCGGCGCGCCCGCAGCGAAGTCGTTCCTCGGCCCGAAGTTTTCGATCAGCAAACAACGCGGCCAGTGGTTCGACGGCCCGGCCGGCATCCCGATCATCGCGACGTTCCATCCGGCGTACATCTTGCGCCTCACCGGCGGCGAGATCGAGGCGACGAAACGGCTCGTTTGGGCAGATCTCAAGGCCGTGCGGGCGCGGCTCGATGCGCCGCCGCTTGACGGCGCGAGTACGGGTAGCGTCGCGTTACAGGCCTCGCTCTTCGAGGACTGACGCGAATCCCCGAGTCGCGCGAGCACCGCGAGCACCGCGCGACTAGGCTGAACGGCGCACTTGCAGCCAAGCACGCACGAATCAGTCTCAACGTCTCGAGGCGAATATCGGGGCTCCATCCCTCGCGGCGCCGACGACGAATCGCTCGTCGCAAAGGTTTCATCGGGTATAGGTCTCGTTACCAGACGATGCTGCCGTATGCAGCAGCGAATGGCAGCATCGCTTGCATGTTCCTTGCGCTTGCAGTTTGCTTGCAGTATCCTGGAGGCATGGCTCGGACGATCCACGTACCGGCGACATCCGCACCGCTTCATGGCATCGGCTCCAAGGGCATTGATGATGCGACTCGTTCGCGCATGGACCTTCGGCGAGCGAAAGCTGTGCTCGCAGCATCTCCGGCCGAACTCGGCCAGATTTTTCGTGTCACGCGACAAGCCGTGGAGGCTTGGAAAACCAACGTTCCCGCCCTGCGGCGAGCTGACGTCGCGCGTGTTGCCGACGTGGCCAATCGACTTGCCCGAACATTCCGCTCCGAACGTATCCCGCAGATCGCCCGCAGCCCCATTCCCATTCTCGCAGGCAAGACCATTATGGCGACGCTCGCCGAAGCCGATGGTGCCGCCCGTGTGCTCGAAAGTCTCGATCGCCTCGCGTCTTACGTTCCTGCGCCTTAACGCGGATGTTCGAGCACGTCTCGCGTGGCGGGCGCCATTATCGCGTCTGCGATCCGTCTTGGGCAGACGCCTCCGATACCAGCTACTCGCGAGGAAAGGGCGGCCGATGGAACGCCCCGTCTTCGAGGACATCAGCGGGGTTCGGCGCGCTCTATCTCAATGCGACGATCGATGTCGCGCGCGCGAACGCTCGACGGCACGTCTGGATTGCGTTCCGAGTCGTCCTCGAAGACCTGCTGCCGGAGCGACTGCCCGATCTCCAGGAATTCGACGTGAGTGAAAGCCACTTCGTCGATGCCGTTACGCCGGTTGGCATTGCCGGAATGGGCTTACCGGCCGATTACGCCACAACCGTTCCACACCCGCCTTGTCAACGGATTGCCCAGCGAGCGTACGATGCGGGGGAAATTGGGATTGCAGCGCTCTCGGCCGTTGCCCCATCTGGCGAGGAACTTGTGATCTTTGATGTTGCTCTTGTCACCGCGGGTGGGCGCCGAAAGGCAACGAGCTGGCTTCCGCTTTAGCCGGAACGAGCCTCGACGTTACCCTGCGACTCTCCCATAAGCCACGTGCTATACTGTGGTGTTGTGACCTTCGCTGCCCAAGATGTCTGGATCGACCACAAAGCCCGCCGCGCCGGCTTCGAAAGCGGTGAGGCATTCTCGCGCGAATTTGGGCTCAAGCCGTATCGCCTCGCTCAGCTCTATCGGGCAGCGACTCGCGAGCTCGTCGAGTCCATCGACGGCCTCACCGTACTCCCGCTCGACCTCCGTGCCACGCTCACGAGCCGCGGCTTTGCGTTCGAATCGGTCGAGCCCGTGGTCGTGCAGCGTTCGAACGATAAGCAGACCTCGAAGGGGCTCTTCCGACTTCACGACGGCAACGAAGTCGAGGCCGTGCTCATGGAGCACTGGGGCGATCGCACCACGGTCTGCATCTCGAGCCAAGCCGGTTGCGCGTACGCGTGCGCCTTCTGCTCGACGGGTCAGGCAGGCTACACGCGCAATCTCAGCGCGGTTGAGATATTCGACCAGGCGCGTTTTTTCGCGCGTGAGCTCAAAACGCGTAATAAAAAAATTACGAACATCGTGTTCATGGGCCAGGGCGAACCCTTCGCCAATTACGATGCCGTGATGGGCGCGGTGCGGCTGCTCAACGACGCGAACGGCTTCGGTCTCGGTCATCGGCACATCACGATCTCGACGGTCGGTCTCGTTCCGCAAATCGCGGCGTTCGCGGACGAAGGCATCCAGGTCAATCTCGCAATTTCGCTGCACGCGCCGACGGACGCGCAGCGCTCGGCGATCATGCCGGTGAACCGCCGTTACCCCGTTGCCGATCTCATGAGCGCGTGCGCGGCCTACGTCGAGAAGACGCATCGCAAAGTATTCTTCGAATACGTGATGCTCGAGGGCGTCAACGATGACGACGCGTCTGC
>JAABUQ010009432.1_pt1 | contig 13213 bp, 10 predicted proteins | sample 5560001 | NCBI WGS metagenome assembly JAABUQ01 (sample SAMN10711888, study PRJNA513371) | rock metagenome | isolation source: Antarctica rocks | place: Antarctica: Victoria Land, Finger Mt nord | collected 2015-12-18 | reverse complement strand
CACGTCGCCGGTGGCGCTGCCGGTGGCGATGCGGCGATACCAGTCACCCCAATCCGGCGCCCGGTCGGCGTGCCAGCCGGGCAGGGTGGCGGTGACCGGATGCCGCGCGCCCAGCGCCGTCACCAGCGGCTTGAACTCGCCATCGACCACGCCGGCGCCGGGAGTGCTCAAGTCGGCGTCGAGTGCCACCGGATGCGCCGGCAGGATCGAGCGCAGCGGCGTGTTGTCGAGGCTGTCCCGCCCGGCGAACTCCGGCCCGACGCTGAGCAGCAACGCGCCGCCCTCGCGCACGTAATCGGCAATGTTCTGCAAATATTGCATCGGCAGGATGCCGTGGTTCTGGAAGCGGTCGAGGATGATGAGGTCGAACTGGCCGATCTTCTGCTGGAACAGCTCGCGGGTCGGGAAGGCGATCAGCGCCAGTTCGTTCAACGGCGTCAAATCGTCCTTCTCCGGCGGCCGCAGAATGGTGAAATGCACCAGATCCACGCTCGGATCGGCCTTCAGCAGCCGCCGCCAGGTACGTTCGCCGGCGTGCGGCTGGCCGCTCACCAGCAGCACGCGGAGGCGGTCGCGCACGCTGTTGATCTGCACCACGGCGCGGTTGTTCAGCGTCGAGGCCTCGCCGGGCAGCGGCGCCGCGCTCAGTTCGACCACCGAAGGCCCTTCGCGGATGATCGGCAGGGTGATGTCCTGGGCCACGCCGGGCATCACCGGCACGGTCTGCGGTGGGTCGCCGTCGCGTCGGACGGTGAGCGGCGCCGCGGTTGCCGGGTCGGTCACGCCAAGGTCGTCGACCGCAACCTTGAGCGTCACCGAGCGGCCGACCACGCCATAGCCGGGCGCGTCGATCAGCCGCAGCCGCCGGTCCTGCTCCTCGCCGCGGCCGGTGAGCAGGACATGCAGCGGCACGGCGTAGGGGTCCTTGGCCGGGATGTCGTGTGCCATGCCGTCGGTGACCACGACGATGCCGGCCAGTTGGGCCTGCGGGATGCCGGCCAGCGCGCGGTCGATGGCGGCGAACAGGCGGGTGCCGTCCTGCCCGGTCTCCGGCACCGTGACGGTGCGTAATTCGAGGCCGGGCAGCGCCTGCGCCTGAGTTTGCAGCGAGCGGCGGGCGGCGTCGGCCAGGGCGGCGCGGTCGGCCACGTCCATCGACGCCGTCTGGTCGATCACCAGCAGCGCGATGTCGTGCAGCGGCGTCTGGTTCTGCGTCACCAGGCGCGGGCCAGCCAACCAGCCCAGCAGCACCACGAACGCCAGCGCCCGCCACGCCAAGCCAGGCGCACGCCGCCACGCCGCCACGCCCAATGCCACGAGGCACAGCGCGCCCAGCGCCGCCAGCAGCCACGCCGGCACCATCGGCGCCCAGCGCACCCCGGCCAGCACGCCCTGCATGTTCATGCGGGAAGCCTCATTGGCCGAGCCGTTGCAGCAGCGCCGGCACGTGCACCTGGTCGCCTTTGTAGTTGCCGGTCAGCGCGTACATCACGAGGTTCACGCCGAAACGGTAAGCCAGCACGCGCTGGCGCTGGCCGCCGGGCAAGGTCGCGAACGGGTGGTGGTCGGCGGCGTCAACCGCCCAGGCCGCCGCCCAGTCGTCGCCGCCGACGATCACCGGGCTGACGCTGTCGTTGCTGCGGTCCTGGTCGCGTCCGACCCAGACGGCACCGCCGTCGTAGCGGCCGGGAAAGTCGCGCAGCAGGTAGAACGAGCGCGCCAGCACATGCGCGCTGGTGAGCGGCGCCAGCGGCGGTACGATCAGGCCGCCGGCTCCGGCAACACGGCGCAGGATCGCGTCCGTCCCTGGCGCCATCCCGGTGCCGCTGCCGCCGTCACGGGTGTCGATCAGGATGATGCCGCCGTGCGCCGTGTAGCCGTTCATCGCCGCCAGCATCGCCGGCGACGGGTCCGGCGCGTCGGCGCTGAGCGGCCAATACAGCAGCGGATAGAAGCTGAGGTCGTCGACGCCCGGAGTCACCGCCGCGGGTTCGGCCAGCACCGCGGCGGTGCGGGAGTTCACGTAAGCCGACAGCCCGGCCAAGCCGGACCGCGCCACCTCGTCCACCTGCGGGTCGCCGGTCACGACGTAGGCGAGGCGGGTCTCCAGCGCCGGGTTGGTCGCCTCCGCCCGGGCGCTCCCGCCGGCCAGCAGCAGGACCGCCACGACGGCCGCCGCCTGCAACAGCCCGCGCAGCCGCAGCGAGAGCAGCAGGTCCACCGCCAGCAGCGCCAGCGCCGATGCGACCAGGAATGGCCCAATCGGCCGTTCCGGCACGTTGCTGTCCAGCGCCTCGACGCTGGCGCCCCGGATCTCCGGAGCGGCGACCGGGAGCGCCAGGTTCGCCCAAAGGTTGAGCGCGCGGCGTGACGCTTCTGGGCCGTACAGGCCGGGCGGATGCTGTGCCGAGACGGCGGTGGCGGTAAAATTGCGTGCGGCGATGGCGGTCGCGGTGGCAGGTGGCGGCACGCTCAAGCCTTCGCCGTCGAGCGTCTCCGCCGGAGCCAACATGGCGTCGCTGGCCTCGTTGCCCGCCGCGACCCCGGCCGAAAGCGCCACCAGCCGGCGCAGCATGGTCACGAAGGCGCCGGACAGCGGCAGCGACGACCAGTCGGCGTTGGCGGTGACGTGGAACAGCACCACCTTCCCGGCGCCGATCGCCCGCTGCGTCACCAGCGGCGTGCCATCGGCCAACCTCGCCCAAGTGGCGCCGGGCAGGTCGGCGGCGGGATCGCCCAGCACCTGCCGCCGCACCCGGATCTCGTCGGGGAACCGGATGCCGGCGAACGGCGAGCCGGGTGCGACGGGGGCCAGCTTCTCCGCCTGGCTCCACGACATCGCGCCGCCGAGCTGCCGGTCGGCGGCCAGCAGCGGCACCGGCAACAGCGGATCGGTCAGCTCGGCCTCGCCCGTAGCCGCCTGCGCCGCCGCCTCGGCCATCTGCGGCCCGGCAAAGCGCAGCAGCAATCCGCCGGCGGCGACCCAGGCGCGCAACTGCTCGGCCTGCGGACCGGGCGGCAGCGGCTGGTCGATCAGCGCCAGCGCCGAGAGCGGACGCGCCAGCAGCGTCGCCACGTCGCCTTCGCGCAGTTCGGCGTAGGGAGCGAGGGCGCGCCGGACGTAGTAGGCGCCGCCCGAGAGCGGCGTATCCGCGGCGTCCTCGCGCACGATGCCGACCGGGCGGCGGCGAAATCCCTCGTCGAGCAGCACCACCGCCCCGGCGCTGGCCAGCGCGCCCTGCGGACCCTCGACCGACAGCCGGGTCAGCCGGTTACGCAGTTCCGACGGCAGCCGGAACAGCGCCTCGCCAACGGCCTGGCCGGCTGGGATGGTGAGCGGCACGCGTGCCAGGATGCGGCCGTCGCCGGACGCGCCCAGCACCGCGACGGCATGGGGCAGCGGACCCGGCGGCTGCGCCACGCGCACGGTGAAGCCGTCCGGCGTCGCCAGCGGCGCCAGCAACAGCAGCGGCGGCGTCGCACCGTCCAGCATCCGCACCGGGCCAGTGGCGGCAAGGGCGGCGGCGAACTCCGGCCATGCCCCCCCGTCGGTCAGGCCATCGCCGATGAACGCCGCGCCGCCGCCGGCGTGGGCGGCGCTCCAGCCACGGATGGCGGCGGCGGCGGCGGCGCGGTCGGGCATCCAGGGCTTTGGCCGCAGCACCGCCGCGCGCGGCCGCAGCTCGCTGGCCGGCATCGCGGCGGGGGCATCAAGGCTTGGGGCGTCGAGGCTTGCGGTGGCGAGCAGGGCAACGCTGCGGCCGGCGCGGTCGGCGCGCGCCAGCACGCTGTCGGCGGCACGCAGCCTGGCCGCCCAATCCGCCGCGGCGGCCCAGCTGTCGTCGATCACCAGCAGCAACGGGCCGTGTCCCGGCAGCGCCGCCGCGGTCCCAAGCACCGGGCGAGCCAGGCCGACCACCACCAGCGCCGCCGCCAGCAGCCGCAGCGCCAGCAACCAGAGCGGCGTGCGGGCGGCGGTCTGGGCATTGGCGCCGAGTCCGAGCAGCAAACGCACCGCCGGAAACAGCTGCCGGCGCGGTGCCGGGGGAATGACCCGCAGCAGCCACCACAGCGCCGGCAGCGCCACCAGCGCCAGCAGCACCCAGGGCGCCGCAAAGATCAATTCCGGCCTCGCGCCGGCGCCAATGCCGCATAGAGCGCCAGCAGGGCGGATTGCGGCGGGTGGTCGGTGCGATGAACACCGAAGCCGAAACCGGCGGCGCGGCAGATTGCCGCCATGCCGGCCTGCTGCTCCGCCAGCCGCGCGGCATAGGCCCCGCGCACGCTCTCGGCGCGCCCGATCAGCGCCGTCGCCGCGTTGTCATGGCTCGCGAAGCGGACGCGGCCGGCGTAGGGCAGGGTGGCTTCGGCTGGATCGAGCACCTGCAGCACATGGCCGCGCACCTGCCGCGCCGCCAGGGCGGACAGCGCCGTTCGGCTGGCTTCCAGCGGTCCCAGCCAGTCGCCCAGCAGCACCGCCGTCGCATATCGCGGCACCTCGGCAAAAATGGGGGTGTCGACCGCGAGGGCGTCGGCGGCCAAGGTGTTGGCAAGCCGCGCCAGCCCGACCCGTCCGGCGACCGGCCGCGCCTCGCCGGCGAGCAGCCCGACCCGCTCGCCGCCGCGCAGCAGCAGGCCGGCCAAGGCCAGCAGCAGCAGTTCGGCCCGTTCGCGCTTCAACGGCAACGCCGGGCCGCTGCGCCAGTCCATGCTGGCGCCGCCAGCCCGCCACAGCAGCGCCGTCTGCGCCGCCTCCCACTCGGTCTCGCGGACAAAGTGACGCCCGGCTGTGGCGCGGGCGGATTGCCGCCAGTCGATCCGCTGCATCGCCTCGCCCGGCAGCAGGGGCCGGTATTGCCAGAAGCTGTCGCCCTGTCCCACGCGGCGGCGGCCATGCACGCCCTGCGCCACCGTCGCCGCCACACGTTCGGCCGCCACCAGCAACGGCGGCAGGTGTCCGCCAAGCGCCTCGGCGCCGCCGGTATCCTGTCGAATATCCGGCCGGGCACCGTCAGCCAAGCTGGTCGACCAGGCCGCCGATCAATCCCGGCAACGTCACGCCATCGGCGCGCGCGGAGAAATTGAGCGCCATGCGGTGCCGCAGCACCGCCGGCGCCAGTGCCGCCACGTCGTCGATGCTGGGCGACAGCCGGCCATCGAGCACCGCCCGCGCCCGCGTCGCCAACATCAGCGCCTGCGCGGCGCGCGGCCCGGCCCCCCAGGCGACGTGCCGGGTCACCGCCGGGTCGTCGCTGGCTTCCGGGCGGGTGCGCCGCACCAAGCCCAGGATCGCCTCCATCACGCTCTCGCCGACCGGGATGCGGCGAATGAGTTGCTGCGCCGCGAGCAGCCCCTCGGCGGTCAGCACCGCAGCCGGGCGGTCACGCGCGACGCCGGTGGTGGCCAGCAGCATGGCGCGCTCCTCGGCGAGGGAGGGATAGCGCACCTCGATTTCCAGCAGGAAACGGTCCAGTTGCGCCTCGGGCAGCGGGTAGGTGCCTTCCTGCTCGATCGGGTTCTGCGTCGCCAGCACGTGGAACGGGCGCGGCAGCGGATGTTCGGCGCCGGCGATGGCGACGCGGCTCTCCTGCATCGCCTGCAGCAGGGCCGACTGGGTGCGCGGACTGGCGCGGTTGATCTCGTCGGCCATGAGCAACTGGCAGAACACCGGGCCGGGGACGAAGCGGAACCGCCGCCCGGCTCCGCCGCTGCCAGCCTCGGCGTCGTCGAGGATCTCGCTGCCCAGGATGTCGGCGGGCATCAGGTCGGGGGTGAACTGCACGCGCTTGGTGGCCAGGCCCAGCACCACAGCCAGCGTCTCCACCAGCAGCGACTTGCCGAGGCCCGGCACGCCGACCAGCAGCATGTGGCCGCCGGCCAGCAGCGTCACCAGCGCCTGCTCGACGACATCCGCCTGGCCGATGACCGCCCGGCCCACCTGGTTGCGGATCTCGGTCATCCGGCTGCCCAGGGCTTCGATTTCGGCCAGGACACTGTGATCGGTTTGCATCCTGAGATCTTCCACGGAGTGCGGCGAGGGGAAAGGTGGGCTGGAAATTGGTTGGCCCTGGTTAATCCGGCACGCACGCTCCCTATATCGTGTCCGACGGCACGACCCCCAATCGGGAACGTCCGTGGAGGGCGGGAACGTGAATCAGGTCACGACGACGATGGCGCTGCATAGTGTAACGAGTGAGCGTCCTTCCGCCCTGCTGCGATCCACTTTGTCCAACACCGAGGCTGAACGCCCGATGCGTCGTCCGGTTGAGTGCGGCGATCTGCCGTTCGTGGTGCGTCGCGGCGGCGTCTGGCTGTACCGCGGCAGCCCGATCGGCCGCAAGGAACTGGTCTGCCTGTTTTCCTCGGTGTTGAAGCGCGACGAAGACGGGCATTTCTGGTTGGAGACTCCGGCGGAGCGTGGCCGCATCGTGGTCGAGGACGCGCCCTGGATGGCAGTGGAACTGGACTGGGTTGGCTGCGGCGAGGACCAGCGGCTGACGTTCCGCACCAACGTCGACCAAATTGTGACCGCCGACCGCGCGCACCCCATCCGCGTCTCGTACGACATCATCACCTGCGAGCCGATCCCCTATCTGCGCATCCGCGATGGGGCGGGTCACTGGCCGCTGGAGGCGCGCATCAACCGTGCCGTATACTATGAACTGGCGGCGCTGGCCGAGCCGGGGCTGGTGCATGGGCGCGAGATGATGGGCGTCTGGAGCTGCGGCTGCTTCTTCCCGCTGGGCGAAATGTCCGAGATGAACTCCGACGACGCGGACAACACAGTTTCCGACGCCGACTGCGCCTGAGCTGAGCGTCGCGGTTCGCCTGCCGACAGCCGGGGCCATGGATGCGGCGGCGCTACGCCGGCGGCTGCGGCTGCCGACCCGCAACCCGGTTACCAGCGACGGCCTGCCAAATGCTCATCCGCCGATCCCGGCCGCCGTGCTGGTGCCGCTGGTGCTCGGCGCCGCTCCCGGCGTGTTGCTGACCCGGCGTGGCGCGCATCTGTCGTCCCATGCCGGGCAGGTAAGTTTTCCGGGTGGGCGCATCGATCCCGGCGATGCCAGCCCCGAGGCGGCGGCGCTGCGTGAGGCGCATGAGGAAGTCGGGCTCGATCCCGCCCGCGTCGAGTTGCTCGGCAGGCTCGACGACTATGTGACCGGCTCCGGCTTTCGCATCACGCCGGTGCTGGCGTTGCTGCCGGTCGGCATGGCGCTGGAGGCGCTGGGCCTGCAACTCTCGCCGCACGAGGTCGACGAGGTGTTCGAGTTGCCGCTGACGGTGCTGCTCGACCCGGCGGCGCCGGTGCGGCGCGAGGTGGTGGTCCAGGGCCAGCGGCGCGGCTTTTGGGTGTGGCCGCACCCGCGTCACGATATCTGGGGCGCCACGGCGGCGATCCTGCTTAACCTTGCGTCGCGGCTGCGGGAGACGTCATGCTGCGGCTGAGCGAGATCGGGCTGTTCCTCACGCCGCTCGCGTTGTTCGTCGGCTTTTATCTTCTCGGCTCCCGGGCGCGGTGGCTGCTGTGGGTGGCGACGGCGCTGATGGTGGCGCTGGGCGGCGTGATTGTCTGGCTCGGGGTCAGCCAGCGACTGGCGCCGCATCAGGTGTATGTTCCCGCGCGGATGCAGAACGGGCATATCGTCGAAGGCCATGGAGGATGATCCCACTGATTTCCTGAGCCAGGCGGCGTTCCTGAGCGATTCGGGGTTGGCGGCGGTATGGGGTGCGTTGCCCGGCGCGCGCGTGGTGGGCGGCGCGGTGCGCGACGCCATCGCCGGGCGGCCGGTCACCGACATCGACCTCGCGACGCCGCAGCCGCCGGACACGGTGCTGGCGGCGCTGGCTGCGGCAGGGCTGCGGGGCGTGCCGACCGGATTGCCGCACGGCACCGTCACGGCCATCGCCGACGGCCGCCCGTTCGAGGTGACAACGCTGCGCCGCGACATCGCCACCGACGGCCGGCACGCGACGGTGGCGTTCACCGACGATTGGCTGGCCGATGCGGCGCGGCGCGACTTCACCATCAACGCCATGTCGGTGGACCGCGCCGGCAGGCTGCACGATCCATTCGGCGGGCGCGCCGACCTGGCCGCGGGCCAAGTCCGCTTTGTCGGCGACGCCCGCGCGCGCATCGCCGAGGACTACCTGCGGGCGCTGCGCTTCTTCCGCTTCCATGCCCGTTATGGCCTGGGCGCCCCGGACGCCGAGACGCTGGTGGCGGTGGCGGAGGCGGTTCCGGGGCTGGCAAGGCTTTCACCCGAGCGGGTGTGGAGCGAACTTAAACGCATCCTCGCCGCCGACCGGCCGACGGCGGCGCTGGCGGCGATGCGCGATACCGGCTTGCTCGGGGCGGTGCTGCCGGAAGCGGTGCAAGTGCGCGTGGACCACCTGCCGCCCGACCCGCTGCTGCGGCTTGCCGCCCTGCTGGATGGCCAGACACTCGATATAGAGACCTTGGCCGGGCGGCTGCGATTGTCGGGGGCGGAGCGCGACCATTTGGTGGCGCTGCTTGGCCCGGCGCCGGCGGAGGATGCCAACGAGGCCGAGCTGCGGCGGGCGTTGGCCGATGCTCCGGCCGAGACGCTGGACGCGCGTATCCGGCTGGCTCAGGGAACAGAGGCGTTGCGCCGGCGGCTGGCGGCCATCGAGGCTCCGGTGTTTCCGCTGCAGGGCCGCGATCTCGTCGCCGCTGGAGTGCCGGCCGGGCCGGCGGTGGGCGGCCTGCTGCGGATTTTGCGGGCTTCCTGGCGGCAGGGCGGCTGCGTCGCCGGCCGTGACGCGCTGCTGGCCGAACTGGCGGCGCGGCGCGGCGGCTGGTAGGGAACGCCATGGACGCCCCGACGCCGCAGGCGGCACTGGTTAACGACAGCGCCGCCGGCCTCGCCCGCGAGAGCACCGCTGCGCTGCTGCGTCGGCTGTGGCGCGAGCACATCAGCCACTACCGCGGCAAGGTCGCCATTATCATGGTGCTGACGGTGCTGATGGCCGGGACCCAGGCGCTGTATCCAATCCTGATCGACCGCGCCATCAACCTGTTCGAGCACAAGGACGCGCGCATCCTATACCAGGTGCCGGTGCTGGTGGTCCTGGTCACCGCGGTGAAGGCGTTGACCCAGTACTTCCAGTCGGTCGAGGTGCAGCAGGTGGTGCTGCTGGTGATCCGGGCGCTGCAGGGCCGCATGTTCGCGCATCTCGTCCGCGCCGACCTCGCGCGCGTGGAGCGGGAGTCGCCAGCCGCACTCGCCGCCCGCTTCACCACCGACGCCGCCACCGTCCGCGAGGCGCTAGGCCGCGCCGTCAACGGCATCGCCGACTCGGTGACGGTGGTCGGCCTGGTCGTCTCGATGCTGTACCTCGACTGGGAACTCAGCCTGATCGCCGCCTGTCTGTATCCGCTGGCCGGCTTGCCGATCCAGCGCATCGGCAAGCGCATCCGGCAGGCCAGCGGCGGGATGCAGGAGCGCATGGGCGAGGCTGCAACGCTGCTGAACGAGAGTTTTTCGCAGGCGCGCACGGTGCGCACCTGGCGGCTGGAAGCGCACGAGACCCTGCGCGCCGAGCAGTCGTTCGCACGGCTATACCGGGCGCTGCTGTCGATGAACCGGTCGCGTGCCCGCATCGACCCGCTGCTGGAGGTGCTGGGCGGCGCCGCGGTGGCGGCGGTGCTCGGGTTTGCCGGCTGGCGGGCGGCCAGCGGGGGCAGCACGCTGGGAAATTTCACCGGCTTCATCACTGCACTGCTGATCGCTTCACGCCCGCTACGAGCGCTGGGCAGCCTGAACGCCGCGCTGCAGGAGGGGCTGGCCGGGTTGGTGAGGGTGTTCCGGGTGATCGACGAGCGCCCCAGCATTGTCGACCGGCCCGGCGCCCAGGCGCTGCCGGCGGGGCGGGGCGAGGTGGCGTTCACCGACGTGAGCTTTGCCTATCCCGATGGCCGCATGGGACTGCGTGGCCTGTCGCTGATTGCCCGCCCCGGCCTCACGTTGGCGTTGGTGGGGCCGTCGGGCGCGGGAAAATCGACGGCGCTTTCGCTTATCCCACGCCTGCATGACGTGAGTGGCGGCTCGGTGCGGATCGACGGCGCCGATGTCCGCGACATCACGCTGGAGAGCCTGCGTGGGGCCATCGCCTACGTCGGCCAGGATGCGCTGCTGTTCGACGACACGGTGGCCGCCAACATCCGCTTCGCCCTGCCCGACGCCAGCGACGCGCAGCTGCATGACGCCGCGCGGGCCGCCGCGGCGCACGACTTCATCACCCTGCTGCCGAACGGCTACGAAACCTCGGTCGGTCCCGGCGGCCAGCGGCTGTCGGGCGGTCAGCGGCAGCGCATCGTGCTGGCCCGCGCGTTGTTGGCCCGCGCCCGCATCCTGCTGCTGGACGAGGCCACCAGCGCCCTCGACGCCGAAAGCGAGGCGGCGGTGCAGAACGCGCTCGCCGAGCTGCGGCGCGGCCGCACGACAATCATCGTGGCACACCGGCTGTCGACGGTGCGCAACGCCGATCTGGTGGTGGTGGTCGAAGATGGCCACGTGGCCGAGCAGGGGAGCCACGCCGAACTGCTGGCCAACGGCGGCCTGTATGCCCGCCTGGTGCGAACCCAGACCTTTGCAGCCTAACCATTCATGCGGTTGGAACGCAAATCCGCGTGACCGAGTCGGATTTCAGCCATATTCATACGCCTTGCTAATATGTCTCAAAGTCTCAATGAACGTTCTGGTTGGTGATCCAGCACCCTAACTGTGCCGGTGTCGATCGGCGGTATCCTCCGCCCCGACGAACCAACGAGGCACTACAATGCGTAATCTCCTTATGGCGGCAGTTGCAGCAACGGCTTTGATGGGCGCTTCCGTGGCGATGGCCGACGAGTTCAACAGCCCGCAGCAGCAGCAAGGCGGCGTCAGCGCCTACCTCGACAACCAGGCCACTTCGTCCGAGTTCGCCGACCCGACTGCGCCGAACAGCATCCGCAGCCATGGTCACCCGTAACATCGTCTGGTTTTCTACTTGAACCGATAACGACACGTGGGGCAGGAGCGATCTTGCCCTTCGTCGTGTCTGACCGAAATCTAACCAGTGGCTCAGTCTACTGTTAAGCCCCAATCGCTAAAGCTTGTATCAAGCTTCAACCGCTAAAGCTTGGGCGCCAGCTCAAGCAACCGCTATAGCAACGTCGCGCTTTGCGCGTAACTTGCCTGGAGCTTGCGATGCCATATGACGACGCACATCCGCGCGAGACCAGCCTTCTAAGCGATGCTCACGCCCGCGAGGATACCTGTGCCGATGTGCGGTCGCCCATTCGGGAGCCCGAGGCAAGGCCCGCCAATAAACCGGAGACAGCGGACGCTGTTGCCAACGAACAGAGCGTTGATGGCGACAAAAGCCAGCCATCGGCTGCCGTCGAGACCAAGCGCAAGTCGCGTCGCTTGTGGATCATCCTTGGCCTGCTGGCGCTGGTGGTGGCAATCGCCGCCGGCATCTACTTCTATCTCACGCGCAACGTGGTGAGCACCGACGACGCCTACACGGACGGCCGTGCAATCTCCATCGCGCCACAGGTCAGCGGCTATGTCGTCGAACTGAACATCAACGACAACCAGTATGTGAAGACCGGGCAGGTTCTGGCTCGGATCGGGCCCCGCATCTTTGTCGCGGCTCGCGATCAGGCGATTGGCCAACTGGAAGCGGCTCAGGGCCAACTCGACAACGCGCGCGCCGCCCTCGACCTGGCTCGTATCACCTACCCGGCCAAGCTCGCGGCGGCCCAGGCGCAGGTGGAAGCGCAGCAGGCGGTGTTGGCGCGCGCGCAGCAGGATTACCAGCGTCAGCACAGCGTTTCGCGCCAGGCGACGACGCAGACCAACATCGACCAAGCCAACGCCGGCGCCAAGCAGGCCGTGGCAGATGTCGCCTCGGCGCAAGCCAGCGTGCTGCAGGCCAAGCCGGTGGATTTGTTGATCGCGCAGAATGTCGCGCAGGTTAAGCAACTGGAAGGTCAGGTGGCGCAGGCCCGCGCGCAACTCGACACCGCCAACATCAATATCGGCTATACCACCATCACAGCGCCCCAGGACGGCTGGATCACCAAGCGCAACGTCGAACTTGGGAACTACCTGACCGCTGGCGCTTCGATCACGTCGCTGGTAAGCCCACAGGTCTGGGTCACGGCGAACTTCAAGGAAGACCAGTTGAACCGGATGCGGCCGGGGCAGGCAGTGGACATCGCGGTTGATGCCTATCCCGCGTTGAAGCTCAAGGGCCATGTCGACAGCGTGCAGCTCGGTTCTGGCAGTAAGTTCACCGCCTTCCCGGCGGAGAACGCCACCGGCAACTACGTGAAGATCGTGCAGCGGGTGCCGGTGAAGATCGACATCGACAGTGGCCTCGATCCCGCCGTGCCGTTGCCGCTGGGCATTTCGGTGGAGCCGACGGTCACCGTGAAGTGAGTGCCGCGACGGCTGGGGCCACCAGCCAGGCGAATTGGCGGCCCAAGGCAAATCCGTGGGCAATCGCCATCGTGGTGACGCTGGCGGCGTTCATGGAGGTGCTCGACACCACCATCGTCAACGTCGCCTTGCCGCACATCGCCGGCAGCCTCAGCGCCAGCAACGACGAGAGCACCTGGACGCTCACCTCTTACTTGGTGGCCAACGGCATCGTGCTGCCGATCTCCGGCTGGTTCAGCCGGGTATTGGGCCGCAAGCGGTATTTCCTGATCTGCATCGCGATGTTCACGGTATGCAGCTTTCTTTGCGGCATCGCCAGCAACCTATACGAGCTGATTCTGTTCCGGCTGCTGCAAGGCTTCTTTGGCGGCGGCCTGCAGCCCAATCAGCAATCGATCATCCTGGACACTTTCGAGCCAGCCAAGCGCAGCGCTGCGTTTGCGGTGACGGCGATTGCCACCGTCGTGGCGCCGGTGCTCGGCCCGACGCTGGGCGGCATCATCACCGACCACGCCAGCTGGCGGTGGATTTTCTTCATCAACATTCCGGTCGGCATCGGCACGTTCTTCGCCGTGACCGCCCTGGTCGAAGACCCGCCCTGGGCCAACCGTGGCGACAAGCATGTCGACTTCATCGGCATCGGCCTGATCGCGTTGGGCATCGGCTGCTTGCAGGTGGTGATGGACCGCGGCGAGGACGCGGACTGGTTCGGGTCCAACTTCATCATACTGTTCACCGTACTGTCGGTGGTGGGCATCGTT
>JAABUQ010009431.1_pt1 | contig 13214 bp, 11 predicted proteins | sample 5560001 | NCBI WGS metagenome assembly JAABUQ01 (sample SAMN10711888, study PRJNA513371) | rock metagenome | isolation source: Antarctica rocks | place: Antarctica: Victoria Land, Finger Mt nord | collected 2015-12-18 | reverse complement strand
GCCTCGCCGAGCTCGACGCTGCTCAGGCCTTGGCCGCCGTCCGCGAGCACTGTTAGCGTCGAAGACGACCAACGATCCAGGAGGAGCGAAGTGACCAAGTCCGAGCTCGTGGACCAGGTAGCCGACCGCGCCCAGCTGACCAAGCAGGATGCCGCTCGGGCGATCGACGCCGTGTTCACGACGGTGGAGGATGCGCTCCGGCGGGGCAGCGACGTCTCGCTGTCAGGGTTCGGCAAGTTTCACGTCGGTGAGCGCGGAGCGCGCGAAGGCGTCAATCCACGTACGGGGGAGCGCATGCAGATCGCGGCCTCGCGCGTACCCCGTTTCAGCGCCGGCAGCGGGCTCAAGAGCGCGGTCAAGGGCAAGCGCTGAGCGTCGGGGGGCGCGGGAGTTGACGCCTGCGCGCTCCCAGCCGCCGCCGCTCTTCGGGGACCTGCTCTGCGAGCGAGTGCAGGCGCGCGAATCTCAGCTCGTACTGGGCGTCGATCCCGATCCGGCGGATCTCTGGCCCCAGGCAGCGGCGGCGAGTCAGAGCGGCGGTCCCTCAGAGCGCGCGGCCGCGGCCGTCCAGGCTCACTGCGAGGCGCTGATCGACGCGGTCGCTCCGGCCTGCGTGGCCGTCAAGCTCCAGTTGGCCTGCTTCGAGCGCCTGGGATGGGCGGGCGTCCGGGCCCTGGTGCGGGTGGCTGAGTGGTCGCGCAGCGCCGGCCTGCTCGTGATCGCTGACGGCAAGCGAGGAGACGTACCGGTCACCGCGCATGCCTACGCCCAGAGTCTCTTTGGAGGTCTGGACACGCCGTGGGGCCATGTGGGTGGGCTGGGTGTCGATCTGGCCACCGTGAATCCCCTGTTGGGGGCTGATGCGGTGGAGCCTTTCGTGGCCGTGGCACGCCGGGCGGGGGCGGGTGCGCTCATGCTCGTGCGCACGTCCAATCCGGGGGCAGCCGATCTCCTGGATCTGGGCCTGATCGACGGCAGGCCCCTGTGGGAGCGCCTGGCCGCGCTCGCCCATCAACAGGGTCTCGGCGGCGTGGGTCGCTGCGGCCTCAGTGACGTCGGCGCCGTGGTCGGGGCCACCGCGCCTGAGCACGTGGGCCGCCTGCGCGAGCTGATGCCGCGCGCTGTCTTCCTGCTCCCCGGGGTCGGCGCGCAGGGGGGGAGGGTGGAGAACCTCGGCGCCGCCTTCGCGCCGGGCCCCGCCGCCGGGCTGATCAGCGCCTCGCGCAGTCTGGCCGGTGCCGGCGGCGCCGGCGCCGCGGACCCGGCCCCCAGCGCCCGCGCCGAAGCCGAGCGTCTGCGCGCCGCAGCCTGGTCGCTGCGATAATCGCGTCGCCATGCTTCGCCGCCCCGCGCGCCTGTTGGCGCCGCTCGCGCTGGTCGCCTGTGTGGGCGCGGTCGTGGCGGTCGTGACGGGCACCGGCCCGAGCGGGACAGGCAAAGCCAAGCCGTCCGCTGCTCCCGCCCACCACCGCCTGCACCATCACTACACCGTGAAGCCCGGAGACAGCCTTTCCTCGATCGCCGAGCGCTACGGCGTTCCCACCGCACAGCTGCTGCAGCTCAACCCAGGCCTGAACTCCTACGCACTGCGCCCCGGCCAGCAGCTCACCCTGCGCCGGTGATCTCAGCGCGCGCCTGCACGCTCGCGTGCGTCCTGGCCTGCGTCGCTGCGAGCCGGCCCGCGACGGTGGCACTGGCCGCGAGCCCGCCGACCATCACCGCCCCCGCGGCGATCCTCATAGAGCCTGACACCCAGGACGTTGCCTACGCGCGCGACGCCCAGCGCCGTCGACCGATCGCCAGCACCACGAAGCTCATGACCGCCCTGCTCGCGCTCGAGCGAGGCCGACTGGACGACAAGCTCGGCGTGGTGTCCTACCCCGCCACTGACGTGGAGTCCACCGCCGGTCTGCAGGCGGGCGAGCGCCTGTCGCTGCGTGACCTCCTGCGCGCCATGCTGCTGCCTTCGGCCAACGAGGCCGCCCAGACCGTGGCCGTGAGCCTCGGGGGCAGCGTCCCGGCGTTCGTGGCGTCGATGAACGCACGCGCGGGCGCGCTGGGTCTGACCCAGACCCACTACGCGACCCCGGTCGGCCTGGACCTTCCGGGCAACTACTCCTCAGCGTCCGACCTGGCCCGCCTGGCCGCCATCGACCTGGGCAACCCGTTCTTTGCTCAAACCGTCAATGAGCCGTCGGCCCGGCTGACCACGGGCGCACGCCCCCGGGTGGTCATCAATCGCAACGACCTCGTTGGTCGCTACAGCTTCGTCGACGGCGTCAAGACCGGACACACCAGCAGCGCCGGGTACGTGCTCGTGGGCGCCGCGCGACGCGCGGGGGTGCACCTGATCAGCGTGGTGCTCGGTGATCCCAGCCTCGCGACACGCGACGCCGACACGCTGGCCCTGTTGCGCTACGGCCTGGCCCGTTACCACGACCAGACGATCCTGCGCCGCGGAAGCCCGGTGGCCCACGCATCGGCGCGTTACGGTGGCGGGGACGTGGCGCTGGTGGCTGGAAGCGCGGTGCACCGGGTGACGGCGGGCGCCGAGCGGCCCACGGTCGCCGTCGTAGGGGCGCCCTCTTCGCTGTCCGGGCCGCTGGCGGCAGGCGCGCGCGTGGGCACCGTGGTGGTGGCAGAGCACGGTCGCCGTGTCGCCGAGGCGCCGCTGGTGACCGCCCGAGCGCTGGCGCGCCCCACCCTTCGCCAGCGTCTGCGCTCCTACTTCTCCGGCCCTCTGGCGCTGACCCTGCTCGGGGTGCTGGTTGCCTGTAGCCTGCTCCTGGTGGTCCTGCAGAGGCGCGCGGTGCGCCGAAGCCGGGCGGCCGCCGCGGCTTCTCGCCGACGATAGGGGCTCGCATGATCATCACCGTCACGCTCAATGCCGCGATCGACAAGTCGCTGTCGGTGCCCAACTTCCGCCTGGGGCGACGCCATCGCACGGTGGAGCAGCGCACCATGGCCGGAGGCAAGGGCGTCAACATCGCTCGCACGCTGAAGACGCTTGGTCAACCCGTGATCGCGACCGGCTTGGCCGGCGGTGCGACGGGCACTCACGTGGTCGAGCAGCTCACCGACGAATCCATCCTCAACGACTTCGTCCGCATTCGCGAGGAGTCGCGCACCAACACGTCGGTGTTGGACCCCACCAACGGGGAGCAGACCGAGATCAACGAGCGCGGGCCGTCGGTGTCCGAGCGCGAGATCGAGCTGTTTTCAGACAAGCTGCTCTATCTGGCCCAGGGCGCGGCGATCGTGGTATTCGCCGGCTCGTTGCCGCGCGGAGTCGACCCCGGTCTGTACGCCACGCTGTTGCGTGAGCTGCAGAAGCTCGAGGTGACCACGGTGGTCGACACCGAGGGCGAGCCCCTGCGCCACGCGGTGCGGGCTGAGCCCGATGTCGTCTCTCCCAACGTACTGGAGGCCGAAGAGCTCGTGGGTCACGAGTTCAACGACGACCGCGATCGCTCGCTCGCCGTACGTGAGATCGCCCAGCTGGGGGCCCGCGAAGCGATCATGACGCTGCCCGACGGTTGCTTTGCGTCGGTACTGAGCGAGGGGTCGGCGCGCCTGCTGCGGGCGGTGGTCGGCCAGCGCGAGCCCGTGGCCCCCGTCGGCTCGGGGGACGCCTTCCTGGCCGGCTACGTAGCCGCGCGTTACATCGGCAGCACTCCGGAGGAGTGCCTACGTTTCGGGGTGGCGTGTGGGGCCGAGTCGACAGGCCGCCTGGGTGCCGGCTTGGTCGAGCCGCGGGAGGTCGACCGGCTGCTCGCCGAGGTGCGCATCGAGCCTGTGCAGCTGCCCGCCGAGGTCGGCTGAAGAGGCCGCTGCCGGGGTCGTCACAGCGCCGGGGCGCGGCCCGGCGCGGGGCAGCATTTTTCAGACCGCGGACCGTTCGGGGGGGCCGCGGGCGTTGCTATTCTCGAGGACGGTTGGCCGTCGCAGTTCTGCCCCGCACCGTGCGGCTGTCGCCCCTTTGGGCCCCGCCCGCGAGCGGGGCCTCTTCGTCCGCCGCGAGTGCGAGGATCAGACATATGGAAGTAGAGATCGGACGCGGTAAGAAGGCTCGTCGCGCGTACGGATTTGACGACATCGCGATTGTCCCGTCGCGGCGCACGCGCGACCCCGACGACGTAGATGTCTCGTGGAAGCTGGGTCCCTACCAGTTCGAGCTGCCCATGCTGGCCTCGGCCATGGACGGCGTCGTCTCCCCGACGACGGCCGGCATCGTCGGCCGTCTTGGCGGCCTGGCGGTGCTCAACCTCGAGGGCATCTTCTGTCGCTACGAGGACGCCGAGGAGCAACTCGAGCGCATCGCCTCCCTGCCCCGGGAGCTGGCCACGCGTGAGATGCAGAACATCTACCGCGAGCCGGTCAAGCCGGAGCTGATCGCCCGGCGGATCGCCGAGATCAAGGCCCAGAAGGTCGTGGTGGCCGCGTCGTTAACGCCTCAGCGCGTGCTGCGCTACTACGACGTCGCCCTGGAGGCGGGACTGGACGTCCTGGTGATCCAGGGCACCGTCGTCTCCGGCGAGCACGTCTCCACCGTCTCAGAGCCGCTGAACCTCAAGGAGTTCATCCCGACCCTCGACGTGCCGGTCGTCGTGGGCGGCTGTGCGTCCTATCACACGGGTCTGCACCTGATGCGCACGGGAGCGGCAGGGGTGCTGGTCGGCGTGGGTCCCGGTGCGGCGTGCACGACACGCGGCGTGCTGGGCATCGGTGTCCCTCAGGCCACCGCCATCGCCGATGTGGCGGCGGCGCGCTCGACGCACATGCTCGAAGCGGGCGAGTACTGCCACGTCATCGCGGACGGCGGCATGCGCAACGGCGGGGATGTCTCCAAGGCGATCGCCTGTGGCGCCGACGCCGTGATGATCGGCTCGCCGCTGGCGCGCGCGTTCGAGGCCCCCGGACATGGCTACCACTGGGGCATGGCCACCTTTCACCCGAGCCTGCCGCGTGGGGCACGGGTGGCCACGGCGCAGAACGGCACTCTCGAGGAGATCATGGTCGGCCCCGCCCGCGAGAACGACGGCACGTTCAACCTGTTCGGTGGCCTGCGTACGTCGATGGCCACCTGCGGCTATAAGGATCTGGCCGAGTTCAACCGTGCGGAGCTGATGGTGGCGCCGGCGCTACAGACCGAGGGTAAGCAACTCCAGCGCGACCAGGGCATCGGCATGGGCGCCACCGGAAAGGCCGCCGTCCTGGTCAATGACTGACGGCGCCGACACCGTCGCGCCCCCCGCGCCGCCTCCCACGGCGGCGTCGCCGTTGGCGCCCACGGACGCCGACCTGGCCACCCGCCCGACCGCGCCGGTCGAGGCACGCACCGCCGCGGTGGCGCCAGGGCAGGCGCTGCAGGAGATCCTCGTGCTCGATTACGGCGGGCAGTATTCGCAGCTGATCGCTCGTCGCGTGCGGGACTGCGGCGTCTTCTCCGAGCTGCTGCCCCACCACGTCGGCCTGCAGGAAGTCGCGCGACGGCGGCCCCGCGGAATCATCCTGTCGGGAGGTCCCGCTTCGGTTTATGCCGCGCACGCCCCACAGCTGGAGCGTGGGTTGCTCGAGTTGGGCATACCGGTGCTCGGCATCTGTTACGGCATGCAGCTGCTCGTGCATGAGCTGGGTGGTCGAGTCGAGCAGGCCGAGGTGGGGGAGTTCGGGCGCTCCGAGCTGACCGTGCTCGAGTCGGGAGCGCTGTTGCGCGGCCTGCCTCGCGCGCAGACGTGCTGGATGTCCCATCGCGACACGGTCTTCACCCCGCCCCCCGGATTCACCGCGCTCGCCTCCTCGAGTGCCTCCCCGGTGGCGGCGATCGAGAGTGCCGAGCGGGGGATCTACGGCATCCAGTTCCACCCGGAGGTCGTGCACACCCCGTACGGGCAGGAGATCCTCAGTCGCTTTTTGACAGACATATGTGAGTGCGAGCTGACGTGGTCGGCGGACTCGATCGTCGAGGAGCAGGTGGAGCGCATCCGCGCGCAGGTGGGCGACGGGCACGTGATCTGCGGGCTCTCCGGAGGCGTGGACTCCTCGGTGGCCGCGCTGTTGGTGCACCGAGCCGTGGGTGAGCGCCTGACATGCGTGTTCGTGGACCACGGGCTGATGCGCAAGGGGGAGGGAGAGCAGGTGATCAGTGCCTTTCGTGATCACTTCAAGGTGCCCCTGGTCGCCGTCGACGCCGAGCAGCGCTTCCTGGACCGTCTGGAGGGCGTCAGCGATCCGGAGGCCAAGCGCAAGGCCATCGGCATGGAGTTCATCCGCGTGTTCGAGGAGGAGGCCGCCCGCATATCGGTCGACCATCCCGCGCGCTACCTCGTCCAGGGAACGCTGTACTCCGACGTCATCGAGTCCGGCGGGGGCACCGGTGCGTCCACGATCAAGTCCCACCACAACGTGGGCGGCCTGCCCGACGACCTGGAGTTCGAGCTGGTGGAGCCGCTGCGCGCCCTGTTCAAGGACGAGGTGCGAGCCGTCGGCGCGCGTCTGGGACTCCCCGAACGCCTGGTGTGGCGCCAGCCCTTCCCGGGTCCGGGCCTGGCCATCCGCATAGTGGGTGGGGAGGCGACCCGCGAGCGACTGGACGTCCTGCGCGAGGCCGACCACATCCTCCAGGACGAGATCCGTCAGGCCGGTCTCTATCGCGAGCTGTGGCAGTCCTTCTGCGTGCTGCCCGACATACGCACGGTGGGAGTCCAGGGTGACGAGCGCACCTACGGGCACGTGGTCGTCATTCGGGCGGTGACCAGCGACGATGCGATGACCGCCGACTGGGCGCGCCTGCCCTACGACCTGTTGGAGACGATCGCCTCGCGCATGATCAACCAGCTGCGCGAGGTCAACCGCGTCGTACTCGACATCACCAGCAAGCCGCCGGGCACCATCGAGTGGGAGTAGCGCTCGGCGAGGTCCCCTTCCAAAAGGCGGCGCTATCATGCCGCGGGAGCTGCGCCCGGCGCCGCTCCTGTGCGCGCCATGAAGACCTACACCGCCAAGCCAACCGACCGTGATCGCCGCTGGATCGTGGTCGATGCGTCCGGGCACACCCTGGGTCGCCTGGCCACCCAGATCGCCAACGCGCTGCGCGGCAAGCGCAAGCCCGAGTACACGCCGCACATCGACACCGGTGACTTCGTGATCGTGATCAACGCCGAGAAGGTCTCGGTAACCGGAAACAAGCGCAACGACAAGCGCTACTACCGACACTCGGGATATCCGGGAGGCCTGCGCTCCCGCACCTTCCAGGAGATGTTGGACCGTCGCCCCGAGGAGATCATCCGCCTTGCCGTCAAGGGCATGCTGCCCCGCAACCGACTCGCCCGCAAGCAGCTGACCAAGCTCAAGGTGTACGCCGGGCCCGAGCACCCGCACATCGCCCAAAAACCGCAACCCATGAAAATCGAGGCCTGATGGCCGACGAAAACTCCCGCGAGGATCCCGAGGCCGGCACGCCGGACGCGACCAGCCGCCCGGCGGAGGACGCGCCCGCTCCTCCCGCGATCGATCCAACCTCCGCGCAGCCCGAACCCCCGGTCTCGCCGCCGACGCCTCCCGTCGGTCACAAGGAACCCGCTCCGGCGGAGGCGGCGCCCACCGATGGTCGCCCCCTGCCGAACCCCGTGCCCAGCGAGTCGGGGGCGACCGAGCCTCCCGACGCCGAGGTGCAGGACACGGTGGCGGCGAGCGACGAGGCGCAGGAGCCCGCACCCCGGGCGCGGCCGTCGGTTCCCGGCGCGGACCTCGAGGTGGACATCGTCCCTGAGGGTGTCGATCCCCTGGCGCGGGCCTCCGAGGCCGACCCCTACGCCACCGAGGAGGATGCTCCGCCGCGGGCCGAGGAGCCAGAGGACCTCGCCCAGCCCATCTCGACGGCCACCATCGACCTCGGCGCCGGCGCGCGCTACCGCGCCACCGGCAAGCGCAAGACCGCGACCGCGCGGGTTATCCTGCGTCCGGGAACCGGTGCCTACCAGGTCAACGGGCGCACCCTGGAGACGCACTTCCCGCGCATCACCCTGCAGCGCAACATCCGTCAGCCGCTGGAGACCGTGGGTTACGAGGTGCGCATGGACGTCGTGGCCCGCCTGCACGGCGGCGGCATCTCGGCCCAGGCCGGCGCACTGCGCCACGGCATCTCTCGCGCGCTGTTGGAGGCAGATCCCAACCTGCGCGGTGAGCTCAAACGGCGCGGGTTCCTCACGCGCGACTCGCGGGCCAAGGAACGCAAGAAGGCGGGTCTGAAGAAGGCCCGCAAGCGCCCGCAGTTCTCCAAGCGCTAGCGCGCCGCGCATGGCGCGCAGGCTGTTCGGGACCGATGGGGTCCGTGGGGTCGCGGGCGAGCAGCTGACCGCCGAGCTGATGCTCGGTCTGGGTCGCGCGGCGGTCCATCAGACGCAGACCGAGCGACCTCAGGTGCTCCTCATCAGAGACACCCGCGAGTCCGGCGAGATGCTCGAGGCCGCCCTGGCGGCGGGGGCGGCAGCGGCCGGGGGAGACGTGCTGGTCGGAGGCGTGCTGCCCACGCCGGCCGCACCCATGCTGCTCCGCCGCCACGGGCTGGACCTGGCCGCCGTGCTCTCCGCCTCGCACAATCCCTACCGCGACAACGGCGTGAAGTTCTTCGCGGCCGATGGCTTCAAGCTGTCCGACGAAGCGGAGGCGGCCATCGAGCTCGAGCTCGAGGTCGAGGGTTGGGCCCCGGCCAGCGGCGACGTACGTCCGATCGGGCGCGTGCGGCCCATCCCAGACACCGAGGAGGAGTACCTGAGCGGGCTGCACGATCGCTTTGTCGACCTGCAGCTCGAGGGTCTGGACGTGTTGCTCGACTGCGCCAACGGTGCCACGCACCGGGTGGCGCCGGAGATCTTCCGCCGGCTGGGCGCCGGTGTGAGCACTATCGCCGCCGCGCCGGACGGGCGCAACATCAACCGCGGCTGTGGCTCCACCCACGTAGAGGCCCTGGCCTCGCGGGTCCTCGAGGGCGGCCATGCCCTGGGGTTCGCCTTCGACGGCGACGGTGATCGCGTGCTGGCCGTTGACCGGACCGGTGCCGTGGTGGACGGCGACGAGCTCTTGGCCATCGCCGCGATCCACCGGCATCGCGAGGGCCGTTTGCCCGGCGGCGGCGTGGCGGTCACCGTGATGACCAACTTCGGCTTTCACGCCGCCATGGCGCAGGCTCAGATTCTCGTGGCCACCACGGCGGTCGGTGACCGCTATGTGCTCGAGGAGCTGCGCAAACGAGAGTGGGCGCTCGGCGGCGAGCAGTCCGGCCATCTGATCGACATGGCGTTCAACGGCTCCGGAGACGGCATCGCCAGCGCCCTGCTCACCCTGGAGGCGCTCGGGGGCCGCGATCTGGCCGAGCGTGACGCGATGAGCAAGCTCCCTCAGCGTTTGGTCAACGTCCCCGTACGCGATCGCAACGCCCTGGATCGCGCTGGAACGGTGGCTGAGGCCGTCCGGGGGGAGCAGGAGCGCCTGGAGGGGCGCGGACGTGTGCTCGTGCGCCCGAGCGGGACCGAGGCGCTGGTGCGGGTGATGGTCGAAGCGCCCTCCGGCGAGGAGGCCGACGCGGTGTGCTCGCGGCTGGTCGACCTCGTGCGTCGCACGCTTTAGCCGCTGCCGGTCGGAGCCGATGGGCCTGGGGCGCTGGTATCGTCGCCCCTGTGGGACGGCCCGCGTGGACGTCGCGCGCGCCACCGGTCTCAAGCTTCGCGAAAGGACAGTCGCTCGTGTGCGGAATCGTTGGCTACGTCGGCAGACGCCCGGTGCAGGAGCTGCTTCTGGCCGGGCTGCGCCGGCTCGAGTACCGGGGCTATGACAGCGCCGGCATATCTCTGGTGACCGACGGAGGGCTGGAGCTCGTGCGCGCCGTGGGGCCGCTGCGCGAGCTCGAGGCCCGCGTCGCCCGCGCGCAGGGTGTCGGCGCCGCGGTGGATGGCGCCCCAGACGGGTCGCGCGTCGCCGTGGCCGAACGGCCCGTGCCGACGACGGGCATCGGCCACACCCGCTGGGCCACGCACGGGAGGGTCACCGAGGACAACGCGCACCCCCACTTCGATACGCACGACCGGGTGCACGTGGTGGTCAACGGCATCGTGGAGAACTATCAGCACCTCAAGGAGCGCCTTCAGGCGCAGGGCGCCGTTTTCACCTCGGCCACTGACGCTGAGGTGATCGCCCATCTGATCGCCCACCACTATGAGCATGATCTCGTGCTGGCCGTGCAACGGGCGTGCGCGGAGCTGCACGGCCACTATGCCTTCGTGGCGGTCAGCGCCGAGGAGCCTGCGCTGTTGGTCGGCGCGCGCAACGAGTGCCCGCTGATCATCGGACGCGGCGCCGGCGAGCAGTTCGTGGCCTCGGCGGTCCCCGCTTTCCTGGCGGCGACCCGCGACGTGCAGTACCTGGACAACGGTGAGATCGTGGTCCTGCGCCCGGACGGCGTGACCATCCTCGACGCCGACGGCGTTGCCGTCGAGCGCGACATCGAGCGCATCGACTGGGACGAGGACACTGCCGAGAAGGGCGGCTACGAGACATTCATGGAGAAGGAGATCCACGAGCAGGCGGAGGCGGTGGCGGAGACGATCGCCGATCGCGTGGCGGACGGAAGGACTGTCGACCTCAACGAGGACGGGGCTCTGGACGACAGCCTGTTCGACGACGTCCGGCGCCTGGTGGTGGTGGCGTGCGGCACGTCCTACCACGCCGGTCTGATCGGTCGCTACGCGGTCGAGGAGTGGGCGCGCATGCCCGTCGAGATGGACATCGCCTCCGAGTACCGCTATCGCAATCCGGTCGTCGGCCCGGGGGACCTCGTGGTGGGCATCTCCCAGTCCGGGGAGACCGCCGACACCCTCGCGGCCATGCGCCTCGCGCGCGCTCGAGGCGCGAAGGTCCTGGCGGTCACCAACGTGATGGGCTCGCAGGCGACGCGGGAGGCTGACGGCGTGCTGTTCACGCGTGCGGGCCTGGAGATCGGCGTGGCGGCCACCAAGACCTTCGTCTGCCAGGTCGCCGTGATGTACCTGCTGGCCCTGCGGCTGGCCGCGCGCCGCGAGACCCTCGGTGCGGCACGGGTGGCCGAGCTCGTCGGTGAGCTGAGGCGCCTGCCCGAGCTCATCGACCAGACCATCACCGAGGTGACCCCGGGTGTGCAGCGGGTGGCCGCTGAGCACTGGGAGAAGGCCTTCTTCCTCTACCTGGGACGCCACGTGGGTCTGCCGGTGGCCCTGGAGGGTGCGCTCAAGCTCAAGGAGATCTCCTACATCTCGACCGACGCCTACGCGGCCGGAGAGATGAAGCACGGCCCGATCGCCCTGCTCGACGACCGCACTCCGGTCGTGTGCGTAGCCACCGATTCGCCGGTCCTGGCCAAGATCGTCTCCAACATGCAGGAGGTGATGGCTCGCGGCGCTCACGTCGTGGCCGTGACCACCGTGGGGGATGAGCGCATGCGCGAGCACGCCGAGGTCACCCTGGCCGTCCCGAGCACCGACTGGATGCTCGCCCCCGTGCTCGCGGTGATCCCCCTTCAGCTGCTGGCCTACGCCGTCGCCCGCCGCCGCGGACTCAACGTCGACCAGCCGCGCAACCTGGCCAAGACCGTCACCGTCGAGTAGGGGGCCAAACCGATGCTCGACCCGACCACCGCGTCGCGGTGGCCGGGTCGGGAGCGAGGGATAGCATCCGCGGGCCATGGCGCTGCCTCCCTGGTGCGAACCCCTGCCCGACGCCGAGCTCATGCGGGCCATCGATCGGTGGGCCATCGAGGAGCAGGGCGTCGCGTCGGTTGACCTGATGGAGCGCGCCGGGACCGGGCTGGCCCGGGTGGTGGAGGGCCTTGTGCCCGACGGCGACGTCGCGGTTCTGTGCGGCAAGGGCAACAACGGTGGCGACGGCTTGGTCGCCGCCCGCCTGCTGCGCGACACGGGACGCCAGGTGACGGTGATCGCCGTCGGTGACCTGGCCCAGGGCAGCGCGGACGTGCGCGCGAACCTGCAGCGTCTGGAGGGGCAGGGGCCCGTCCCTCTGGAGCCCGCGCAGCTTGCGGGCTTTGCCGGATACGTCGATGCGCTGCTGGGCACCGGCTTTGCCGGTGAGCCGCGCGGGGAGGTGGCCGCGGCGATCACGGCGCTCAACGCCGTCACTGGGCCGGTGATCAGCGTCGATGTGCCCAGCGGAGTGGATGCCTCCACGGGATCGGTCTGCGCCGAAGCGGTGCACGCCACGGTCACGGCCACCTTTCACCAGAGCAAGCCGGGACTGTGGATCAACCCGGGGAAGACCCATAGCGGCAGGGTGGAGGTCGTGGACATCGCCATCCCCCGTGGCGCTCCGGGGGGGGCATCTGTCGGCCTGATCGGTCCGGCTGTCCTTGACGCGTTGCCGCGGCGCGGAGCCGCGTCGACGAAGTTCGCCAGCGGCCAGGTGCTCGTGGTGGGCGGCTCACGCGGGTTCAGCGGCGCGCCGAGCATGGCCAGCGAGTCGGCCCAGCGAGCCGGGGCGGGCTACGTGACCGCCTGTGTGCCGCGCTCCCTGGAGATGATCTTCGAGATCCGCCTGCTCGAGGTCATGACGCGAGGGCTGCCCGACGAGGACGGCGCGCTTAGCCCCGAGGGGGCCGACACCGTGATCGAGCTGGCTCGCCGGGGCGGAGCGATCGCGCTGGGACCGGGCCTGGGGCGCAGCCCCGGGAGCTTTGCCCTGGCTCGTGACCTGGCCCGGCGGGCACCGGTGGCGCTGGTGCTCGACGCCGACGGACTCAACGCCCATGCCGGTCACCTCGACGCGCTCGCGGCCCGTTCGCATCCCACCGTGCTCACTCCCCATGCGGGCGAGCTGGCGCGCCTGCTGGACACCGACAGTGCCGACATCGCGCGCAACCGACTCCTCCACGCGCGGGCGACTGCAGCACGCGCGCGCGCGGTGGTCGTCCTGAAGGGCGACGACACGCTGGTCGTCGCCCCCGACGGACGCGCCGCGGTCAGCCCGGGCGGCAGCCCAGCTCTGGCCACGGCGGGGACCGGAGACGTGCTCACCGGGGTGGTGAGCGCGCTCCTGGCCCAGGGCCTGGGCGCGTTCTCAGCGGCGGCGAGCGCAGTGTGGCTGCACGCCGCCGCCGGCCGCGAGGCAGCCCGGCGGCAGGGCAGCGTGGAGGGCGTGATCGCCTCCGACGTGATCGCGGCGCTGCCCATGTC
>JAABUQ010009430.1_pt1 | contig 13216 bp, 11 predicted proteins | sample 5560001 | NCBI WGS metagenome assembly JAABUQ01 (sample SAMN10711888, study PRJNA513371) | rock metagenome | isolation source: Antarctica rocks | place: Antarctica: Victoria Land, Finger Mt nord | collected 2015-12-18 | reverse complement strand
CAGGCGTGGGCCTTGTGGATCACCGCCGGGTTGCCCGGGAGGTAGACCGCGACGTCGGGGATCCGGTAGTTCTTCATCCAGTCCTCGACCCGGTCGCTCACGTTGAGGCCGGGGAAGACGTCGCCCCCTCCGACCCGCTCAACAATCGTCGTGAGGACGAATGTAAATTTCCCGACAAACCTCTGATGCTCGGAGTTGGCGTCGGGCGACATGATGTAGACCCCATCCCAGACTTCGTCGCGGAAGGCGGAGGGGGAGCGCTCGCGCCCGAGCTTGAGGCCCCGGACCTCGTCGGGGTCGGTGATCAGGAAGGCTTCGACGAGGTGGTCGGGCACGAGCAAGGGCTCGTCGTCGTCCTCAACGGGCGCCGGCGGGCCTGGCGCGGGGGGCGGAGTGGATCGCTCGGCTGTCGACATCGAGGGCGGCCTCCCGGAACGCTTCGGAGAGGGTGGGGTGGTGATGATGGCCTCGGCGGTCATGCCGGAGGCCCGGGGGCCGATGATTCAGATCCGCCAGGCCTGGCCGCCGTCGATCGCGGCGACCTCCAGCGTCGGCCGCCCCTCGCCGGGCAGCAACCGCAAGATTATGGGCAGGACCGTGCTGGTCAACACCTCCGAGCCCTCGGGCGTCGAGATCCCCACCTGGGCGAGCTTGGCGTCGACCAGCCGGTAAAGCTCGACCTTCCAGGAACCCCGGTCGAGCAGGATCAGCTCGCGTGTGCCGACCTGGGCGTAGAAGTCGAGCTTCTTGCGGGCCCGATCGCCCCGGCTGAGGATCTCGACGGCGAGGTCGGGACCGCCGCAGGCGTGGGCCTTGTGGATCACCGCCGGGTTGCCCGGGAGGTAGACCGCGACGTCGGGGATCCGGTAGTTCTTCATCCAGTCCTCGACCCGGTCGCTCACGTTGAGGCCGGGGAAGACGCGGCCCCCGCCCACCCGCTCGACGATCGTCAGGAAGATGAACGTGAATTGCCCGACGAACTCTTGATGCTCGGAGTTGGCGTCGGGCGACATGACGTAGATCCCATCCCAGACTTCGTCGCGAAAGGCGGAGGGGGAGCGCTCGCGGCGGAGCTTGAGGCTCCGGACCTGGTCGGGGTCGGTGATCAGGAATGCTTCGACGAGGTCGTCGGGCACCAGCAAAGGCTCGTCGTCGTCCTCAATGGGCGGCGGCGGGCCTGGCGCGGGGGGCGGAGTGGATCGCTCGGCTGTCGACATCGAGGGCGGCCTCCCGGAACGCTTCGGAGAGGGTGGGGTGGGCGTGGCAGGTCCGGGCGATGTCCTCGGCGCTGCCGGCGAATTCCATGGTCGTGACGGCCTCGGCGATCATGTCCGAGGCCCGGGGGCCGATGATGTGGACCCCGAGGACCCGGTCGGTCTGGGCGTCGGCGATCACCTTGACCATCCCCTCGGACTCGTCCATCGCCTTGGCCCGGCCGTTGGCGACGAACGGGAACTTGCCGACCTTGTAGGCCGTCCCGCGCTCCTTCGCCTGCTCCTCGGTGATCCCGACGCTCGACATCTCCGGCCAGGTGTAGATGACGCTGGGCACGGTCTCGTAGTTGATGTGCCCGGCCTTGCCGGCGAGGAGTTCGGCGAATGCCGTGCCTTCCTCCTCGGCCTTGTGGGCGAGCATCGGGCCGTCGATCAGGTCGCCGATGGCCGAGATCGTCGGGATGTTGGTCCGGAAGTGGCCGTCGGTGCCGACCTTGCCGGTTTTCGGCTCGTACTTGACGCCGACCTCGTCGAGCCCCAACCCCTCGACCGACGCCTTCCGGCCCACGGCGACGAGGACACGCTCGGCGTCGAAGGTGAGGGCCTTGCCGTCCTTGGTCTCGGCGGAGACCAGGGCCCGGCCGTTGGCGAGCTTGGCGCCGGTGACCTTGGTCTCGAGCTGGAATTCGAGCCCCTGCTTGACCAGGCTCTTGTGCAGGAGGGTTCCAATTTCGAGGTCGGCCAGGGGGACGATCCTGGGCAGGAACTCGATCACCGTGACCTTCGAGCCCAGCCGCCTCCAGACCGATCCCAGCTCCAGGCCGATGTAGCCGCCGCCGACGATGACGAGGTGGTCGGGCACCTTGTCGAAGGTCAGGGCCTCGGTCGAGCTGACGACGGTCTTGCCGTCGAAGGGGAGGAACGGCAGGTTGACCGGGACGCTGCCGGTGGCCAATAGGATGTGGCCGGCCTCGACGGTGGCCTCGCCGCCGTCGTTGTCGCGGACGGCGACGCTCGTCCGCGAGGCGACCCGGGCCGTGCCGAAGAGGGTGGTGATGTTGTTCTTCTTGAAGAGGAAGCGGACGCCGTCGGTCAGGTCCTTGACGATCCCGTCCTTGCGGGCGTGCATCGCGGCGAGGTCGATGCCGACCTCGCCGACCTTGATGCCGTGCTTGGAGAAGCGCTGCTGGGCGAGGTGGAACAGCTCGCTGGTGTCGAGCAGGGCCTTGCTCGGGATGCAGCCGATGTTCAGGCAGGTGCCGCCCAGGGTGGCCCGCTTCTCGACGCAGGCCACCTTCTTGCCGAGCTGGGCCGCCCGGATGGCGGCGACGTAGCCGCCCGGTCCCGCGCCGATGACAACCAGGTCGTAACGCTCGGCCACCGCTCGCTCCTTGGTGAAAGGAGGCCGCCCTCGGCGGGCGAAGGCCCGGGCCGAGGCGGCCTCCCGCTCGTTGTGTTGGTCGGGCGGAATCGGATCAAAGTTCGAGCATCAGCCGCTCGGGGCTCTCGATGCATTCCTTGGTCCGGACCAGGAAGCTGACCGCCTCCCGGCCGTCGACGATCCGGTGATCGTACGACAGGGCAAGGTACATCATAGGCCGGATGACAACCTGGTCATCCACCGCCACCGGCCGCTTCTGGATTGTATGCATCCCGAGGATGCCGCTCTGGGGCGGGTTGAGGATCGGCGTCGACAGGAGCGAGCCGAAGACGCCGCCGTTGGTGATCGTGAAGGTGCCGCCCTGGAGGTCGGAGACGGCGATCGTGCCTTCGCGGGCCTTGACGGCGAAGGCGCCGATGGCCTTCTCGATCCCGGCGAAGGAGAGCCGGTCGGCGTCGCGGATGACCGGGACCATCAGCCCGCGCTCGGTGCTCACGGCCACGCCGATGTCGTAGGCGTGATTGGTGACGATCTCGTTCCCCTCGACCCGGCCATTGACGTTGGGGAACGCCTTGAGGGCCTCGATCGTCGCCTTGATGAAGAACGACATGAACCCGAGCGCGACGCCGTGCTTGGCTTTGAACGAGTCCTTGTACCTGGCGCGGAGGTCCATGACCCGCGACATGTCGGCTTCGTTGAAGGTGGTGAGGATGGCGGCCGTGTGCTGGGCCTCGACCAGCCGCTGGGCGATCTTCTGGCGAAGGCCGCTCATCCGCTTGCGGGTCTCGCGGGGGCCGGACGCCGGCGGGGCAGGGGGGGGCGCCTGGGCCGCCGGTGCGGGCGGGCTCGCGGCCGGCGGGGCCTGCAAGTGGGCCAGGACGTCCCCCTTGGTGAGGCGACCGCCGCGGCCCGACCCCTCGATCGCGGAGGGGTCGGCGCCCGACTCGGCGACGATCCGGCGGACCGACGGCGCCAGGGGCATCGTGGCGGCCCCACCGCCGCCGCCGTTGGTCGAGCCGTCGGCCGGGCGGGACACGGTGTCCGCGGCCTGCGAGGGGTGCGCCGGGTTGGCGGAGGGGACGGGGGCCGAGGCGGCAACCTTGGCGGGGGCCGGCGAGGCCGGGGCGGCGGAAGCGGAGGCGGCCGACGCGGCGGTGTCGATCGAGGCGATCACCTGGCCGATGGTGACGGTGTCCCCTTCGGCGACCTGGACCTTGAGCAACCCGCCGACCTCGGCCGGGACCGGCAGGCTGGCCTTGTCCGACTCCAGCTCGAAGAGGGGCTCGCCGGCCTTGACGACCGAGCCGTCGGGCTTGAGCCAGCGGGCCAGGATGCCCTCGGTGATCGACTCGCCGACCGAGGGCACTTTGACGGGGACGGCGGCCATCGGGTCAGTCCTTGCTCGAAAGGGCGGGGACCGGCCGCGCCGGCTTCGCCGAGACCAGGTAGGGGAGGGAGGAGCCGATGGCGGCCTCCACGAGTTCGGACTGCTCGCGATCGTGGATGGTGTGCGAGCCGGTCGCCGGGCTGGCGCTGGCGTCTCGGCCGACGTAGAGGAACTCGTGGCCGGTGAGGTCGCGGAGCCTGCCGTCGACGAAGGTCCAGGCCCCCATGTTCTGCGACTCTTCCTGGCACCAGACCCATTCCTTGGCCGCCCGGTAGCGGCCGAGGATCGCCTTCAGCTCGTCGGCCGGCCACGGGTAGAGCTGTTCGAGGCGGACGATCGCCACCTCGCGCCCCTTGCCCAGCTTCTCGCGGCGGGCGACCAGGTCGTAATACACCTTGCCCGAGCAGAGCACGACCCGCTTGACCCGGTCGGCCGCCACGGGATCGTCGATCACGTCCTGGAACCGGCCGTCGGCCAGCTCGGCGACGGTCGAGACCGCGAGCTTGGCCCGGAGCAGGCTCTTGGGCGTCATCACGATCAGGGGCTTGCGGAAGTTCCGCTTGACCTGGCGTCGGAGCAGGTGGAAGTACTGCGCCGGGGTGGTCGGGTTGACGACCTGGATGTTGTTCTCGGCGCAAAGGGAGAGGAAGCGTTCGAGCCGGGCGCTGGAGTGCTCGGGCCCTTGCCCTTCGTAACCGTGGGGGAGGAGCATGACCAGGCCGCTGGAGCGGCCCCACTTCGACTCGGCCGAGGAGATGAACTGGTCGATGATCACCTGGGCGCCGTTGGCGAAGTCGCCGAACTGGGCCTCCCAGAGGATCAGCATGTTGGGCTCGTCGAGCGAGTAGCCGTAGTCGAAGCCGAGCACCGCGGCCTCGGACAGGAGGCTGTCGTAGACGCAAACCTCGGCGTTCTGCTTGGAGACGGCGTTGAGCGGGATGAACGGCTCGCCGTTCTCGCCGTCGACCAGGACGGCGTGGCGGTGGCTGAACGTCCCCCGGCGGCTGTCCTGGCCGCTGAGGCGGACGGGGATGCCTTCGCTCAGGAGCGACCCGAAGGCGAGCATCTCGGCGGTCCCCCAGTCGATCCCCTCGCCGAGGTTGACCGCCTTGAGCCGGGCGTCGAGCTGACGGGAGATCTTGGGGTTGGCGTGGAACCCATCGGGGATGGCGGTCGTCGCCTCGGTGATCCTGGCGAGGGTCTCGGCGGGCACGCCGGTCGCGATCGGGGCGAACGAGTACTGGGGGGTGAAGCCCTTCCAGAGCCCGTTGAAGCCGGGGGAGGGCGGAATCTTCGTCGCCTGGACATGAACCTCGTCGTAGACCGCCTGGAGCTTGTCGCGGAAGGTCTCGGCGATCAGCTCGGCCTCCTCGGCCGACAGGTCGCCCGACTCGATCAGGGTCCTGGTGTAGAGGGCCCGGACGGTCGGCCGGTCGCGGATCGCGTCGTACATCACCGGCTGGGTGAAGGCCGGCTCGTCCCCCTCGTTGTGGCCGTGCCTCCGGTAGCAGACCAGGTCGATGACGACGTCGCGGCCGAAGGCCTCGCGGAAGTCGAGGGCGAGCTCGGCGACGTGGACGACGGCCTCGGGGTCGTCGCCGTTGACGTGGAAGATCGGCACCTCGATCATCTTGGCCACGTCGGTGCAGTAGCGGGTCGACCGGCTGTCGACCGGCGAGGTCGTGAAGCCGATCTGGTTGTTGACGACGACGTGGACCGTGCCGCCGGTCCGGTACCCCCGGAGCTGCGACAGGTTCAGGGTCTCGGCCACGAGCCCTTGGCCGGCGAACGCGGCGTCGCCGTGGATCAGGACGGGCAGGCCGAGCTTGCGGTCGCGGTCCTGGATCCGCCTCTGCTTGGCCCGGACCCGCCCCTCGACGACCGGGTTGACCGCCTCCAGGTGGCTGGGGTTGGGGGTGAGCGAGAGGTGGACCGTCTTCTGGTCGACGGTGACGTGGTCGGCCGAGAAGCCGAGGTGGTACTTGACGTCGCCGTCGCCGGCGAAGGTCTCGGGCAGGTTGTCCTCGAACTCGCTGAAGATCATCCCGTACGGCTTGTCGAGGATGTTCGCCAGGACGTTGAGCCGCCCCCTGTGGGGCATGCCCAGGACGATCTCCTTCATCCCGTGGACGGCCGACCGCTCGATGATCGCGTCGAGCAGCGGGATCAGGGTCTCGCCCCCTTCGAGCGAGAATCGCTTGGCCCCGACGTAGTGGGTATGCAGGAACGTCTCGAACGTCTCGGCCGCGTTCAGCTTGAGGATGATCCGCCGCTTCTGGCGGATGTCCGGCCGGGGGTGGTTCCGGCACGACTCCATCCGGTCGATCAGCCAGGCCCGGATCTCGTTGTTGCGGATGTGCATGAACTCGACGGCGAGCGTCCGGCAGTACGTCTCGCGGAGGACGGCGATCAGGTCGCGGAGCGTGGCCTGGGGCGGGTCGAAGAGCGTGGTGTGGAACGTCCGGTCGAGGTCGGCCGCGGTCAGGCCGAAGGCCGAGGGGTCGAGCTGCGCCGCGGAATCGCCCGATTCGGTCAGCTTCAGGGGGTCGAGGTCGGCCAGGTAGTGGCCGATCTCGCGGTAGGCGTCGATCAGGCGGGTGACCGAGGACTGGGCGGCGGCGGCCTCGGCCCCCTGGTCGGGCCGCGACGGGCCGCTCGACCGGCCGATGTCATAGCCTTCGAAGAACGCCTGCCAGGTGGCGTCGACCGTGGTCGGGTCGCCGCTCCAGCGCTGGTAATTCTCCTCGATCAGCTCAAGGTTCCACCGGTTCGCGACCGTCGAGCGATTCATGGGAGCGTGATCCCCACAGGGGCCGGGCCGGCAGCCCGGCCCGAACATTCGAGCGTGGTTCGCCGAAGATCGGCGCGCCCGCCCGGGCCGGCCGAAGGCCTCGGGGCGCATCGTTCCACCATACCGGAATCCGGACCCCGCCCAAACCCCGATCACATCCGGATTCTTCCAGTATAGGAACGCCGACCACCACCAGAAGGTTCGGGGCCGGTTCCGATCCGCCCCGATCCGTCGGACGGGGACAACGCCCCGTCCCCCAAAGCATACGGTCAAAGCCGCCCGATCCAGGAAGGGTCCGAAAATTTTGTCGAGGCCAGTGAACGGACCAGGTCTTGCGGGATCGCGGCCGGCTCGGGCCGAGCCGGGTCGGCGAGCCAGGCCCGGAGGATCGCATCGACCAGCCGGCCTCGGGCCATCGGCAGGTTGACGACGAAGTCGGCGTGGGCGCGATCATCGCGGTACGACGGCCGACGGGGCGGCATCAGGGTGTAGCGGTCGATCCGGTCGAGCGGGAAGTCGTGGAGCAGGCTGGCGTGGACCAGGAGGTGGCGGCGGAGCCTCCGCTGGGCGCTGCCGGAGAACTTCCGGCGGCCGAGCGTCAGGTCGCCCGAGCCGAGGACCTCGACCGGCGGGCCGACCTCGCGGATCGCGCGGGCGATCCGGCCGAGGACGAAGTTCTGGGCGGTGTCGACCGCCTTCAAAGCCGGTTCGGCGTCGATCGGCAGGACCACCGAGACGTTCAAGGCCCCCGGGCCGATCACGACCGTCCCCCCGCCGCTCGACCGCCGGGCGATCGCGACCCCGTCGGCCCGGCAAGGCTCGACCCGGACGTTCTCGAGCAGCCGGCACGACGCCCCCATCACGACCGCGAGGTGGTCCAGCTCCCAGAGCCGGACGACGGCCGGCCCCTGCCGCTCCTCGGCCTCGATCAGCAGCGCCTCGTCGAGCGCGAGGTTCTCGGCGACCGAGGGGAGCGTCGCGTCGAGCAGGCGGATCGGGGGCCACATCGGGCTTCGGGCCTTCCTCAACAAAAGGGCGATCGGCCCGCGTGGCCGGGCATGGCGGCATCCCCTTGATCGGTGCGGGGCGAGGCGGGATCATCGACCCCTTGCCCTGGACCGACCCGAGGACCCCCCGCCATGACCCTCGCCGTGCCCGAAGTCTATCGCCACGACAAGTTCCTCGCCCGTCGCCAGGTGCTCCGCCTCTTCGGCGGCGGGTTCACCCTCTCGGCGATCGACGGCTCCCCGCTGGCGGCCTCGGAGCAGAAGGCGTTCCGCCTCAAGGAGGATATCCGGGTCCGCGACGGCAGGGAGGGTGGCGAGGAACTCCTGATCATCAAGGCCGACCGCGTGCTCGACTTCTCGGCGGCCTACAAGGTCACCGACGCCCGGTCCGGCGAGGCCATCGGCGCCCTCCGCCGCAAGGGGTGGACCTCGATGTTCCGCGACTCCTGGGAGATCCTCGACGCCGACGGGGTCGTCCGCGGGAAGGTCACCGAGGACAGCGGCTGGAAGGCGCTGGTCCGGAGGATGAACGACGGGATCGCCATGTTCCTGCCGCAAACCTTCCACATCATGGTCGGCGACCGGGTGGTCGGGACGATGGCCCAGAACTTCAACCCATTCGTCCAGAAGTACGAGGTCGACCTGACCAACGACGTCGAATCCGTCCTGCCGCGCCCCCTGGCCGTGGCGACGGTGATCCTCCTGCTGGCGATCGAGGGGCGGCAGGGATAGCGGCCCGCCCGGCCGAGGAGGGGGCCGGGCGGACGACCGAACGATCCGTCCTGAACTCGGGGGTTCAGTCTTCCTTCTTGAAGACGTTGTGGCAGGCGCCGCAGGTCTTGGTGAAGGTGGTGAAGGCTTCCTTGGCCTGGGCCTGGGTCGACTTCGAGTCGGCGACGACCTTGGAGAGCGCCTCGGTCTCCTTGATCATGTCGTCCATCAGCTTCTGCCACTCGGCGAAGGGCTTCTTCTCCTTCTCGGACGGCCCCTTGTCCTCGCGAGCTTCCTTGGCGAGCTTGATGAGGACCTCGGCGTCCTTGGGGATCGAGGCGGCCCCCTTCTTGTACTCGGCGGCGTTGCGGGTGACCTTGCGGATGGCGTTGGTCTTGTTCTGGACCTGCTCCATCAACTTCTCGAGCGGCGACTCGTCGTCCGCGACGGTCAGCCCGGCGAAGGCCAGCACGGTGACGGACAGGATCGCGAATTTGCGCGGCATGAAAGCGATGCTCCGGTTCGATGTCGAGAAGCGGCGGGTTTCGAGGGACGGATCGCGATCGGTCCACAATAAAGGCTGGACGCCATCCGATCAAGCGACTCGATCGGGCCGGGCCGTCGGGGGCGATCGGCCGTTTCGAGCCGGATGGTTCGTGGGGTAGACTTGGGCCTTGGCCGGGCCTTGAATCGGCCCGCAGGCGCCTCGTCGACGTTCCCCCGAGCCCTCCGGATCTTCCATGCCCGAGCCGATCGACTACAAGTCGTCCGGCGTCGACCTCGACGCTTATGAGCAGACGATGGCCTTGCTGCCCCCTCTGCTCCGCCGGACGTATTCCCCCAGGGTGATCGAGTGGCCCGGCGGGTTCGCCGGGCTGTTCCGGCTCGACGCCAATATCGGCCTGTTCACGCGGACGTATCGCGACCCGGTCCTCGTCGCCTCGACCGACGGGGTGGGCACGAAGCTGAAGCTGGCGTTCGCCACCGGCCGGCACTCGACGGTGGGCGTCGACCTCGTGGCGATGTCGGTCAACGACTGCCTCTGCGCCGGGGCCGAGCCGCTCCTGTTCCTCGACTACGTCGCGATGAGCCGCGACGACCCGGCCTTGACCGCCGACGTCGTCAAGGGGATCAGCGACGGCTGCGTCGAGGCCGAGTGCGCCCTGCTCGGCGGCGAGACGGCGATCCTGCCCGACTTCTACCACAAGGGGGAATACGACCTCGCCGGCTTCTGCCTCGGCGTGGTCGAGCGGAAGCAGATCCTCGACGGCCGCGAGATCCGGGTCGGCGACAAGGTGATCGGCCTGGCCAGCTCGGGCCTGCACTCGAACGGCTACAGCCTGGCCCGGAAGCTCGCCTTCGAGGGGGCCGGGCTCGGGCCCGACTCGTTCGTCGCCGACCTGGGCAAGACCGTCGCCGACGAGTTCCTCGCCCCGACCCGGATCTACGTCCGGGCGCTGAAGACGGTCTACCGCCACTACCGGGTCAAGCGGATCGTCCACGGGATCGCCCACATCACCGGCGGCGGCCTGATCGACAACCCCCCGCGGATCTTGCCCGAAGGCTGCGCCCTCCGCCTGACCAGGACCTGGGACGTCCCCCCGGTCTTCGGCTGGCTCCAGAAGATCGGCAACGTCCCCGACGACGAGATGTTCCGCGTCTTCAACATGGGCATCGGCATGACCCTGATCGTCGCCGACTACTACGCCGAGGCGATCGTCCGCTACCTCCGGGCCGAGGTCGACCTCCCCGCCTGGATCATCGGCGAGGTCGTCGAGGGGGACCGGACCGTCACCTTCGCCGACGCCGGGCCCGCCGGAACCGCCTGACCCGCTCGCCGGCTCGCCCCGGTGATGGCCGGCCAAGCGCGGAAAAAGTGCGGCCGGTTGATTGAGATGACGATCGTCATACAATAGCGGAGTCGGCGTCGACTCTACCAGGGAGGTCCGCGATGCGCTACCCGCCGGGCCACAAGGAGCAGACTCGCGCCCGGATCGTCGAGGCGGCGGGCCGGGTCTTCCGCAGGGTCGGCTACGGCGCGGCCGGGCTCGACAAGGTGATGGAGGAGGCGGGCCTGACCGTCGGCGGCTTCTACGCCCACTTCGATTCCAAGCAGGCACTCCTGGCCGAAGTCCTGGCCCGGGCCGCCGACGGGGCGGGGGTCCGGCTGCCCGAGGGGCTCGGGGATCTGCCGGCGGACGAGTGGCTCGACGGGTTCCTCGGGAAGTACCTGAGCATGGCCCACCGGGGCCGGATCGAGGAGGGCTGCCCGCTCGCCGCCCTGGTCTCCGAGGTCTCGCGGACGCCCGAGGCGGTCCGGTCGGGCAGCGAGGCGATCGTCCGCGAACTCGCGGCAAAGCTCGCCTCGCACGGGGCAGGTGGCGAGGGCCGGGCCTTCGCGGCGCTCGCCCTCTGCGTCGGCGGGCTCGGCCTGGCCCGCGCGGTCGAGGACGAGGCGATGGCGGCGAAGATCCTCGACGAGTGCCGGTCGGCGGCCAGGGCGATCCTGGCCGACCCGGCCTCGGAGTGAGGGAGTCTCCGGGCGTGGTGAATGTCGAAGTCGAAAGGGGCGAGATCCGTGGACCGAGCCGAGCGGCGGGTGGTGGTGACGGGAATGGGGATGATCACGCCGGTCGGGCCCGACGTCGAATCGTCGTGGCTGGCCCTGCGCGAGGGGCGCGGGGGGGTCGGGCCGGTGACGCTGTTCGACGCGTCGCGGTTCGCCACGAGCATCGCGGCCGAGGTGCCCGGCTTCCGACTGGCCGACTACCGGGGCGACGCCGACCGCTGGGTCGACCACAGCCGGACCTCGCAGCTCGCCCTGGCCGCGGCGACCCGGGCGATGGAGCACTCGGGCCTGGGAGCCGGCGACTTCGACCCGGCGCGGTTCGGGGTCTACCTCGGGTCGGGCGAGGGGCAGCAGGACTTCGGCCGGTTCGTCGACCTCGTCCAGCGGTCGAAGGGGGCGGGGCGGGTCGACACCGCCCGCTTCACCAGGCTCGGGCTCGCGACCCTGCACCCGACCCGCGAATCCGAACAGGACCCGGGGGGGCCCGCCGGCCACCTGGCGGCCGTCTTCGGGGCCCGGGGGCCCAACGCGACGTGCCAGACCGCCTGCTCCGCCAGCGCCCAGGCGATCGGCGAGGCGACCGAGGTGATCCGCCGAGGGGACGCCGACGTCATGCTCGCCGGGGGCACCCACAGCATGATCCACCCGCTCGGGCTGACCGGGTTCATCCTCCTGACGGCCATGTCGACCCGCAACGACGAGCCGGCGCGGGCGAGCCGGCCGTTCGACCGCGACCGCGACGGCTTCGTCCTCGGCGAGGGGGGCGGGGTGCTCGTCCTGGAGGAGTTGGAGCACGCCAAGGACCGGGGGGCCGCGATCCTCGGCGAGGTCGCCGGCCACTGCTCGACCGCCGACGCCTTCCGGCTGACCGACAGCCACCACGAAGGGCGGGGGGCCATCGCCGCCATGCGCGGGGCCCTGGCCGACGCCGGGGTCGACCGGGGCGACGTCGACTACATCAACGCCCACGGCACCAGCACCCCCTCAAACGACTCGATCGAGACCCTCGCGATCAAGCGGGTCTTCGGCGACTCGGCCTATCGCCTGCCGATCTCCAGCACCAAGAGCATGACCGGGCACCTCGTCTCGGCCGGCGGCGCCGTCGAGGCGATCGCCTGCCTGCTGGCGATCCGCGACGGGGTCCTCCCGCCAACGATCAACCTGGAGAACCCCGACCCGGATTGCGACCTCGACTACATCCCCAACGAGGCTCGCGAACGCCCGGTCGACGTGGTCCTCTCGAACAGCTTCGGCTTCGGCGGCCAGAACACGACTCTGGTCCTCCGCCGGTTCGCGGGCTGAGAGCCTGTGAAAAATCCCCTCCGCGGCGAGATTGAGGATGCCTTTCGGCCCGGATGGCGCTAGAGTGAATCCATGAGCATACCCTCCGATCGCGAGCCATCCGCCGCCGAGCAGGCCACCCTCTTCGATCTGCCGCCGGTCGACGAGCCCCCGCCGGCCGCCCCGGTCGGCGTCGGGCGGCCACGGCTCCGCCGGGCCAACCGCGACCAGATCGTCTATCGCGCCCTGCCCCTGGATGCCCTGCTCCCGGCCGACCACGCCGCCCGCATCATCTGGGCCTACGTCGAGGGCCTCGACCTGGCCACCCTCCACGACGCCATCGGCTCGGTCCACGGCGGCTCCGGACGCGCCGCCACCGACCCCAGGATCCTCCTGGCCCTCTGGCTCTACGCCACCGCCGACGGCGTCGGGGCCGCCCGCGAGCTCGACCGCCTCTGCCGCGATCATGTCGCCTATCAGTGGATCGCCGGCGACGTGGCGATGAACTACCACACCCTGGCCGACTTCCGCACCGACCACCCCGCCTTGCTCGACGAGTTGCTGACCCGGAGCGTCGCCACGCTGATGGCCGAGGGCCTGATCCGGTTGAATCGGTTGGCCCAGGACGGGATGCGGGTCCGCGCCGACGCCGGTGCGGCGTTGACCTGCTTCCCCCAAACTGGTCCATCTGGTATGAGAGTCGTTCTCGCCCGAGAGGGCAGGAGGACTTTCGATGAAGCGCATCCGACACTCGCCCGAGCAGATCATCCGCAAGCTCCGTGAGGCCGACGCCGAGCTGGCCAAGGGGATCGCCGTCCCCGAGATCTGCAAGGCCCTGGGCATCGCCGACGAGATGCCGCCAGACTGCCACCCTC
>JAABUQ010009429.1_pt1 | contig 13216 bp, 15 predicted proteins | sample 5560001 | NCBI WGS metagenome assembly JAABUQ01 (sample SAMN10711888, study PRJNA513371) | rock metagenome | isolation source: Antarctica rocks | place: Antarctica: Victoria Land, Finger Mt nord | collected 2015-12-18 | reverse complement strand
TCCTCAACCACATTCCCCCCCCCTCCCAACTCCCCACCTACCCCCCCTTCACCACCTCCCTCCCCAGGGGTTTCCTCCCCCTCTCCCACCCCCCCTCCACCCTCCCCCCCCCTTTCACCGCCCTCGAATCCCTCCTCCAGCGCATGCCCATCCGCACCGCATCTGGAGAACCCGGCTTACTCGCGACCTTCGAACTGGGGGTAGCCGTGAAAAGGAAATTACCAGATCTGACATCGTGTATTGAGGCAGACACCGTAAGTTGCACGCGCCACCACAAAAAGACAAGAAACCCCACAAGATCATACCGGGAACCCAGGTCGCTAACACCTTCCCCCCACCCCTGTGGGGGAGGGGGGGGGTGGTACAGGTAAAAAACGACCTACCACTCTGCGGCGCCTTATACCGCGACTACTCCTTCCTCGCCTCGGCCTACCTCCTCGAACCATGCCACGAGCACCTTGTGCGCACCACCCAACCAGCGGCGGTGGGGATGGGGTTAGGTCGATCCCGGCTGCCCGTCAGCCTCGCGCGCCCTTTGGCTAAAGTGGCGGAAATGTAAAACCCCCTTTCCCTTTCCCCCCCCCCCTTTCCCTCTCCTATCCCCTTTATATCCAATTCCATCCCCTCGCACCAACTCCCCTCCTCACTTAGCCCCTGCCAAGGATATCCCCACACCACTGATTGATACCAAAGTGCAGGATTCAAACCCTTCATGGAATACGCCGGGGCCTACGCGCTCTTCAACTACCGCCTCGCAGACCCTGCGCTGGGGATGGACTACGACAACCTTAGACTTGTCAGGGCGTTTGAACATGGGCTTGACCCCCGCAGTTCCGAGGCGGGGTTTGTGCTTGTGCATGTGGAGATGGTGAAGGGGTCTGGGAGGTTGGTTGAGGCGGCGGAGAGGGTGCTGGGTAGTGTTGGGGGAGGGGGAAGGGGGGAGTTTGATGCGGGGTTGGAGGCGTTGGGGGGGGGGTTGGGGGAGGTGAATCGGGTTATGGAGTGTGAGTTTTCTTTTTTTTTTTCCTTTCTGGGTTTTTGGTTTGGGTTGGTTGGGTGGGGAAAGGGGGCGTAATGGGGGCGATGAGTAGGGCTGATTGTCTGGGGCAGGCATGTGGAAGAAGAGTAAGCCGGGGGATTACAACAATTTCCGGACGTTCATCTTTGGCATCACGAATCAGAGCATGTTCCCCGACGGGGTGGTGTATGAGGGTGTCAGCGAGGAGCCGATGTCTTTTCGGGGGGAGAGCGGAGCGAATGATAGTATGGTATGTTGGACTGGTCTTGGCGGGCATTGAGAGCTGGGATGGTGAAGCTGATGATGGAGGGCGATCAAGATCCCACTGTGCGACAACCTCCTCGAGATCGACATGCCAGACACGCCTCTTACGGAAATTTTGAAGGACTTCCGCTCCTACCGCCCGGGCAATCATCGCGAATTTTTGGAATGGGTGAGAGACAGGGCGAGGGATGTTGGGGTCAAGGCATTCGCTATGAAAGACAGGAATTCTGCAGGTCAGTTCTGTTTTCATGAGGTGAATTGAATTTCTGGCAATTGAGTGGAGGCTAATAATACATGTGTAGCGCTGTATCTGCAGGCTCTGAATCAAGTTCGTGATTTCCGCTGGCGACATTGGTGTTTCACCCGCGAGTACATTCTGAAAAAAACGGCGCATCCAACTGCCACTGGTGGTAGTCCAATCGTTTTGGTGAGCCTCTCCAATCAGACGTCGTGGGATGAAGAAAGTTTCCGGGGACAAAAAGAAGACGGGTCCCGGAACAAAAGGGTTTCCCAGAGCAAGATGGGTCTGAGAATTAGAAGACCCCTGACATGAGAAGGTGCCGAGAATACTTGATGAGTACGTGCTGATATCTATCATAGTGGCTTCCGAATCAACTCTTCAGTGTGTACGACCAGATGATCGAGGTCGAGAATGTACATGGCTGCTTGCCGGGTTGTGACAAGATCATAGAGTTGGTGCGTTCACAGCGTCGGACATTGGAAAAGGAGGTCGAGAAGTATTGCGCTGAACGTGGTGTTTGAATTGAGACTGTCGTTCTATCAGCGTCAGAATTTGGAAGGAGGTTGCAACATACCGCGCCGAAAAGGGTGTTTGGACTGGAATTGGAATTCGATCCACGTCAAACTTTGAAGTCGGACAAGTGGTACTGTGTCTTGTGTACTTTTTGTTTTGCAATGTTTGTCGGTGAGTAGTTGATATTGCTGAGTAGTATACTAGGATGTTGACCTGGGGGTTCCATCAGGGTACCATTCCATTAAGCATCCCCTGGCGTGATCATCATGGTTGAATTTGACCCGCACACCTTTCGATCTTGCTAATTCCACAGCATCGACACTTACGCCTGTGCATCCGACGAGGCATAAATCTCGAAGTTCCGCACAATAGGTGAGCAATGCCTTGACACCGACGCCGCTGACGCTTGACCCGGTGAGATGTATTGCCTGAAGATGAGGGCACGCTTGAGCAAAATCTAAAATATCTGCATCCTCTACGAAGGATCGCGCGAAATCTAGGTGCGTGACTCGGTCTAGGCACCCGGCTTTGACAAAGTCTGCTAGGTCGAGATCGATGTTGCTGCATGCTGCGAGCCTGAGGAGTTTGCCCTTGTTGGATTGTAGCAATGCAGTGACAATGTTCTTTACATCAAGATCAACTCGCTTGATTGATAGGAGAGCTAGAGTGGGGAGGTGGTGTTGTTTTTGCGGAAGGCGCCGACTCAAGATTTGTTGTGGACTATTAGGCGGGATCGTGGGGAACCAGGAATTACGATACAACGGGTTGAGCCACATCTTTGCCCGTTCGAGGTAGAACTGTATGAGTGAAGATGGCAGATGAGTAGTAGTAATTGAAAACCTTCCTCGATCGATATGGTTGATTCCCCTCAGGTCCAAGATTTCTAGCTCATGAAGCTGAGAAAAGTCTACTGTATCGTCATCAGTGACAATGTCCCAGCCTTGAACGCTCAACGTGCGGATGTGTGGAATCCTCAAAATTAGCAAGGGCAGATGTAATCTACCCCAGTATCGGCATTTATCAAACCTCAAAGTCTTGAGCTTGGGCATGTCCTTTTTCCAAACGGCCCAGGGCTCCGTAGAGGTTCGGTAATCCGACCCTGGGCTTTGCGGCACGACGATGTGTAAGAATTCGGCTCGCTCGAGATTTTCACAAATGTCGAGCAGTTGATGTGCGGCATCGAGGCTTATGGAGCAATTTGGTAAAAGGGAAATGGTTCTCAAGTTCGCTGCAGAAGGTGCGTTTTTGACGAGAGACTCTCCGGCCATCCCTGACAAGAGACTAATCTCTCGTAGGCGTTGACATCTGTCTATGATGTATTTCAGGATAGTACGGTGGCTGTCATCTGTTTTACGGAATGTGACGTGCGTGCATAGGCCTTTAGCTCGCTTGACGTATTGCCTAATGGTACCCATTAAGACTGGTCGTTTTGCCCCGGAGAAGTCCAATTCCACCCAGAGATTTGGGCTGGACACGATGAAGTCACGCCAGAAGTGTGACACACGCATGAGATTCCTGCAATTGATCAGTAGATAATACAGCCATAAACTCGTTAGTGACTCACGCCATCTGGCTAAGCTTAAGATAGCCAAGGGTCATGTTGACGACTTCCACAGGTAAGACTTGAAGTGGATCGATAGCTTTTGGGGGCGCAAGTCGGGAGGTCAATTCGTTATGTTTGTCCTGCAGCGCATGCTACAATACCAAATCAGTCTTGAAAGACTAATGAGAGAAAAGGTAGAGATACTCTGATGGTCTCTTTGTTTTCAGGAACCCTTCGGATACCAAGCTCATAAATTTGTAGAGCCTGGTCTGGCTTGGTCATTTGTTGGAGTATTTGTCCTGTACGGAGATAACCCTGTCAAGAGTGAGTGTGGCTGAGCAATCATTCAGGCATAAGACTAACCCTGCCATCCAAAGGATCCTGCTCAATTATACGTCTCCCATCTTTCAATGCTGACGTGAAATCCTTCAACTTGATGTAAGTTGCTGCTCGGTTATCAAGCACATCTAGATGCGGTTTTGAGTCGATTTCTATGGCCTTTTTGGATCAGTCTATATCTGACAGATCCATAAATGAATACTCACCTTGCTGAAGTACCAAAGGGCAAGCTCAAAGTGCTTCTTCCGGTAGTGGAGTTGACCCTGATCATGGAGATCTTTCAGTGCACTTTCTGAGACACCATCCGCCATATTGCGTCTATCCCGGAGGGTGAGTGATTTATCATCCATGCTGTCTGTATAGTGACAGGCGTGGACAATGCGTGCTGTGAGGAGTGATGGAGTGCTTGGTGATCTCGGAAATAGAAATCAATAAAGTCGCGTTCAAGATACACGTCGGAGGAAGGTATAACCGGGCCGATATTTACCCCTGCAGACGCCCCTCTTCACTCGCGGGTGACAAAAAAACAAGCACACTTGCAAAGGTTGTTTCCGACTGCCTTTTTAAACAGCTCTATAAAATTTTATATGAGCCTTTGATTAGAAATATTTATATTACGAAAATATCTGTTCGATCACAAATTATTAATTTATTACCTAATAGTTTAATATCAAAACCCATCGTTGTAACTCTGTAGTGAGCTGCATTGGGTTGGATTTTAACAGGTATGCAGGTTTTTTTTGTCACCCGCGAGCCCTACTATAATGAGAAAGGTATGATGAATATACAAAGTATGCAGACAAGACTGCTGTCTTCGTTCCATAGATACTTCCATCATCATTCACTCTATTAATTGGGGAATGCTTCCCAGCGGGAAGGCTGACAGAATGTTCCTACCCCGTGTGATCAGCCAACATTTGCGATTGTGAAGACGCGTTTCCTGGGTATGGCGAAAAGGAACAGAACACAAGGATGGAATCAGCAAGCACAGTTTGAAAAATACATTTTCTTGAATGTGCTGGCTGTACAGGACAGCGCCGAATACCAGATGCAAAGAAGAGGAAAGCGCAATGCTTTGTTTCTTCTCAACAAATCATAGAAAGAATCCCGCCAATGCTGATTTATGTGCTCTACGTCCGTTGTACCGAGCTGTTTCCCCTATGAGGCCCCCAGTCCTCTGATTTACCACCAACGTTACAACACACGTCGGTTTCTTTTAACCCTGACCATCCCTCATGAATCCCCATCCTTGTAAAATTTTCGCATAATCAAATGCAAGAACAAGTTGACGTTAACCCTAACCTCCCCTCCCCTGTCAAAAAATTCTAAATGCTGTGTGTTATTGAACTGCGCCTGCAGCAAGTCATCCAGCGGCACTTGCGCACTAGCACCGGGCATACTGATCGGTCCATTACTACCCTCGAGCACGAAAATGCCGACTTCATTGCTTGAGATTGTAAGGTCAATTTTAGGCCATTGAATTTCCGAGTACCCGGCCCAGGCAACTAGTATACCGCGGTTTGCGAGCTCCTGCGCTGAGTATTTGAACGAGCCGAATTTGGGCACGCGGCCCGAGCGAGCGAGTTCACGCTCGTGGTCCCATTGCTTGGTGAAAGGCATGAGAAAGCGTTTCTTGCCCTTCTTGTTCTGCAGTGTTACCATAGCTTGCTCGATATAGTCATTGTAGGTTTTTAGCTGGCCTTCGAGGTAGCCGGCCTGGTCATTGAGGCGGGCGAGGGTGAGGCGGACTGTCTCGAGTTCCTTTTGGCGTTGGATGCGGCGTCGGTGTTTGGTGCGGATGTCGACTGCGATGGCGTTGAGAAGGTCTTGATAGTGATTGTGGCGAGTGAGTCGGCCGAATTGTTCGAGGCGGAGAATATTTTCTAAGGCAGTACGTTTGAGTTCGGCGTAGGACATGGAGGAGAAGTCCATGAGGGTATTATTTTCGGCGTAGGCGCCCCGGTCGTGTATGCCTGCCGAGAGTTCATCGCGAACGAGGGCTTCCCAACGGTCTTCGTCTTCCATCGTCATAGGTTTGACCATGATATCCATTAGATCGCCCCCAGATTGAACGCGGATGATATACAGGATGCAGCGTTTGGTCTCCATGAACAGAGCTTTGATCTCTGCGTCAGGATCTGTCATCAAGTCAGCATGTCGTGAAATCAAAAGGTAATGGATCGATGCTACCTTCGACCTGGTGCAGCTTCGGATTAAGAGTAAGACAGATCTCGGACGAGCTGACGTTCATAAGCTCGCTCTCATTGCTCTTTGCGCTGCCAAGTTCCCGAATAACTTCTTGTAGTATATCATCTCTGCTTGGGCATATGAATGATGTCTCTGCTGCAACAAGATGGTGGATTGAGAAGATATCGGCCATTTTGATGTACAGCGTTGGTTTCGTCCTGGAATATAAGTCGTTGAATTCATCAATGTCGAATTGAGCCTCGACGTTTGGGACGTCAATCACTAGCAATGTGCATCAGTTCTGAAGTCTCTCGAATCGAAACACGCTTACTGTTGCTCCAAATGTCACCCATCCGCTCAATTGACTCTCCAACATAACTATTAAGAGGCTGCAGGAAGACGTTCTCGCCCCCGAACAACCTGCCAGCAGCCACTTGACCCACCACCTTAGACACCTCACCAATGTTCCTCTTATGCTCTTGCGAAAGACCTCGATCAATGACACCGTATTTCTCGGCTTCTGTCAAGGCTGGTTGGAGATAAGATTTCCATACCCAATGTCCAACGATTTGCAGTATGTGGCCTGGCTCATCGTGTGGAAAACGGGTACTTAGGGTCTGGTACATCTGTTGCGCGATGTAGCGCACGCCAAAGGGCATCTTGTGTAGTTGGTCTTCAAGCGTAGCAAATAATTGGTCGGCAATATCACGAAGATCTTGCAGATGAGTGATGAAAGTCCGTTTCGTTTCTGGATCGCGAATTGCTGCTTCACGCGGTATGTCTGGACTCCTCTGACTTCTCTGCCCGGTTCGAAGTTGTTCATCCTCTATAGCAGAAAGGTATATCTGCATCGGATCGCTCTCGAGGTCAAGTTCAGGATTGTCGATGATGTTTTCCTTGACGATTGGACCCAGCACGTCACGCATGTACTTCCGGTCTCGGGGCGATTTGATGTACGCTCCAAACAATTTTGACCAGAAAAAGTTGCTCCTCAGATAGTCTTGTATCGATGGGCAATTGTCGATCTCCTCTTTCAACGATCGGGTGATAAGTTTTATCAAATAGTACTCTTCCCGACGTTTCTGCGCATAGCCAAAGAGGCCCATCATCAAGTGCTTGGTCCGCTCGCAGTCTTTCTCGGCAGTACCTTGCTCCCGTGTCCTTTTGAATAGCCGTGCGAGATACTGTGGCTGCGTCTGGAGGATGAAGAACAACTCCTGGTAGTGCTCTAATTTCCTCCTCGAGTTTTTGTTGAGTGCTTTGAGGTCGAATGGGTCTTTGTTTGATATCTCGGCATTGGTGAGTAATGTTCCTACAGCACCTCCAAAATGCTTCTGATGCTTCACCACTTCATCCAATGTGATTTTGTTCTTGACGAGGAGTGCGATCTTGATGTCCAACTGCGTAATGTACTGATCAGCCATTTCGTTCTGTCGTACGTGCTGTACTACAGTCTTTCGGAGCCTCTCAAACTCCACCTCCTCGTCGAAGTCGAAGTCGCTGTCGTTCAAGAGGTGCACAAATCCTTTCACTGTTCCAACAGGCGGGTTTGCACCACTAGTCAGGCTTTTATATGCTTCCCCTTGTATTTTCCCTCGAATGAAACTCTGCACCTTCACGACCTTTTCCATATTGGCTTTGAAAAAGCGTTGTTTCTCTGCGAATTTCTCTCGCATCAAGGTGGCACGGATGGCCCCTTGAAGAGCTCCGATTGCAGGCTCTTCCTCCTCAAGCTGAGCTAGCAACGTACCAATGTCCATTCTTAGCAGCATTGCACGAGACAAGGCCTGCAGTTGGACGATATTTGCCAGATTGCTGTCAAGGTCTATACGAAGTTCTCTCTGGTGTTGCCTGAAGAAAAATCCGCGTATCGAAGCCTGAAGTCTTATTGTGCCTGGCTTTTGTTGCTGTAAAGCATGAAGGATTGCCGATTTACGCCTTCTACACAGGAATCCGTGGGCAGCGGCTTGTAAGGACACGATCTGAGGCTCCGCACCTTGGAGCAGATATCTCATTTGCACCATAGCCCGTCGAGCAGAACTGCCGCGCACTATCGCTTGAGCATTGCGGATAGATTTCTGCTCTTGCAAAAGTTCGGATTGCATGGCTTGAAACCTACGCCGACATAGGAGTCCTCTCGAGGCAGATTGCAAGACAGCCCAGTTCTCGGTCATCGTCTGCAGGTCTTTGGCTTGATCCTCGAGATGCCGCCTACGTACTCCCGCTCTGACTGCTGCCTGGAGTCTCGATATCTCCTGGAGACATCGTTGGAGTTGCTGTTGATCTCTCTGGATACATCGCCGCCGAAGCATACCACGTATGGACGCTTGAAGGCGATTCACCGTAGCTGTAGCTTCTTTGGTCTCTGCGTATTGATCGTCGACTCGTTTTCGTTGAAGTGCACCTCGTATGGCAGCTTGTAGGCTTCGAACACCAGATTCCTGTCTTTGCGCTAGGACGTTGAGGTGTTGCATTTCAATCCGGGCTTTTCTTGCTCGTATCGAACTTTGTAGAACGACAATATCGCCTTCTCTGCCTCTCCACCACTCCTCTCTACCTCGATGTTTTCTTCTGACCAGAAAACCTCGCACTGCGCTCTGGAGATGAATCGCCGAACGCTTCTGTCCTAGTCGGTAGTCGACAATCTCCCGAGCCCATTTACCACGTATTAGTGATTGCAGATCGATGAGCAGATCCTCCGAGTCCCAGAGATCTTGCATTGTGTTTCCCAAAGCCATTCTCACATTTGCTGCTCTGATCTGAGATTGAAGGTCCAGCACCATGGGCACATGCTGCGGAAGCTCTCTTGCAATACGTTCTTCTTCAGTCTCGACAGGTTCTGGTTCTGGTTCCGGCTCTGGCTCTGCACCAAAAGTTGCTCCCATTCCAGCAAAGCTAGGCATACTAACCCCAGCTTTGTCTAACCCTCTCTGCATCTCCTCCAATTCATGGTGTTCAAATTCGAGCTGCCCGACGAGATTGCCAATTCGAAAGTCAACCAAGCCCTTTCGAAACAATAACCAGGATAGGGCGTGAATGCAGTATATCACTTTTGGTATGTTCTTTTTCTCGTAGAGATCTATCAACTCGAATCGGAAAAGTTCAGGAAGCTCCATGTCGGCCAAGAAGCGAAAGAATAGAGCGATGTTGTCTGAATGGCGGAATTGTAATTTGTGGTGTCGAAAGATTCGGACAGGCTGATCAGGGTAGAACGCTTGCACGACCTCTGCGAGAGTAACTCCATCACGTAAAGCCTCTTCTAACTGTACAATGGGTGGTAGAGGCTGGTGTATAATGTCCTCAATCCATTCCTTTGCTTCACCAATGTGGCAGAGGTACTCATAAGCTTGTAGAAATTGTCTTTGCTTTTCCATCCAGTTACTCTCTGCCCAGGCCGAGCCCCTAGAGCTATTTGAGAGCGCTTTGCTTTTGTTAGCTGTTGTTGACCCTGTTCGTTTTAATCGCCTTCGACCCGAGAGACCTGCAACTGACGGAGCCGAGTTCGAGATGGAGAAATCCTCACTGGAGTTGTTTTGTGCAAACTTGGAGAGTGTCCTTAGGTATGGGGTTGATGAGCTTTTGAGGTTTGTAAGGTCCGGCGAACTAAGGGTAGGGCAATGAGGACTAGTGTGACCATGATGATCATGTTCTCCTAATCTGTGTGATGTCGACGACATTGGGGTCACAGATCCACCGCGACTCAGGAATGAAGAATTCGGCTGGCTCTGCACCGGAATATTTTGGTGAGGAGAGTACGCTGGCCCACTGTATTGATATTTCGGCACTTCCACACTGCTTTTACCAGAAGGCTGCGATAAATAGGGCTTGCTCAAGGGAGGGGGTCGCGAAGAGCTTGGAGCTTGTGGGAGGGACCGTAGAGATTGTCTTATGGATTTGTAGCCAGTAGCAGCCTCCACCTCTGGGCGACTTGCAGGCTCTCTTGCCTGAGGCCTTGTTGGAGACATATCGCTGATACCGCGCTTGTGGCCTGCTGCGTAGTTTTGATATCCACTTGAAGCAGCTGACGACATGGTACTAGTGCGACTGGGCGGAAAAGGGTTCGAAGACGAAGAGTATGTCGAGGAATTGGTGGAAGCAGTCGAATTTAAGCGTAGTGGACTGGACCTGCCAGGTGAATGGTCTGCCGCCTTTGGTGGTCTTGAAGACGAATTATACGACATCACGTCACCTGAGAGGTGGGTATGGCATTCGCTTGTCCTTTGGCTGTGTGGAGGAACTGAGCCCGTATTCCATGCCGCACTCAAGGGCGCTCACGCCGATTCTGCTTCATAGACGATAATCTGCAAAGTTCTCTCCAAATATTGCTGACGAGGTCTCGCCAATTCGGCGGCGGTGAGTGTTTTGCGATGAGTAGCTGCGAGTGAGGAGAGTGGTGATGCAGAATCGCAGATTGTAAACAAAGCGGTCGATAATCGGGCCGCCGTGTAACGCTAAGATAAGCCTGGCGCGTCCGCGCACGATCGAAAGAGAATCGAGTCCCACAACCTTTTCTTTTCTCTTCTCACTTGGGAGAAGACCATTTCGACCCGTCAACACAACAATAGCGATTCTTCACTGAAATCGGTTGACTGAGAATTAAAATGCCTCTCACAAACGGGGATACCACCACGGGCACCTGCCAACTCATGCCGGAGCAAGAGGTCCTGGACCACACTATAGCCTTGGAGGTGTTGAACGAGGACAACTCGAAAGATGGGTTGGATGCAAAGACTCTTCTGGATTCAAAAATAAATGGCGGCCTTACGTACAATGACTTCCTCGTTCTGCCTGGTTATATTGGATTCGCTGCTTCAGAAGTAGCACTTGATACTCCGGTGACCAGACGTATCTCTCTCAAGACGCCCCTCGTCTCTTCACCCATGGACACGGTCACCGAGCACTCTATGGCAATCCATATGGCTCTTCTCGGAGGACTCGGCGTTATCCACCACAATTGCTCTGCAGAAGATCAAGCAGAGATGGTTCAGAAGGTCAAGCGTTTCGAGAACGGATTCATCCTTGACCCCGTGGTGCTTTCACCAAAGACCACTGTTGGAGAAGCAAAGGCTTTGAAGGAGAAGTGGGGTTTCGGAGGCTTTCCTGTGACAGGTCAGTCCTGTTCGAATCCCTCCTGTTTCCACAGAGTGCAGTACCATTCTATGATTAATACACATAAATCAATAACTTTCGTTCATCCAATACGATTCCATCGTGATGCGGAGAGTCTATCTTCAACCCTATGAGAAAGCCTGCAAATACTGCGTATGAATTGGAACACAAAAGTGCATTTCCACTAACTCAATTTACGTAGAGGATGGAGGCCTCCACGCTCGCCTCATTGGCATGATCACCACTCGTGATATCCAATTTCACCCCCAAACGGACGACCCAGTTACAGCCGTCATGTCTACAGACCTCGTGACAGCCCCTTCAGGAACCACACTCACCGAAGCCAACGCAGTGCTCTCCAAGTCCAAGAAAGGGAAACTACCCATAGTCGACGAATCAGGCAATCTCATCTCCCTACTATCCCGCTCCGATCTTATGAAGAACCTCCACTATCCACTAGCATCCAAGTTCCCACACTCGAAGCAACTCATTTGCGCCGCCGCAATAGGAACAAGGCCCGAAGACAAAGATCGACTCAAGAAATTAGCGGATGCAGGACTCGATATTGTCGTCCTTGACAGCTCGCAGGGAAACAGCATGTTCCAAATCGACATGATCAGGTACGTCAAGGACGAATACCCAGGTCTGGATGTCATAGCAGGCAACGTCGTCACAAAGGCCCAAGCCGCCAATCTCATTGCAGCAGGCGCGGATGGCCTCCGGATAGGAATGGGATCCGGCTCGGCCTGCATCACGCAAGAGGTCATGGCTGTGGGGCGACCACAAGCCGCGTCCGTCTTCAATGTCTCCAATTTCGCTGCCCGCTTTGGTGTACCCTGCATCGCGGATGGAGGTATCCAGAATGTCGGCCATATTGTCAAGGGCCTCGCTCTTGGCGCATCAACTGTCATGATGGGGGGTCTACTCGCCGGGACGACAGAATCACCAGGGAACTACTTCGTCAGCCGCGAAGGCCAATCAGTCAAAGCATACAGGGGCATGGGGAGCATCGATGCGATGGAGGACAAAAAAGCCGGGAGTGGGAACATCAAGGCAGCCAAAGCGAGCAATGCGGGGACGGCGCGGTACTTCAGTGAAGGGGACAGACTGCTCGTCGCGCAAGGAGTTTCGGGATCGGTTTTGGATAGGGGCAGCGTGACGAAATTTGTACCGTACCTACTGGCTGGACTACAGCACAGCTTGCAGGAGATTGGGGCCAAGAGTCTTTCCGGACTGAGACAGGGAGTCAGGGATGGGAAAGTCCGGTTCGAGCTCAGGACTATGAGCGCGCAAGCAGAGGGGAATGTGCACGGGTTGCACAGTTTCGACAAGAAATTGTATTCTTGAACCATGAGACTGGCGTTGGGGAAGGGCTGTAGAGACTTGGTATGGCGCTGGAGGTCAATTGGCTGTTCACATTGCATACAGCAATGAAAAGTATTATAATTGCTACAGTCGACAGTTCTCCCAATCATCCCCTGCTTAGAACCTCGCCCGTGCAAAAAGTGGTATATTCAACGCGAACCATACATACGCAAACCTCCGCATCCATATCCAATCTTCCGCATCACATCAAAATGTTCCCCCATGAACCCTGTGTATGCTCGTCTCCCGCAAAACCTCGCCATCATCTGGCATCCGAACTTTCACCTCCCTCGCAATCATCTACCCACATCCCACCACCCTCAACCCCTCCAGCCATGCCTCCTTAAACACCCCACACCCCCCACACCCAATGCCTCCCTCTCCCACAACCACCCAACTCTTCAAAGAAAGCATGCGCGGCCCCACCTCCCCTCCATCCTCTCTAGCACCCTGGGGAACAAAACCCCCCTCAAACTCCCCAACCTCCCTCCCCCCCGCAAGCCCAAGCGCCAGCATCCTCTTAATCTCCCCTACAAACCGCATCCTCCTCCTCCGCCGGCTCTCCACCTCCAGCACCTTCGCTTCCGCCACCGTCTTCCCAGGGGGTCACCTATCCCCCCAAGACGGCCCCCTCCCT
>JAABUQ010009428.1_pt1 | contig 13218 bp, 8 predicted proteins | sample 5560001 | NCBI WGS metagenome assembly JAABUQ01 (sample SAMN10711888, study PRJNA513371) | rock metagenome | isolation source: Antarctica rocks | place: Antarctica: Victoria Land, Finger Mt nord | collected 2015-12-18 | reverse complement strand
ATGCGTCGTGCCTCCGGGTCCGTGACCCCGCTCAGGTCCAGGTCGTCCAGCATCCTTGCTCTACTCCACCGTGCGCCTACTTATTGGCCCCAGTATACCTGCCCCCGTGTTTTTAGAGTGATACATACACCACATGCACCAGCGGACGGAACACTAGCAAAACGCTATCAAGTGTTCCCTTATCAGGAGCCCCCTTATGACTGCACGGACGCGCTGGCGAAGGAGGTGACGCCCCGCCGTTCCTGTATCTGGGCCAGCACGTCGCCCGGCACGGCCGCCGAGGCGCGCCGCGTGATGGCGTAGACGGCCGCGGGGTCGAGCTTGTGTTCGCGCTGCTCGGTGAGCAGGCCGTTGACCTCCTGGCCAGTGTCCGTGAGCTGGGTGTAGCAGAACCCCGCGATGGTCGGGCTGTCCAGGATGGCGTCGAGCAACTCCTGGTACTTGGCCAGGTACTCGTCGCGGCTTTTGACCGTACCGTACCCGAACCAGAGCGTCCCGGCCTCGGGATCGTAGCTGACGCCGCCGAATTCGGTAATCATGATCGGCTCTCCCTCGCGGCGGTAGCCGGGCAGCGTGACCGCGTGATGGTGCGGCTGGACCTCGCGTAGCGTGCGCTCCACGGCCGCGATGTCGCCATAGCGCTCGCGCAGGGTTTCGCCGTTTACCGCGTAGTCATGCACGCCGAAGATGTCGCCGACCTCGTGCTCCCAGCCGTCGTTGCCGATGGCCAGGCGCGTGGGGTCGAGCGCCTTGGTCAGGTGGTAGAGGCTCTGCACGAAGTGGCGCTGCGCGGGATCGTTCTGCAGGTTGGGCACGCCCCAGCTCTCGTTGAGCGGGACCCAGGCCACGATACACGGGTGGTTGTAGTCGCGCGCGAGCACGGCGAGCCACTCGCGCGTGAGCCGCTCCACGGCCAGGGTCGAGTACACGTAGGCGTTAGCCATCTCACCCCACACGAGCAGGCCAAGCCGGTCGCACCAATACAGGAAGCGCGGGTCCTCGACCTTCTGGTGGATGCGGATGCCGTTGAACCCAAGCCCACGGGCCAACTCGACCTCGCGACGCATGGCCTCGACGCTCGGCGCGGCCAGGTGCGACTCGGGCCAGTAGCCCTGCTCCAAGGCCAGGCGCAGGTAGTAGGGGCGCCCGTTGAGCGTGAAGCGGCCCCCGGACACGCCGACGGAGCGCAGCCCGGCGTAGCTCCCGACCGCGTCGACCTCCTCGTCGCCGTCGAGCAGGGTCAGCGTGGCGTCGATCAGGTTGGGGTAGCGGGGCGACCACAGCACCTCGTCGCGGCCCATGGTCAGCCCGTCGAGCGCGACCTCGCGCTGGATCTCCGTCCCGTGGATCATATATAGGTCGTCGGAGAGTTCCTGCCCGCGCAGGGTCAGCCGCACGCGCAGACGTAGAGGGCGATCGTCCTCGCCCGAGAGCGTGACCTTGAAGCCGAGCAGGCCGCGGTCGAGATCGGGGGTCCAGCGCAGGCCTGTCACATGCGTGGTGGGCACGGGCTCGAGCCAGACCGGCTGCCAGACGCCGGTGGTGCGATGGTACCAGATGTCGTGGGGCCGCTCCAGCCAGTCCTGCTTGCCGCGCGGTTGCGCCAGGTCGAGCGGCATGTCCTCGGCGCGGATGACCACCACCTGCTCCCCATCCTGGCGCAGGGTGGGGGTGATGTCGGCGCTGAAGGGCGTCTGCCCGCCCTCGTGCGTGGCCACGAGGCACCCGTTGACCCAGACGCGGGCGCGGTAGTCGACGGCCCCGCAGTGCAGCAGCAGGCGTTCGCCGTCCCGATAGGCGGCGGCGTCCAGGGTAAAGGCGCGGCGGTACCAGACGACGGGATGGTAGGTCTCATCGCCGATGCCGCTGGCGGGGGACTCGGGGGGGAAGGGGACGGTGATGGCACGGTCGTAGGCGCGCCGCGCCTCTGGAGTCGATTCGTACCAGCGCTCGTCGAGGCCGCGCCCGGCATCGTCGTAGGCAAATTCCCAGGTCCCGCCGAGGTCGGTCCAGCGCTCGCGCGTCAACTGTGGGCGTGGATGGAGAGCGTTTCCATCCTGAGGCGCATGTCTATCCGTAAGCGTCGTCCCCACGCGTGTCCTACTCCCTCCCGCTCCCCGCTATTCCAACGTTGTAAAAAGCATAGCACGGGTGGCGCTGTCTGTCAATCGCGGCACGAATCGTGCTTCTCGGTTTTGGTTGACACGCTTTAGATAGACGTGCTATGCTCACACCACACCGGGCTGGGCATCTCCAGCATAGCCAGGGTAGGGGAGGTGCAAACAAGACACTATACGTCTGTGTATACGCCTACTTGGAACTCTACGCGCGGACGCGTGAGCCTCGTGGGTTGTTATCGACCTTTTCCCAGGTGTGACATCCCCATCTTCATCACCTGGCGGGCTCCTTATCCAGTAGTCGATCTACCCCCGTTTTTCGACTTGGATAGATTTGACGGTCCGAAACTAACGCTCGGTCTCTGGTCTACGCAGTGTCAGGCCGGGACATCATTCCACGCTCATGACTCAAGTGGACGGCAACGTGGCTTCCACCCCATATTCCTCGATAGGAGAATAGAGCGAGAAGTCGCGACCGCCATGCGGAGAGGAATATCTCAATGACTGAGACAGCGACACGCAAACCGTCGCGCAAGCTGCACGCGCTCGCCGCCGGCGCCATCGCCCTCGGCAGCACGCTCGTCGCGAGCGGCATGCCCGCCGCACACGCGGCCCACAGCGCCGCGTCGACGACCCTGACCTTATGGGTTCCCTTCAGCGGGCCGGACGGCGCCGCGATGAAGCAGATCGTTTCGCAGTTCAACACGTCCCACAAGGACGTGCGGATCAACATGACGATCAACCCCAACAACAACTATGGTGGCGCGCTGACCACGGCCATCTCGGCCCACAAGGCCCCCAACATGTTCGTTGTCGACGACGTGGCCATGGCCACGTACGCCGCCGCCGGCATTCTGACACCCATTCAGCAGGCCGCGAGCGCCGACGCCGGGTTGAGCGCCAACCAGTTCTATAGCTCGCTGTGGCAGGGCGGCAACTACAACGGCACGCAGTACGCTGTTCCGATGGATGCGCTCCCGCTCACGCTGTACTGGAACAAGGCCGTCTTCAAGGCCAACGGGCTGAACCCCAACACGCCCCCGACCAACGAGACACAATTCCTCGCCGACGCCAAGAAGATGACGCACGGCGGGACCTATGGTTTCGTCGTGCCGCCCGACTGGCCGGAGCCGTTCCTCTGGACGACGCTCCTTGCGCAGTTCGGCGGCCAGGAGATGGATGTCGCCAATAAGAAGGTCCTGTTCAACTCGCAGGCGGGCGTGTCGGCGCTCAACCTGTTGCACGACTGGATCTACAAAGACAAGATCTCGCCCGAGAAGACGCCCGTCGACTACGACATCAAGGCGATCTCCAGCGGCAAGGCCGGTATGATCGTCGACGGCCCGTGGCAATACACGGCGCTGCAAAAAACGCTTGGCGCTAACCTCGGCGTGGCCTCCGTCCCTCAGTGGGGACCGAAGCCCGGCGTGTTCCTGGGCCAGCACTACTTCGCGCTCTACAAGTCGACCGGCCAGGACGCGGCCATGACCAAGGCCGCGCTGACGTTCGTCAAGTACTTCGAGGACAACAGCATTCTGTGGGCGCGGGCGGGCGACCTGCCGGTCTACAAGCCCACGCTGGACTCGTCGGCGTTCAAGTCGCTCTCCTACGAGGTGGCGCTGGCCAAGTCGCTCTCGTACGGCTACCTGAACCCCAAGTTCCCCAACTACGCGAGCGTCACCACGACTCTCTACCCCCAGATTATCCAGGCTCTCCTGGGTAAAAAGGACCCCAAAGCGGCGCTCGACTACGCCACGCAGCAGGCTACCAAGGCCGTCCAGGCCAACAGCAGCGGCGACTAGCGACAGACGACAGGACCCCAGGCGACCGGGAGGTCGATCCCTCTACCCCGTGAAGGATCACCTCCCTACTGGGGGTAGGGCAGGTTCGCGACCGGCGAAGCGGCCAGTCGGGCTCGCCCTACCCCCTACCATCGATGTACAGAGGAGCAGCGCATATGGCTAGAGCTTCAGCACCCGGGCAGCCCGCGCTCGACGCCGGTATCCATGCGACGACGCGGCGCCGATCCAGCGGATCTAAATTGGCCGACTACGGTGGATCGGTCCTCTTCCTGGTTCCGTTCCTCCTATTCTGGCTCGCCTTTATCTTCTACCCGCTCGCCTACTCTTTCAACACGAGCCTGCATCGGTGGAATACCCTCACCGGGGACGCGGGCTTCGTCGGATTCCACAATTACTACAACATCCTTTTAAATCGAGACAGTGTGCTCTTCACGCGCTTTTGGTCCGGCATGGCGCACACGGCCCTCTTCGTCGTGGTCACCGTGCCCTCCCTCGTCGTGCTCGCCGTGCTGCTGGCGATCCTGGTCGCCGACTCGCCTTGGCGCAACTTCTTCCGGCCCGTCTTCTACATACCGGGGGTGCTCTCGGTGACGGTAGCCTGCTCGGTCTGGCGCTGGATCTTCCAGGACCCCGGGCTGATCAACACCTATCTGCACGTCGGCGTCAATTGGTTCGAGACGGAGCCGTGGGCCTGGCTGACCATTATTATCACGACGCTGTGGTGGACTGTCGGCCTCAACATGGTGATCCTGCTCGCGGGCATTTTGGAGATTCCCAAGGACTACCACGAGGCCGCCATGATCGACGGCGCGACGTGGATCCAGCGGGTCAGGAGCATCACCATCCCAATTCTACGCCCCGTGCTCGGGTTCGTCGTCGTGACGCAGACGCTGGCCTCGTTCGGCCTGTTCGGACAATCTCAGCTGATCACGATCGGGGGACCCGGCGAGGACACGACGCCGATCGTCCTGTACATCTACAACGAGGTCTTCAAGAGCAGTAACTACGCGACCGCGTCGGCCATGACGTTTCTGTTGGGGCTCGTCCTCGTCGCCATCGCGGTGCTGCAGCTGCGCTCCCTGCGGCGACAGGCATAGGAGTATAAAAAATGGCACTGCAAGCGCACCCCGTTCAGCCGGCGCCCGCGCAAACGCGGACCCGGCGCGATAGCCGCGCCGACACAGCCGATGTCCTGGCGCAGCGGCCCGCCGCGATGTGGATTCAGACCGGCCTTCTGCTCGTCCTCGCGGTGATATTCCTGATCCCGCTGGCCTGGATGCTCGTGACCTCAGTGCGGTCCGACAGCGAGATCACCAAGGGGGTCATCAGCTGGATCCCACGGCCGTTCACGCTGGACAACTATCACGCGATCCTGACCGACGTGCAGAACCCCATCGGCCGCTGGTTCTTGAACTCCGCCCTGGTCTCGGTCACGGCCACGGCGCTCACGCTGGTCGTCACCTCGCTCGCCGCCTACGCCTTGTCCCGTCTGGAGTTCCCGGGCCGGGAGGCGATCTTCATCGTGTTGCTCACGTCGATGCTGATCCCCCCGGTCTTGCTCACCATCCCGCTCTACAACGAGTTCGCCAACGCGATCCCCAACTACTCCCTGATCGACACGTATTGGCCGCTCATTTTGCCGTACGCCTCGAGCGTCTTCGGCGTCTTCCTGCTGCGGCAGTTCTACCTGCAGATCCCCAAAGAACTGGACGAGGCGGCCATGATCGACGGCGCGGGCAAGTTTCGTCGCTGGTATAAGGTGATCATGCCGCTCTCGAAGTCGTCCCTGCTCACGCTGAGCATCCTGACCTTCATGGGCGTCTACAACGACTACCTGGGGCCGCTACTGTTCACGACGAGCACCGAGATGCGCACCATCACCGTGGGCATCGCGGTGGTGACGCTGGGCTCGTACACCAGCAACTACGGCCCGCTGATGGCTTTCTCCGCCATCGCCGCGCTGCCCGTCGTCGTCATCTTCTTGCTGCTGCAACGCTACTTTATCGGCTCGTCGACGTCCAGCGGTGTGAAAGGCTAGGATCTGTGATGCGCATGACGTCCTCGCGTCCGCCCCATCAATTCACGCCGGCGGCGACGCGTGTAGCGCGTCGGCTTGCCACGCTGCCGGCGCTGTGCGCCCTCCTCGTCGTCGCGGCGGCGCTACAGGGAACGCGACTGGGGGCGCGACCGGGCCAGATTCCCCCTAGCACGGCGTCCGGCGTCGCCCTTGGAGCGCGTCAGGCAACCTATCGTAACCCTGTATTCGCCCGGGATTATCCCGACCCAGCGGTGCTCAAGGTCGGCGCCGACTACTACGCCTACGGCACCACGACGGGTTGGGAGGCGTTCGACCATCTGTTTCCAATCCTGCGCTCGTCCGATCTCGTGCATTGGCGTTACGTCGGTGACGCCATGCCCAGCAGCCCATCGTGGGGTGTCGGCGATTGGTGGGCTCCGGACGTCATCGCCTACAAGGGCGTCTACTACATGTACTACGTCGGCAAGGATCTCAACACGAGCCAGCACTGTGTCGCCGTGGCCACGGCCTCGAAGCCGGTGGGCCCATTCACGCACCGCGCCGTGGTTGGCTGCGGCGACGCCAGGGGGCAGGGCTACATCGACCCCGCGCCGCTGCTCGACGCGGACGGCAAGGCCTACCTCTACGTGTCCGTCGACAACGCCTACCATAGCATCTCGGTGATCCCGCTTAAGGGCGACCTGATCCACGCGGCGGGGCCGCGCAAGGAGTTGTTCACGCTCACGCAGGCCTGGGAGAACGGCGCCAACTTCTCTACGGTCGAGGGTCCCTTCGTGGTCAAGCACGGCAAGACCTACGACCTGTTCTACTCGGGGAACGACTGGCAGCACGACTACGCCATGGGCTACGCCACGTCCACCTCGCCACTTGGGCCGTTCGTCAAGTACAAGGGCAACCCGATCCTGCACAACGCCAGAGGTGTCACAGGTCCGGGGGGCGGGTCGGTCGTGCCGGGGCCACACGGCGGCTGGTGGCTGGCCTATCACGCCTGGACCGGCGGCCCCGGCTATGACTCCGGCGGCGTACGCAACCTGCGCATCGATCCTCTGACGTGGACGGGCGACAAGATCGGCGTGCGCGGGCCGACGACGGGGGGCGAGCCGCTGCCCTAGCCGCGATAGCAAGATAGCAAGGAGGAACGCGTGCCGGAGAGCCTCGACACGACCGAAACAACACACCCGCGCCCACAGTTCAGGCGCGCCGCCTGGACCAGCCTCGACGGCCCCTGGGGGTTCGCCTACGACGACGCGGATCGGGGGCTCGACGAGGGGTGGCAGGGGCGCGCGGATGTCTACGCGCGCACGATCACCGTACCTTTTCCGCCCGAGTCGCCGGCCAGCGGCGTAGGCGACACCTCGTTCCACCCCGTCGTGTGGTACCGGCGCGCCTTTGACGTGGCTCCCGAAGATAGAGACAAACGGCTGTTGCTGCATTGCGGAGCCGTCGACTACCGCGCCCACGTCTGGGTCAACGGCCAGTTGGTCGCCATGCACGAGGGCGGGAACACCCCCTTCAGCGCCGACATCACCGCCGCCCTGCGCTCGGATGGGGAGCAGGTGGTGGTGATCCGCGCCGAGGACGCGCCGTCGGACCTCGCCCAGCCGCGCGGCAAGCAGGACTGGCTGGAGCGGCCGCACCGCATCTGGTACCATCGCACCACCGGCGTCTGGCAGCCCATCTGGCTCGAGCCCGTGCCCGCCACGCATGTGACAGGCCTGCGTTGGACCCCCGACCTCGATCGCGGCCTACTCGGCCTCGCCGTGTCGCTGCGGCGCCGGGACACAACCCCCCTACAGGTCCGGGTTCAGTTGAGCCTGCGCGGGGAGCCGCTGGCCGATGTGACCTACGTGGCGCGCGGCGCCGAGGCCGGCGGCGAAATCTCCCTCGACCGCGGGGCTATGACCATGGAGGGCATGGATTTGCTCTGGTCGCCCCGCTACCCTAACCTGATCGACGCGACGATCACGGTGCTGACCGGCGACGAGGTGGTCGACGAGGTGTACAGCTACGCCGGGCTGCGCTCCGTCGGGGTCGCCGACGGACGCTTCCTGCTCAACGGGCGACCCTATTACCTGCGCCTCGCGCTGGAGCAGGGCTACTGGCCCCAGTCGCACCTGGCCGCGCCGAGCGACGCGGCGCTGCGGCGCGAGGTCGAACTGGCCAAGGAGCTGGGCTTCAATGGGGTGCGCATCCACCAGAAAGTGGAGGACCCGCGCTTCCTGTATTGGTGTGATCGGCTTGGCCTGCTCGTGTGGGGCGAGATGGCCAACGCCTACGTGTACTCGACCCTGGCCGTGGAGCGGCTCACGCGCGAGTGGCTCGCCGTGCTCGCGCGCGACTACAACCACCCGTGTATCGTGGCCTGGGTCCCGCTCAACGAGAGTTGGGGCGTGCCCAACCTGGCGCGCGACGCGGCGCAGCGGGCCTACGTGCAAGCGATGTACTGGCTGACCAAGGCGCTCGATCCCACCCGTCCCGCTATCGGCAACGACGGCTGGGAGCACCTCGTCGCGGACATCTTCGGCATACACGACTACGCCTTCGAGGGGCGGGCGCTGCGCGAGCGCTACGGCAGCGCCGAAGCGGTCGAGCGGACCTTGCGCGAGGCGCAGCCACATCATCATGCGGTCACGCTGCCCGGCCACCATCGCGCCGGCGAGCCGATCATGCTGACCGAGTTCGGCGGCATCAGCCTGCGCCCGGCCGAGCAAGAGGAGTGGTTCGGCTACGGCACGGTCACGAGCCCCGAGGCGTTCCTGGCCAGGTATCGCGAGTTGCTCGACGCCATTCTGGACTCGCCGGCCATCGCCGGCTTCTGCTACACACAACTCACCGACACCGGCCAGGAGACAAACGGATTGCTGACCGCGGACCGCACGCCCAAGCTTGACCCGGAAACAGTCCGCGCGATCACGGCGCGCCCCTCGGCCGCCATCCTTGGCGACATCACGACGCACATGCAGAACGCCCGCGGCGTGACGCCCTTCGCCAGCCCCGCCGCCGACGGGGAGGGCGGGACATGATTCAACGGACGGCGCGCCATCTCGCCGAGAGATAGCGCGCCGCGTACTCTCGGGCGCCCCTACGGATCACCGGCCCTATGCATTGCCCCTGTCCCCTGCTATGGAGTCGTTATTGGCAAAGGAGTCATTCATGTCACAACAGTCTCGTATGTCAGGCCGATGGATGGCCGCCCCCTGGCGCGGCCTGGGCGCCGCGCTGCTCGCGCTGACGTTCGCCGTCGCCCCGACGGTCGCACGTCCCACTTCTTCAGCGGCGGCCGCGCGCGTGGCCACGGCGCCCGCGACCTATAGCAACCCGGTCATCCCGCAGACCGCGCCCGACCCGGCGATCATCAAGGCGCTCGACGGCTACTACTATATCATGACGACGTCCGACTTCTGGCAGGACAACTCGTACCACCTCGTGCCGACCTGGCGCTCGACTGATCTGGTCAACTGGACCTTCGTGCATGACGCCTTCCCGTCTAAGCCGGCCTGGCTCGGTAACGGCACGATCTTCGCGCCCGACCTGCAGTACTTCAACCACAAGTACTACATGTACTACACGGCCTCGGACACGGCGACCGGCGGCAGCGCCATCGGCGTGGCCACGGCCCCTAGCCTGACGGGTCCGTGGACCGATTCGGGCGGCCCCATCGTCGGACCGCGCACCTGCTCCTACTCGGGCGATCCTGCCTGCCACCCCCAAACTATCGACCCGGCCGAGTTCACCGACCAGGATGGCCAGAAGTATCTCTACTTCGGCACCTATTACGGCGGCACTTTGGTGCAGCGGCTCAGTGCGGACGGGCTGCATGTGACCGGGCCCGAGGTCGAGATCGGTCACTGGGACCGCTACGAGGGCACCTACGTGGTGCGCCACGACGTCGGCGGCAAGGCGTACTACTACAATTTCTCATCCGCGGCCAACTGCTGCGCCGGCCCCAACACCGCCTATAGCGTCGAGGTCAGCCGCGCCACCTCGCCCTTGGGACCCTTCTACGACCAGAACGGCTACCCGATGCAGCAGCCGGGACCCGACGGCGCGCAGGGAGGCGGCTATCCGACACTCAAGCAGAATGGGAACAGGTGGCAGGGCGTGGGCCACAACGCCCTCATCACCGACCTGTCGGGGCGCGACTGGATCGTCTACCACGGGGTCGACAAGACCAACGGCTGGGTGAATACCGCCCCGGTCGCGGTCACCTATCGCCAGCTGTTGATCGACCGCCTCGACTGGACCGCCGACGGTTGGCCGACGACAAACGGCGGGGCCGGCCCATCGGATGGGCCGATGGCCGCACCCTCGACCACACCTATCTTTGGCGACAACTTCAACGCGGCGAGCGGGTGCGCCGCCCCCGGCAGCGGGGCGTCCCTCGGCTCCAACTGGGCCGCGCGCGGCAGTTGGAGTGTCGCGAGTGACGCCGCGGGGGCCTGCGCGAACGGTGGCTACGTGACGCAGGGCGCGACGAGCGGCCGCGCCACGCTGGTGAGCCGCACCGTCGTGCCGTCCGGCTACCGCGCCGAGTGCGACGCGCGGTTGGAGCAGGCCGGCGCGAATTCGCGCTACGGCTGCCTGGTGTCGTACCGGGGCGGCCGCTACATCGCCGCGACGCTGGACCCGGCCAACAATGCGTTGGTGACGCAGGCGTACGTCGGCGGCGTTCCGTTCCTGCGCCCTGTTGTGACACCGCTGCCGGCCGGCTTCGATCACACCGACTGGCATCACCTGACGATCGAGCAGGCCTCCGGCGGTGGCGCGCCCAACCTACGCGGCGTGACGTTCCGCGTCACGGTCTCGGACAGCGACCGCGATCCGTTGGCGGCACAGACGAGAACTTTCCCGCTGGGCATCCTCTTCCGCGACGGTGGTGTGGGCCTCGTGACCCAAGACGCGCGGGCGGACTTCGACAATGTGACGGCGGCGGCTCTCGCGACCACGACGGTCCCCGCCGAAACGACGCCGCCCGTCGGCGCGGCGCTGGCGGCCTACTCCGACGAGTTCAACGGCTCCTTGGGGGCGCAGTGGTCATTCGTGCGGCCGGTTACGACGCAGGTCGTGATGGGCGCGCAGGAACTCGAGATCACGGCCGACGGCGATCTGTATCGCGACGCCAACAACGCGACCAACCTCGTGCTGGAGAACCAGCCGGCGGGGGACTACGCTGTCGAGACCAAAATTACGTTCGATCCGAACAGCAACTACCAGCAAGCGGGCCTACTCGTCTATAGTGACGACGACCACTACATCAAGACCGGTCCCTTCCATGGCGATTCGCTCAACAAGATACTCTCAGGCCGTGAGACCCTAGAGCCGGCGCCGAGCAACGCCGCGGTCTGTGACATCGCGCGGCCCGCGCCGGGGAGCAACGTCGCGGTGACCAGCTACACGCGCGACCAGTGCCCCAACGAGGGCGAGAGTTGGGACAACCTCTCCAACGCGCAGCCGATCACCAATGGGCTGACGGCGCAGGCGCCAAACGTCACCGATTACCTGCGCATCTACCGGCGCGGCAACGTCTACCAGCCGTACAGCAGTATCGACGGCGTCAACTGGGTCAAGGGCGTGGCCTGGAGCCTCACCGCGGTCGACGCGGCGCACCCGATCAAGATCGGGCTGTTCGCGTTCTCGGCTGGGTCCAACCAGATCCCCGCGTTCTTCGACTACGTCCACGTATCCAGCCTGCCGTCGGGCAGTTGAGGAGGGAGGAGGGCATAGCGGCTCGGCGCGAGCCGCTATGCCCTCCCATCGCCGCTATGACTGCACATAAATAGCCATACAACAACTCCACCCAGACAGTCGGTCCTTGTATTGCCTTCATTCCTGGGTCTCCGGCACCGACCTAACACTACCGAATCGCTCCTCCCCGGCGCGTAGCATCAACTCCTCCTGGCCTACGCGGGCATACTACTCACGGTGCACCTCGACGGTCTGCCCACACTGACGGTTCACCTCAGGACGTGTGCGCACTGCGCGCACGCGGGCTCACGACGCCGCCAGCGCGGAATGAGTCCAACCATAATCTATATACTGTTGTTGGCGCCCAGCCCCCGACCACGGTCGAGGGGCCTTTCATATCATAGGGGAGATAGATGGAGCCCACCCCGACCAATCCGACCACCCCGTTCATCTGGAACCCGATCCTGCGGCAGTACCTCGTCAACGCTCCGCACCGCATGAACCGCCGCGAGGGCGTGACGACGTGTCCCTTCTGCGCCGACATCACCGAGGGGCGCGTGGGGCCGGACACGCGAGCGTGGGTGCGCCCCAATGACTTCCCGCCGCTCTTGCCCCCCGTCGGAGAGGCCTACGTGGTTATTTACAGCCGTGAGCACGACCGTACCTTCTGGGAGATGTCGGTCGACGAGGTAACCACGGTGACGCGGTTGTGGCGTGACCTTTACCGCGACCTCGCCGCGCGCTACCCGGCGGTGATGATCTTCGAGAACAGCGGCACGGCCATCGGACAGACGCAATTCCATCCCCACGGGCAGACCTTCGGCGTCGCGGCCGTGCCTCCCACGCTCGAGCGTGAGATGGAGACGGTGCGGCTGGACGAGGCGGAGGGGCGCGGCTGCCCCTTCTGCCGCGTGCGCGCGGAACTCACGGACGGGCCGCAGCAGGTCGACGCCAACGGGTCGTGGCAGGCCTTCCTGCCGCCCTACGCGCGCTACCCCTACGAAACGCACCTCTACCCGCGCCGCCACAGCGCGAACCTGGCCTTGCTGACCGACGACGAACTGCGCGATCTGGCGGCGCTGCTGCTGCGCGTGATCCGGGGCTACAACCGTCTGTACGACGGGGCCATCGCGCCGATGCCCTACCTGCTAGGGCTGCACCAGCTGGCCGACGAGCGCTTCCACCTGCACGTCGAGATCATGGCCATTGGGCGCGCGCCGGGCAAGCTCAAGTACGCCGCCGCTTCCGAGTCCATCTGGGGCCAGTGGACCAACGACTCGGCGCCGGTCGCCAAGGCGCGGGAACTGCGCGAGGCCATCGCCGGCCTGGGGGAGTGAGTCCTTTAGTGAATACTGATAGGGGAGGAGCCATGGCTGAGCGGATCTCGCCGCGGCAATTTCACGCGGCCGTCGGCGTCGAGGACTGGCGGGTGCTGTTCGGGGGGGCATGCGCGTACTTTCGCACCGGGTCGTTCGCGGCGGGCGTCGCCCTGGTGGACGCGATCGGCCGGCTGGCCGACGCCGCGCACCATCACCCCGCTGTTGACCTGCGATACGACGGCGTGACGGTGCGTCCG
>JAABUQ010009427.1_pt1 | contig 13218 bp, 12 predicted proteins | sample 5560001 | NCBI WGS metagenome assembly JAABUQ01 (sample SAMN10711888, study PRJNA513371) | rock metagenome | isolation source: Antarctica rocks | place: Antarctica: Victoria Land, Finger Mt nord | collected 2015-12-18 | reverse complement strand
TTAAAATTGCTATTCTTTGTTCTTTTTGCTGTTGTTCTAATAAAAAGTTTTTCATACGTATAACCGGCAATCAAGACTTTAGTACAAGAATACCATATTTTTGTAAATCAGTTAGGATTGCTATATCCCTCTGAGCTAATTGGGGTTATGCACTGTATAACACAATTGTTTAACAGGAAATGCCAGCTCTCGCGCATCTTCCACAGTCATTTTTCGCTCCCAAGATTTGCGCTCTGAATACTACTTGAATCCAGCTTGTTTCGCTAGTTCCCTCTCCTCATGGGAGACCAGATCTTTGAAGACGGCTTTAGGTCTTAAAGCTTTAGCGAACATAGTTTGTAGGTCTTCCATGTTGCTAAGTAGAGCAGCAATCAGCAGACAATCAGTTAGCGCCCGATGAACGCTACAAACCCCAATACCGTGAGCTAGAGCCAGTTCAACTAGAGATTGACCTTGGCGAGTCTGCCGAGCCAGTCAAAGTCACTACAAGTGCAAAGCCAGCGAGAAGGTTGGTTGAGCGAGCTTTGGCATTGCTGGAATGACTAATTGTACAACTGAATATCTGCCACCTTTCGCCCCAGTCTGCCAAGTTGATTTTTGGACGTTTAAGGATCTCCGATCGGCCTTCTAAAAAAACTAGATTTTTTTAACGTGACTGAGGGCTGCGTGCTACGTAATTTGGTCAAAAAAGTGACGAGTGATCGGGTTGGGGATACCGAGGATAAATAGTGTAACCGATCGGGAAAAACATCTGTGCCATTGGGCACCCAATACTTTAGAAATCGGCATCGTGATCCTGGGTTCCGGGCATGGAGCTGCGCAAGTGACCCTAATGGAGTTGCTTGGGAATACCGCGCGGCGACCAATGACAAGTTGCCGCAGTATTATCCAGTCGGCTCCCAATAATTAAGACTGTATAAAAAAGCAGTATTGATTGAGTGACTTTTTAATGAACTGTCATGACTCTGAGCGCTCACACCCAAAGAGGCAGCCCCTTTCAACCTCCCTTCCAATCCCTCTCTATCGGAAGTCATGCTGAAATACCCCACCTGAGAGCGGTCAACTTCACACCTATAGCAGTGGTGAGCGACCACGCCAAGTTCTACGATCAAGGCATCAAACACCAAGCCGAATTCCAGTTGGAACGGCTGAAGGAAATTCCGAAATGAAGCGAATTCTCACGGGTCTGATATTGGCTCTACCAATAGTCGTTACTACTTCTCTACCCAAACCAGCATCAGCACTCGAAGCGACTACCAATCCTCAATTGCCTAGAGCTGTTGACCAACCAGAATACCTTGCACAGTATGACGGGCGATATCAGCAGCGGGACCAGGGGCGATACGGGGCACAAGATGGGGGACGACGATATCAACAGGGGGACCAGGGGCGATACGGGGCGCAAGATGGGGGACGGTATCAGCAGCGGGAGCAGGGTGCTGCTGGTCACTACGAACACAGAAACCATCGGCGGGCTTTTGGTCGTGGGCACTACATCTACCACTAGTGACCCCACGCCTCTAATACAGCAGTCGAGCCGAGCGCATAAAACGGAATATATTCTGACTTATGCGCATAACTTAACCGACCAAGCGCCCAACCCCCGTGTGCTTCCGCTCCAGGCTGGTTAGCTGGTTGCTGTTGGGGGGTGGACAGAATTATCCGGTGGTTGCTGATAATGCTTAGCTGCATAGTCGTTATCAAAAAACCAGGACAAGGCAGGCCATAACAAAATCAAAACCCAGAACCAGAGCCAAAACCGCTTCCAGAGTGGTTTCATCCCGGCTATCCAACCAACCGGCCAAGGCCAGATAGTTTGCGCTCTAGGTTGGCTACCCGCTCTTGCAGATCCCCAGTCGCGCCCTTAACGCTACTGGGGTCGGTCTTGCCCAAATACTGGGCTAGAGCCTCCCGCACCACCTCAGCTTCTTTCCGCCCAGCAGCGGTGGCAATCTTTTGGATTTGTCGGTACCAGTCTTGGGGCACCCTCGCCCCGACCATCGGCGACTCTGGCATCGCTGCTCACTCTGCTATCGATTACTTGTCAAGGGTAGCCGATTATAGATGTAGTCGGTGCTATCAGTGATAGCAATAAGCAAAAATCATAGAATTCAGAGGAAGTGCCTGAAACTCTGATTCGGTCGTCCAGGGATTGATAAGCCCAGATTAAGTGGTGTTAGGTGCCGTTCACTAGACAACGACAATGCAAGGGTTTGAGTCACCCATTCCACGAAATAACAGTTTCGTGTAGTCTGGTGGTTAATGACAGATTAAGCCAATGAAAGTAGCAGGCAACGGGCAAGGGAAGATCCTTACCCCAGAGGAATTGAGGTGACTGTTTACTGAAGGGTTGGTTTTGCCACGCGATAGCGAAGCCCAGCCCGCAAAGCGGGATCGCGCTTTGTTTGCCATCTGTCTGTTCACCGGCTGCCAAGTGAGTGAAGCGCTGGCACTCCATACCACAGATATCAGGGGTGGGGCGCTGACATTCAGGAAGTGTACCACCAAAGGTAAGCTCAAGACTCGCGTTGTGGACATCCAGCCGGGACTAGCGCAGCTGCTTGAGGACTACCAACCAAAGCCTGGTCCCTTGTTCCGTGGTGGTCGTCCGGGAACTGTGCTGACTCGCTTCATGGCGGACAAAATTCTCAAAACTGCTTGCTTTCGCGTGGGGCTGGTAGGAGTCAGTACCCACAGTTTCCGACGCACTGCCCTCACCCAGATGGCTAATGCTGGCATCCCACTGCGCCACATTCAGGAGATCTCAGGGCACAACGATCTAGGGACGTTGCAGCGTTACTTGGAGGTGACACTGGAGCAGAGACGGAAGGCTGTGGCTGCGATTGGGTTTTAATAGATTAACTATCTGATCCAAGAGGCTTGCCTGAATGCGTAAGTGTTTGCCAACTCTTCATGCAATTCTTCATCATCTCTAAACCAGAGCAACAATTACAGCAGCCAGCATATAGGAGTAGGCAAATTCCACTTGATTTCTCAAAATGTCAAATCAACCCCTACTCAACACAACCGAACTGAAGCCACAGCTTTTTCACACTCAAACCAACACTTCTATCGAATTACCTCCACATCTTTCTGTGGTTAACATTGGGAAGCCGAATGATAATATTCTGCCGGATATTAATGTTTCAGCCCTGACAAATTCTGAGGTTGTTTCTCGACTTCACGCAAAGATTTGGGTGCAAGGTGATACCTATTTTATCGAAGATGTAGGGAGCGCCAATGGGACATTTCTCAACGGTACAAAGCTAGAACCTAAAACTCGCTATCATCTCAATTCATTAGACAAAATAAACTTGGGCAAAGGAAATTTAGTCACATTTATATTCCGCCATAAACAAGATATTCCCGTGAGTAGTTTTAATGAGAATGTCAGTCAGGGAAAGACTCAGGAAGATGAAAAATCTCAAGGGGCTTTTTTCAACAAGTTTATCGGGGGAATTTTGAGACCATGGGCTACTAAAACCTGATAGGTGGGAAACTCCGCCAAGTGAGCAATTCCGACATGAACACCGATCAATGGTACAAATTCAGTGCCATCGAGTAGCATTGTTTATACAATGGCCAGCAGAGAGAAGCAGGCATAAACCACTTTCTTTTTCCCCACGCAAGTTTATCTAATGGACTGGTTAGAAGCAAAATTTAAAGCCCTTGAAATTGAAGCTGAACTTCAGAATTTAAAAAAGAATCTACATCAACGCAGTCATACCGGAAAGCATCAGACTGCATCTAGTCATACCGGAAACCATCAGACTAAATCTGAGAATCACGAGCAAAAGAGCAAGTCGAGCCCGCAAAAAAATCATCATTATTATAGTGTTTTTGGCCTTCAGCCTGGGGCTTCTCCAAAAGAGATTAAGCAAGCGTACAGAGATTTAGTTTTAGTGTGGCATCCTGACCGTTTTCCTAACAACCATCGATTACAAAAAATCGCTGAAGAAAAAATCAAGGAGATTAATACAGCTTACGATAAATTGGGTTCTGGGCGTGAGTAGCAATGGACCATCTACCCCCCGTCATCAAGCCGAGCGTGGAGTGTCTAAACCTCCTGGCCTAACTGCGATCGCTCACTCAGTAGCTGGTCTACCACGCTAGATGTTGAGGCTTGCAATCATAATCGCCCCGGCTTGCAATCATGTCGATTTCTGGCTCAAGTTAAGGCTCTTCCGCGATTTTGGTGATGACTGGGGTGGTAGTTGGCTATAAGCCAAGGATTCTAACGATTCGTCCGAGGATCTAGACTGTCACGCAGACCGTCACCCAGGAGATTAAATGCCAGGACAGTCAGTGTGATCAATAAACCTGGGAACAATATAGTCCAGGGGGAGGAGAGGGAATAACCATTTTTAAAGGAATCAGAAAGCATCGTTCCCAACTCTGGGGTCGGAGGCTTGGCTCCCAAACCCAAGAAGCCCAAACCTGCAGCATCAAGGGTAGCCGTCCCGATAGATAATGTTGCCTGAACCACCAACGGCGCGAGGCTGGCAGGTAAGATATGTAGGAAAATGATCCGCCCTGGTGTGGCACCGAAAGCTCTGACAGTTTGAACAAACTCCTGCTCCCGAAGCGAGAGTACCATACTCCGGGTTAGTCGGATGAAAATCGGGATTTGCACCACTCCGACGGCGATCATGACGCTGGGTAAACTCGGACCAGTAATTGTCACGATCGCGATTGCCAGCAGAATTGAGGGAAAGGCTAAGAGGATGTCTGTCAGCCAGCCAATGATAGTATCCAACCATCCACGGAAGTAGCCAGCGACTAGCCCCAGCAATAAACCGACAACCAGCCCCAGTAGCACCGAGACTAAACCCACCAATAACGAAGTTCGCAGCCCATACCACACGAGGACCAACACATCTCGCCCTAAACCATCAGTCCCAAACCAATGATGTAAGCTTGGGGGCTTCAACCGCTCCAGGTAGTTTCGATCTGTAGCTGGGTCATAGGGGTGCAACACCGGAGCCAGCACCGCCAGCAGCACAATCGCGATCGTCAGGAAAAAACCAATCTTCCCTGAAGTGGATTTCAAAAATCGCTGGAGTACATCCCAAGCATTTGCACTCCAAGCATTCATCGTCATTGTCATTGGTACTGAATCCTCGGGTCTAAGAGGGCATAGGAGATGTCAACCAAGAGATTGATCAGCACAAAGGCAATTGCCACAAAGACTACCCCACCCTGCACAACTGGGTAGTCCCGGTTCAAGATGCCATCGTAAATCCACGCGCCAATTCCAGGCCAGGAAAAGATCGTCTCAGTCAGAATCGCCCCAGCCAAGAGTGTGCCAAACTGCAAGCCAATGATGGTCACTATTGGCAACAGGGCATTTTTCAAGGCGTGCTTGAAAATCACCCAGCGCTCTAAAACCCCCTTGGCTCTGGCGGTGCGGATGTAATCTTGGGATAGCACTTCCAGCATGGCGCTGCGGGTAATCCGGGCGATGATCGCCAGCGGGATAGTGCTAAGGGTCAGCGCTGGCAAGAGCAGGTGAGCTAGCACATCCTTGAGCACCTTCCAGTTCAACTGCAGCAAGGCATCCAAGACATAGAAGCCAGTGATCGGCTTGAAACTCAAGCCTGCATCCTGACTGAGTCGTAAGCCGGGCGGGAGCCATTGCAGATTGACAGCAAATAGGTAAATTAGCAGCAGCCCCAACCAAAAAACCGGCATTGAGACACCGATTAAAGAACCACTCATAGTCAGGTTATCGATGGGACTATTTCGGCGAATTGCTGCCAAGACTCCCGCCGGAATTCCTAGAACGATCGCAATCACCATAGCGGCAACAGATAGCTCAAAGGTAGCTGGCCAGCAAGCTTCGATCTCGTGAATCACCGAATCACCGCTAATAATGCTGTAGCCAAGGTTGAAGCGTAGCAGATTGCCCAAAAAGAGGATGTACTGCAGCGGTAGTGGCTTGTTTAAGCCTAGCTGCTCTCGGATAGCCGCAACCATTTCTGGAGTAGCTCGCTGCCCCGCCAAGGCTTGGGCTGCGTCTCCCGGAATCAAGTGCAGGAAGGCGAAAACCAAAAGCGTAATTCCCAAAAGAACGGGTATCAAGTTGAGCAGGCGTCTAACAATGTATCGACCCATAATGATTTTGAATTTTGATACCCATTTACTACTTGGTAACCGTATCTAGAGGTTCAGAACCTAGTGGACTCGGCGTCCAACCATTGACATTCTTCCGCTTGGCTAACAGGGGCTTTGTGTGGACAATTGGTAAACGCAGCACCAGCTGATTAAGAAGTTGGTCTACCTGCTGATAAATTTTGGCTCGCTGAGCCTTGTCACCAGCGGCGCGGCCCTGAGCCAAGAGGTTAAAAATCTGGTCATTCTTCCAGTTCCCTAGATCGGCAGTAGAGCCGGGACCAAAGTGAGGGTAGTAAAAGTCATCTGGGTCGCCGTAGTCACCCGTCCAGCCCAGCATGAAGGATTGGTAGCCAGGAGGTTTGTTGCGGTCAGCAAGGTAGGCAGACCAGTCCTTTGTTTGTAGGCTGACCCTGATGCCGACCGCTTGCAAATCGGCAGCGAAGGCTTCAGCAATGGGTTTGGGAGTGGGATAGTATGGTCTACTGACTGGCATATAAAACATTTGTAAGTCAAAGCCATTTGGGTAGCCTGCCTGAGCGAGGAGTTGCTTGGCTTTCTGTGGGTCGTAATGATAGTCATTCACACTCGCCGCCTCAAAATCTTTTAGTGAGGGGGGGATGAAGTGAGGGTCATATTCACCCAACTGTCCCCAGAATGCCTTGACAATCTCTTCTTTGTTAATTGCTTGGGCAATTGCCTGCCGCACTTCTACCTTCTTGAAAGGTTCGTAGCTGGGATTCAGAGCTAAGAAGCCAACGTTAAGGGAAGGGCGAAATAGTGCTTCCAGATTGGCATCTTGTTGCACCTCTTTAAGCTGATCTGGAGTGAGATCCACCGTAACGTCGATCGTCCCTGACCTAAGTTGAGCTAGCCTTGCCGCTGGGTCGGTGATGAAGCGGATTACCAACTGATCTGATTTTGGCGCGCCTCTCCAGTAGTTTGGGTTCTTGGCAAGGTCAATACGATCGCCTGTACGCCATTCCTTAAAAACAAATGGACCAGTCCCTACAGCTGTTGATGATGGAGTACCATATTTTGCCTGAGCTTGCTTAATTGCAGCCGGGCTAGCTATACCGAAGTAGCCAGCGCCGATCGCTTCCGGGAAAGCGGCGAAGGGCTGCTTGAGGACAAACTTGACTGTATCCCCCTGTGTCACTACGTCTTGCAGTAGAGATTCAGGAGTTCCCTTAAAACCACCAAAAAGCTCTCCCCAAATTTCGTATGTTTTACCCGCATTGCGATAGCCGAATTCGCTCTTTGGGTTCCACCAACGATCTACATTAAATTTCACCGCCTCAGCGTCGAAAGCAGTTCCATCGTGGAATTTGATGCCAGGGCGCAACTTGAATGTCCAGACCTTGCCACCTTCAGAGCTATTCCACTCCGTGGCTAGACCGGGCTCTAGATCAGTAGAACCTGGCTTGAAGGCAATTAAGCGATCGTAGATCTGCTCTTGGACAGTAGTTGAGTTGTTGTCGGTGATGTTCCCCGGCTCCAAGTTGACTGGTTCGCCCACTCCGCCAAAGACTAGTGCCCCTGGTGGAGCTGTAGATGGTGAAGCAGCTGGTGAAGTAGCAGACGTTGGGCTATTGCTTGCCTGGTTCGTTGAGGCATTACAGTTCGAGAGAGCGATCGCCAAGGCAAAAGCCACAGCTAAAAGAGCAGGTCGCCATTGCTGCCATCGCCTCATTACACTATCTCCTTCTTTGAGCGGCTCTTTAGCAGGGTGTAAGACTTAAGATCATCAAGACAGAGCAAATAGTACAAATCCATGTAGTAGGTTTTCTTCCGTAGAAATTGTTTAAAGCAAACTTGGGAGTATTGCTTCAAACTTCTAACCCTATCAGCAATATGCTTGAGTCAAATGTAAATTGAAATACATTTTTTGTTTACATTTTTATACTTATTTTTCAAAAACTTAATGATCGGCTCTTGTCTAAGTATCTGTCTAGCTGGAGATGCCCGTTAACTTTGACTATGTGGAGGAGGTTGTAGTTCCTCTCCTAAAAGGAATCATTAGAAATTGCAGCCTTGAATACAGTTTTTTTGGCAAGATTAACTTGATATGATCTTAGAGAACTAGACAACAGAAAGTTGTGGTTTTTAGTTATTGTTAATAATTGCTGTCAAACAATTTGCCCGAAAATTATGATTACTCCTATTTTGGAAGTCCGTCACCTTTCTGTTGAGTTTCCAACTGAAACAGAGGTGGTACGAGCGGTTAAAGATCTCTCCTTCACTCTATCTCTAGGAGAAACGGTTGGGATTGTCGGCGAGTCGGGGTCTGGTAAATCTGTAACTTCGCTGGCTGTTATGGGACTGCTACCCCCCAAGGCTCAGGTGACAGGGGAAATTTTATTTCGCAATCCCCGCACTCCTAATGCCAATCCTGTCAATCTGTTGGCGCTTTCTGCTAGCAAAAGACGGACTTATCGGGGTGGGTTGATCTCGATGGTGTTTCAAGAGCCTCTGACTTCCCTCAACCCGGTTTACACCTGTGGGGAACAAGTTGTGGAAGCGATTTTGCTGCATCAAAAAGTTTCTCATAAGGAAGCTTACAGAAAAGCGATCGCACTGTTTGATGAAGTCAAGCTGCCCGACCCCAAGAGAATGATGCACCGCTATCTGCACCAACTCTCAGGCGGTCAGCAGCAGCGGGTGGTGATTGCCATGGCATTGAGTGGGAATCCCGCTCTCTTGATTGCCGATGAACCGACCACGGCTTTGGATGTAACAGTTCAGGCAACAATTTTACGATTGCTGCGGGAACTGCGCGATCGCCGCGATCTGTCCATTCTCTTCATCACCCATGACATGGGGGTAATTGCAGAAATTGCTGACCGAGTGATTGTCATGTATCGAGGGCAGGCTGTAGAAACAGCCAGAGTCTATGACTTATTTGCTAATCCTCAACACCCCTATACTGAAGGGTTACTGAACTGTCGGCCCAGTCCAGACAAACGGCTCAAACGGCTGCCAACGGTATCTGACTTTATGACAGTCACGACCAATGCGGCGGGAGAAATGGAAATTCTGCCCAAAACACACAGCCCAAGCGAAATGAACTCGTTACTGGCTGAATTGACCAGTAGCGAAGTTGAACAGCACCACCAGCATTTGCAACAACAGCAGCCCTTGCTATCTGTGCGTCACCTGACCAAGGAATTTCCCGTTCGTCAAGGGTTGTTTGCAACTCAATCCATGTTAAAAGCAGTGGATGACGTTAGTTTTGATGTGCATCCTGGTGAAACTTTGGGATTAGTCGGAGAATCTGGTTGCGGCAAATCCACCTTAAGTCGCTGCCTTCTACGCCTGATCGAGCCGACTGCTGGTGAGATTATTTTTGATGGGGATTCTGTTCTGAAACTCGATGCCAAGCCACTACGCCACCTGCGTCGCTATATGCAAATCATTTTTCAGAATCCCTATGGTTCTCTGGATGCTAGGCAGAGCATCGGTGCAGCGCTAATTGAACCAATGCGGATTCATGGACTACGTGGCTCTCAAAAGGAACGCAGACAGCGAGCTATTGACCTACTGGAACGAGTCGGACTCAGCGCTAGTGCCATGAAGCGAATGCCCCATGAATTCTCAGGGGGTCAGCGACAACGGATTTGTATTGCGCGGACCTTAGCTTGTGAGCCAAGGTTTATCGTTTGTGATGAGTCAGTCTCAGCACTGGATGTCTCAGTGCAAGCAACTGTACTCAATATCCTCAAGGACCTGCAACAAGACTTTGGCTTGACCTATATTTTTATCTCTCACGATTTGAGTGTAGTCAAGTTTGTCAGCGATCGGATTATGGTGATGAATCAAGGTCGGATCGAAGAAATCGGACCAGCTGACTCAATTTATAGCACCCCAACACAAGACTATACACGAACGTTGATTCGAGCCATCCCCCATGCCCAAATTGAGGAGATTCAAGCAAAGCAGTCACATCGTCGCCTCACTTTTGTGGATTAATTTCCCCTCATCCCTCTACCATTTGCCCTCGTGTGCTATTTAGGCTCTATCTGCTTACTTGCTACCACGGCTATGGCTACTATTCACTACGTTCCCAGGCTTGATCGTAGAGTTAGGATTCTTTACCGCGGATTCAGGATTTGAGGAGCCATTGTTGTTTGTTGAATTGGGCTGCATAGAGGAGCCATTATTGTTTGTGGCAGGCTGCATCATAGAGCCATTGTTATCTGTGGAGTTAGGCTGCATGGAGGAGCCATTAGTGTTTGTTGAGTTGGGCTGCATTGCAGAGCTTCCAAGCTTATGATTGTAGCAGTAGTAACTAGCGTGGTTCCCACCGCTGTAATAGCAGTGTTTTCCGCTGATTGGATTTGGACTCTGGGTATATCCTTCTGGCATGGTTGACTGTTGTGCTCTTACTGCCGCTGGCACAGTTACGAGACCAAAACCTAGAATGGCTAATCCTGCTAAAAACAGTTTCTTCATATGTATCTCCTTGGATTAGGATTGTCGGCTTAAGCGAAGTATACCTAAGCACGCGCACTACTTCTTAACTTTAGCTCTGCTATTCTTACGTTTGTTCTATCTCCAGACATGTTTCCGAAGTTGAAAGGCGGAGTGTGCACAGCACTCCGCCTTCCCTTTAGAAACTTTTTAGATAACTTAAAGAAAGCAGGCTCTAGAAACGGAAGGCCGTTTCTTATTAATGACCACTGCTATTGCTATGCGGACTATTCACCGTATTTTTTGCGGTTGGTTTACGCTTGTGCCCACTATTTGTTGTGCTACCGGTAGAGCCAGACGATGCACCAGGACTACCGTTGTACGGTCTGGAGTTAGGCTGTGAGTTAGGCCGTGTAGTAGGGCTTGCTGATGGGGAGGTTGTTGATTGCTGTGCTTTTACTAACAGTGGCACAGCCACAGAACCGAAGCATAAAATGACCAGTCCCGACAAAAATAGCTTTTTCATAAGTTTCCCTAACTAGAAATAAACTGCCTGCTTAAGGAATAACACTTAAACATGTGGACTCCATCTAAACATTAACTCTGCTGTTCTTGCTTTTCATCTACCTCCAGATATGTTCCTTAAGTCGGAAAGCCGAGCGTGCATAGCGCTCCATTTTCACTTCAGTCAATTCCTAGATAACTCACAAAATCGGACTTTGGACAAAACTATCTAGCCAAGCCATATGAATAGTAGGTTTCATCTAGTTGCTAACGTTGTTTGTCCAAAATCCAATGACAAAGCAAGCTCTAGAAACGGAAGACTGTCCTGAGGCTACCTATGTAGTCTGTACCCTGACTGATAGCGTTGCCAGGACTAACGATCACCTGAAACGAAGGCGTGATGGTAATATGGTCATTGATCGGATAGCGATAGAACGCCTCAAGGTTTTTCTCGGTCCCGTTACCAATTGAGTTATCAATAAACGGCTCACCCACTGCAACTCCAGCTAGAGCCCCTGTGATAAACAGATCGGGTAAAGCAAACCCAGCCATCCAGTAGTTAGGTTTGGCTCTGTTGGTGATGACACTACCAGAAATGAAACCTGGGTCATCAAAGCCACTCACAATGGCGGAAGGCGCGTAATCAAACACATGACCAAAGCGACCAAAGATCGCAAACTTCTTCACGATCGCATACTCAAAGTTAAACCCAATGCCGCTAAACCGATTGCCACCATCGGAACCGTAGGTGTAAAGGACTCGAGCTGTGAAGCTCTTCGTGGGTGCAAAGGCGATTTCAGCAGCACTCAGGTAGGGATCGCCAAATATACCGTTCCGAAAGCGACCTTGAGAAGTAGGAACTGCCCCATTTGTTGCCCGATAGGCGGCTGTGATTGTGACCGGTCCTTGCTTTGGGTTGTAAGTGATCGCTAATCCAGGTCCAAAGGGGTCACCGCCAAGCACTAGGTAGTCGTTGACAGCCCAAGAGGCACTAAAGTCACTCGCACTATCGTTGGCGTAGCTGTTAAGGTCTACGAAGTCTCCAATGTTAGCCCTGGGAAATAGAGATACTTGTAGGTCTTTACCTACCGGGAAGTTGTATCTTAGACGTCTAATTCTTACATTGGGAGTTCCAAAGGCAAAGTCTAGACCGCTAAAGGTGCCAAGACCCGCAAAATAGGCGCCAGCATTATCAGGACTAGTATTAGTTTCACTAGTGTTACTGCCAGTCTCAAGCTGGGTGAATAGCTGGTCTTTTCCGGTGAAGCTGGTAGTAAAGTTCAATCTCACCCGGCTGATAAAGGTAATATTCGGGTCTCTGACACGACGAGAAGTGGAAGTACCACCGTTAATGTCAAAGATGGCCTGACCTGTTAACTTGGTCGTCGTGGAGAATTGGTTCGCCTCTAACTGTGCCGTCTGTGCTTCCAGGTTATCTACCCGACCACGGACGGCAGTGAGTTCGGCGCCAAACTCTTGTTGCAACCTTTGCAGAGTAGCGATGTCTTCTTTGCGCACCAGGTCAGATGTGCCTGCGGCAATTAGCTCATTCACCCGGTCTAAGCAGGCATTCAAACCCGCAGCAAATTCGTACCGAGTCATCGCCCGGTTTCCCCGGAAAGTGCCGTTGGGATAACCGGCAATGCAGCCATAGCGTTCTACCAGAGACTGTAGTGCTTGAAAAGCCCAGTCAGTCGGTTGGACATCAGAAAGCTGAGACACAGAGTTAACCTGTGACATGGGCTGCTTCGGATCGGGGTCATCAACTCCCGGCTCAGCATCTGGCTGTGTCATTGGCTCTACTTTGGTCCCATCTTGATCGCTGTTGCGGCTACTTTGAGCCACAAAGATGGTGCCAGTTTGGTAATTTGCCAGATTCTTCGTAGTGCTGTCCCTGTGATTCAAAACCGACGGTTCTACAGTTGTAGCTGGAGCAACCGTTTGCTGTCCCTGCACATTCTGCAACTGAGCGGCTTTTGTATTTACCGACACTTTAGTAGCAATAGCTGTGGTACAGGTAAAAGAGGTTACCCCTGCAACTAGCAGGGAAACCAACAGAGCCTCCTCAAAAATCTGTTTCATTTTTCTCAATCTCCTCACACCTACTTAAAATTGCCGAAAAATCATGAGCGCTACAATAGCCAATTTCTGAGGCTATCGAAACTCTGACTTCCAGCTATTTAACAAAGATAT